>Ga0207708_10000273_pt1 | contig 40373 bp, 37 predicted proteins | sample KBSK5101metaG_FD_184340 | JGI IMG/M metagenome (GOLD analysis project Ga0207708, IMG submission 184340) | Corn, switchgrass and miscanthus rhizosphere microbial communities from Kellogg Biological Station, Michigan, USA - KBS K5-10-1 metaG... | ecosystem: Host-associated > Plants > Roots >... | reverse complement strand
TCGGCGGCCTTCTGCTGGGCATCGGCGGCGGCCTGCTCGGAGCGGCGACCGGCGGGCTCATCGGCCACACCGATCGCTACGTGTTCTGACGGGCGGCCGCGGTCGCGGCGTCAGGAACGCTGCTTGCCGCCGCCGATTCCGAAGAACGCGGCGATCTTCGAGCGCAGCTGGTTGGTGTGGGCCGCCGACGGCACCGGCGTCAGCGCGCGCTTGACGCCCAGGTCGACCTGCCGGCGCGACAGGATGTCGCTGATGGTGCCCGCCAGCTCCGGTTTCTCGTGGACGATCTCCTGGAAGGCTTCCTTGTCGACGATGTAGCACTCGACGTCGCTCTTCGCGACCACGGTCGCGGTGCGCATTTCGCCCGTCATCAACGACATCTCGCCGAAGAACTGACCGTCGCCCAGCGTCGCCACCTCCTTCGACGCGCCCAGCACGCCGATCTGGACCGCCACCTGTCCGCCGCGCACGACGTACAGCGAGTCGCCCGGATCGCCCTGCCGCAGGATCACCTCGCCGGGACCGAACACGACGTGGCGCAGGCGGCGCGAGAGCCGGTCGATCTTCTCGGCGTCCAGCGCGCGGAACACGTCGACGCGCGAAAGGGCGTCGACCCGGCGCGCGTATTCCTCGTCGCGCTTGCGCTGGATGCGGTCCTCGTTCATCTCGGTGACGTTGATGTTCCGCGACGGGAACGGGATCTCCATGCCCGCGCGGTGCAGCGCGTACCAGATCGCGCTGCGCACGTCGCCGTCCAGGTTCTCGGTGCGCTGGACGTCGTCGATCCAGTAGCGGCAAGAGTAGGTGCAGGCGTCCTCGCGGAATTCCTGCAGCAGACAATCGGGCGACGGCTCGGCGCGCACGAACGACAGCCCGCGAACCGCTTCGACGATCACGTCGCGCACGCGCGCCGGCGGGTGGCGGAAGTGCACGCGCACCGTGACCCACTGCCGGTGCGCGGTGGTCGGCCGGCTGTAGTTCGTGATCATCGCGCGCGTGATGGCCGAGTTCGGGATCAGGACCAGGTCGCCGTCCCGGGTGATGATGGTGGTGGCCCGCCAGCGAACCTCGCGGATGCGGCCGACGATCGGCGCTGCGCGATCGCCGAGGTTGATCCAGTCACCGACCTCGAAGTCGCGTTCCAGCTGCAACGCCAGGCCCGACATGATGTTGCCCAACGTGTCCTGCAGCGCGAGGCCGAGGACGGCGGTGGTGAGCACCGAGGCCGTGAACACCCGGGTGACGTCGACATCGGAGCGGGTCAGCACGATCGCCGCGACGATGAAGTACGCGACGGCCTGCACCAGGTCCTGCAGGATGCGCGGCAGCTGGCGGCGCCGGAGGACCAGGTCGAACACCAGCAAGCTGCCCGCGATGACCATCGCGAAGCAAAGCAGCAGCACGGCCAGCACGCGCAGCCAGTCGTGCTGCGTCCCGGTCGGCATCGGCCGGCCCAGCAGGCCGAACGCCAGCGTCGCGACCAAGTACGCGCCGGTGAAGAAGATTCCAGCCTTGACGCGCCCGCGCTCGGAGACGTCGACCATCGGCCTCAGGAACGAGAGGACGACAAGGAGCGCGATCGCGATCGCGGGAAGCGGCCAGGCGGCCGCCCATTCCTGCGCCAGGTGGGAGTGCATTCGGGACGGGGAGAGCGGTAATTGTAAATGATTTCCGCGGACTTTGCTTGACTCCGGGCTTGACTAGCTGGCGCCCGGAAAGTAGGGTCCCGCGGATGTCGAATTCGAAGATCGCCGACGCCAAGCTGGCCGATGCGGGACGGCTCCGCATCGAATGGGCCGAGAGCCGCATGCCCGTGCTGATGCACCTGCGCGAGAAGGGGAAGAAGGACCTCCCGCTGCGTGGGATGAAGGTCGCCGGCTGCCTCCACGTCACGAAGGAGACGGCGGTCCTGATCCGGACGATCCGCGCGGCGGGCGCCGAGGTGTCATGGTCGGGCTGCAACCCGCTGTCGACCCAGGACGACGTCGCGGCCGCGCTGGCTGCCGAGGGCACCTCGATCTACGCGTGGCACGGCCTGTCGACGGAAGAGTTCTACTGGTGCATCGACAAGACGCTCGAGATGAAGCCGACGCTGACGCTCGACGACGGCGCCGACCTGATCTTCCGCGTCCATGATCGCTTCAAGGACCTGGCCAAGGACGTCATCGGCGGCACCGAGGAGACCACCACCGGCGTCCACCGCCTGCGCGCGATGGGCAAGGCCGGCAAGCTGCTTTACCCGGTCATCGCCGTCAACGACAGCGAGACCAAGTGGGACTTCGACAACGTCTACGGCACCGGGCAGTCGTCGCTGGACGGCATCCTGCGCGCCTCGAGCGTGCTGATCGCGGGCAAGACGTTCGTGGTCGCCGGCTACGGCCACTGCGGCCGCGGCGTCGCGATTCGCGCCAAGGGCCTGGGCGCCAACGTCATCGTCACCGAGATCAAGCCGACCGCGGCGCTGAAGGCGACGCTGGACGGCTTCCGCGTCATGAAGATGGACGACGCCGCCAAGCTGGGCGACATCTTCATCACCGCGACGGGCATGAAGGACGTCATCGTGGGCCGCCACTTCGACGTGATGAAGGAAGGCGCGCTGGTCTGCAACACCGGCCACTACGACTGCGAGATCAACCTCGTCGACCTGGAAGCGCGCGCGAAGTCCAAGCGCGAGATCCGCCACGCCAACGAGGAGTACGTGCTGAAGAACGGCCGCCGCGTCTACGTGCTGGCGCAGGGCCGGCTGGTGAACCTGGCCGCCGCCGAGGGCCACCCGTCCGAGGTCATGGACATGTCGTTCGCGAACCAGTACCTGGCGCTCTGCAAGCTGGCGAAGGAAGGCAAGAACATGAAGCCGGGCGTCTCCGAGCTGCCGCCCGAGCAGGACCAGGAGCTGGCGCGCATCAAGCTGACGACGCAGGGCCTGTCGATCGACGCGCTGACGCCCGAGCAGATCGCCTACAACGACGACTACGCCGCCGGTACGTAACGGCGGCGTCGCGTGGACGACGTCGCGAGAGCGCGCCGATTCCTGAAGTCACCGCCGCCCGGCGCGCCCGGGCAGCGGTACAAGCTGGTGGCCTACGTGTCCGAAGGCCATATCTGGTGGGATCGCGCGACCGAACCACCGAGCAGCGAGGACGACGAGGACTGGATGGACCACCGTCTGCTCGCCCTGTGCGACGCGCCCAGCATCGGCGAGCTGCTCTCGGCGTTCGGGCGCTTCATGGCGACGGACATCGGCGACGCGGTGGAGAAAGCCGACGCGATGATCATGTCCGGCGGGGATTACGGCAACTACTGGTCGAGCTCGACACCAGAGGTGATTTCCTTGTTGCAGCAGATCGACGATCCCGGCCGCCGGATCGCCGCGTACGTCTTGCTGGCATCGGCACCGCTCGGGTTCAGCACGTCGCTGAAAGAATGCGAAACGTACTTCCGCTACCTCCCGGCAGCGTTCCCGGATCACACGTTCGTCGCCGCGTGGGAAGCCGCCGCGCCCCACCACGAGGAGGGTTACGCGATCGTGTTGCAGGGAAAGGCGCCCGCCCCCGTCAAGAACCGCCCGAAGACGAAGAAAAAGGCGATGGCCAAGCCTAGGGCGAAGGCCGCCGCCAGACGGTCGTCGTCGCCTCGACGCGCATCCCGTCGGAAGCCTCGGCGGCGTTCGTGATGCGGGCGACGTCGCCGCGCTGTAGCTGCGCGAAGGCGGCGTTGGCGGGCGATTCGTTGCGGTCGAGGCGGATGTACGGATCGCGGCCGGTGGGGCCGCAAGCGAATAGCTTCAGGCGTCCCTTCTCGGGCATCGGATCGCTGACGACGCGGTAGCGCAGCTGGCCGGGGATCGGCTTCCAGCGATCGCGAAGGACCAGATAGCTGTAGTCGATCCGCCGATCGCTGGCCGTGACGGCGTCGTGGCACCAATCGCGGTCGCGTACCAGCGCCGGGCAAGCGCCCGTCCAGAAGCAAGGTGCGACGATCGCCAGATCGGACAGCGCGAGCAGCTGATCGCGTACCGCCAGCAGCTCGCGCGACGTCTCTCTCAGCGCGGGCTCGACGAGGATGACGGTGCCGCCGGGCGCGAGCAGCTCTTCCGCCCAGGAGCAGACGCGCTGCGCCCGGGCATCCACGCGCTCGTCCGCGGGGCGATCGACGAACAGCTCGCCCAGCAGGTGCGCCGCGACGATCAGATCGAAGCGCCCTTCGACGGCCGGCAGCGCGCTGGCCAGATCGGTTGTCACGACGCCCGGCGCCGCCACCCGATCGACGCCGACGACGTCGAGGTCGGCGCCAAACCGCGCACGCAACGCCTCGCCGACCGCGCCCGTACCGGCGCCGAGATCGATCGCGCGGCCGGGCGCCGCCGCGTCGGGCGGAAAAACCTCCGCCAGGATCTTGCCGAGCGCCGCGCGCGTGCGCGGCGCGATGTCGCGTGCGTACTCGTTTCGCAGCGCGGGATCAGCCAGATACGGCGTTCCGATCAGCGCGCGCTCACCGACCAGCCCGTCGTGAATCGCGGACCCCGCGCGCGCGCCGCCGCGCCGCGGCCGGCGACCGCCCCCGCGGGACACGCCCTACACCTTCCAGATCAGGTTCCTGATGTCCTTCCAGCTGACGACCAGCAAGACGCCCATCAACAACACGAAGCCGGCCGTGTGAACGGCGGCCTCGATGCGTGGATCGACGCGCTTGCGGAGGATCGACTCGAGCCCCAGGAACACCGCGCGCCCGCCGTCGAGCGCGGGCAGCGGCAGCAGGTTGAACAGGCCCAGGTAGACCGACAGCATCGCGAGCATCGAGAGGAAGTAGACCATCCCCTTGCTGGCGGCCTTGGCGATCTGCTGCGTGATCCCGACCGGTCCCGACAGCTCCGCCGACACCTTGCCGCGGATCATGTTGTAGAGGCCTTCGAGGATGTCGACCGACGCGTAGTACGGGTAGACGACCGCTTCCTTGGCGGCCAACCCGATCGACGCCGGTGTGCGGTCCCCGTGCGGCCCGATCTGGATGCCGACCTGGTAGACGCCCTTGTTGAGGTCCGGCTTGACGCTGAACTCCATCGGCTGGCCGCTGCGCAAGACCTTGATGTTGACCGGCGCGCCCTGGCTCGCCTTGATCACCTCGCTGATCAGGTGATCCGCGTCGACCTTCTGGCCGTTCGCCTCGACCAGGACGTCGCCCGCCTTCAACCCCGCGGCCGCCGCCGGGCGATTGGCCACGGCGTCGTCGATCTGCTGCGTCTTCGGCGTGGTGCCGTAGGCCATCAACACGACGAACACCATCACGATCGCGGTCAGGTAATTCGCGGCGGGTCCCGCCACCACGGTCAGCAACCGCATCCAGCGCGGCCGGTTCGGGTAGACCATCGGATCGGACTTGTCGAACTCCTCGCTCGGGTTCAGCCCGGTGATCTGGACGAAACCACCGAGCGGAATCGGCGCGACCTGGAAGATCGTGCCACCGCGCTTGAAGCTGGCGAGCGGCGGTCCGAAACCGACCGAGAACCTCTCGACGCGCATCCCGCACAGGCGCGCCACCAGGAAGTGCCCGCCCTCGTGCAAGACGATCAGCAGCGCGAGACCAAAAATGGCTAGAACGAAACTCAGCACCGCTCGTGAGCGTAGCACATAGCCGTCGACGGGGGTCGAACGGTGGTCAGGCGGCCAGGAAGCGCAGCACCGGCCGGAGCAACAGCGGAACCGGGCGGCGCGAACGCGACCCGACGATGTCGATGCCCAGCTCCTGCGCGCGTTGCTCGAAGACGGCCTCGAAAAGCACGCCCGGACCCGCGGCGCGGACGACGACCGGCAACACGGTCAGTCGGCGCGCGACGATGTAACGGCCACGCAGCACGACCGCATCGCGGCCACTGCCGAGGCGCGACAGCGCCCAGGCCAGCGGCGCCAGCGACACCGGCTTGCTGGCGTCGAGCAGCACGACCACGTCGCCGCGCGCTTCGGACGTACCCCGCAGGAAGGCGCGGCCCGCCGTGTTGCGCGCCAGCACCTCGACCTCGGGCATCTGTGTGGCCAGCACGCTCGCGATCGACAGGCTGTTGTCGCTGCAGCCCGCGTTGACGATCAGGATCTCGAACGGCCGGCCGAGGCCCGACAGATGCGCCGCAACCTTGCGGATCAGATGGCCAATCGAGTCTTCCTGGTCGCCGACAGCGACGACGACCGAGAGCTCGGGCTCGCTATGAACGCGTTGCGACAAGCGGGGGCCTCGCAGTGACACGGTCTTGTCAGCAGGAGGCGTGCCGCCACGCACATCCAATGGTTACGGCATCTTAGAAGTCGTAATCGGCCGCCAACCGCGAAGTCGGCTACGCGGCGGAACGCCAATGTGCGTATCCGGTTACACGCCCGTCGCGTTTGGGTGAATTCGGTCCTGGAGACCTTGCGCGAGCCGCGCCACGTCGCTTTCGACCAGAATCGGTATCCCGACCATGCGCGCCTCGGCCGTCGCGAACGGCGCGCCCTCGGATCGGCCGTTCGGCATCCGGATGGACGATTGGACGAAGACATCCGCGGTGTGCAGCCAGCGGGCGACCTCGTCCCGGGGGACGAAGCCGGGCAGGCGGAGGGAGACGCCGAGCTGGTCCGCCAGCCGGCCGAGGCGTTCGCGTTCCGGTCCATCGCCGAGAATCACGACCTCGACCGCCTGGCCCGGGCCGCGCGCCTGGACGCGCGCGCAGGCGCGCAGCAAGCGGTCATGACCTTTGATCGGCACCAGCCGCCCGACCGCCAGCACGACGGGGCGTGTGACCCCGTACTGCCCGCGGGCGACGACGTCGACGCCCGCGCGCGGCGCCCAGTCGCCAGCGGACGGCACCAACGCGTCGACGGTGCCCACGCGCGCGCCCGCGAGCGCGGCGAAGCGCGAACGCAGCTCCGCGCTGACGAAGTGAAGGGTCACCCGCGAGCGTGCGAGGCGGCGCGCGATGGTGCGACCGAACGGGATCCGCTCCAGCAACGCAACGTCGCCCGAATGCGCGAAGGCGCGCTGGCGATGATCCGGCGCGGCGGCGAGCGCGGCGAGCGCGCTCGGGACCAACCAATGCGATTCGATCTCGTCGAAGCGGTGCGCGCGCGCGCGCGCCGCGCCGGCGAGGAGCACCGAGAACCGCGCCGCCGCCAGCCACAGCCCCGGCCCGCCGCGTTCCAGCGCCTCCGGCGCTCCCTCGCCGTAGAAGAGGTTGCTCTGGTCGGGCGCGATCCGCATGACGCTGAGACGCTGGTCGTGCATCTCGCGCTCGGGCGCGGCGGAACCGTCGCCCGCGGCCAGCACGTCGACGGTGTGCCCGTCCACGAGGAGCTGCCGCACCCGGTCGCCGACGAAGCTGCCGGCGTAGTCGCCCGCGTGGCGCGGAAACGACGTGGTCAACACACCGATCCTCATGACGTCGCGCCCTGCACGCGGCGCAGAAAACCGCGCAGCAACAGCCCGGCGATCGGCAGCGCGACACGCGCCGGCCGCAGTCCGGACCGCCAGTTGGGCCCGTAGACGGGGCGCACCGGAACGTCGACGACGCGCGCGCCGGCGGCCCCCAGCCGCGCCAGGAGATCGTTCGGGTAGCCGTAGCGCGGAAAAAGGTCCTGCCCGATCGCGTGCAGCGCGCGCCGCGACGCCACGGTGTAACCGCATTGCGAATCGCCGATGTGCCAGTAGCCCGACGCGAGGCGCGTGAGCAGTGACAGCGCGCCGCCGCCGAGCAGCCGCACGGCCGGCATCGCGCGCCATCCGCCCGGCCACGCGAACCGATTGCCCTTCGCGTAGTCGGCCTGACCATCGACGACGGGCGCCAGCAGCCGCGGCAGGTCGGCGGGATCCATCTGCCCGTCCCCGGCCATCACCGCGATCGCCTCGGCGCCGAGGTCGAGCGCGCGCGCGTAGCCGGTGGTGATGGCCGCGCCCACGCCGCGGTTGCGCTGGTGCACGATCACCTCGACGCGCGCTGCGGGGACCCGGCGGGCGATCGCCGCCGTCGCGTCGTGGCTGCCGTCGTCGACGACGATGACGTGATCGACGAAATCGGGGACCGAGCGGATCGTCGCGCCGATCTTGTCGGCCTCGTTGCAGGCGGGAATGACGACGGCGACGGCGCGCCCGCGGAACATCGTTACTCGGTGATCTCGCCCGTGGGTTCGTCGCTCTGACCGGCGCCCGATTTCGAGGCGCTCTTCGCGCGATGACGGGACTTGCCCTTGTCCTTGTCCTTGCTCTTGTCCGCGCCACCGGGCTGCTCGGGCGCGGCGCCCGGCGCCCCCGCGGCGCCAGCGGGCGCAGGCGGCGGCGCGCCCAACGCGGTCAGGTTGATCGAAAGCGGCGTGTCGTCGACGACGACCTGCTCGTAGTCGTCGTAACCGGCTTTCTTCAGGGTCAGCTTCACCGACGCGAGCCCGGTCAGATCGATCGGAAGGGTGACGGGCGTGGCGCCGATCGGCCGCTTGCTCTCGCCGAGGAAGATGTCGGCGCCGTCGGGCGTCGACTTCACATAGACGTGGAACTTGCGGGCCGGGTCGCCGACCGACGTCACCCGGTTGTCGGTGGCCTGGCGGTTGCCGAAATACTTCCAGCCGCCGAACCCGGCGCCCGCGAGCACCAGCAACGCGACCGCGGCCGTCGGAAACTTCCCCTTGGGCTGAAGCGAAACGGGGGCGCTGCCCACGGGATCGATCGGCATCGGCCGCGCGCCCGAAGCGGTGAGCGCGATGGGCGGAACCGTGCGCGAGCGCGTACTGGCCGACACGCCGCCGCCCGCCGACCGCGACCCCGAACGCTGACTGCCCGTGCGGGGCGCGGGCGCGCCGCCCTCCGGCGGGAACAGGTCATAAAGGATCTGCTGCAGGTGCGTGGGCTGGAAGCGCGCCGCGTGCACGATGTCGTCCAGCGCGTCCGCCATGTCGGCGGCGTTGCTCCAGCGCCGCGCCGGATCGCGCTGCAGCGCCTTCAACAGGATCTGGTCCATCTCGCGCGGAATGGCGGGGTTCGACGCCGACGCCAGCGGCACGTCGCAACGCCGCACGCGTTCGATGGTCTGGACGTCGTTCTGGCCCTTGAACAGCCGGCGCCCGGTCAGCACCTCGTGCAGGACGATGCCGATCGCGAAGATGTCGCTGCGGTTGTCGATGTTGTCGCCCTCGGTCTGCTCGGGCGCCATGTACGCGTACTTGCCCTTGAGGGTGCCGCTCTTCGACGGCTCGGCGTCGCCGAGCGCCTTGGCGATGCCGAAGTCGAGCAGCTTGACCGCGCCCTCGTACGACAGCATCACGTTCGACGGCGAGACGTCGCGGTGGATCATCCCCAGCGGGCGGCCGTTCTCGTCGGTGAGGTTGTGCGCGTAGGCGAGCCCGCGGCACGCCTCGCGGCCGATGTACGCGACCAGCTCGGGGCGGGGCGGGCCCAGCGCCTTCCAGATCGCGCGCATGGTGGCCGACAGATCGTGACCGCGGATGTACTCCATCGAGATGAAGTACTCACCCTCGACCGCGCCCAGCTCGAAGATGTGGACGATGTTCGGGTGGTTGAGGCGCGCCGACAGCTTCGCCTCCTCGACGAACATCTTGATGAAGGACGTGTCGTCGGACAGGTGCGGCAGGATCCGCTTGACGACGAACACGCGTTCGAAGCCGGCCGGCCCCTGGATGCGGCCCTTGTACACCTCCGCCATGCCGCCGCGGCCTATCCGCTCGAACAGCGTGTACTTGCCGAACTGGATCGGCTCGGGGAGTTGGGTGGCCACGGGGGAAAACTTTGAAGCGACGGCCGGGGCCATCCCGCCGTCGGGTGGGCGCATTATATGATAGGAGCGGGTGAAACTGCCGCAAACAAAGGCGCCCGTTGTCGTGGTGGTCGCGGGCGGCATCGACCCCTCGGGCGGCGCCGGCCTGCTGCGAGACGTCGCCGCGGCAGCGGCGTGCGGCGCCCGCGCGCACGCGGTCGGGACCGCGTGGACCGAGCAGGGTGACCGGGTCCACCGCGTCGAGCCACGATCGCCCGCGGCGGTGAGGGACGCGCTGGCGGCGGCGGTGGCAACGTTGCGTCCGGCGGCGATCAAGATCGGCATGGCCGTCGGGCCCGCGACCGCCGCGGCGCTGATCGAGGGGCTGGGGGACTACGCGGGGCCGGTCGTGCTCGACCCGGTTCTGGCCACGTCGCGCGGCGGGTCGCTGTGGGACGGTGAGCCGGTCGAGCTCGCGCCCTTGCTCCGGCGGGCCACCCTGGTGACGCCGAACGCGGCCGAAGCCGGTGAGCTGGCGGGCCACCAGGTCGAAACGGGCGCCGGCGCCGAGACGGCGGCGCGCGTCCTGATCACGCGCGATCGCGTGCGCGCGGTGCTGGTCAAGGGCGGTCACATCGACCAGGCCGAATCGGTCGTGACGGACGCGCTGATCACGCCCGACGAGGCGCGGCGGTTCTCGCGGCCGCGCGTCCCCGGCCCCACCCCGCGGGGAACCGGCTGTGCGCTGGCGACGGCGATCGCGGTCGAGCTGGGCCGCGGGCGCCCGCTCGCCGACGCGGTCGAGTCGGCGGGGACGTGGCTGGCCGGCGCGATCGCGTCGGCGGTCGACGTGGGCGGCGAACGGCACCTGGGCTAGGCGACCGGCGGGCCCGCTCAGGGCGAGATCTCGAGCCGCAGCATCGGCGTGGTCTTCATGGGCAGCAGCCCCATCTGGTGGTTCGGATCGTTGTTGCGAACGAATGACTGCCCCGACAGGACGCTGCTCGCCCAGATCATCGGCATCCCGCCCGTCTTCCTCACACCTACCCAGATAACGCCCTTCACAGGCTTCATGTCGACCAGATCCTCGACGACCCAGCGGCCGTCCTTGCCGTTGGACAGGTCCTCTTTCGCGATGTCGCGCGCCACCTTGTGGAGCGGTTCGCCCGGCGTCTCGAGGATCGTGCTGTCGTAGATCGTGAGCTCGAGCTGTCCCTCCGCCTCTGCCTGAAAGAGCAGTCGCAACGGGCGGTGCTCGCCGTCAGGAAGCTGGAAGCGGACGACGTTTTCGTAACCGGAGGCCGGGAACGCTATTGAGGTCGACACACGCGTTTCGTCGTAGGCCAGGATCACCGCGCGCGCGGCATTGGGCGCACGTGGCGGCGCCGTCGCGCAACCGACCGCCAGAACCACGATGATGATGACCACCGATCCAGGACGCATCTCGGCGATTCTATCGACGGATCGGCTAGCCGCTGTACCTGGTACATTCGCCCCATGCCCGCCATCGGAATCGCGGTGATCGGCGCTGGCCCGTGGGGCCAGACCCTGACCCGGGCGTTCGCGGGGGTCGCCGACGCGCGCGTTCGCTGGATCTGCGAGCTCGACGATGAGAGGCGCTCTCGCGCGGGCGCGGCGCATCCGGACGTACGGCTCACTGGCGACGCGGAAGAAGCTTTGGGCGATCCGGCGGTCACGGCCGTGGTCGTGGCGGTCGATCCGGCGCGCCACCACGAGGTGGCGATGCGAGCTCTGGCCACCGGAAAACACGTGTTCGTCGAAAAACCGCTGGCCCTGTCGGTTCGCGACGCCAGCGCCGTGCACGAGGCGGCGGCCGCGCGTGGGCTGGTCCTCGGCGTCGGTCACGTGCTGTTGCACCACGACGCGATTCGTCGGGCGCGACGGATTGTCGCCGACGGCGCCCTCGGCGGACTTCTCACGTTCGCGTCGAGTCGAACGACGCCGGGCCCGCCTCGCCGGACAGGCAGCGCCTGGTGGGCGCTTGCGCCGCACGACATCTCGCTCGCGCTGCACCTGTTCGGCGAGCGACCCGCCACCGTCACCGCGACCGGAGGGAAGTGGGGCCCCTCGGGCGAGGACAACGCCACCTCGGCGGTGCTGCATTTCATCGATGGACGGTCGGCTCACATTGAGGTTGCTCGCTTCGCGCCGCGCAAATCGCGCGCGACGACGGTCGCTGGTCGGGCGGCGACGCTGACGTTCGACGAGCTCGCCGGCCCGGAACAGACTTTGCGTCTCTGGACGCCACAGCACGGGACGGTGCTGCTGCCCTGCGACGGGGTCGACGCGCTTACCGCGCAGTGCCGCGAGTTCCTGGCGTGCGTGGCGCAGGGTGACGCCTCGGGCGGCAACGGAGCGCACGCCGTCGATGTCGTCGCGGTCCTCGAGGCGGGCGAGCGATCGATGCGCCGCGGGGGAACGCCGCAGCCGGTGGCCCTCGATAGGGCCACCGACGCGCGTCTCGAAGCGACCTCGTTCGAAGCGGCATGAAGCGGTTCTGGGCCCATTCCACCGCGGTCGTCGACGCCGGCGCGCGGATCGGTGCGGGTACCAAGGTCTGGCATTTCTGCCACGTGATGGCGGGCGCGCGCGTCGGGGCGCGCTGCGTGCTCGGTCAGAACGTATTCGTCGCCGCGACCGCGGTGGTCGGAAGCGGTTGCCGGATCCAGAACAACGTATCCATCTATGACGGAGTCGTGCTGGGGGACGACGTCTTCGTCGGGCCGTCGGCCGTCTTCACCAACGTGCGCAACCCGCGCGCCGCCGTCGATCGCAAGGCGAGAATTGAACCGACGTCCGTCGGCCGCGGCGCGACCATCGGCGCCAACGCCACCATCCTCTGCGCCGTGCGCATCGGTGAGTTCGCTTTCGTGGCCGCCGGCGCCGTGGTCACGCGCAACGTCGCGCCGCACGCCGTCGTCGCAGGTATTCCGGCGCGCCGCACCGGCTGGATCTGTGAATGCGGCGAACGAATCGCGCGACGGCCGCTCGCCCGCTGCCCGAACTGCGGCACGGCCGGCCGCTGAGCTACACGCCCAGCAGCTTGCGATCGACGACGCGCAGGTGCAAGCGGCGGGTCACGTCGCGCAAGACCGGACGTTCCAGCAGCCAGCCCGCGGTCCGCAACGCAACGTGGGGCTTGAGCTGGCCGCTCTTGAACGTCCCGCCCATCAGGCCGGTGCGTTGGTTGTAACGGAACGGCATTCCGAAGGTCTTCATGAAGTGGCCGTACATAAGCGCGCCATGCTTGGGCGCGGGGGGCGTATCGTCGGAGACGATCAACCGCATCATCTCGTCGTGACTCTTCGGGACGTGTATGGACCCCAGCTTGTCGAAGTAGCTGCGGTACCCGAGGATGGACGGCCGCCCCCAGTACGTCGCCTCGAGGCCCGTGGTCGATCCGAAGGACACGACGCGCGTCGCCTTCCGCATCATGGTGTAGGTGCTGATCGGGCTGTCCGCCGTCACGACGGTCAGGTTCGGCTGGCGGCGCTCCATCAGCCGCTTGCCGCCGCTCTCGGGATGGCTCGCTGAACGCGGGTGCATGCGGATGAAGAACTTGAGCTGGGGATGGTCCTGCGCCGACGCGAGGATCCGGTCGATGCCCTGGTACTGGTTCTCGTACAGCGTCTTGCCGTGCACCATCTCGCGCAGGCAGTCGATGTCGTCGGAGCTGCTGCAGTAGATGACGATGTTCGTGGCGCCGTCCTTCCAGGTGTCCGGCAACATCCCCGCCAGCTGCTTGATCGCATAGGCGTGCCAGTCGCTCTGTGAGCCCGCGACACGATCCGCGTAGAAGCTGGCTCCGATCGGCTCACGCAGACCAGGATCGGCGTGTTCCCACGCGCGTCGCACCTCGTCCTGAAAGAACTCGAGATCGTGGGGAGCATGGTTCTCGTAGAGCGCGAACTTCTCGAAGCTGCTCCCCCGTTCGTGAATAAAAAACGGAACGTGCTTGCTCTCCGCCGCCCGCATCGCGGCGCGCATGGTCGCGAAGCGACCGTTGAACACATAAAGACGATCGACCTTGTCGCGATCGAGGTAGTTCTGCACCGACCGGTACACCGCGACGGACGACAGGATCGTGCGGCGAATCTGATCGCGGTGCTCGTTCATGTCGTAGTCAGGGCGGCTGAACAAAGTCGCCAGCGTCGACTGCGCCGCCCACCCCGCGTCGAAGTTGTCGACAGCGAAATCGTTCATCTCGTCGCGCGTCGCCCAGTCCGTCCTGATGTCGCGCAGCTCCTGCCGGTCTTTCTCGGTCAGCTGGAGGAACGGCACGACCTCGGGATTGCCGGAGAGCCGCGAGACCCCTTCGCGGCTTCGTCCCACGCAGCGCACGCAGCGACCCGACTCGTGCGTCGGGTTTCCCTCGCAGGTCAGCAGATCGCTGTTGCAAACCATGATGGTGACGCGATCGCCGGCGGTCAGATGGCGCTCGGCCAGTTCCAGATCGGTCTCGAAGTGGAAATCGAAGAACGCGACGGGGGCGACGACGAGTACGTGCACGGCGATGGATCCTAATCGGGCTTTCGGGCGGTCGCCGCGGCGCGCATCTCGACGCTAACGGGAGGCTTCCCGGTGGCCGGGAAGTGCCATTCGTATGGAAAGATCGGCCAGGGAAAATCCGACAGGAACACGTCGGCGGCCGGGCCCATTAGGCCGTAGTCATTCAGGCTGCCCATGACGCTGAAGTAGGCAACATCTTTCGAGTTGCTGAGCAGCGTGACGCCATCCGCGGCCCGCGTGCCCATCCAGATCGCGTACGCCTGCGGCGTCAGCCGCGGCGCGCGGAACACGCAGGTCGCCTTGCCCGGGCCCTCGAGAAAATCCGGGCTGTGGCCGTCGAACATCGTATTGGCGATGCAGACGCCCTGGCCGATGCTGTTCGCAATCTGGACCCAGAGGTTGGGGCGGTTGATGCGCCCGTTGGCGACGTATTCGATGTCCAGGCAGATGTCGTCGCCGGAGTCGAACTGATCGGTCACCTCGCCCCGCGCGTTCCGCAGCACCACGCGTTCGATGAACAGCGGCTCGTTCCCCTTCGCGGTCGAGACCAGCGATCCCGACCCCATCGCCTGCATGTAATCGGCGACGACGGACTGCGACTTTCCGTCGGCCACGACCTTGCCCTCGTGGATCCAGATGCTGCGCCGGCAGAGGCTGTTCACGGCGCCCATGTTGTGGCTGACGAACAGAACTGTGCGGCCCTGCTTCGAGACGTCGCCCATCTTCCCGATGCACTTCTTCTGAAATGCCACGTCGCCGACCGCCAGCACCTCGTCGACCAGCAGGATCTCGGGCTCGAGGTGCGCGGCGATCGCGAAGGCGAGCCGCATGTACATCCCGCTCGAGTAACGTTTCACGGGCGTGTCGATGAATCGCTCGACCTCGGCGAACGCGACGATCTCGTCGAACTTCTTCTGGATCTCGGTCCGGGTCATCCCCAGGATGGCGCCGCAAAGGTACACATTGTCCCGCCCGGTGAGCTCGGGATGAAACCCGGTCCCGACCTCCAGCAGGCTGCCCACCTTGCCGCGCAGCTCGATGTGCCCCTCGGTGGGCCTGGTGATCTGGGCGAGGATCTTGAGGAGCGTGCTCTTACCGGCACCATTCCGGCCGATGATCCCGACGGTGTCTCCCTGTTCCACGTTGAACGACACGTTCCGCAGCGACCAGAGGATCGGCCGCTCGGCCCTCGCCGACGCCCCGCGCCCGCGCCCCAGCGCGCCGCGCACCAAGTTTGCGAGAACGTCCCGGAGAGCGGTGTAGCTCTCCCGCTCTCCAAGCCGGTACATCTTCCCGACTTCTACGGCCTGTATCGCCACCGCTGACACGTCCGATTAGATCCTGTCCGCCACCGAACCGTCGATGCGCGAGAAGAAGACCAGACCGAAGAGCAAGCAGGCGCAGACCGCCACGAACGACGCCAGCATGATCAGTCCCGGCGGCCGCCCGGTCCCGGTGAGCGCCCAGCGAAAGCCCTCGATCACACCGACCATTGGATTCAGCCCATAGATCCACTGCCAGCGCGCCGGAACCGCGGAGGCCGAGTAGATGACCGGCGAGGCGAACATGAAGAATTGGATCACGAACGGCACGACGTAACGGACGTCCCGGTACATGACGTTGAGGGTCGTGAGCCACAGTCCGAACGCCAGCGCCGCCAGCAACGCCATCAACACGAACGCGGGCACCAAGAGCAGCCCGACGGACGGCGTGATGCCGTAATAGATCAGCAACGGCACCATCACCACGAGGGCGATCGCCAGGTCCACCAGCCCGGCGATCACCACCGAAAGCGGCAGCAGCAGCCGAGGGAAGTACACCTTGGTGATGATTCGTTGATTTTCGACGATCGCGTTCGTGCAGCCCGACAACGCGCCCGCGAAGTACGACCACGGCAGCAATGCTGCCAGGTAGAAGACCGGATACGGCAGGCCGCTCGATGGGAGCTTTGCCAGGCGGCCGAAAAAGATCGTGAAAACGATCATCGTGAACACCGGCTGGAGCACCGCCCAGGCGGCACCGATGACGGTCTCCTTGTAGCGGACCTTCACGTCCTTCCAGACCAGGAACCAGAGCAGCTCGCGGCTGGCCCAGACCTCGCCCAGGCGGAAGTCCCACCATCCGGCCGTGGGGCGGATCTGCACTACGTGCAGCGGGGCCGTTCGGGCAGCGGCTGAGGCAGCCGGCGAGGGGGCGGCGCCATCACTCGAGATGACACCAGCAGCCAGGGCAGGCGCGGAGCTGCGCTGATCAGCTTGGTCTGCAGGGGGAACCGGTGGCATCCAACCGCGCGACTATACGGGCGGTTTTGGGCGCTGTCACGCAGCTTATTATTCGCCGCGCAGCAGCAACAGCACGCGATCCTGCTGAGCTGCCGTGAGCGACGCCGAGCTCGGCAGGCTGAGAGCGCGCGCGAAGACCGTCTCCGCGACCTGGCCGCGGATGGCCCGGAGGCCCGCGTACGGCTGCATGGTGTGAATCGGCGACCAGATCGGGCGCGCCTCGATCCGGCGTTCGCGGAGGCGCGCCATCAACGCCGTTCGATCTGTTCCGGAGGCCGCCGGATCGACGTCGATCGTGTAGAGCCAGAACGTCGGCGCGCCCCACGCCGCACGCGGCGGCGGCGCCAGACCGCGTGCGCCCGCCAGCCCGCGATCGTAGCGGGCGGCATTCTGCTTCCTGCGGGCGAGGATGTCTCCCAGCACTTCCAGCTGCGACAGCCCGAGGGCGGCCGACAGGTTGGACAGCCGGTAGTTGTAGCCGACCTCGTCGTGGCGATATTCGATGCCCGGCATGCGCGCCTGCGTCGTGAGATGCTTCGCGCGCCGCGCCAGCGCCTCGTCATCGGTCGTGATCATCCCGCCCGCGCCGCAGGTGATGATCTTGTTCCCGTTGAACGAGAAGCAGCCGATCTTGCCGATCGTACCGACGTGGCGGCCGTCCAGCGCGCCGCCGACGTAGCGCGCGCCCAGCGCCTCGGCGGCGTCCTCGATCAGCGTGACGCCGTGGCGATCGCAGGCGGCGGCAACGGGCACGATGTCGGCGGGGTGCCCGAGCAGGTGAACCACCTCGACGGCCTTGGGCTGGCGCCGTCCGGTCCGCGCCCGCAGCTCCAGCTCGTCGACGATCAGCGCGGGGTCGGCGTTCCAGGTCGTCGCCTCGGCGTCGACCAGGACGGGCGTGGCGCCCTGATAGATGATGGGGTTCACCGACGCGACGAACGTCAACGTCGGAACCAGCACCTCGTCGCCCGCCTCTACGCCCGCCAGGCGCATCGCCACGTGAAGAGCGGCGGTCCCGCTGGCGCAGGCGATCGCGAACCGGCTGCCGACGTAGTCGGCGAACGCGCGTTCGAAGCGATCGACGAACGGGCCGACCGACGACACGAAGTTCGTGGTCAGGCACTCTTCGAGGTACGCCCGCGCGTTGCCCGCCAGATACGGCTCCGACAGGCCGATCCGATCGTCCTCAGACATGCAGATATTCGACCTTGTAGCGGGTCGTGCTCGACCTGAGCCACGCGACGGTGCGCGCCAGCCCTTCCTCCAGCGAGACCTGAGGCTGCCATCCGAGGCGCTCCCGCGCGCGTGCCGGATCCGACTGCAGCACGAGCACCTCGCTGGCGTCGGGGCGCACCCGGCGTTGATCGGTGACTATCGACGCCGATACGCCCAGAACCTTGCACGCCATCTCGAACAGCTCGGCGATCGAGACCGCCCGGTTCGTGCCGAGCTGGATCGTCTGGCCCTCGATTCCGTCCGCCGTTCCGGCGCGCACGAATCCGTCGACCGTGTCGGCGACGAAGGTGAGATCGCGGCGCGTGTCGACGCGCCCCAGCTGGACCTCGGTCTTTCCGGCTGCGAGTTGGCTCAGGATCGTCGGCAGCACCGCGCGCGTCGACTGGCGCGGCCCGTAGGTGTTGAAAGGACGCAGCACCGTGGCGGGCACGCCGTAGCTCATGTGATACGCGAGCACCAGCTGATCGGCGGCTACCTTGCTCGCGGCGTAGGGCGACTGCGCGTTGAGCGGATGCGTCTCGCGGATCGGCAGATCGGCAGGCGTGCCGTAGACCTCGCTGGTCGACGTGTGCACGAAGCGCCGAACGCGGTGCCGCCGCGCCGCCTCCAGCACGTTCAGCGTTCCGCGGACATTGACGTCGATGAACGACTCCGGCGCGACGTACGAATACGGGATCGCGATCAGCGCGGCGAGGTGGAAGACGACGTCGACGCCTTCCAGCGCCGCCTCGACGAAGCGCGCGTCGCGGATGTCACCCATCCTCACGTCGATCTTCGCCTGGTCCTCGGGACGCGCGTCCTCCAGCCAGCCCCACGACCCGTGCGAGTTATAGAGGCAGAAGGCGCGGACCTTGGCGCCCGCCGCCACCAGCGCCTCGGTCAGGTGGCTGCCGATGAAGCCATCGGCGCCCGTCACCAGCACGGTCTGACCGGCGAGCGTGCTCATTCGCCCGCCCGCGCGCGTTTCAATTCGCTCGCTCGTCCCACGTCGATCCAGTCGTCCTCGATCGGGTGAGCGCCCACGGCCTCGCCGCGATCGAGGCAATCGGCGATCAGGTCCGGCATCTGGAAGGGCCGGCCCTTCGGCACGCGGTCGCACAGCTCGGGCGAGACCACGTAGATCCCCGCGTTCGTCTGCCACGAGAACGTCGGCTTCTCCTGGATGCCTTGCACGCGACCCTCTTCGGTCTGGATCACGCCCAGCGGCACCGTGTACTGGTGCGTCCGCACGCCGACGGTCAAAGCCCGGCTGTCGGATGCGTGGCCGTCGAGCAGGGTGCCCACGTCGAACTGGGTCACGAGATCGCCGTTCAAGACGAGCAGCGGCGTCGTGGAGCGTTCGGGCAGGAGCGCCAGGCAGCCGCCCGTGCCGAGCGGCTCGGCCTCCTCGAGGTACTCGATGCGGCAGCCGAACTTCTCGCCCGAGCCGAAATGCTCGCGAATCTGCTGGGCGAGATAGTTCACGGACAGGAACATGCGTCGGATCCCGTGCCCGATCAGGTGCAGGACCAGACGTTCGAGGATCGGACGCCCCGCCACCTTCAGCATCGGCTTCGGCACCGTCTCGGTGAGCGGCCGCAGCCGCAGTCCCTCGCCGCCTGCCAGCACCACCGCCCAGTTCGGTCGCGCGCCCACGCCCAGGAGATCGCGGAACAGGTGCAGCCCGACAAGCCGCCGTTCGTCGTCGAGGACCGGGACCTGCTCGATCGTGAGCGCTTGCATGAGATCCAGGACCTCCGCGCGACCGGCGGTGGGCGGGACCGAGATGAACTGGCGCTGGACGTGGGGCTCGAGCGGCGCCGAGGTCGAAGCGCCCGCCAGGATCGCCCGGCGGATGTTGCCGTCGGTCAGCACGCCGACTAGCCGCTCTCGATCGTCGATCACCAGCGCGATTCGGACGACGCCGGCCTCGAGTGCGCCCATCGCGTCGAGCAACGTTTTCGAGACGTGCACGACGCACTTCTCGAAGCGGACGCGGGCGCGGGCGCTCTTTTGCTCGGGGTTCATGCCTGGAACACCGACACCTTACGCGGGGGCGAGGGCGGTGACCACCCGCGCAAGATCGAGAGCACACGCGCCGCGGCATTGCCGGGCAGGAACGGCGGCTCGGCGGCCCGGACACGCTGCCGGAACGAAGGATCCAGCGCCGTCCGCAGCGCCGCGGCCATCGCGCCCGCGTCGACGCCGACGTCGATGACGCCGGGGCCCCGGATCCGTCCGCGCTGGCGATCGCCCACGTTCACCGTCGGCACGGCGAGCGCCGGTGCCTCGATGACGCCGCTCGAGCTGTTGCCCAGCACGGCGTCGGCGTGGCGCAGGAGACCCCAGTAGCGGCGCTCGCCCAGCGCCTCGACGGCCGTGCGGCGCGGAGCGCCCGCCGCCTTTTGCAGCGCGGCGCGCACGGCTTCGTTTCCCGGATCGCTGTTGGGCATCGTGATGACGTAGGTGGCCGGGACCGCGGCCATCGCCGCAACGACCGCGCCGACCTCATCGCCGCCGGCCGCGCCGAGGGTCATCGCGAGCGTCGTGGGATGCACGGTGACGACGACGACCGGCGGCGCGAGGGCCAGGCCGAGCAGATCTTCCAGCTCGGCGCGCGTCGCGAGATCACTCCGCTGCAGGTTGTCCAGCGCCGGCGATCCCATGACGTGAATCGCCGCCGGATCTTCGCCCATGGCGGCGATCCGCCGCGCGTAATCGGGATGACTGACGAGATGGAGATGGCTCATCTTGGTGATCGCATTCCGAAACGAGTTGTCGAACGCGCCCTCGGTGTCCTCGCCGCCGTGAAGGTGGACGACCGGCACCAGGCACAGCGTCGCGGCGACCACCGCGGCGATCGTCTCCAGACGATCCCCGACGACCAGCAGACATTCCGGCGTTTGCCGGCGCAAGGCATCCGCGACCGCAGCAAGCGCCGCCGCCGACTGCCCTGCCGCCGTGATCTCTCCTTCGTCGGGCACCCACGCCATCGTCTCGGCCGGCGAGAAACCATCCGCTCGGACAAGCGTCTCGGTGCGGCCGAACCGGTCGGAACAGTGCATTCCGCCGACCAGCAGGCGCAGATCGAAGTCCGGATCGTCTCGCAGCGCGACGCAGACGGAACGGAGGATCCCCCAGTCCTGGCGGCCGGTGGTCAGCACCGCGACGCGCATCTACCCGCCACCGCCCCGCGGTTCCAGCCAGGGCAGCTTGACCATCCCGGCTCCGATCATCAGCTCGGCGAGCTGGAACTCGTACAGATCGTCGATGGAGAACGACCGCGATTCGGGCATCTCCAGCGCCAGCGTCTTGCCCTCCTGCCACACGTCGTGTCCGGCGCGGATGAAGTCGGCGCGCCACAGGTAGATCGCGCCGTTCATGCGGAGGAACCGCGGCACATCCTGCCGGCGCTTGAACTTGTCCATCTCGGGAAAGACCATGTCGAGCCGCCCGTTCTTCTCGACGACACCGACCCAGAACGGGTTGAACGTCGGCTCCGAGCATCCCAGCACCATCGTCGCGTCAGGCGCGGCCTCGAGGCGATCGAGCGCGCCCTCGATGTCCTGCGGGAGCCGTGCCGGGCTGGTCGGCTCGAGCAGCAGCACCGAAGCGTAGCGGCGGCCGTCCATCCGTTCCATCTCGGCGAGGGCGTGCGTCAGCACCGGCAGCGAGGGCGTGTCGTCACGCGCCAGCTCGGGCGGCCGCAGGAACGGAACGTCGCCGCCATGGCGCCGCGCCACCTCCGCGATCTCTGGGCTGTCCGTGGAGACGATCACCCGCTCGAGACGCGGCACCAGCGCCGCGCAGCGCAGCGAATGCACGAGCAGCGGCAGGCCCGCGAGCGGCCGCACGTTCTTCCCCGCCAGTCCCTTCGAACCACCGCGGGCGGTGACGATGGTGAGACAGGGAAGCACGGCGCTCATGGTCTGGCGGCCGGATCAGTGCCGGAAATGCCGTGAACGAGTATAGTTTGCACCCCCATGAGCTATCACGCCGGGCGGGCCCAGTGAAGCCGCGGACCCTGGTCATCGCCGAGGCCGGCGTGAACCACAACGGCTCGGCTGAGATGGCGCTGGGCCTGGTCGACGCGGCGGCCGCTGCGGGCGCCGACGTCGTCAAGTTCCAGACCTTCAAGTCCGAGCTGGTGATCAGCACGCGCGCCGAGAAGGCCGAGTACCAGAAGGCGACGACCGGCACGGGCGAGAACCAGCTGGAGATGGTGCGGAAGCTGGAGCTCGATCACCCGACCCATCACCGCCTGGTCGAGCGCGCCCGTTCCCGCGGTATCGACTTCCTGTCGACGCCGTTCGACGACGTCAGCGTCGAGTTCCTGGTCGCGACGCTGGGACTCAAGCGGATCAAGATCCCGTCGGGCGAGATCACGAACGGACCGTTGCTGGTCAACATCGCGTCGCGGAACGTCCCGGTCATCCTGTCGACCGGGATGGCCACGATGGGCGAGATCGAGACCGCGCTGGGCGCGCTGGCGCACGGCTACCTCGGCGATCTCGCCGCGTCACGTTCGCCTCGCGGCTTCCGGGCCGCGTTCCGGTCCGGCGAAGGACAGGCGGCGCTGCAGCGCAATGTCGTGCTGCTGCACTGCACGACCGAGTACCCGGCGCCCGACTCGGACTGCAACCTGCGCGCGATGGACAGCATGCGCGCCGCGTTCGGGCTGCCGGTCGGTTATTCGGATCACACGAACGGCATCGCGATCGCGCTCGCGGCGGTGGCGCGCGGCGCGGCGGTCATCGAAAAGCACTTCACGCTCGATTCGAAGCTGCCCGGTCCCGATCACCGCGCGTCGCTCGAACCGGCGCAGCTGACCGAGATGGTTCAGGGGATTCGCAGCATCGACGCCGCGCTGGGCGACGGCATCAAGCGTCCGCAACCGTCGGAGCTGAAGAACCTTCCCATCGCGCGCAAGAGTTTGGTGGCGTCGCGCGCGATCAAGCGCGGCGAGCGCTTCTCGCCCGACAACATCACGCCCAAGCGGCCGGGCACGGGCCTCTCGCCGATGAGCTACTGGGACGTGCTGGGGATGGCGGCGCCGCGCGACTACGAGGCGGACGAGATCCTGGACCTCGTCACGCCGGCCGGCGACACGTAACGACCCACAGCTCGACGACGTGCTTCTCGCGCTCGGCCGTGAAGGCAATGCGCTCGACCTCGACGTCCTGGAAGACGCTGTAGAGCTCGTCGATCTGGGAGCGCCCCATGAACAGCACGAACCCCTTGCCGACCAGGGGGCCGTCGGTGATGTCGCGGAACCCACCCGGCTCGACCTGGCGGCCGATGCCGTAGCCCCACGACCGATCGGTGAAGTCGGCGCCGATGAACAAACCGCTCGGCTTCAGCACGCGCTTCACCTCGCCCAGCACGCGCTTGATGTTCGCAAACGTGTTGCAGCAGAGGACGCCGTTCGCGATCACCATGTCGAACACGCCGTCGCCCCAGGGCAGGTTGACGATGTCGCCGACCTGCGCGTCCACGGCCAGGCCCTCCGCGGCCAGCCGCTTCTTGAGGCGCTCGATCGCGGTGGGCGAGCCGTCGATGGCGCTGGCCGAGAAGCCCTCGCGCGCCACGTACCACGTGTTCGCGCCCGGGCCCGAACCGATGTCGAGGATCTTCACCGCCTTGCGATCGGGCGCCTTGTAGAAGTTGCGCGCGACGGCGCGGATCACGTGCTCGGGCGGGTACTTGCCCCACTCCTGCGCGCGGAAGACTTCTTCCCAGACCGGATCGAAGCTCGCGTCACCTTTTGCGCTCATGGGTGGGCTTCTACCCTCAGGGCGCGCGGCTTGTCCATCGCCTCGTGACTCCGTATGGTGCGCGGATGCAAGCGGCCTGGGTGACCGACCCGGACTGGGCGGCGGCGCTCGCCGCGCTGCCCCCGGAGCTGGCCGACATCTACTTCACGCCCGGCTATCACCGCCTGCATCGCGAGGACGCGGGCTGCGTGGTCGTGTCGGACGGGAACGCGCGCCTGATCGTGCCGGGGCTGCTTCACCCGATACCGGAGCAGACGGGTATCGCCGATCTGCAGACGTGCAACGGCTATGGCGGTCCGCTGGTCGCGGGCGCCGCCGACGCCGCCTGGCTGGCGCGCGCCTGGGACGCGTGGCGCGGCGCGGCCGCGGCGCGCGGCGTGGTGGCGGCGTTCTTCCGCCTGCACCCGCTCATCGACAACCGCCGCTTCCTGCCGGCCGACGCGACGATCGTGGACGATCGCGAGATGGTCACGATCGATCTCTCCGCCGGCGCCGAGGCCGCCTTCGCCGCCGCGGACTCGCGCTTCCGCAACAAGGTCCGCCGATCCGAGCGCGACGGGATGGCGGTGCGATGGGACGCTCCCGACGACTGGCCGGCGTTCGAGGCGCTGTACGCCGACGCGATGGAGCGCCTCGGGGCGGTCGAGGCGTTGCGCTTCGGGCCCACGTACTTCCGGGCCTTGCGGGCGCTGCCCGGCGCGCGCATCGGAACGATCCACGACGATGCGAGTCTGCTCGTCGGCGCGGTGTTCCTCGAAGGCCCCTGCTACTGGCACTACCACCTGGGCGCGCGCCGCCCCGCCGCCGAGAACCAGGCGATGAGCTTCCTCTTCCACCGCGCGACGCAGGCTGCAGGTGCGGCCGGCGCGCGGGCGCTGCACCTGGGCGGCGGCGCCACGCCCGCGCCCGACGACACGCTGCTCCGCTTCAAGCGCCTGTTCTCGCCGATGCGCCCCCGCTTCCACGTCGCGCGCGTGATCGCCGACAGCGATCGTTTCGCCGATCTGGTGTCACGCTGGGAGGCGACGGCCGGCCGCCCCGCGCGCTGGCTGCTCGGCTACCGCGAACCGATCGTTCCGGCGGTCGAACGTCACGGCGCCTCGGGCACGTCGTAGCGGCCGGCGCGCGCGAGACGGCGGACCAGCGCCTCGCGCGAGATGCGCGCCTCCAGCGCCGGCGTGGCGGCCGCGATCGTCAGCAGGATGCGAACGTCGGTCCGCTCGGATCCGTGAAAGCCGTCGATGAACTCGTCGTCGAGCGCGCCGATCGACGCTGGATCCGAAAGATCGAAGAGCGTCGCCCCGCGATGGGTGAAAGCCGTCGGCAGCTCCGCGCGCAGCGTGTCGACGTACCTGTAGCGCCCGCTGGCGCGCATACGCGCCCACACGGTCGGCGCGAACGGCGGCAGCAGGCCCACCACCTGGGCGTTCCGGGCGGCTGCAGCTTCCAGGAAGCGTTCGATCTCGGCGATCGCCTGGCGATCGATCTCGTCGCTCCACTCGAAGCGGCGCTGACCGCTCCCGATCCTCTCCAGCGTGTCGGCGAAGCCGATCTCGCAGTCGTCGCAATGATCCAGGTCGCCGTACGAGTAGCTGCCGTCGTTGCGAAAGCCTCGCTGGCGCATGATCGCGTTGAGACCGACGGCGCTCCTCGCATCCCAGATCGGCCGGAGCTGGATCTTGTGCCGCATGAGGTCCCGGTAGACGTCCTGCCACCGCCCCTGCACGACCGCCAGCGGGTCCATCGCCTCCTCGAAGTCGGGAACGCCGAGATCGTGCGCCCACCGCGGGTTGAAGAACCACGGGTCGAGCCCGACCAGCACGATCCGAGGGCGCCCGTCGGACGGGAGGCAGTCCAGGAACGGCGCGAGGTCCGCCAGCGTGTTGACCGCTCCGCCGGCGTTGAAGAAGGATTGCGGCGCCGCGAAGGAGCTCGCCCGGAACTGCATCACGCGCGACGAACCGAGGGCGATCACCTCGGGTTGGCGGCGCCGCGTCCCCTGGCACTTCAGCGGTTTGACCAGATTCGTGTAGGCCGGGCCGAACACCACCTTCTCGCCGCGGAGCTGGCGATCGACCACCGTCCTCGGCGACGTCAGCTCGCCGCTCGCGACGAGAACGGCGGTCGGCACGCCGACCAGCAGCGCCAGCGGCAGCGCGAACAGGACCAGCTTCTTCCAGAAAGTCGCGTGCATCAGAACTGGAAGTAGATGAACTGCTGAGCGCCGAAGCGCCCCATGAGCAGGATGGCGAACCCGACGCCGTAATAGATCGCCCACCGGAACCACACCGGCTGGCGTCGGATCACGACGAGGACGTTCTGCTTCTCGGCGAGCGCGTCCAGACCGAGCAGCGCGGCGATGACGACGAACGCGCCCAGCAGCTGTGATCGCGAGGTGGTCAACCCGCCCGGCCCCAGCAGCAGCGACGGCCGCAGCAAACCGGAGAGATCGATCGCGTGGCGCAGGATGTAGAGCGCGTCGCCGACGCTGCGCGCGCGGAAGAATACCCACGCGGCGCATATCAGCAGGAACGTCCCGAGCCGGCGGACCAGCAGGCCGCCGCCGCGCGGGCTGTCGCCCTGCCGCTGGGGCCAGAGGGCGCGACGCACCAGCGCCACGATCAGGTAGACGCCGTTCAATCCGCCCCAGATCACGTACGTCCACGCAGCCCCGTGCCACAACCCGCTGATCAAGAACGTTACCAGCAGGTTCCGGTACCAGCGAAGTTGCGGCACGCGGTTGCCGCCCAGCGGGATGTAGACGTAGTCGCGGAACCACGTCGACAGCGAGATGTGCCACCGGCTCCAGAATTCGGCGATGTCGGCGGCGAAGTACGGCTGCCTGAAGTTCGTCATCAGACGGATGCCCAGCACCTGCGCGGCGCCGATCGCGATGTCCGAATAGCCCGAGAAGTCCGCGTAGATCTGGAAGGCGAAGAAGACCGTCGCCAGGAACAGCGCCGTACCGTGATGCTGGTGGGGCGCCGCGTAGACGGCGTCGACGAGGACGGCGAGGCGATCGGCCACCACGACCTTCTTGAAGAGGCCCCGCAGCATCAGCTTGAGGCCGTCGGTGACGCGGTCGTAGTCGAACCGGTGGAGCTCGCGCAGCTGCGGCAGCAGGTTCTGCGGGCGTTCGATCGGGCCCGCCACCAGCTGCGGGTAGAACATGACGTAGAGGGCGTAGAGGACGAAGCTCCTCTCGGCCTTCTGGCGCCCGTAGTAGACCTCGATGGTGTAGCTCATCGCCTGGAAGGTGTGAAACGAGAGGCCGATGGGCAGGACGATGCTGAGATCGCGCACGGGCCAGTGCAGGTGCAGGGCGCCATACAGCGCCGCCATGTTCCGGTTCATGAAGGGCAGGTACTTGAAGATCGCGAGGACGCCCACGTTGGCGACGATGCTTAGGAGCAGGCACAACTTCCGGCGCCGCCCCTCGCTGCGCTCGATCAGGATGCCGGCCACGTAGTCGACAACGATGGTGAAGGCGAGGATCAGGATGTAGACCGGAATGAACGCCATGTAGAAGTAGCAGCTGGCGGCAAGCAGCAGCCACCAGCGCCCGACCAGCGGCAGCCGGAAATAGATCAGCGTCGTGACGAGAAAGAAGATCGGGAATTGAAACGAATTGAAGAGCATCGCGACGGTCGCCTGCGCCTACGCGGCGAGTCCTACTAGATATCGCAGCAAGCGTCCGCCAGCATAGCCCGCCGCGCTAACTGATCCGCACACCCCTGGACTGGACGCGCGCGGGGTCCGTCGTGGCGAACACGTTTGGGCCTGACTTCGGCGCCTGGAGATCGCGAATGCGGGAGAGGCTGACCTCGCGGCCGTCGGCCTGACGAGCCAGGAAAAACTGGTAGCCATGACTGAGCAACAGCCCCCCGACGTCCGCCACCGAGCTGCCCATCCGCGCCAGGTGCGACGCCTCGACCTCGATGATGAGGTGCGGGCGGACGTCCCGAAGGATCTCCGAGGCGCCCTGCAAGGCGGCGTGCTCGGCTCCCTCGAGGTCGAGCTTCATCACGGTCAGGCGACGGCGATCGGCCGCGCCGATAGCGGCGTCCAGGGTCGTGAGCTTCACAAGCTCCACGGAGCCCGCTTCACCGTCGCTGGGCCCGAGGTGATTGAGGCCAGCGCCGGCCACGTCGAACGTCCGGAACGACGCCTCTCCCGGTGCCGAAGATAGCGCGAAGGCGCTGACCTCGATCTGGGTCATGTGGTTCAACGCCACGTTCTGCGTGAGGCGCTGGCGCACGTCGCGCCCTGGCTCGAACGCGATGACCTTGCCGGCCGCCCCGACCCTCGCGGCGGCCGCCAGCGTGAACAGGCCGACGTTGGCGCCACCGTCGACGAAGACGTCGCCGGGCGAGAGCAGCTTCTTCGCCAGCTCGATGTCGACGTCGCGGTTGCCATATCGATAAAGGAGCAACCCCATTGGCGTCCCGAGATCGGCGTAGATCGAAGTACGCCCATCGTCGTACGGCACCCGCACGGTGCGCAGGGGGCCGATCCGCTTCCTGACCAGGCTCTTGAGCACGCGCAGCCCCGTCCGGAGGGGTGCTTGCTGCCAGGCGGGATTGTCGAATCGCATCGGCACACCAGGATACGCGTGTTCACCGAGATAGGAACGCACGCACTTTCCACCTGCCCAGGCGGTACAGCATCTTGAGATGAAAGGGCGTCAGGAATTTGCTCAGGTATCGAACGCGCAGCGCCGCTGCTTCTCGCGTTGGCGCGCGCCGGGTCATGATCTCCTTGCAGGCCTCGGTGATCCGATGAAAGGTCACGGGAGGCGCGAACCACTGCTCCCAGGCGGATCGGGCCTTGGCGCCCATCGCGGCGGCTGCAGTCTCGTGACGGCGAAGGAGCGCTGGAATGCTCGCCGTCTCGGCTTCGGCGACGCGCAGGCAGAAGGTCGCCCAGTCGGGCCCGTCCGGGGGCGTGAATGCGTCCGACACGATGACTGGCACTCGCCCCGCCTCCATCGTCTCGAAGAGGCGATAGGTCGAGGGTGAAGCACCGCGGGGGCACAGCACGAACTTGCTTCGCGAGGTGACGTCGGAAAATCGCGCCAGGTAGACCTTCCGCTCTTCCGGGGTAAGCACCCACTCATGGGCATCCCCCGTGTCCTCACAACACGCCCGCTCATCAGCGGCCAACTTCATGATCTCGCGCCGCACCGGATCTGTGCTGGCGCTGCCGACGAAAGAGTAGAGAAAGCCGCCCGCGGCGGCTGTTGCCTGTGCAGGCCCCTTGACCGGGTTCTCCGTAATCCGCGCGATGTACGGAGCGCCCACCGCATAGGCTGGATCGCGGTCCTGACGCTCGAGGGACGGATAGAGACCGGGCATGAGGGGAACCGCGAAATCCTGATCTTGATAGAGAAAGCACCGGCCGGGATACCGCCTGCGCAGGGGATGGTTTCTGACCGCCAGGTAATAGGCATCTCCGGCCGTGTGGCCTTCGAGGAAGATGATCAGATCGGCCTCGTCGGGATTTTCCACCCGGGCGTGGACGCCAAACGAGTCCCGGGCCGCCCAATCGATGAGCCATCTCGCGCCAAAGTCGTGCGGCGGCGGATACGCGGAGAGTATGAAGACTTTCATGCAGCCGCGATTGAAGCTCAGTCGAACACGAACGCCGGCTTCGGGGCGGCGCGATCGAGCCAGCGATAGAGCTCGACGTGTTGCTTGATGATGGGTTCCCAGCTGTAGCGCTCGAGCACCAGCCGCCGCCCGCGCTCTCCCATCGCACGCAGGGTGTCTTTGCTCAGCGAGAGGATGGTCTCGAGCGCGGTCGTCAGCGCCGCGGCTCCGGGTTCGATCCACCACCCGCTGTTGGTCTGCACCAGCTCCGACCACGGCGTCCCCTGGGTCGTGAGCACCGGCGTGCCATGTGCGAGCGCCTCGGGAACGACGAGACCGAAATTCTCGCTGTAGGTCGGAAGGACGAACAGGTCGGCACTGCCGAGCAGGCGCGATTTCTCGTCTGGACTCACGGGTCCGGTGAAGACGCACCAGCTCTCCAGACCGGCGCGGCTGATGGCCGACGCGACCTCGGCGCGATGCCCGCCTTCATCCGGCCCGGCGATGACCAGTCTCCAGTGCTCGGGTCGCAGCCGCGACCAGGCCTCCACGAGGTCGAGCAACCCCTTCTTGGGGTGCAAGCGCGAAAGAAACAGCATGGTGAGCCTGTCGGAGCCTGATTCGCGTTTGTAATGGGCGATGTCAGCGGGGACGTCGACGCCGTGGGGAATCAGCGCGATGGGCGCGCGGACGCCCAGCGCGCGGACGCTCTCGACCTCCGCGGGCGCGGTGGCGTGCACGGCGGAGGAGCGCGCGAGATCTTCACGCTGGTACAAACGCAAGGCGATTCGCTTGCGCCGCGCGCTCTGCGTGAGGGCAAACGGTTCCAGCATCCCCAGCGGGGCGAGGACCAGCGGCCGCCTGAAGAGACGCGACGCGCGGGAAATCGCGTGGTTGAACGGCGTCCACATCCCGAAGTTGTGGACCAGGTCCACACGTGCGAGATCGGCTGGGGAGATCCTGCCGCCCGGCGGCGGAAAGCGCCGCCTGTCGCCGGTCAGCAGCCTCGCATCCAGGCCCGACTGCGAAAGTCCGCGGGCGATCTGAGAGACCGTGTGGGCCGGCCCTCCCACGTTAGGGTCGTATCGAAAGGGGGTGGCCAGCAGGAGCTTCATCGACACGAACCAGTGCGCTGCTTACCATCTGCCAGGTCGGGGCGACAAGCGGCAGCGAGCCGGGGTTGTGGCCGATGGTGCTTTCTGTAAAGCTACCGGGCCTCGGACGGCTCGAATCATGATCCTCAAACACCTGGCCCGCCTCCGGCAGATCGGCGCGGGCGTCGCTCACGAGCTTCGCGGGGGCTTCGCACTCGCCGCCGATACCCGATCGTTCGTGCGTTTCGCATCGGACGTATTCCTTTCCCGGCTGACGCGCGTCGTCCCGCTGTCGAGCCGCAATCAGACGCGCAAGATCCGCGTGCGCGGCGGCATCGAGCTGCACTACCGCTTGAACCGGGGCGACATGCAGTCGATCCGCGAGGTCTGGATCGACGAGTGTTATCGGCTGCCCTTCGACATCGTGCCCGAGCGCATGGTCGATCTGGGCGCCAACATCGGCCTCACCAGCCTCTGGTTCGTCCATCGCTACGGCTGTAAGAGCGTGATCGCGGTGGAACCGTCGCCCGCCAATGCGGACCTCGTCCGACTGAACCTCGCGAGCAACAACGTGAACGCCCAGGTCATCGAGGCGGCGGTGGGCGCGCACGACGGCACGGCGCATTTCCAGGACGGCGTGGACTCGAACGTCGGGCACCTCGCCTCGGGCGGCGGGCGTGAGGTTCCGGTCATCAGCATGGACACGCTGCTGCAGAAATTACCGTCGGGCGCGGAGGTCGACGTCGTCAAGATGGACATCGAGGGGGGAGAGGGGCCGCTGATGCATGAGAACATCGCCTGGCTGGGGCGCGTGCGATCGCTGATCGCCGAGTTTCATCCGGAGCTGATCGACCTGCCGGCCGTGATTCGATCGATCGAGAGTCAGGGCTTCCGGTACATCCCCGCTCATTCGGCCGGCCCCGAATCGATGGACGCGTTCCTCCGCGTCAACTGAGGAAGAAGGCCCGAACCTCGTCGCAGACGCGGGCGGCCTCGTCGGCGGTCAGTTCGGAGTGGGCCGGCACCGCCAGCACGTCGTTGCACGCCGCCTCGGCGCGCGGCAACTGACCCGGGCGCCCGCCGAGGTGGGCGAGCGCCGGCTGCAGGTGCAGCGGCGTCGGATAGTAGACGGCGGTGTCGATGCCGCGCGACGCAAGCCGGGCGGCCAGCGCGGCGCGGCGGCCGTCGGGAACGCGCACCACGAACTGATTCCACGCGCACCCGGGATCGGCGGGCGGCAGCCCGAGCGGCGTCTCCCCCCACGCCTGCCGATACTGGCGCGCGATCTCCCGGCGCCGCCGCGTCCAGGCGGGCAGCGAGGGCAGCTTCACGCGCAGCACCGCCGCCTGGATCTCGTCGAGCCGGAAGTTGCCCCCGATCGTCTCGTGAACGTGAGCGGCGCGCGCGCCGTGAACGCGGATCGCGCGCACGCGCTCTGCGAGCTGCGCGTCTTCCGTCAAGACCATCCCGGCGTCGCCCATCGCGCCCAGGTTCTTGGCGGGGAAGAACGACAGGGCTGCCCCCGCGCCCACCGCGCCGGGACCGCGCCCATCGGGCAGCGCAGCGCCGATGGCCTGGGCGGCGTCCTCGATGACGTGAACGCCGGCGTCCGCGATCGGCGCCGTGTCGACCATGCGCCCGAACAGATGCACCACGAGGATCGCCTTGGTGCGCGGTCCGATCCGTGCGCGCGCGGTCGCCAGGTCGATGTTCAGGGTGGCCGCGTCGATGTCGGCAAACACCGGCCGCGCCCCGACGCGGACGATCGCCTCCGCGGTCGCGAAGAACGACAGCGGCGTCGTGATCACCTCGTCGCCGGCGCCGATCCCGCAGGCGGCGAGGATCGCCACCAGCGCATCCGAGCCGGACGACATCCCCACGGCGTGCGCGACCCGCGAGGACGCCGAGATCTCGCGCTCGAGCGCCGCGACCTCCTCGCCCAGGATGTAGCGGCCGGAGCGAACCACGCGCAGCGCGGCGGCCTCCAGTTGAGCGTCGAGCGCCGCATTCTGCGCGCGAAGGTTGGCCAGGGAGATTCGCGCCCGCGCCGCCGTCATCGTTCCAGCGCCAGTCTCTGCCGGGGGGAGCGCCGCCGGACGCGCCGTTCATAGATCTCGCGGACGTTTCGTCGCGCCTGCACGGCGAGGTAGCGAACCGCATCTGGCCGTGTGTCGAAGTGCATCAGCTTGCGCACGAGCTGCTCGGGCCTCGGCACCCGCTCGAGCGATCCGTATGCGCCGACCACGCGTGCCGAGAACGCGGCGACCGGCGAAGCACGGGGCGCCCCGTCCCAGTCCGGCAGGAACGCCGCGGTGAGCACGCCGGCTGTCGCGAACGGACGCCAGCAGCCCCAGGCGCGTGCCAGCGCCTCCGCCTGCTCGTGCTCGGCGGCGCTCGGCAGCAAACGGCTCAAGTCGAGGAGATAAATCGCCGGCACGTCGAAGTGATCGATCGCCATGTGCAGGGCATGAAAGATCGCCGCGTGCCTCGGATGCAACGTCGCCACGCGCGCGCGGCCGAGGGTCGCGTCGCGGGTGCTGCCCCAGAGATCCCGATAGTCGATCTGGCAGCGCGCCAGCGGCGCGAGCAAGAGATGAAGGTCGACCTCGACGCCGTTCCGGGTCCAGGCGACCTCGTGGTAGTCGGCGTCGTCGAAACCGGGGGCCGCCGCGCGCGGTTCGAAGCCGAGCCGGTCCAGCGTCTCGAACGCGGTTCGCCGGGCGGCGTCGGGAACGAGCAGATCGACGTCGGAGGTCGGCCGCACGCCGGCCTCGTCGTAGATGGTCATGTTGTACGCCAGGCCCTTGAGCAGCACGACCGGCACAGCGGCCACCGTCAGCGCCTCGGCGCACTCCTCGGCGACCTGCGCGAGCTGCAGATGGCGCGCGACGGTGAGCAGGCGATCGCGCCGCAAGGTCGCCGCGAGCGGCGCGTCCCAGCCCGACAGATCGGCCAGCGACAGCAGCGGTGACAGGCGATGACGGCGCGCCAGCGCCAGCACTTCGTCGGCGCCAGCGGGCTGCGCCTGCGGTCGGCCCGTGATCGCCGCGAGGAGCGATCGCAGCAAGGAGATCATGTTTGCGCCCGTGGATATTGGGTTAGTTTAGCGGCAGGCGCCAGACGCAATGAACGGGGTCCTCGTCAGTCACCCACACGCCGCACCGGTCGCGAAAGGGGTGGCTGCCGCCTTCGCGCACGCGGGCCGGCTCGCGGCGTTCACGACGGGCGTTGCGTTCGAGCGCGATGCGTTCTCTGGTCGGCTGGCCGGCGCGCTCGCGGGACGCTGGCCGACGTTGCGCAATCGGATGGTCGACCCGTTGCCGACAGGCGCGCTGCAGACGGCGCCGTTCATCGAGCTGGGCGCGCGCGCGGCCGCCACGATGCTGACCGGCGTGGGCGTCGCGCTCAGCAGCTACGACGCGCTGTTCGTCGCCCACGACGCTCGAGTCGCGATCTCGCGCTGGCCGCGCGCGACCGACGCAGTCTACGCCTACGAGGACGCGGCGCTCTTGACGTTTCGCCGCGCGGCGCGGGGCGGCAGGGCGCGAATCTGGGACTTGCCCACGCGACATTACCTGGCGACGAAGGAGCTGTGGCGCGAAGAGATGCAGCGCTGGCCCGACGCCATCGATACGCCACCTCACCGCGAGCCGGACTGGAAGGAACGGCGCAAGGACGCCGAGCTCGCCCTCGCCACCACCGTGTCCGTCGCCTCGAGCTACGTGAAGTCGACGCTCGAGCGGCTCGACGTGCGCGCACCGATCGTCGTCACGCCCTACGGCTTCCCGGTCGACTTGTTTCAACCCAAGCCCGCGCCGCCCGCCGGACCGTTCCGGGTGCTGTCCGTCGGTGTGCACGACATCCCGAAGGGGACACCGTACCTGCTGCAAGCCTGGAAGCAGGCGGCGATCCCGGACGCCGAGCTGCACCTCGTCGGCTCGATGCGCCTCGCCAAATCATTCCTCGATGGGTACGCAGGCCTGTTTCATCACTTCCCGGCGATCCCGCGCAGCGAGCTGGCCGCGCGCTACGCGGCCGCCGACGTGCTGGTGTTCCCGACGCTGGGCGACGGCTTCGGCCTGGTGATCCAGGAAGCGATGTGCAGCGCCACCCCGGTGATCACCACCCCGTGCAGCGGCGGGCCCGAATGCATCACCGACGGCGTCGACGGCTGGTTGTTACCCGCCCGCGATATCGACGCGCTGGTCGAGACCTTGCGCCGGATCGCCGCCGATCGCGATCACGCGGCGGCGGTCGGGCGTTCGGCCCGCGCGCGCGCCGAACGCTGGGCGGCGCGGGACGCGGGCGACGCCCTGGTGCGGGCGCTGGACGCCTCGCACGCCTAGCCGCCCCGGGCGGCGACCGCCCGGTAGACGTCGATCATCTCCGTCGCGGTACGATCCCAGCTGAATCGGGACGCGTGCGCCCGCCCGCGGGCGACCACGCGCGCGCGCGCGTCAGCATCGGTGAGCAGCGTGCCCGCGTGCTCGGCGAGCTTTTCGACGTCGTCCGGATCGGCGGTCAGCGCGCCGTCGCCCACGATCTCGTCCAGCGACCCAGCGCGTGAGCTGACGACCGGTGTGCCCGACGCCATCGCCTCGAGCGGCGGCCAGCCGAAGCCCTCGTAGTACGAAGGAAACAACAGCAGGTCCCCCGCGTTATAGAGCGCCGGCATCAATTCGTCCGGAACGGCGCCCAGCTCGACGATGCTGGGCACCACCGCGAGCTCCTCCGCCAGCGCCCGATCCTGGGCGCCCAGCGCGCGGCCGACGCGTGCCAGGCGAGCGTCAATGCCGTCCCGCCGCAACCGGGCCAGCACACGCAACGCACCGGGGACGTTCTTGTAGACAGCGTCGCCAACCTGAAGCACCAGCGGGCCATCGCCGAGGCCGAACCGTTCACGAAAAGCGCGGCCGCTCGCCGGATCGTGGCCAAACTTCTGATTGAGCCCGGGATGGATGACGGTGATCCGGGCCGGATCGACGCCGACGAAACTGACGAGGTCGCGACTCGTCTGCTGCGAATCGGCCACGACCCACGCTGCGCGCCTGGCGAATTGCACCGTCGCGCGGAACACCTCCAGAGCGACGCGGGGCACCCTCGCTGCGGGGATGCGGCCATCGGCAAGCACCAGCAGGATGAGGTCGTGGCAGGTCACGATCGTCCTGCGCGGTTCCAGGTCTCGCAAAAGATGACTCTGGCCATGATCGACGATGTGAACGACGTCGGCGTCCAGGTTGCGAACGAGGCGCGGATAGACGACGTAGCGCCCCGCGTAAGAATCGATCTTCGCCCACACGGCTGATCGGCGCCGCCACACGTCCGGCACCACGCCGGGCGCGCGAACCCGGGTGACGGAGACCCCGCAACGGATCAAGGCGGACCCGAGCCGTTCCGCGTAAAGCCGCATGCTCGGTTGCTGGTCGTCGCGGTAGTTGTGCAGCAGCGCGACGCGCATTTCCGCCGCGATACTACAGCACGGCGCCGGCAAGGGCGCGGATCGCTACCGCGCGAGCAGATCGAGGAGGGAGCGCTGGATCGCGGGCACGGTCCAGGGCTCGCTGCCAAGAGGACGCGGATAGATGGGTCCGTTGCCGAAGTGCTCGCCCAGCGCGGCGGCCAGCCCCTCCACATCGCGGTTCGGGAACAGACGACCGTGGCCGTGGTCGAAGATCTCGCCCTGGGCGCCAGTCTGCGAGGCGATGACGGCGGCGCCGCACGCGAACAGCTCGACGGCGATGGTGGCGCCCGGCTCTTCCCAGCTGCTCGGGACGATCACGACCGAAGCGCGCCGGGCCAACCTGGCCAGCTCCTCCCCGCCGACGAACGGGGCGAGCTCGACGTCGCGCTCGAGACCGAGGCTGCGGACCAGCTCCGTCAAGACGCCGCGTTCGGGTCCGTCGCCGTGAATGATCAACCGCGGCGGCGGCCGTCCGGGCCCGCGCGCGGCGCCCTCGCGAAATCGGGCATACGCGCGCACCAGATCGTCGCAGCCCTTCTCGAACACCAGACGCGCGAAGCAGAGGATGTCGCCCGTCGCGTAGGCGGCTGCGCGCTCGTCGGCACTGGGCGGGCCCATCGCGGCCAGCGCCTCCACCACCGCGGGGTTGGGCGGCTGATAGATGACGTCGTAGTGGGCGAGCCCCAGGCGGCGCCCGACGTGGTGGCTCGGCACGATGTGCCGGAGCCCGGCCGGCCAGACGCGCACGGCGGCGTCGAACGGCAGGCGCGCCACCGCGTGTACACCCACGCGCCCCCCCGCCGCGAACGCCAGCTTGAGATCCTCGGTGGTGCGAAAGCCGTGGAACTGGCCGTTGCGAAACCCGAGTCCGTCGCTGCAGATGAGCTGGTAACCCTGGTGGAACACGATCAGACGCCGCCCTGCGAGCGCCGCCGCCATCACGGCCACGCGCGAGTAGCCGTTCGTGACCGCCACGTCGGCGCGCGCAATCGCGCGGCGCAGCGACGGGAAGGTCCACGAGCGCGTCACCCGGTAAGGCATCGATCGTGGCGCCGGATCCGGCGTCTTCGTCACGACCTCGACGTCGTGCCCGGCGGCCTGCCAGGTAGCAGCGATCATGGCGCTGGAGGTCTCCACGCCGCCCACGTTCGGCAGGAAGGGCCTCGACAGCAGCGCCACGTTCACGGGCCGCTCTTATCGCATTTCTCAGGATCGAGAACCAGCCCGCGCCATTTGAACTCGTCGCTGCCCAGGGTAGCATCGCGCGATGCTCGCCCGCGCGCTCTCTCTCCCGACGGACTGGGAGCAAGGCCTGCATCAGCGGTACATCACGGAGTTCCTGGCGCGCGCGCTTGACGGTGAGGCGGGCAAAGTCCTCGACGTCTGCTGCGGGGTAAAGCCGTACCGGCGCCTCGCCGCCGGAGCGGCGACCTGGATCGGGCTGGACTGGCCCGCCGGTGGGCAGGCAGCGCCCGACGTACGCGGCGATGCCTTGCGCCTGCCCTTTCGGGACGCCGTCGTCGATGCCGTCGTGTGCAGCGAAGCGCTGGAGCACCTGCCCGATCCCGTCGGCGCGCTGACCGAGATCGCGCGCGTGCTCAGGCCGGGCGGCCGCGCACTCGTCACCGTACCGTTCGCGATCGGCCTCCACGAGGAGCCACGCGATTTCTTCCGCTACACACCCTATGGCCTGCAGGAGCTGTGTCGTCGCGCGGGGTTGATCGTCGAACAGGAAGCGCGCTTTGGTTCCGTGCTGAGCAGCCTGGCCTGCACGGTGATGCGGCACGCCGGACCTGTCTACCGGACGCTCGGCCCCGCCAAGGGACCGGCGCTCTGGGCGGTCAACCGGGCGCTTTACCGCATCGATGCGCTGGCCGAGCGGATGCCTCAGCGCCTCGACACCTGGCCGCTCGGGTACGGCATCGTGGCGCGCCGCCCGCTGTCACGGCGCTGACGGACGTGACCGAGATCTCACACTGCTTTTGATCCCGAAATCTCTAAGTTTTCTATATACTTCCCGGCCGCATGCGCATTCTGGGTATCAACGCTTTTCACGGCGACGCGTCGGCCGCGCTGATCAAGGACGGCGTCCTGGTCGCGGCCATCGAGGAGGAGCGGCTCAATCGCCACAAGCACTGCGCCGGATTCCCCACGCTCGCCGCCCGCGCGGTGCTGGAGAGCGCGGGCGTCGCCCCCACGGAGGTGGATCACGTCGCCATCTCGCGTGATCCGAAGGCGAACCTGCACAAGAAGATCCTGTTCGCCGTGCAAAAGGGCGCGTCGGTCACGAAGATGATCAAGGACCGGCTCGCGAACGTCGCGAAGGTGCGGAAGATCGACGACATCCTCGCCTCCGCGCTGGGCATCCAGCCACGCGCGCTGCGCGCGAAGATCCATTCGGTCGAACACCACAAGTCGCACATCTCGAGCGCGTTCTTCATCTCGCCGTTCGAGCAGGCTGCGTGCATGTCGATCGACGGTTTCGGCGACTTCGTGTCGACGATGCGCGCGGTCGGCCGCGATCGGACGCTGGACGTCATCGATCGGATCGAGTTTCCCCACTCGGCCGGGCTGTTCTACACGGCGATCACGCAGTTCCTCGGCTTCCACCGCTACGGCGAGGAGTGGAAGATGATGGGCCTGGCGCCCTACGGCAAGCCGACCTACGTCGAGAAGCTGCGCCAGGTGATTCGACCGGTGTCGGGCGGACACTTCGAGCTGAACCTCGACTACTTCCGCCACCACAGCGAGGGCGTCGAGATGACCTGGGACACCGGCGCGCCGCACCTCGGGCTGGTGTTCTCGCCGCGGCTGCAGGAGCTGCTCGGCCCGCCGCGCGATCCCGAGGATCCCGATTTCTTCGGCAAGTGGGCCGACATCGCGCACAGCGCCCAGGCCGTTTACGAGGAGATCTTCTTCCACGTCGTCGAGGACCTCCAGGCGCGGACCGGGCTAGACAAGCTGGCGCTGGCCGGTGGGTGCGCGCTCAACTCCGTCGCCAACGGCAAGATCTTCGAGCGCACCAGGTTCCGCGACGTCTTCGTCCAGCCGGCGGCGGCCGACGACGGCACCGCGATCGGCGCGGCATTCTACGTCGAGCACGCGGTGCTGGGCCGCCCGCGCCGTTTCGTCATGCGCGACGCCTACACGGGCCCCGACTTCGACGAACGCCAGGTCGTCGACGCGCTGGAACGCGCCCGCGGCAACGGCTGGGACGCGACCATCTCCGTCAAGCGATTGGAAGACGCCGACCTGTATCGCGAGGTGAGCCAGGCGGTGGCGGCGGGAAAGGTCGTCGGCTGGTTCCAGGGACGGATGGAGTTCGGTCCGCGGGCGCTCGGCAATCGATCGATCGTCGCCGATCCGCGACGGCCGGACATGAAGGAGATCCTGAACACGCGCATCAAGCACCGCGAGACGTACCGGCCGTTCGCGCCGAGCGTGCTCGAGGAGAAGGCGAGCCAGATCTTCGAACGCAGCGAGCCGTCACCGTTCATGATGATGGTCTACAAGGTCCGGCCGGAGCATCGCGCCCACCTGCCCGCGGTCACCCACGTCGATGACACGGGACGGCTGCAGACCGTCAGCGCCGCGACGAATCCGCGCTACCACGCATTGATCTCCGAGTTCGAACGCCAGACCGGCATGCCGGTCGTGCTGAACACCAGCTTCAACGAGCACGAGCCGATCGTGGCGACGCCCTCCGACGCGCTCGCGTGCTACCTCAAGACGCACATGGACGTGCTCGCGCTCGGCAACTGGGTGCTGACGCGCCCCACCGCATCCCGCTAGTCGCATGAGAACCGCCGGCGTCGCCTTCGTGCTATCCGTGATTTGCGGAGCGATCCTGACGCCGATCGTCCGGCACCTGGCGCATCGTTTCGGCCTGTTCGACCACGCGCGCTCGTCGCGGAAGATCCACGGCAAGCCGATCCCGCGGCTGGGCGGGATCGCCATCGTCATCGCATTCTATGCACCGCTCGTCGGCCTGCTGCTGTTCCAGACCGGCGTCGGCCAGCTGTTCCTCGCGGAGAGGGAGCACGTCATCGGCCTGTTCGCCGGCGGCCTGTCGATCGCGGCCCTGGGCTTGTACGACGACCTGCGCGGCGCAAACGCCTGGAAGAAGTTTCTCGTCCAGTTCGCGGTTGCCGGCCTGCTCTACTACCTCGGCTTCCGGATCGACGTGATCGCGAACCCGCTGGGCAGTGAGATCCGCCTCGGCTTGTTGAGCCTGCCGTTCACGGCGTTCTGGATCGTCGGCGTCATCAACGCCCTGAACCTGATCGACGGTCTGGATGGGCTGGCCGGCGGCGTGGCGCTGGTCGCCATCACGACGACGTTCCTGGTGTCATTGCAACTTGGGCATCCGCTGATGCTGCTGTTCACGTCGGCGCTGGCGGGCGCGATCGTCGGATTCCTGCTCTACAACTTCAACCCCGCGTCCATCTTCATGGGCGACACGGGCAGCATGTTTCTGGGTTTCGTCCTGTCCGCCACCGCGATCCAGACCAACCAGAAGTCGACGACCGCGGTGGCCGTTCTGATCCCGGCCATCGCCCTCGGCCTGCCCATCATGGACACGCTGCTGGCGATCGCGCGCCGGGCGTTACGCGGGCGGCCGCTGTTCCAGGCCGACAAGGAACACATCCACCACCGGTTGATCGCCGCCGGCCTGACGCATCGTCAGGCCGTTCTCGTCCTCTAT
>Ga0207708_10000272_pt1 | contig 40430 bp, 29 predicted proteins | sample KBSK5101metaG_FD_184340 | JGI IMG/M metagenome (GOLD analysis project Ga0207708, IMG submission 184340) | Corn, switchgrass and miscanthus rhizosphere microbial communities from Kellogg Biological Station, Michigan, USA - KBS K5-10-1 metaG... | ecosystem: Host-associated > Plants > Roots >... | reverse complement strand
ACACCGCAATTCGTAATCGTTCACCGGGATGGCGCCTCCATCATGCTCAAAAGCATTGGTTCGCCGGGTCACGCCCGACCTAACAACCGTGTGAATCCCGATGCTTGTTGGGATGCCTATATCTGGGTCAAAGACGCGGACGCGCTCTACGAAGAACTGCGCTCACGTGGCGTTAAGATCACTCGAGAGATTGAAGACGCGCCTTACGGTTGCAGAGATTTCGACGTGGAAGATAACACCGGCTATATCCTCTGCTTCGGACAAGATCTGGAGACATAGAAGATCAAAGGCCCGCACCTGAGCGAGCCTTTGGTCCATTCCGCTGTAGTAGTCCTTAACGCGTCATTTCTTTGCTATATCATTGCATAGCGCGAGAGCCCCGTCGTACCTGTAACAGACGCAGTGCCCAGGAAACTGCCGCTGAAAGCATGAGCCCGGCGGCCCTAAGGGACAGGTTGCGCTCTCGCAGCTAAAGCATTCCGCCGTGCGCTGAACTCCTATCTGTCCGAAGACGCCGAGCAGTATAACGCACGTTAGCACCAGCATTCGCACACGAGCGAACGTAATCTTTCTATAGACCATGATTAAGTCTCCTTTTGTGAAGTCGAGGCTTTTGGAAGAGATGTATTACGGGGGAATCGGGGCACGATACTCCCATGCTCTGCGAGGTGTCAATTGCTTTTCACCTCGCTTTGTTAACGCTAGTGCAACGGAAAACGTCTAGCTACACAATATGCACAGCAAAAAGAGCACGTCACTGTGTCTGCTCCTCATCCTTCTCATGGGAAGCGTTGAGGGAACTCATGCACAAACTATCAAGCCCGTTCCAGTAAATCTCGCATTTGAGAAACAGCTTCCCGAATGGTTGAAGGAAACCAACGTTCCAGCCGCCGGCGTCGCGATCATCGAAAACGGAAAACTCAAATACACGAAAGTCTTCGGCGAACTGCGAAAGGGTGGTCCAACCCGCCCACCTACACCCGCGCCTCCGAATTCAATCTTTCAAGTCGCTTCCCTCACGAAGCCCATCGTTGAGATTCTCACGTTGCAGTTGGTGAGCAATGGAATGTGGAACCTGGATGAGCCGCTGGCAAACTACTGGGTAGATCCCGACGTTCAAAACGATCCTCGTCACAAGAAACTCACAACCCGCCACGTCTTAACTCATCAGTCAGGCTTTCCGAATTGGCGCTCGTCGAACGCGGCTAACAAACTGGAGTTCATGGCCGAGCCTGGTACGCAGGTGAACTATTCGGGCGAAGGTCTCGAGTACCTGCGTCGCGCATTGGAAAAGAAGTTCAACGAACCACTCGAACGGCTGGCGCAGAAGCATCTGTTTCAACCGTACGGCATGAAAGATACACGTTTCTTCTGGGACGCTTCGATGGACGAGTCGCGGTTTGCTGTCGCTCACAACAAAGAAGGTAAACCATACGACATTTACAAAAACAGCAATGCGAACGCCGCGGACTTGCTGCTCACTACAGTCGAAGACTACGGGCGCTTCGCGGTTAATGTGCTACAAGGAAGAGGACTGTCAAAGTCGGTTTTCGACGAGATGGTTCGTCCACAGGTTCTTTACCCGAGCGGAAAGAACCTGTTCTTTGGTTTGGGTTGGATGATCATGCCTGAACTGAGTAATGGTGAGTACGCGCTGATTCACACGGGCAGCGATCCGGGCGTGAGTACAGTTGTAGTCTTGTTCCCGAAATCTCAACGAGGATTGATCGTTTTTACCAATGGCGACAACGGCACTCTGGTGTGGACCAGAATCCTGGCTGAGGCGTTCGATGTGGGGAAAGAGATGCTGGGGCGCGGGTGAGGGTGTCCAACAGATTACACAGACCCTATCAATCTGTGTAATCTGTGTGAACAAAGCTAGTCACTTCTGTGTTCCCGTGGTCTCTTGCTTCTTAAAGTCTGCGGTTTGAGTTTTCATAAACTCTATCAGCGTGTTCACATCCGCCTCGGGTAAACCGAGTTTGGGCATCTGGATGCCCTTGTACTTCTGGAACAGCGCTGTTGCGATCGGATCCTTCTCCTCGATCATCTTGTTCGGGTCTGTGATGATTCTGGCCAGCCAGGCGCGATCCCGCACATTTGTGACGCCGAGCAGATCCGGTCCAATCTTGTCGCCGTTTCCGATCGTGTGACAGGCAGCGCAGCGCGTCGCGAAAAGATATTTGCCTTTGTCGATATCCAGCGTGGCAGATTCGGTCCTGTTCACCGCTCCGATGTTGACCGCCGCCTGCTCCCCATAGCCCATCAACTGCTGGATCTTCAGAGCCATGAACTTGGTATTGTCGAGGGCCGAGTTCCTCATCCATATTCCGGTCCTTTCATTGCCGATGAGCAAACTCGGCATGTGGCCGTCTGGATCGTTACCGTTGGGAAGCTTATCGAGTCCCAACTTCTTGCTAATCAGTTTGATGTCCGCCGGCTTGCCAGTGAGGAACAACCAGCCGGGCCCAACGTGATACTTGTCCGCATACGCTTTGAGCACCTCGGGAGTGTCGTGTTCCGGCTCGATTGTGATCGAGTAGAAGAAGACATCTTTGCCCATTCGATCGCCCAGGAGTTTCTGAAGCTGGACCATTCGCGCGGTCTCTAAAGGACAGTTGTACTTACAGGTGGTGTAGATAAGCTCGAGAGCCACAACTTTGCCTTTGATTAGATCGTCGTAGAAGCGAACCTTCTTGCCGTCCTGCGTGATCAGCTCAACGTTGGGAAAGTGGGTTCCACCCCATTGCGCCTCTTCCTTTGCCACCGTCTCATCGGGTTTCGACGCCTGCTTTAAAGTCATTCCGCACTTTGGGCAAGAGCCGCCAGTTTTTGACCTGACCTCCGGATGCATCGGGCAGCTATATTCGACACTTTGTTCCTGGGCGAAACTTACTCCCGCCGGGACTTGAGAATTGATTAATACAGATATGCTGATCATCAGCACTCCAAGCAAAAGAAGCTTCACGTTCGTGCGTTTCATATATCTAACTTCTCCTTATCTGAAACGTGTTGAGGTTGAGCGACCCTTCGACGATCACCGGCGTACGGTGCGCGTCTGCATGGGGGACGATCGCTCAAGCCTCAATCTCAGGCGCCAAAAAGCGCGATTACTGAATCGCTACAGGGGCGGTAGTGCCAACCGCTGTAGATGTAACGACGTTGTTTCCAACGGTGATGCTTCCACTCACCAGTTTTCCCGTGCTGACGTCGAACTTAAGAGTGGCGGTCGCCAGCATTGTGCGGGACGTCAGTGGACCCTTGGCGCTGTCGTAATAAGGGACCGATAAGATGAGCGTGTCGCTGTCCTGTAACGGCCTGATCTCGGAAACAAGATTGTCTCCCGTGACATACGTCCTCAGGTTTGTTTTTGAGCTCCCACTTGTTCCCTTCAACTGCGAAAAATCGAAGTCAACCATTACGATCTTAAGGATGGTTGTCGAGGTGTTGTCTATCACTGTTCTGGCAGAAACAATCGCGTTGCCAGTGACTGTGACAGAACCGTTCGGATCGCTCACCGAGCCGCTGGCTGCGATTGTGATGCTACTGTCGACAGGAGCAGCCGGATCAGTAGTGGTGGTTGTGGTCTGCGCCTGAACGGACGAACCGCCCAGAACCAGCACCATAACGACACCAATCAGGAGTGTTACGAAGGTCGGACTGAATAACGATCGCCGACCGTTGATATTTAGCTGTGTGTTCATTATGTATCTCCTTTCTTCGGCCTCAGAAAGCGGTCGGAAGAATGTCATCAGGGGCCATAAACGTGACGCCCTGCGGTTTCGGAATCGGAGTCGGCAGCGGGTTCAAGAACGGCGCGCCGGCACCATTGATTTCCCACCTCAAGAGCATCGCGTTGTCTTCGTGCATGGTGTTGTGGCAGTGCTCCATGAACATGCCGCCCCAGTCGCGGAACTGAAGCGTGATTTTCACTTCACCACTAGGTCTCAGGCGCCAAACGTCCTTGCGCCCACGCTCCCATGCGGGAACCTTCGATGCACTTCCGTCGCGAGACAGAGTCTGGCACTCCTCGAAGTGGATATGAATCGGGTGATCCCAACCACCGCCACCATTCCTCAAGGTCCATACTTCTCGGGTACCGAATTTTGGCGCCGCTGAGATCCGGCCAAAGTCAGCCGCGAGCGTTGGTCCTTGATTGTCAGTCTTAATGCCCCACGGGCCGAAGAAGGACGTGATCGGATCGTTGGTTGTCTGATTGGCGCCGCTGTTGAATTCGAAAACACGTTCGCGGGCCACTGGAATATTCGACAGATCCGGGTTCGGGATCAGTGTGTCAGGGACCTGACTTATATCCGGCTGTGCGGGATCCCGGACAATGCGGAACTCGAGGAATTTACCGACACAGGGATCCTGTGAGTTACCTGAGAGCGCTTCCGAAAGACTCAGGTCCTTGGACACTCGCCTGCCGTCCTGATGTTCAGCCAGGTTAACCATCCAAACCGTCTGGCCAACACTGTAACGAGAGAAGTCAATGACGATGTCGTAGCGTTCCGCGATGCCCTGCTCGTCAAGCTGCGTGAGCACCACCGGGTGCGGTAACAAGTTACCGTCGTTGGCGATCTGGATCATCGGCGATCCATCACTCAATGAGAGCTTGAAGAAGCGCGAGACTGATCCATTCAGGATGCGGAAGCGATACTTGCGCCGCTCGACGTGCATGAAAGGCTTGAAAGCGAGGTTTACGGTCATTACATCGCCCAGGAATCCATCGAATTCAAAGATGTCCATTGCCATCTGACCGTTCGCATCCCAGGCCTTGTCGGCAAGCATGAGGTTCACGTCATAGTCGAGGTTGCCCCACGATTTGCCGCTGACGCTGGCCCGTCCGCTCGGCAGTCTCAAGTTGACACCGTCGACGATGTCTTCAGCGCCACGATCGAGGCCACTGTAGATGTTGAACATTCCAGCTATGCCCTTGTAGACGTTCTGCGCGGTGAAGCTGAACATGTGATCGTGGAACCAGTGGGTGCTCATGGTCTCATGCCAGTCGCCAGGGACTTTCATCAGGCCACCGGCGTCAGTCGGACCCGACGCACGAGAATCCGTAGCGGTGGTGTTGATGCTGTTGCGCCCCGCCAGGACGATTGGGTAGTGATAGTCGTAGAACTGGTTGGGGAAGAAGTAGGCGCCGGTAAAGCCGTCATTCTCCGCACCGTGGTGTCCGTTGTGTTCGTGCGTAGAAATCGTGTGGATGCCGAAGCCTCCGTTCTGATTTTGGAAAACGGAGAGTTTGTTGTGGAGGCGGAAGAGCACTGGCTCGCCGTAGCGCACCTGCATGAGCTTCGGAGGAATGCTTCCGTTGTAAGTCCAGAACTTGTCAACGTTCTGATCAGGCAGGTTCGGGTGAAACCTCGGCGGGATAGGAGTCGCCGGGTTGATGCCCGAATTCTGTGCCGACGGAACGCCGGGATTGTAAGTGGTATTGACTTTAGCCCCTTCCACTGAAGCGTCGATCGCGATCGCGGGCGGAAGGAGGCCGAACTGTTGGTGCGCCCAAATCGGTCCCGGAGGACGCCCCTCAATGGGACCGGTGCCGCCGCCCAATGCTGGGTCAACGGGTTGTTGTGTTGTGTTCGCCTGGGCTGTTGGTGCCGGAGTCAAGGCAGCAACAGGAATCCGCGGAAACAGGTCGAACCGTGGCATCGCCTGGCTAAAAGGGGTCGCCGTGCCCAGCGGACTGGGTGGAAGTCCCGTCGGGATGTTGGACGATGCGAATGCGCTACGGCCAAATGGACTCAGGCCGCTGATTGGTATCATCAAGCCGGCTGATGTAAATAACCCCATTTTGATCAGGTCACGACGCGAGACCTGTCCCTGGGATTGTGCTTTTAAAATGTCCCACCGCTCCTTTCGCGCTTGCTCGGCTTCGCGCAAGCGCGCTTTCGAGGCCTTTGGAGACAAAAAGAAGTTTCTATCAGGCATCTGTTTCTCCTTCGATACAAAAATTCTCCATAGGTATTGCGCAGGAAGTGGAACGGCGGGGGTTGCGTTCCAACAACGCGCATCACCTGATTAGATCCAACGGATCAGCTGCTGTGCTTGGTTATGTGTCAGTTTTCTGAGTGACGAGAGGCCCGTTCACCCTTAACTATCAAGCGATCTGACAAACATTGAGTGGAGCGTGAGAATACAATGCGATAATGATCTTGAATGTCACCCTGGTGACATTTGCCACACTTTAAATTTTTTGCGATACTGCTGCTCCGCGTTCCCCCGCGTGTCCGAACTATTAACCACTCAACAACAATTTAGGAACGCCCGTGTCTGCAACAGACTCAATTGCTGCAAGTCGGGTCGGAGTGGTTAGGAGTTCAATCATGCCCGCATTAATAGAAGTTTCTCACGGTTTCCCAAAGCTTTGGTTTATAGGACGATTCGATCTGCTGCAGGCAATGAACGCTGAGGCGCAGCAGCGCTTCTACACTATGGTGCGAAGAACAAGACGCCGGCGCGGTGAGTGGGTCTTCGTGCATGGCGACCGCGCCGAGAGCATCTACCTTCTGCAAAAAGGCCGGATGAAGATCACTGCCTTAAGCGAAGATGGTCACGAAGTAGTGCATGAAATAGTTGGTCCCGGCGAAATTTTCGGCGATACGAGTACGATTCTCGGCATCCCGCGCACGACTTCCGCTCAGGCTCTCGAGGATTCGCTGCTAGGTGAAATACGTCGGAAGGATTTCGAATCGCTGTTGATGGAGTATCCGGAGTTGTCATTGCAGTTGCTCAAATGCGTGGGTCTGAGGTTAAAAAAGGCCGAAGCTCAATTGCTGAAGGTTATTTGCCATGATGTTTCCACCAGGGTCAGGGGTGCTTTGATCGACTTGATGGCTGCCGAACCAGGAACACATCCGGACCAGCCTGTCGTGATAAAAATCACCCAGCAGGATCTGGCTAATTTAATAGGAGCGTCCCGGCAGAAGACCTGGCAGGCCCTCAAGGAGTTGGAGGATGCGAACGTGCTAAGGCTCATGTACCGCAGTATTTTGGTGACCGCGCCACACAAACTCCAGAATGTAAACCGTTCTGAAAGACACGCGGCTTAACGGTGACCCGACGCTACCGCGTTACGGTACTGAGCGTTCACTCGGTACGTAGTGCAATCGTCGGGTCTACTTTCGTGGCGCGTCGCGCCGGCACGTAAGAAGCCAGAAGTCCCACTGCGATGAGCACGGCCGAAACGCTGGCGAACGTTAGATAGTCAGTCGCGGTCACACCGTAGAGAAGGCTTGCCATCAAACGCGTCAGCGCGTATGCCGATATCAATCCTGCGCCTACGCCTATCAATGTCAACGTCAGTCCCTGGCGCAGCACCAACCGCAACACGTCCCTTGTCTCTGCGCCAAGCGCCATACGAATTCCCAACTCGCGCCTGCGAAGCGTGACTGTGTAATTCATCACGCCATAGACTCCTACGGCTGCCAACACCAACGCTACCCCGGCAAAAGCGAGCAGCAGCGTCATGTTGAAGCGCCGCCCAGAAAGCGATTGCATTAGCACCTGGTCCATCGTCTGTACGTCAGTCAGCGCCTGCTCTTTATCGATTGAATAGATCGCCCTGGAAACAGGTTGGACCAGGCTTTCCGGGTTCGAGGCAGTCCGCACCACGAAGCTCATGTAAGGTCGTGGTGCTTGTTTGTATGGCAGATACATCATTGCGGACGCATCAACATCCAGCCCACTTGTCTTAACATCACCTACTACGCCGACAATTTCACGTGCCCCTTGCTTGACGTGAAATGAGGGCGTTAGCCGTTTGCCGATCGGGTTTTCTCCCGGCCAGAACCGGCGCGCCATCGCCTCGCTGATGATTACCACCGGCACGCTATTATCACGATCCTGGTCGCTGAAGAAACGCCCCTGTCGTAAGGGAATGCCAATCGCTCGGAAGTAGTCAGAGGAGATGTAACGCGTCTGGGCCATCGGCTGCTCCGCGACTGTCCCTGTAGGCCGGCCCTCGATACTAAAGGGTTGTGTCGATCCACCTCCCGCGAGCGGAATGGTCGTAGTAGCTCCAACAGAAACGACTCCAGGCACGGCGCGGATCTGTTCCGTCACCCGGTCAAGAAACGCAAGCTGTTGGTGAGGTTCAGAATACCTGATAGGCGTTAAGCCGACGCTCATCGTTAACAGATTGCTGGTGTCGAACCCGGGATCGACGTTTTGCAGCTTCCAGAAACTGCGAATCATTAGTCCCGCTCCGATTAGCAGTACTAGTGACAGAGCGACCTCGGAAATCACGAGGGCCTTGCGTGTGTGCTGCTTCATGGGGCTGCCGCCGGTCCGGCCCGCACCTTGTTTCAGAGTTTCACTGAGACTGGTCCTGGTAAACTGCAAAGCGGGCACGATCCCGATAATGATGCCGGCGGCAAACGAAACTAAAAGAGTAAACCCCAGGGCCCAGGTGTCGATTCCGATATCGCCTGAATTAGGAAGGCTCCCCAGTCGCACGAGCATCCTACTTCCCCACACGGCGAGCAGAAGGCCAAGCAGTCCTCCGGTAACAGCGAGCAGAACGCTTTCGGTAAGTAGTTGTCGGATCAGCCGAGCCCGCCCGGCGCCGAGCGCGATACGCACCGCGATCTCTTTCTGACGGTTGGCGCCTCTGGCGAGCATCAGGTTTGCGACATTTGCGCATGCGATCAACAACACGAAGCCCACGGCACAGAAAAGCACAAGCAGCGCCGTGCGGATATCGCCGACAAGATCCTCATGAAGCGGGATAACCACGGCGCCCCAACCGCTGTTCTCCTCGGGATACTGTTGTTCGAGCCTGGTCGAAATCGTACTCATCTCCGCCTGCGCCTGTTGCAATGAGACGTTTTGCTTCAGACGTGCAATCACGATGTAGTCATGAATTGATCGGGTTTGACGTTCCTTGTCATCCCACCCCAGAGGCACCCACAGGTCGGCCTCCCGCGGCAACGCAAATCCCGCGGGCATGATTCCAACCACAGTGAAACTTCGACTGTTAAGAGTCACTGTTTGACCGATGATGTTTGGGTTGGCTCCGAAGGCTCGTTGCCACAGCGCCTGACTAATCACAACGACCTGATCGCGTCCCGGTTGTTCCTCGTCGGGTGTAAAGGTGCGCCCCTGCATTGCATTGGTGCGCAACACCGAAAAGAAGTCTGAAGAAACTGTGGCGCCGATCAATGGGAGAGGGTCATTACTGGTACTCAGACTCAGGCCCGCGTAACCGTAAATCGCCATCTGTTCGAAGGTGCTGCTCTGTGCCTTCCAATCAAGATAGTTCGCCGGTGATACTGAAAATCTATCGAGGCCCGGAAAGCTTTGCTGAGGCGGCGTGTGCCAGACATCCACGATGCGCTCCGATTCGGGATAGGGTAAAGGCCGCAGCAGTAGACCATTGACGACACTGAATATCGCAGTGTTGGCGCCAATCCCGAGTGCGAGCGACAGCACGGTTACTATAGTGAAAATGGGACTATGGACCAGCGCTCGCACGCCGAATCTAATATCTCGCCACGCTGTTTCTATGAATTGACCCATTCTGATCTCCCTTACTCTTTCCTGGACTTGCTCGACACCGCCAACTTCGATGAGGGCGTTACGCCGAGCCTCTTGAGGCGAGAGTCCTTGCCTGATATTCGCCTCGGTCAACATATCCAGGTATGCCTGGATCTCTTCATTGAACTCCTGGTCCACGCGGTCCTTGTGGAACAGGTTTCGCCAAAGGCTGTTCAGTCGAGGAATCAGCGGCACGACTGCTCTCCTCAGGTTGCTTTTAGGGCGCTGGTAATCGCAAAAGAAATCCGCTGCCAGTCCTGCGTCTCGGTCTCGAGCTGGCGCCGCCCGGCTGCGGTAAGGCGATAGTACTTTGCACGGCGATTGTTTTCTGATTCACCCCACGAAGACTGGAGCCAACCCGACTCTTCCATCCGGTGTAACGCCGGGAAAAGTGAGCCGGGCTTGACCTTGAAAGTCCCCTTCGTGATCTGTGCGATGCGATGTGAAACGCCCAACCCGTGTAGCGGACCCAGCGCCAGCGATTTCAGCACCAGAAGATCGAGCGTGCCCTGCAACAGGTCAACCTGCCTTCCCGCCATGTATCTCTCCTATATATAGACAGTCTGTACATGGTAGATAACCGTTTTCATATAGAATGTCAATATGAGTGGTTCAGCTATAACGCTCAGTAACTACTACTCTCCTTAACACCACGACCCTCTGGAAAATGGCGGCTATACGCCGAAGGCGTTGGCTAATTTCAGGGGGCGTGGTCGAGGAAAAGGTCTGCGATGGCTTCGGAGATGGGCAGGCCTGGAGCGTGCTCGAGCCAGAAGAATTCACCGGAGGGATTGAGTTCGAGAAAGACGTGCCGGTCGTCGGGTGTGAGGATGATGTCTATAGCTCCGTAGTTCAGCGAGAAGTAATCCATAAGGCGCAGGATCTTTTCTTCGACCGCAAGCGGGAGTTGATAGGGCCGCCATTCTTGAAGCATACGGAGGCCGTCGCGGCGCCAGTCGTGAACGGCGCGTGCAGAGATTTGTGAGTCGATTGCAGCAGACATGACGCGGTGGCCCACGACTGTGACACGAATTTCGAGCGACTTGGGGAGCAACTCCTGAAACGTGGCGGGGCAGAGACTCAGGCCGGAGAGGTCCGCGAGATCTTCGGGCTTCACGGGGTTGGTGAAGACGACGAGTTCTTTTCCTTCTTCGAAGATCGCGAAGGAAGACAACATCTTCGTCACGACACCACCCTCGCAACTCTTTGCAAACGCGCGGGCAGCGCGAGGGTCGTTCGTCGTGAGTGTGCGCGGCGTTTCGAGTCCGAGTTCGCGGGCCACTTTTAACTGAAGCTGCTTGTTCTCCGCATAACGTATGTGGCGCACGTGGTCCATGCGGAAGGCTTTGAGGCTGGCGAGCATGCCATGAGCGGCGGCACTCACCTCACCAAGAGAAGCGTGTCGTAGTTGCCTGTCGAGCCCCGCTGGAAGATGCGCGCCGAAGTTGAGACGGCGATGCCAGACTGCCGTGACCTCACGCAGATCAAACTCACCCGCTTCATTCGTAAGCGTGAGACGTTCATCTCCCGACATGCCATAGTAAGCCGTAAGACGCACGTCCGTCGGATAGCGATCGGTGTCAAAGCGGACTGTGTGGCCACCCTTGTGCGCGATGGCCTCAGCCACTCGCGCGACGCTGTCGTTATCGTTGCTATGTGTAACGATGAGAATAGACATAATTAGTGGTCCAGTAGCGCTCCGGCGATGGCTTCCGAAATAGGAAGGCCAAGGTCGCGTTCGAGCATGCCCCATTCGCCACCGGGATTGACTTCGAGGAAGACGTGCTCGCCCGAAGGAGTGCAGATCAAATCGACAGCGCCGAAGACAAGGCCGAGTTCCGACATCAATAGTCGCAGGCTGCTTGCGATGTCGGTGGGCAGTTGGACTTTCTGCCAGCGACATTCGTCAGGCGCCGCGCGTCGCCAGTCTGTCTGCCCGCGCGACGTGCCACTCGCGTCGAGCGCACCTGCGAAGACTTCGCCCGCCACGCAAGCAACGCGCAGTTCGTATGCTTTCGGAATCAACTCTTGAAAGACCATCGGGCAATGGCGAAGTGTTTCGGCGCTCACCAGGTCTTCTTCACTGACGCGGTTCGTGTAGACGAAGTTATCAACGGCGTCCATGCTCACAGTGAGCGGGCGAAGTAGTTTCGCTACTGTTTGGCCTTCAGTCTCTGCGAAGAACTGTCGAGCTGCAACGGGGTCGTTGGTGACGAGAGTGCGCGGGACGCGCAGGCCGGCGCGCGCAGCCAGTCGGAGTTGTCGCTGCTTGTTTTCCGCGTCACGTTGGCGCTCGAGGTCGTTTACCCAACGCGCGTCGTACAGCCCATCAAGAAAACCTTCAAGCGCGGCGGCAGACTCACCGATGCACATTGAGCGATAACGCTCATCAAGATCATCCGACATGCGCGGCGACCAGAGCTTGCGCGCCCAGACGGCGCGCACCTCTGCGGCGGAAATTTGCTCGCCGGCTTCCGTAAAGAGATGTGTGACCCGTTCGTCGCCCGCGCGAGCCGAGAGCTTAACGCATGATGGAAAGAGATCTGTGTTGAAGCGAATGGGACGGATGCCTCTGCGTGCGAGAGCCTGTGAGACGAGATCGATGGTGTAGAAGTCGCCGCTGTGCGTCAGCAGTAGAACGGCGTCGCGCGATGTTGTTGGAGGCATGCGTCCGAGGTGAGTATTCAAGGTACGGCCCGCGTTTTTCTGGCAAGCGCGAGCCCGTACCTTCCGTGACCTTTTTTTATTACTGCTGTCCGTTGTTGCCCGACGTGTACTCAAATCGTTGATCGATTTCGTCCCGGTCAGACGGGTACTTAAGTGTCATGAAGGAATTCGTTGAGGTGTCCTGGCCTTCGAGGAAACGCGCGAAGAACGGCAGATTCTGTTCGGACGCTTTGGGGGCGTGTGATTCTGTCTTGTCTTTCATTGAATGGATCTCCTTTAAGGGGTTGAACTGACTTGTCGCGAGGTGCAAAGAATCTTACGACGAGAGCTCTGATGCATTGAAAACGCTATCGGATACCTGAAGGTTCTATTAATTGTCAGAGACTGAAGGCGTTAACAAAATCCTGGAGAAGTAACCAAATTTCGGATGGTCCACGATGCGATATTAATCGGGTGGAGTTGTTAGCGAGCAATCATTCGTGGAAACAGTCAGTACAGGAAGCGTAGCGACCTGGTCAACGAAGGGAGTCAAGAATCGTTAGGAAATATCGCATGCTGATCACTGACCAGGTCGCTACGCTCCCTGTACTGACTGTTTCCAAGCCCGACGTCCGACTTTGAGGCAAAGCGATGCTGAAGGAAACAAAATGCCCGTACAAGTCATAATGGATGAAGCCAGAAGTTAGTGGAACGTTGTGCCCACTTCTCCTTCCTTCATTTAGGCCAGGCTGAATATCTATTCCCATGTACGAAAGTGAGCCCCCTCGCCATGCATAAATTCTCATGTTGGCTGCTAACGCTTCTCATCATCACTACTTGCTATGCCAGCGCTGCGCTGCGTGTTCAGGCAGCACGGCCAAGTGAATTGTTCTTTTCCGAGTACGTGGAGGGCTCATCCAACAACAAAGCACTTGAAGTCTTTAACGGCACCGGCGCACCGATCAATCTTGCTACCCAGGGCTATAACATCCAATTCTTCTTCAACGGCGCCACCACAGCCGGGTTGACCATAAATCTGACCGGCACAGTCGCGAATGACGATGTATACGTTTTTGCGCACAGTTCAGCGAATGCTGCCGTCCTTGCAGAAGCGGACCAGACGACTGGCGGTAGCTGGTTTAACGGAGACGACGCTATCGTGCTGCGCAAGGGCACCACGATACTCGACGTCATCGGGCAGGTGGGATTCGATCCGGGTAGTGCGTGGGGAAGCGGCTTAGTTTCGACAATGGACCACACGCTACGTCGCAAAGCAGACGTCTGCGCAGGCGACACTAACTCCGGCAACGCGTTCAACCTTAGCCCCGAATGGGAGGGCTTCCCTAACGATACGTTTGCCGGTCTCGGCTCTCACACTTCGTCGTGTGCCAGCGAGCCTACGGTCGTGAGTACAAACCCTGCCGGCGGCGCCACAAACGTCGCTCTTAACACTAACCTCACGATCACCTTCAGCGAACCGGTGAACGTAACGGGAATCTGGCTCTCGATGGTTGGACAAATAAGTGGCAGCCACGGCGCCAACGTTAGCGGTGGACCTGTCAGTTACACGATCGATCCGGATCGCGATTTCGCAAGTGGTGAAAGCGTCATGGTAACGGTCTTTGGTCCACGGGTCAGCAATCAGGACGTGACTCCGAGCAACCTCGCTGCTGACTTCTCGTTCAGCTTTACCATCGCCGCAGGCGGCTCAGAGTGTGGCGCAACTGCAACGCGGATTCACGCCATTCAGGGGGATGGTTTGTCGAGCCCACTCAATAACACCAATGTTGTGATCGAAGGCATAGTCGTTGGGGACTACCAGGAGGGCTCGCAATTACGTGGCTTTTACGTTCAGGAAGAAGACGCCGATGCAGACAACAACCCAGCGACATCGGAAGGAGCTTTTGTTTTTGATAATAACTTCGGCGTGCCGGTCAAGCTCGGCGATAAGGTACGCGTCAAGGGCACTGTCAACGAATTTGCAACCGGTGGCGGAACTACCCTTACGCAATTAACCAACATCAGCGGCATCACCTTATGTGGCAGCGGGCAAAGCGTAACCCCTGCGACTGTCAACCTTCCGGTCGCAAACACGAGCGATTGGGAGCGGCACGAAGGAATGTTGATTCGCTTCCTGCAGACGTTGACCGTCACGGACACCTTTACCCTGGGCCGGTTCGGAGAGGTTGGTTTGTCGGTTGGGGGGCGGTTGGTTAGTCCGACTAACGCAGTCGCGCCGGGCGCAGCAGCTAGTGCGTTGCAGGATCTTAACAACCGTAGCCGTATTCTTCTCGATGATGGAGACAGTGGACAAAACATCGATCCGACTATCCACCCGGTTCCCGGACTTAGCGCTACAAACACGCTGCGGCTTGGTGCTACAGTCGACAATCTAACCGGAGTCCTGGAGCAACGCTTCAGCAGCTATCGCATCCAGCCGATCGGGCCCATTGCGTTTACCGCAGCCAACCCGCGCCCGGCCGCACCTTCCGTCGGCGGCACGTTGAAGGTCGCAAGTTTCAACGTTCTCAATTATTTTAACGGCAATGGGACGGGTGGCGGATTTCCCACGCCGCGCGGAGCTAACTCGGCGCAGGAGTTCACCCGTCAGCGTGACAAGATCATCAACGCCATCACAACACTTAACGCGGACATTGTCGGCTTGCTCGAGATTGAGAACGACGCTGCGCCTAACAGCGCCATTAGCGATCTCGTAAACGGCCTCAACGCGGTGAGTGGCGCCGGTACGTATGCATTAATCGACACGGGAATCGTCGGCACGGATGCAATTCGCGTTGCGCTCATCTTCAAGCCGGCGGTCGTTGCACCGGTTGGTCCATTTAAAATTCTCAGCACGTCGGTGGACCCGCAATTCCTGGACACCAAAAACCGTCCAGCCCTGGCCCAGACATTTCGCCAGCTCAGCAACGGCGCGAGGTTTACGATTGCAGTAAATCACTTCAAATCGAAAGGTTCTCCTTGCAACGACATTGCAGATCCCGACACGGGTGATGGTCAGGGCAACTGCAATTTGACGCGGACGCGGGCTGCCACAGCACTCGTCAACTGGTTGGCGACTGACCCAACAGGCAGTGGCGATCCCGACTTTCTCATCGTCGGCGACCTCAATTCACACGCGCAGGAAAATCCGATCACGGCGATCAAGGCTGCGGGATATACAGATCTCATCCAAACCTTCATTGGCGCTGCCGCCTATTCATTCTCCTTCAACGGAGAATCAGGCTATTTGGATCATGCGCTGGCTAGCGCGAGTCTGAGGCCGCAGGTAACGGGCGCCGCGGAGTGGCACATCAACGCAGATGAACCAGAGGTCCTTGATTACAACGTCGAGTTCAAGTCACCGAACCAGGTGAACACGCTGTACGCCGCAACTCCGTTTCGTTCCTCCGATCATGACCCACTGGTCGTCGGGTTAAACCTGACCGCGCCGCCCATCGCGAATGCCGGCGGGCCGCATCAGGCAACGGAAGCTTCGAGACGCCTGGACAGAGCGCTACATCGCAGGGAGTAATCACGGCTAACGAAGGCATGTTGGTGGAGCACTTCACCAAGCCACTTCAGTTTGAAAGTGGTAGGCCTGTCTTTGGCTTGATTGAGGGATTTTTCGCCTGAATCAGTTCTTGATATCTGAGCCGGCCTTACCTCCTAACCCTTCGGACACTCGAGGAGAATGACCCGCCAGCCGCGCAACGCCAACTCACCATGCCGGCGAGACCTCCGCCAACTACGATGGCCGATCGATCACTCATTAAGTTGAATGTTCATGACCATCTCGCGCACGACCGGCGGTGGCGTTCGACCCCATTGTGGTCGACCGGTCGCAGTAATTCTCACCACGACGGGCCGAGCTTCGAACTGGTCCAGAACATCTCGTGAGAGAACAACCACTGGCGCAGCCGTCCGGATGCGTGGATCCAACAATGCCCACTCGTTGCCTCGCACCTGCTGCGATCCAAGAGTCTGAATGTGATTGTCCTGAATCAGATCGAAGCGCACGTCGATGCGATTCCGCGCGTAGCTGATCAGATTCGCGGTGATCGTCGCGCCGGGACGAAGAACTGCGTTGTCTACCTGCAGGTCCAAACTGTGCACTTGATAGTAAGAGCGCCACGTAGCGAACGCCCCGATTACCAGATACGTCACAACCAGAACTTGACCGGCTCGCTTCAAGAACAAGAGAGGGCGCGGCAACCTATTTGAAAGACTATCGAACATGCGTGGTTTAGTACCAACACGCTTTGGATTCGTCAAGCATATTATTACCTTAAATATTCGTATTAAACCGTATAATGTCCTCTCGTTATCGTTGACTAAATCGTCTGAAAAGGATTATTAGGATGAGCGAACTACTTACACCAATGCAGGCTGCGCGGGTGGCTGGAGTCAGTTACCCGACGATAAAGCAATGGATCTACAAAGGCAGGATCCGCACGACCAAAACTGCCGGCGGACATTACCGTATCGCCCGCGGTGAAATCGAGCGTGTTACCGGCCAGGCCGCCAGACCAAAACGCGGAAAGCCTGTTGGCCTCGATGCGATTAGTGGCCGAAACAAACTCCACGGTTCGATTACCGAACTCCGCTTTGAAGGCTTGTTGGTCCAGGTGACCATTGACGTCGGGGGACAGGAGATTACATCAATCATCACCAGTGACGCGGCCCGAGCATTGGGTCTGAAGGTAGGGACACCTGTATACGCCTTAATCAAGGCCACGGAAGTCATGGTGATCCGAGGCTAACTAAATGCGGCTGATTATTTTCTGCACTCTGATTGTCTTCTCGCTGGCAAGCACAGTGCCTCCTCAAGCAGGTAAATCCGAACTAATCGGAGAAGTGCGTGATCAAAACGGCGCGCTTGTTCCGAATGCAAAGGTTAACCTGACAGACGTCGCCACGGCACAGTCTTCCTCGAAGCTCTCGCCGGATGGGACGTTCATCGTGACGAACCTGAAGCCGGGCATCTATAACGTGACCGTAGAGGCCGGCGGATTCAAACAGTCTCTTCGTGAAGGTGTGCGACTCGCAACTGGTGAGCGCGTGCGCCTGGATGTCGTGCTCGAGCCTGGCGCCGTGACCGAGTTAGTTACGGTGGTCCAGGATGCTTCGCTGCTGAGAACCGAGAGCGGCGGTCTCGGGCAAGTCATTACCAATAGAAAGATTGTCGATATTCCACTCAACGGCAGGAATTTTCTTTCGTTGGTGACCTTATCCGCCGGGGTGGCCCAACCACCGCCAACAACAGCCGGTCCTTCGTTCCCACGCATAAACGGCGGGCGCCCAAGAACGAACGAATACCTGTTCGACGGCATTTCCGTGTTGCAGCCTGAGCCTGGTCAGGTAGCCTTCTTTCCGATCGTCGAAGCCATTCAGGAGTTCAAGGTAGAAGTTAATAGTCCACCTGCTGAATTCGGCCGCTTTAATGGCGGCGTTGTTAACCTGACAACGAAGTCGGGCACAAACGACTTTCATGGATCCGCGTTTGAGTTTTTGCGCAACGAAGCATTAAATGCGCGCAATCTGTTTGCGCCTGCTACCACTGCTAATCCAAAGAAGCCGATCTTTCGACGAAATCAGTTTGGGTTCGTCCTTGGTGGACCAGTGGTAAAGGACAAGACATTCTTCTTCGGCGACTATCAAGGGACGCGACAACAAATCGCCAGAGTGCGCACATCCACCGTGCCGACACTGGCCCAACGTCAGGGGAACTTCTCAGCCACCCTTGGTGCTCTACTCTTTTTGCAACCGAACGGTTCGATATCAACGACTGTGACGGCCAATCCAGTGGACGTCACTGACACCAATGGCAGTAACATCCAGGCGCGAGCCGGCCAGATCTTTCGCCCCTCGGATCATCGCGCCTATGCCGGTAATTTGATTCCTGCGAACACATTCGATCCCATAGCCGCGTCGTTGCTACAACGTTACCCGGCACCGACGAGCAGCGGACCAGCAAACAATTTCACGCGGATTGGAACCGAGAATACCGATCAGGATCAATACGACGGTCGCTTAGATCACCGCTTCTCCACAAGGAACCAGATCTACGGTCGCTATTCATTTGCAAAAGACATCACAGCACCGGTCACACCGCTGCCGGATGGTAGTGGAAGCATTACAACCGGCGTCACCGGATTAACAGATACTCGCGCACATTCGTTTGCCGGAAATTACATTCACGTCTTCAACTCCCGCGCCCTGAACGAACTACGTATCGGATATACGAGGCGATCGATAGATCGAGCAGCAACCGCACTTGATGAGCCGCCGTCTCAGAGTCTGGCATTGCCCGGACTTCCGACGAACGGCGCCTTTGAGAACACGCTCCCAACCTTCTCAATTGCCGGACTGCAACAGCTTGGTCCATCGGCCAACACGGCGTCTATTTTTCGTACTGACGTAACCCAGATCTTTGACGCCGTCGCGCTCCAGCGTAGCCGTCACTCGATCAAGTTTGGCATCGACTTTCGCTGGGAGCACCTCGATGTGATTCAACCGCCATCTCCCACTGGTAATTTCAGTTTCAGCACGTTGTTTACTAACTCGCAGGCCATCCCCACGATTGGATCAGCATTGTCGAGCTTCACGGGCAACGCCCTGGCAAGTTTTCTGCTTGGCCAGGTCCAAACGTTCTCGATTGATATTCAGGAAAAGGTTCTGCGGCCCAGGGCGAGTACAAAAGAGTTTTTTGTACAGGATGATTTCAACGCAACTTCTCGTCTGACTGTTAATGCGGGATTGCGTTATACACTCAACTTTCCCTCAACCGACGCTGACAACCAGGGCGCCGTTTTTAATCTGCAAACTCAACAACTGGATTTCCTGGGCCAAAATGGTTTCGCAGAATCTGCAAGAAGATTACACAAACTCAATTTTGGACCACGGCTCGGTATTGCTTATCGATTTAACGACAAAACCGTGGTGCGCGCGGGTTATGGTGTAATCTGGATCGAGCAAGCCGGTATCACGACGCCTTTCACAATTCCGCAGTTTCCGTTTATCCAGGCAGTTTCTCAACGCACGCTCGATAACATCAATCCCGCATTTGTGCTTTCAAACGGACCAAGTGTGGCGCCCATTCCGATAAGTCCCGATGCCGGTTTGGGACAAGGAGTCTTCACTGTTGACCGCGATCTCGGCAGTGGATATGCGCAACAGTGGAACTTTGCCGTGCAGCGCGAATTGACAAAGAATATGGTGGTGGAAGTCGCCTATGCCGGCTCCAAGATCACACACGTCGGTATTCCTGACACCAATATTAACCAACTGAGTGCGGCGCAACTCGCACTGGGTCCGGCATTACTCACTCGCGTCGCTAATCCTTTCTTTGGCCAGATACCAAGATCGTCAAGCCTCGGTGATCCGACGATTCCGGTGGCGCAGCTTCTCAAACCCTTTCCTCGATTTACCAACGTGACGTTCTATCGAAACAACGTCGGTAACACTAACTACCACGCGTTACAGGCCAAGCTGGAACAGCGGTTCACACACGGACCTTCGTTTTTAGTGTCGTATACGAGATCGAAGTTGATCGATGAGGCTTCATCGGTGTTCGATGCGTCGATCCTGACTGGTCCAATAGCTAACTTTCCGGTCGCTGACAGCTTCAACCGCAAGCTCGAACGCGATCTCTCGAACGGTGACATCCCGAACGTTTTTGCAGCGAGCTTCACCTATGAACTACCGTTCGGTAGAGGCAAGAAATTTGGTGGCTTTGAATTAGCGGGTGTGGTCCAGCTTCAGTCAGGTACACCTCTGGCTGTTACACAGGTTACTAACTTCAATGCGTTTGCCGGTTTTGGTACGCAGCGACCAAACCTGGCTAGCGATCCGAACCTGCCATCATCAGAACGGACAACCGGGCGGTTTTTCAACACCTCGGCATTCACGATAGCGCCGCAGTTTACGATTGGTAACAGTTCGCGTAACCCGGTACGTGGCCCACAATATCGAAACGCAGACATCGCGCTAATAAAGCGCACTTACTTCGGTGAAGACCGTAATATCGAGTTCCGCGCTGAAGTTTTTAATGTGACTAATACACCGCCGCTGGGAGCGCCAAACACGGTTGCGGGAGCTGCAGGCTTCGGCTCCATCACCTCTGCGGGCGACCCGCGCGTCGTTCAGCTTGGCTTGAAAGTGAATTTCTGAGTGGAAGCGAAGTCGAATGCTAAAAACCTTAATTACCAACCATGAACTGGTACTCTTCGACGGAACTCCCAGATCCATCGGCGCTGAGCTCTACTTGGTACATTCCCCTGGTGAGAAAGTGAGCCGGGACTTTTAGGCGAATGGCTTTCCCGTCACTCTCGGTTTGAAGGTTTGGAACAGTAAACGATTGACGCTCATTACCTCGATGAATCGTTGCCTGATAACCCGGATAGCGCTCCTTTTGGATCCAAAGAAGACGCAATTCAACAATTCCATTCTCGAATGCGCGCGTGTTCAACGGAGCTTGCGATTCGCCGCCCCTGACTGTCACCGGCGACAGTTCTAATGAAACTGGTCCGTTTCGAAACGACGAAGGATCATTGAGTTGAGCAAGCTCTTTCTCGATGGCCGAATGTTCCGCACGCCTGCTCAGCCAAACAGCACCAACAACGATCACGATGATTGCTGTTGCCGCAATCGGAAGGACAAACGCCGGCCTGAAACCAAACCATGCAAGAAAACCACTCCGACCTGACCTCTTCGCCGGATCGGATGACGCTGCTTCCGCAAGCGCCCAATCTTTGATCGACTTTGTGATTCTGAGTCTGCGTCGTTGCTCGGGCGTTTGCGCATAACGTGCAACAAATCTCTCTCTGTCTACTGTTGTGAGTGTGTCCTCTAAATAGTCTTCGATCAAATCCTGCTCAACACCCAGTACTCTCTCCTTCGCTTGAGGATCGATCAAGAACAAGTCCTCAACTCGCCCTCGTTCTTCGTCATTGACTTTGCCCAACAGAAACTCACGTAAAAAAACGTCATCTATTATTTCGTCATCCATGGGCACCCTCCAGATCCATCCCTTTACAATGAAATTTCAAGTCGATTCGTTTCATTTGCGCTGCCCATAAGCTGGAAGACAGCGTTCAATGCACTGCTCGAGAGATAAACAAATACGATGTGTCCTGACTCTCAGAGTCTCCACTGAGATCCCGAACCGTTGAGCCAGTTCGCGACGATGATCGATCTTAGCCTGCTTTTCTTTGGCGTAATAAGCCAGAATTAACTCGCGCTTATCAAAGCTCAGTTCTTCCAAACAAGCTTGCAGACACTCTTCAACGTCCGCGTCTTCCGCTTCAGCTTGACTTACTTGCTGCTTCGTCAGGTCAGCATCTTCGAGGGCGATTTGCGTCTTGATCTTCTTGAAATTTTCCTTGACCAGGTTGTTTGCAACAGCGCGAAAATAGAGTCGCGGATCGCCTTTGTAGGTTGGCCGCACCTCGCGTATTCTTCTCGCCACGCGATCGAAGACTTCATCCGTCATTCCTTCCGGATCAGAACACTGGCGCCACACGAAAGTTTTTGCGAGATCGTGGCGAAGCTGAACGTACATTGCCGCTGCCCTCTCACGATCAGGATTGAACCAGGCGAGAATTTCGTCGAAACTTTCTTGGGCGATTGCAAAATCTCGAGACATTTCCGCGTTGTATTCCGTTTAGTTCGACTGTCGTAGAGAAATCCGGCGCCTCCGTTTGTAAATGATCAGCAACCCGGTTACAGCAATCAGGGTCAGAAAAGACAAAGCCACAAAGCGCGTCTTGAGCCAGGGATGGTGGTCAACACTAATTCTATTAGTGTACTCACCCTGTAACACAAACCCGGCCCAATAATAAGGCGCGTTCCAGTGCTCGTCTTGCATCATCTTTAGTTTTGCCGATCTGAGTGCAGCAGCAGGTGACATGCCCTGCTGCAACATCGCTTTATAAAAATGACCCATCAAAACAGCCGTCGCGCGGTCATCTACCTTCCAGAGACTTGCAACCACACTCTTCGAACCCGCGGACATGAAAGCGTGGGTCAAGCCGACCAGTCCTTCACCCTTAATGTCTTTTCCCAAAGCCGTCTGGCAGGCACTTAGAACCGTTAGCTCGGCAGAAAGATCTAAACTGTAGATGTCGTTCAACGGCATCAACCCATTCGTTTTGACGCCCTTCGGATCCATCATCGTGAGAACAATGGCTGACAGCTCGGGGTGTTCGCTGTCAAGAAAACCATGAGTGGCAAAGTGTACGATCTGATATTCACCTATGTTCGGACTCATTGCAGTTTCACGACTGGCATCGAAACCCTTAGCCACCATCGTCGAGCCCCGCGGCGCCACCGCAGTGATCGCATCCGCTTCTTCCGCGGCATGAGCGAGACGACCCAGCCCACCGGCACGCGTCATTGCTTCGGAAGTCTCCGGAGAAGCGGCTACCAACGCGGTTTGTGGATCACTCTGTACACGTTCATCATTGGCACTTAAAACCGGATCAGCTATGACAGCAACAAGTTTGTCCAGCGAACTCGCATGCCGCACTACGTTGTTACGTATCGCAATTAGCGCTGAAAAAGATGGCTCTACGACGATCTCATTAGTTTCCAGCAATTTCTTAGAATTATTCGGCGCCGGCAATGCTTCGAACGGAACGTATTGCAATGCTCCTTCCGGTACTACGACCAGTCGTTTGTTTGCGAGCTGGTCAGCCAACTGTCCAAACAACATTTGACTGAGACTGCTTGCCTTTTCGAGAAGAAGTTTTTCCGACGTTTCAATTTTAGCCTGATAATCGGCAGAGCTTTGGCCTTCAATTTCCTGTCGCGCCGTAATCAATCTATATAATTCGCGTGCGAGATCCTCGATGTTTTTGCGCGCAGGTAGTTCGAAAGTCTGAAAAGAGTTAGAGGTAGTGACCCACAAATAACTACGTTCATCTCCCAAAGAGAATTCGAGCAGCACGTCCTCGTCTCGCAATTCCTTCTGGATCTGTTCAAGACTCCCCGTCGCAGGCTGTTCGAGTGATGACAAATGTGGATTCTGTTGTCTCAACTGAGCCTCAACATCCTGATATTGAGCTTTTAGTTGGGCCAACTGATACTCAACTTCTGCAAGGTCGGCTGAGTTTCTGCCGGTCGAAGATAGTTCAAATCGATATTGAGCGTGGGTTCGAATTAGTCCTCTTAACTCGTGTTCACGATCGAGGAGATCTTTCGCGGCGCCCTCGCGTATGCCGGCGCGCGATTCGCGGACAAGGTCCAGCAGCAAACGAGCCCGACTCTTCTCGCTGACCAGGAAAGCTTCTGCTCCATAACCTTCTCCAGGATGCAGTTGATTAAGTCGGTTCAGAACCTCAATACATAATTCGTAATGCTGCCGTACTTCCGAGAAGTATGAGAGGCGGAATTCCGGACTCGCGACGTTCGCGCGTAGATCTTCGATGATTTCGAGTGATCTCTTAATTAAACTCAGCGCAACTTCAGGAGCACCTGAAGCAAGATTAGCTCGCGCGAGGTTATAAAGCGCCGTAATCAGAATGTCTTTATCGCCGATCTTCTCACTCAACGACAGCGCGCGGCTGAATGCCTCCAATGCTTGTTGCGTTTGCTTCTGCTGAAACAGCGAATCGCCGTAACCATTCAACGCCAGTGCCTGGCTACGTTGGTCGCCAATACTCTCGTAGAACTTTTCAACCAGGTGAGACTGTTTCGCAGCGAGATCATGACGTCCCTGAAGTGCGTAAATCTTTGCTATCTCGTTAAGAGCATTTACTTCAGTGCGGGATTTTCCGGCAGCGCGACTCAACTTCAAACAACGTTCGTAATACGCGATGGCCTGCTCGAAATCCTCTTGCAAGCTATATATCCCGGCGATCATATACGTGCTGACCGACACTCCATCGAGGGCACTGTCGTGTTGAAAGATCCGCAAGGCCTGATTGTAGTTATTGAGCGCGAGTTGGTATTCCTTAAAATTCTGGTAGGCTTGCCCTAAAGCGTTAAGCGCGATCGCCTCGCTATGTCGATCTCCAATCGCATGGAAGATCTTAATCGCGTCGCGGTGCAATTTAATCGCGCTGCTGTCGTCTCTCTTAAAGGAATGGACTAGTCCCAATCCTGTGAGGGCGAGACCTTCACCACTCCTGTCGTTTGCTTTCCGGTAAAGTTCCAGTGCTCGTGACAGTTCAGCGACTGCTTTCTCAGAATCACCGATGCCTCCCTTTATATATCCTGTAAGGAGATGTACTTTTGCTTCGCCGTGGGGATCGTTCTGAAAGGTTTTCAGTGCAGTCTCGAGGTGCTTCGATGATTTTACGAAGTTTCCCGTTTCGTAAGTGACTTCAGCGAGATCAGTGAGCGCCTCGCCATGAGCGTTCGCTGCGGCGGCGTTTCGATCGGTGTCGTGCTGTCTAAAAATATCCAGGGCTTTATTTACCTGCTGCAGCGCCAGATCGTTATTTCCAAGATAAGTATGCACACGTCCCATCCTGCTTAATGCCCTGGCTTGCGTCAGCCAGTCACCACCTTTCGTCGCTGTGGTTTCGGCATTTTTATATCGCTCGAGAGCTTCCGCATACTTACTGAAGAGAAAGTGGATGTCTCCTGATTCGAGTGCGGCCTTTGAAGCGTTTGCAAAGTCGGAAATGGACGTCCAGATCAAGTAGGCCTTGTCGTAGTCTTCTAAAGCCTGGCGGAGTGCGGCTTCGGTCCATTTGGTGCGCGAGGCTTCGGCGCGTGCCATCGCTTGTCGGGCGTCGTTGTCTTTCTGGTCCTTTAGCGTACTTGCACTTGCAGAGACAACGATCGATAGAGACACAAATAAGCACAGTAATGGAATGTTGGTGAGTTCTGTTTTTGAGGCGCTTCTTTTTGCTGGTAGCATTTGAGTTTAGTTTCCAAATGGAAACTTAAATCGTGAGACCCGGTTATGGTGAGCACGCGCTTACCTCTATTTATCATGTATATCATACGTGATTTAATGAGTCGGGTCATCGCATGCCGAGCAGCGACCCACCCCGCTAACGCAGATAGTACCGACCTCTTCCAAGCGAATTGATGACTTTAAAAGAAACCAACCCAGAATTCTCGCTGCGCTCGAACCCTGGGCTGGAGTTAACCAACGCGTTCGCGTATTTACAAACAGCGCCTTACCGACCGTCGCGGATGGCGTGACCATGACGGCCCGAGACTTCAGATTTGCCTGAGCCTTCCCGCCAATCCTGAAGGGTGCCGAGTCTGGTGCCCGGCGCCTTGCGGAAAGAACTCACCTTCGTCTCTCGCTTCACTGTTGTGTTCTTCTTAACTGACATTGTTGTCTCCTTATTTAAATGCGCGGCGCCACAGTCACCGGGCACAGTTGCACCTGTCGGATGTGATTCGACGCTCGACGAACACACCTGCGGCCGACCTTGAAGTCAGATCAAAACCGTTTGCTGAATGGTTTTAAGTATGGTGATTTGACATTCGAAGCTTGCTTCCAACCTTCGGCGCGATATGCTTCGCTCTGTGTCGAGTCGCGGAAACTGATCGTTTTCATTGAGACCTTCCTTAACGAAGAGCTCGATTCCACGCGATCGCGGGATCTTCGTAAGGGCAAGCTCTGCTTTGGCCGATTCAAATGCATCTCTGATGGGCCTGCCGAACCCGAGTGCGCGATAAAATGCACCCGCAAACGCCACGCCCACTTTGTCGCCAATTCCTCTGCCGGTGCCAATGGAATAGTTAACGACTTCAGCAATGGAGCGAGCCTGCGCCTTGGTAAAGCAGGCGTTGAGCAGAACCAGGCGCACATGCGTGTTGTACAGAGCGAATACATCTGCAAGACCTTGTTGGTCCACGGTCTTACCTCTACCGTGTGTTCCGCCAAGAATGATTTTGTGTTTCTTACTTCCGTGTCCACTGAAATGAACAATTTGTGGTTTGTATAACAACAGTAGCTTTTGCAGATCGTGCGGCCTTGTTGCTACGTGCTTGTGCAGTTCGAATTTATTCCGATGTGGACCTTCATGAATTCGCTCGAAGATCTCTCTGGCCTCTTCGTCGACGAGAATGCGGCTGGTGGTCCATGGATTCGCGGACAAGAATAGTATTCGGATCTTTTCTGCCATCTGCGTCCTCCTGCAACCGTTCGTGTAATCCCTCTAATTCAAAGGGCGCAGAAATCAGGAAGATCTCGTCACGGTCTCCGAAAAATTTTTTGTGTGATTCAATAATTGAATTGAAGACATAACCAACATGTCGCGTTTTCCGCGGGCGACAAGTTCGTTTGCATAGCATTATCACGGTAAACCGTGACCTTCATCTTGACGTTGTATCCATTTTCAGAGACTTCTTCACCACTCGGCTTAAATAGCTCGTCGTAAACCGTTCCATCCGGCATTGTCTGAACTGTGAGCAAGTAAGTGGATGAACGGTTAAGTTCCGGAGCACTTGTTCTACGAGAGTATTTAAAAAGGCCAAACGATAGCAGGGCAAGAATAATCAAAGCGCCCGTCACTTTGACCCATCTCGGGATCGTCGCCCTGCGTGGTTCCAGCAGGGCGCGGGCCAGTTTCTCACCAAACTCACCAGCACTTTTATATCGACCTCTCGCGTCGAATTTCAGTGCACGAAGCAACACGACATCCGCTTTTATCGATAGATCTTCCCGTAGATGTTTGGGCCTTACACGTACGCCCGCACGCTGCAAGTCCAGCAGATGCGACGTCGAACCGGGCTTGAAAGCTCTGCGACCAGTAACGACTTCATATGCGATTAGTCCCATCGAATAAATATCGCTGGCGGCTGTAACCTCTTCACCACGAAGCTGCTCGGGAGACATGTATGCACGAGTTCCGGCTGATACGCCGCTGGCCGTCGTTGCGGCAATGAGTGAGTCTTCGACTTTTGCAATCCCAAAATCTACGAGCACAGGGGAATCCCCCTTGAGCATTATGTTCTCGGGCTTCAGATCTCGATGAACAATACCCTCTCCATGAACGTGGTCGAGGGCGGCACCAATCTCCTTCAGAATCGATGCCGCAAGTTTCAGCTCCATGCCATCGTTTGTCATTCGGGATCGCAGCGTCTCACCTTCAACGTACTGCATCACGATATACGGCCGGCCATCAGACAGTTTGCCAGTGTCTAATATTCGGACCACGTTTGGATGATCGGTGCGCAACAGTGCTTCAACTTCCTGTTCAAACTTTTGCCGCGCATACAGATCCCGGGTCAGTGAGTGGGAAAGAATCTTTATGACAACGGGCTTACGTTGAAGTCGTAGATCGAGAGCGAAATAAACCTGACTCATGCCGCCCGGCGTAAGTTCTCTTTCAACGAAATAACGTTCGCCGATCGTTGCGCCTACGAGGTTTTCTGGCGAGGAACCCAGATCGACAACCGGTGATTCCAGAAAACTACTTGCCAGGTCGTCGGCCTGCAGGAGCGACTTAACCTCGCGCTGTAGATTGAGATCGCTGGAACATGCAATTGCCACGAACACGTTACGCTCGGAGTGAGGCCTCGCCAGTGCCGCATGGTAGATCTCCTGAATGTGATTCCAGTTCGACTGCTTCATTCAGTTGTCTCCTGGGAAACTCGAGCGGAAAAACTAGAAGTTGTTACTGCCTTAGGACGTTACTGGCGGGGCTACCGCCGGCACCTCGGAAGTTGTCGGGGAAGATTAAATGTTCACACATGTAATGACTCAAGGTGCTGTTTCATTACTTTTGTTAGGGGCAAATAGGACCATCCCGATGCACGAGATTACTGATCTCTTAAAAGCATGGAGTAGCGGCGATACGCAGGCATTGGAAAAGCTGGTGCCGTTAGTCGACGATGAACTCCGAAAGATCGCGCACAACTACATGCGCAATGAAAGATCAGGTCACATTCTGCAAACGACTGCTCTTGTAAATGAGGCACTGATAAAACTTATTCGCGAGAACATCAGTTGGGAAAATCGAAAACAGTTCTACGCGCTCGTGGCAAAGCGCATGCGACAAGTCCTTGTTGATTACGCGCGAAGAACAGAGCGGGCTGATTACGTTGACGTAGATAACGCTGTTATACCGGATGAGACACCTAAAGAGGTACTCATGCTCGACCAAGCGCTTACAAAACTTGCAAGCATTGATCAACGCAAGGAAACAATCGTTGAGTGTCGCTACTTCATAGGTTTGAACCTCGAGGAGATCGCAGAGCTCCTGGGAGTTGGACAATCAACAGTTGAACGCGAGTGGCGCTTTGCACGCTCATGGCTCAGGCGAGAAATGACCGGATAGCGCATCACATCCCAGCGCGTGGAGTTGGGTCGAGGTTGTGTCGGAGAGACTTATCAAGGGGAGAACAAGATTTCACGCAAAGGCGCAAAGGAAACGCAGCGGAGCAAAGAACCCTTAGCGTCTTTGCGGATCCTTTGCGGCTTTGCGTGAAACTTCTTTACTCCAAGTCCAACAACCAGATGTCACTCTCAGACGAGTAGGCCGTGAAGTAGAGCATGGCTCCATCGCGCGAGACGTCGACGCTGCGAATCTCATGCTCGGGAGATGTAAATACCTCGCGCACTCGCTTTGTCTTAATGTCTCCAATGTATGCCTTGTTATTGAGGGTGAAGAGAAAGCGTGTGCTGTCCGCCAGCCACATGGGGCCATTCCCAAACTCCGTCACTCGCTCATACTGGTTCGTCTCAAACGAATAGTAACCAACCACCGACGATGGACCATCCAGGTTTCCAATCAGCCTCTTCCCATCCGGCGACCAGTCCCAGGCGTGAAACAACTCGTCACCGCCAAGCGCCGGCAGCAATCGGAGGTTCTGCTCGGTCCATGTCTTATTCACGTCGAGAATTGAGTTCACATAGTTACTGCGAAAAAGGATGTGAGTGCCATCCGGCGACCAGAGCGGAAACGTCGTATCACCCGGGCTGTCGAAAGTAAGTTGACGAAGATTAGCCGCGTCGGCATCGAGTATCCAGATCTCATAGCGGCCACTGCGATCCGAAGTGAACGCAATTCTCTTCCCGTCCGGCGACCAGCGTGGATAACGATCGAAAAACTTATCGTTGGTAAGGTCGCGCCAGTTAGTTCCGTCGCGATTAACAACGACGATGTCGTCCTGCGTGCGACGCGGCACACGCATCACGAACCGCGTCCCATCAGGCGAGAGCTCGGGACGCACAATCTGTCGATCGCCGCGCGTGATCCAAAACGGCTCGCCGACGGTCTTCTCGGCCTTAGCATCGAATCTGACGGCCTGAATGTTTGAGCGCTGGTCCGTTTGCACGTAGATCATGCGCCGCCCGTTGCGTGAAAAGCTCAAATGGCGATTGAAAGTCGATGGCGTCGAGACTACTGACGCTTCGCCCTGCAACTTCCCTGTGTTCTCATCAATCGCAACGCGCCAGAAACTCATGTTGCCGCTGCGATCGCTTGCGAAATAGAGGAACTTGCCGTCCGGCGACCAAACCGGATTCCAGTTGGTGGACGCATCTTTCGTGACGACTTCGATCTCACCGCCGCTGCGTGAAATCGTGCCGATGTCGCTGCGGCCGGCACTCGGCGGCATGAACCAGAACGCAATGCGATCGCCGTTCGGAGACCACGACGGTTGCATGGCGTCGTTTTCACACAAGATGCGTTTGTCGCCTGTCTCGACGTTTGCGATCCACAGCGCACTCGGGAAGGTGTTTCTTGTCGTCGGCGCTTCTTCATGGCCGGCAGTGCTGCAAACGATCTCTTTGCCCTCAGGAGACCATGCTGGATGATGACAACCCGCAACCAACAACCTGACGTTCTCGCCGCCCACTTCCATCACGTAAACTCCAGCCGGCTCGCGCGTCGAACGAAACGCGATCCGTTCTCCGTTTGGTGAAAATACCGGCTCGATCTCGTCGGAAGGTGTGTCTGGTGTTAACGGCGTGGCAGTCTTGCCGCCGACTCGTTGCACAAACAGATCGAAGTTTCCGTTCTCGTTGCTTGCGTAAACAAAACTCTTTCCGTCAGGCGCGAGGCTCGGAAAGAATTCTGTTCCCGGATGATTAGTGAGTTGCACGTGTGCCGCGCGCGACCAATCGGGCGCGGCCGGTTCGGCGTTTAGCCACAAAAAAGACGCCACTCCGATCATCACTATGATCAGCGCACACGCCGCAACCGGCCAAAACCATCGAGGTCGCGCCAAACGTTGAACTGGACTGCGGCCAGATCGCGACCCCGATGCAGTCGGCGACGAATCAATCTCACGCAATAAACGACGAATGTCCGCGCGAAGATCGGAAGCAGTCTGGTAACGGAGCTCGCGATCTTTCTCGAGTGCTTTGTTGAGGATCTGATCAAGCTCGAATGGAAGATTCGAATCGATTGTTGTTGCCGACTCAGGTTGTGCAGAAAGAATTGCGTTGATGGTGATTTGTCGAGTCTCGCCGCTGAAAGGTTTGCGACCGGTGGCGAGTTCATAGAGCACCACACCAAGACTCCAAATGTCGGTGCGATGATCGATCAGCTCGCCCGAGGCCTGTTCCGGCGACATGTAGGCCAGCGTTCCCATCGCGACGCCGAGCTGCGTATTGCCCGGTGCTCCCGGAACGGGTTCGACCTCGGCAAGTTTCACGAGACCGAAATCGAGCACCTTCACGTAACCATCTGGCCGGACCATCACGTTGTCAGGCTTGATGTCGCGATGAATGATGCCTGACTGATGAGCAGCGCCGAGCGCTTCCGCAACCTGGGCCACGATCGCTAACAACTCTTTCAGGCTCAACTTGTCTCGCAGTGACGACAGCGTCTTACCTTCAACCAACTCCATCGCGATGAAGTGAACGCCTTTCGCCTCACCGACTTCGTAGATCGTGACGAGGTTCGGATGATTCAACGACGACAAAGCACGCGCTTCACGTTGAAAGCGTCCTAATCGATCGACATCCGTGACCAGATGCCACGGCAGGATTTTCAGCGCGACGGGGCGATCGAGCTTCGTATCGCGAGCGAGATAGACTTCACCCATCCCACCGGCGCCTAAAAGTTTTTCGATCCGGTACGTCTCGATCGCCTGGCCCACGAGAGAGGCGATGGTCGTGATATTAGAATCGTGAGCGAGTGCCTGCGCCGCGATGTTTATCGCGGAACGTTCCATGAACCGCGACGCCTGCGACTGCGCCTTCAGCAGGCTCAACACTTCATCGCGCAATACTGCGTTGTCTTTGGACGCTGCGACGACAAACGCTTCCCTTTGCTCCAGCGGTTGTTCCAGAGCCTGCTCGAGCAGCGCGTCAACCTGTTTCCACAGCTCGCGGTCCATGGGTTAGTTGTTACTGAGTTCTCGGTATAGCCAGGCTTTGGCTTTGTTCCATTCGCGTATGACAGTGATGGAAGAGATACGCATCGCTTCCGCGGTTTCATCGACGCTCAGACCGCCGAAGAAGCGCATCTCGACGATTCGACTCTTACGTTCGTCAATCTGAGCCAGGCTTTTCAACGCTTCATCAAGCGCCAGCAGATCGGGATCTCTTTCGCTGCTGACAGTCATGGCTTCGTCGAGCGACATGCGGATCGCCTCCGCGTCTTTGTCGGCGCGCGGGCGGCGTCGTGCAAAGTCAACGAGAATGCGGCGCATGATCTGCGCGGCCACGCCGAAGAAGTGGGCGCGATTCTGCCAACGCACGGCTTTCCAGTCGATCAGTCGAACGTATGCTTCGTTGATGAGTGCCGAGGTTTGCAGCAGGTGGTCCGGCCGCTCCCGGCTCATGTAACGTTTGGCGAGGCGGTACAGTTCGGCATGGACCAACGGCGCGAGCTTTTCGAGAGCCTCCTCTTCGCCGTCACTCCATGCTTCCAGGAGTTGAGTAAGTTCGTGAGCACCAAGCTTGTCCATTTTGGGGGACCCTCAGGACCATCGGTACAGGAGAACGCGTAGGAATTTAACACATTGCAGCGCCCAACATTAGTTAAAACGCCGAAGGCGTTGGCCAATGTCAGCCCATGGTTGGAGCGTAGCGACAACCATGGGATCCAAACACAAAATTAAGAATTAACCCTGAAGGGGTTAGGCCTGTGCGCCGCTAACCCTTTCAGGGTTTCACGCATTTTTAATGTGATCCCAGGGTTGTCGCTACGCTCCAACCCTGGGCTGAAATTAGCTAACGCCTTCGGCGTTCCGTCCGATGAATTACGCGTTATTAACGCGTCAGTCCGTGGCGGAGGGCTTTCGCGACTGCTTCAGATTTGGTGTGGACTTGCAGCTTTTCGTAGATGTGGCGCAGGTGAAACTTGATCGTGTTGACTGATACGTGCAACTCGTTCGCAGCGGTCTTGTAGCTGTGACCTTCGACCAGCATGCGTAACAAGCGCACCTCGTGCGGCGTGAGTTCGTGATTCGCTTCTTTCGGTGGCTTGATTTCACGAAACAGGTTAATCACGCGACGCGCAACTTCCGGCGACATCGGCGAACCACCCTCGACCGCTTCCTTCAACGCATCGACGAGCTTCGGCCACGGCGTCTTCTTTAATAAATAGCCACACGCGCCGGCGCAGAGCGCATCGAAGATTCGCTCGTTGTCGTCATAAACCGTCAGCATCAGGATCAACAACTCGGGGAAGCGTTCCTTGAGGATCGCGATACCGCTAATACCGTCCATGCCCGGCAGGCCGATATCCGAGAGCACAAGGTCAGGCAAATTGTGCGGAATCTTCTCGATGGCATCTTCCATCGAGGCGTAAACACCGGTGCAGCGATAGCCGGGCGTGGCGTTGATAAGCTGCGCCAGTCCCTCGCGAATGTCGCGCAGATCCTCAACAATCGCCACTTTGATGGTTCGAGTTTCAGTCATCAAAACCTCGGGATCTTAGCTGTTCGAACCTCAGTGGTCACCGCCCATTTGGGTAGGGCCACCAACGCGATCGCGGCCGGATCGGTACTTTTAACGTCACGTTCGTGCCGCGGCCGGCGGCGGATTCGATCTTCAAACCGCCGCCAAGCGCGTGTGCGCGACGTTGCATACTCGCAAGTCCATGCCCGCCCATCCCGCTCGAGTTTCCATTCGTGGACGGTTCAAATCCCTTGCCGTTATCCGTAATCGAAATTACGAGCCATGGACGGTGGATACTGAACGCCAACGCGGCCTGCGTGCAATCCGAATGTTTGACGAGATTGTTGATACATTCTTTGAAGATCAGGTAAACCTCGCGCCGCAAATCCGCGCCGAGATGAACATCTTTGTCATCGAGGGTTGAACGAATCGTGAAATCAATATTTTTCGCGTCGAGCAGGTCTTCGGCAAAGCGTCGCATGCGATGCGTCAGATCGCTCAAGTGATCGCGCTGCGGATTGACTGCCCAAACTATGTCGCTCATCGCATCGACGCAATCGCGCGAAGTGTCGGCTATCTGGGCCAATGGTCCTGCCACCGGAGATTCTTTCATCACCGACAACTCCTGCCCGGCAACATCACTCAAGATCGCGATCTTCGACAAACTCGCGCCGATATCGTCGTGAAGGTCGGTGGCGATACGTGTGCGCACGCGTTCAAGTTCGATCAGCCGTCGCGTGTGATAGCGATAGGCCAGGTGCATCACTGCGATCAAAAGTACGACGATCAAGCTAATGAACCACCAGCGCTGCCAAACCGGCGGCACGATCGTGAAGGCCATCGACGCCGGTTCGCTGCTGACAATCCCATCCGCGTTCACTGCCCGCACCCGAAACTGATAACTACCGGGTTTCAGGTTTGCGTAGTGAACAACGCGTTGGTTCGTCGGCTCACTCCAGTCGCGATCGGCGCCTTCGAGCATGAACTGATAACGATGCACGTCGCCGGAGCGAAATCCTAAACTCACAAACTTGATCTCGAGTTGATCCTGGTTTGCTTCGAAATCCAGGCCGCCGAGTTGCGTCACGCCCAATTCTGAGATTGGCAATTCGCCTCCCGCTACACGCACCTGCTGAATGAGAATCGGAGGTGGCCCGGATGGTCCATCGATAGCCGGCACCAGCTTTGACAAGCCTTGCAACGTGCCGAACCAGAGGGTGTTGTTACGATCTCGAAAAGCAACGTTCACAAAACCATTCGGCAAGCCATCGGCCATCGTGAAGCGTTTGACGCGACCCGTGTCCGGTTCGAGACGATCGACGCCGATTCCCGTGCCCATGTAAATTCGGCCCCACTGGTCTTCAGTAATGCACGTGATCTGATCGCTCGAAAGTCCTTCCTTCACGGTGTAGTGAACAAAGGCCGGACGCTCCTGTGATGGATCGTCGATACGCGCGAGTCCGCCTTCCGTGCTCGCGATCCACAGTCGTCCCAGATGGTCCAGGTAAAATGCGCGGATCATTCCCGCCGGCAGGCCGTCTGCTTTGCTGAACGACTCGAAGCGACCATTTCGATAACGCGCCATGCCACCCCAGTAAAAACCGATCCAAAGATTGCCGCTGCGATCTTCCTGGAACGCGGTCGGAGCATTGTCTGCGCGCAACGCGATCTGTTGCGAATAGGTGTAAATCTGGCCGGTGGCTCGCTCCCAACGATTCAGATACGAGTTAGCGGGAGTGCTGATGATGCTGATCCAGATATCGCCGCGCGAATCTTCGTACAAGCGAAACGGCTCGTCACCACTTAGACCATTCTGCGAGGTGAAAAGTTTGACTGGTCGTGTAGTCGCCAGATCCTTCATCAACCGCACTGGCGGAAACTGAAACAGTCCGCCGTTTGCGGGCACCCACCACTGTTGCATTCGATCCTGCAGAAACAGTTGATTCCAACCCCAACTGGGAACGACATTAGCCGGCAGATTGACGCGAATGTTTTCGAAGCTGCGTCCGTTGAAACGATGAATGTGAAAAGACGGATCCTTTATCGAGCTGGTGACTACAAAAAGCTCTCCGGAGCGATCTTCGCCTATTGAAATGATCCGGGAGAGTTCGAGGCCGTCGGCTTCCGAGTAAGACGTAAAGCCGCGGCGCGTGATTTTCATCGCGCCGCCACTCTCACTGCCGGCCCAGAGATTTCCATCTCGGTCCTCTGCAATCGACGTGATGCCGGCGTCGCTCATGCCATGTTCGCGAGTGTAATTAATGAAGTGTCCGCCATCTGATAACTGATCGGGAGAAAACTCGGAAAGACCGACGGTCGTGGCAAGCCACAGCCCGCCGCTCGAAGTGCGAAACAGTGCAGTGATGCCTTCGCCCAACATTCCGTCTTTTTTCGTGTAAAGACGTTCGACGATCGACCTGCCTTGCTGAACGTTTGCAACGAGACGACAGAGTCCGAGTCCGGTGGCTATCCAGAGAGTTCCGTCAGAATCTTTCAAAATGTCACGCACGTGCGGATGAGGTAGACCATCTTTGACACCGAACCGTTCGGCTCTGCCGTCACTGAAACGACGGAATAGCCCCTGCTCAGCGCCGATCCATAAAACTCCCGGCGACGCTTCGATAATGGTGGTGAGGTCCAGGTCTTCATCCGGCTTCTCGCCGAGACTGACGTACTCAAGCTGCCAGTCGTTGCCTGTTTGACGCAGCACGTGTAAGCCATTGCCGGTACTGATCCAGATAGTTCCCGTCGAGTCCTCATATAGATCTGTGATCAGTTCGGCATCAGGGCGTCCTTTGGGAACGTAAGCTTTGAATTTCGAGTCGGGAGTGGTGGCGATTGGATTGAAGTGTGCCAGGCCGGCGGCGGTTGCTACCCAGTAATCGCCGCTGTGGGTGATGAGCAGGTCAAAAACCTGTCGATGCGGTAAACCGTGCGCGACGCTGTAGTTTACGAACTCATAACCATCGAATCGCGAGAGCCCGTCGTAAGTGCAGAACCAGAGATAGCCGCGCGGGTCGGAAACGATCTTGTAAACGCGATCGCGCGCGAGGCCGTCGGCGGTGGTGTAAGTGCGAATGGGAAGTTGTTCGGCGCCGCTTCGCGCAGACGAAACGAGAATCAGTATGGCGATGGAAATCACTCGCTTCACGGCGCGTATGATAGCACTCTGCGTATCTCTGCGTTCCTCTGCGTATCTCTGCGTTAACGATGTATTTCAACGCAGAGATCGCAGAGGGCCGCAGAGGAACGCAGAGGAAAGCTCTACAAGCCTGTCGGGATAAGTTATTCTCTTGCGCATTATGAGAAATCTACCCGCTACCCTCTTGAGTGTTGTTGCAGCAATGCTGCTCGTCTCAATTAACGCCACGGCTCAGCAGGCAAACACTGCCGCCACCACGTCCGCCATCAAGAACGTTCAAGTAACGCCGTCAATGAAGGAAGCCGAAGTTGGCCAACAGGTGAAACTCACGGTTGTCGCGACCGATGCTTCGGGCAATGCGATTAACGAAAAGCCCTCAACTTTCTTCGCCGGGCCGTTCGACGTTGCTGCCGTGGACGATGATGGTAACGTGAAACTCTTCGGCATTGGTGAGGTCACTGTCGGCGCGATTGTCGGCGGGAAAGCGGGCTTTACGACGTTTATGGTTAAGCCACCGAGCATCAAGACTGTTGAGCTCAGTTCGATCAAGAGTCCACTCGTTGTTGGCGGCAGCGTGCAACTCGACGCAGTCACGCGCATCGTCGGCGGCAGTCCGCGCACGGGCGTTCCGGTCAATTGGACCTCCGATAATCCGCAGGTGGCAACGGTCGCCGCCGGCGGCGTTGTCACTGGAGTTGGACCAGGCAAAGCCACGATTACGGCCACAGCCGGTTCAGGTACAGCAACAACCACCGTGACAGTTGTGAATAACAGTCTGCGTAATCTCTCGGTCACAGGCGGCGCGACGACTGCACGCACCGGCGATGTAATTCGTTTCAAAGCTCAGGGAGATCCTGCGGGTGACTTCACCACTCGCTGGTCCGTCAGTGGCAACGGCGCCACGATCGATTCAGACGGATCTCTTGTTGCCGAACTACCTGGAACGTACATCGTTACTGCAACGAGTGGAAAGCTTTCTTCAACCTCTTCAGTGGTTGTCACACCGCGCAATCTCGAACGAGAAGTGGAGATCGTTGGGCGCGCGCCGTTCAAAGAGTTTCAGGGCGCGGAACAGTGGATCATCGGCAACTATGCGTACTACTCTACGATCTCGGATAAGTTTCTTGTTTATGACATCTCGGATCCGGCACATCCCAAACTAACCGACACGATCAAAGTCGATGCGCGTCTCGTCAATGACATCATGACGACCGCCGACGGCAAGATCCTCGTGATCTCACGCGAAGGCGCGTCAAACCGGAAAAACGGAATCGCTTTCTATGACACTTCCGATCCGGCTCATCCGAAATTGATCTCTGAATACACAGCGACAGTGACGGGCGGCGTTCACAGTGCTTTCGTTCACGATCACTACGTTTATCTCACCGACGACGCTACCGGCTCGATGCGTGTGATCGATTTCGCGGACGTTAAGAATCCGAAAGAAGTCGCGCGCTGGCAAAGTGATAATCCGTTTGCGGGAACGATTCGTACGAAAGAAGGCGAACAGGTTGCTGGTCGTTATCTTCACGACCTACAGGTCAAGGATGGTCTGGCATATCTCGCCTACTGGCACGATGGCTTGATCATTCTCGACGTTGGCGCTGGATTGAAGGGCGGCAGTCCGGAGAATCCGAAGTTCGTCAGCCAGTTGCGTTTCAATCACCACGAGATGTACGGCGACGGCTGGCTTGCGGGAACGCATTCGGTTTATCGCTATAAGAATTACGTGTTTCTTGGCGACGAGGTCTTCCCTTCCTTCTTCGATCTACAGTCGAAGAAGCGGGTTCCAGTGCGTGGTATTGTTCATGTTGTTGACGTTTCGGATATCAACAATCCGCGCAAAGTGGCGGAGTATCCGGTGCCGGAAGGCGGTGCGCACAACATGTGGGTCGAAGATGATGTGATGTACGTTGGTTATTACAGCGGCGGCGGGCGCATCGTCGATGTCTCTGGTGAACTGCGTGGCGATCTTTATGGGCAGGGTCGCGAGATTGCACGAGTCTGGACCGGTGATCCTGATGGCTTTCGTCCAAACCTGCCGCTCACCTGGGGCGCGCAGCCGCACAAAGGGTTGATCTACTTTAACGACATCAACTCCGGGCTCTGGATTGTGAAGCTGGGCGAGAAGATCGAGAAGGGTTCGATGACGTCGCCGGGCGAGCGATAGCTGCTCGATACGACTTATCTTGTTAATCAGAGCGCCAAAGGCGCGGAATATGATAGCCAGGGGCAAGCGCGAAGCGCGTCGCCCCTGGTAATTACAGAAAAAAGCGCCCAAGGCCTGAAAGGCCGAAATAATCACAACCGTATTACGCCCTTTCAGGGCTGGACCGCTTTTTAATTTTATACCCAGGGGCGACGCGCTTCGCGCTTGCCCCTGGCTTTTATATTCCGCGCCTTTGGCGCTCACAGCTTTTGGGCGCTTATTTGTAGAAATCGATTCCGGCCGCGCCCGGTGCGACGTCGAGTGTAGCTACCGTCTTCAGCGCGGCGAGATCGATCACTTCAACCGTTCCGGGTTCTGATCCGACACCTTCGACGGTTATGAACGCGTAACGATCGTCCGGCGAGACGACCACGCCGTGCAGCACTCTGCGCTTCGTCGGCACTCGCGCCAGTTCCCTGCCGCTCTTCAGCTCGTAAATCGAGACTGACTGGTCACGTTTGTTCGTCGCAATCAAACGCTGACCATCGTGTGTGATATCGAGATTGTAGACACCAGCACGCGCGGGAATGCGGCGGATGAGTTGCCAGGTGTTGGCGTTAACCTCCACGATCTCACTCGATGCGTTGCACGCGACAAAAACCGAAGCACCGTTAATCGAAGGTTCGGCCCACGTCGGTGAGCAAGAAACATCTCCGGGCTTTGGAGCTTCAGAACCATGACCACCGTGCATCGAGTGCGTTGACATACTCGTCACTTCTTTCTTCGGTGGTCCATCGAGTCCTTTCTCCCCGCCTTTGGTAACGATGAAGTGACGCGCGGCCTTCAACGTGCGCGTGTCGATCTCTACCAGCATGTCGTCCATCATGCAGGCTGAATACTGTTTCGTTCCCTGCGTGTTCAAACGCGAACCATGCGGCATCGTACACGTGTGTATACGCGCGACTTCGGTCATCGTTTGTGTCGAAACCACTGAGACCGACGAGGGGACCATGTCGCCGTGCAGGTTGAAGTTGACTACGAAGAGAAAGTTACCGTCCGGCGTGATATCCATCGTGGCCGGGAAAAAACCGAGCGTGGCCTTCCCGAGCAGCGCGTCGTTTTTGGTGGAGTACTTCCAAACCGTTCCGAACGGCCGCCCGTGCGCGATCGACACGAAATAGAATTGTCGATCGGGAGAAACCACGATCCCGTGTGGACCATCAATATCCACCGGCATGTCACCGGTATCGATCTCATGATCTATGCGAATTCCCTCTGGTCCAAACCGCACGAGCGAAATCTTATCCGCCGCCTCCGAGAGGACGTAAAAAGAGTATTCCTTATCAGGTTTTGTTTGTGCCTGCAGTGATGTGGAAAACAAGACAAGCAGTAGTGCGGAGAATAGAACCTTCATCGCGGATAAAGTCTATCAACAACAGCCACAAAAAGGCACATAATGCTCATTAATGAGTTTGTATTTGTGCCTTATGTGCTTTTTTGTGGCTACAGTTTTTTAATAACTTCATCGAGCACAGAGTCCCAGCGAGTGGGAACTACTATAAATGGCACGACAATGATCAATGGTAATACAAGTACGAATGCGAAGTGTTCCCAGAATGGAATGCCTTGCCGGTACGAGCCGTTGAGTAACGGAATGCCGAGCGTCGTTGCGTAATAAATCGCAAGCGGAAAGAGCAGTGCGATGCGCGGTTTGGCGGCTTCCATTCGCTCGCTCAACATAAACAGCAACAACAAAAATCCGAAATAGACGAGGATGCCTTCGAGCCGGTGTAGTTGATTGCCACTCAAGCCACTAACCTCCAGCGAGCGGCGTTGTATCTCGAGCGCTACACAGATGCGCATCGTGTTCGCGATCAGCGTCGCCACATACGCAAGCGCCGCGGTGAGTGGGAGGAAAGTCCAACTAATCTCCTGCAACCGGTCACGCCACAATAGTGACACGATTGGCCTCCTGTAAGCTCGTTTGTCCCGCCCTCACCATATCCAGCGCTGCTTCGCGCAGGAAACGCGTACCATTTCGCTTCGCTGCTTCCTTGATCCGTCGTATGGGTTCCCGTGCCACGATGAGTTCCCGGATTTCATCATTCAATACCAGCATTTCCGCAATGGCGTTTCGTCCCCGGTAACCGCTTCCCCGGCATTGGCCGCAACCTTTCCCC
>Ga0207708_10000271_pt1 | contig 40456 bp, 44 predicted proteins | sample KBSK5101metaG_FD_184340 | JGI IMG/M metagenome (GOLD analysis project Ga0207708, IMG submission 184340) | Corn, switchgrass and miscanthus rhizosphere microbial communities from Kellogg Biological Station, Michigan, USA - KBS K5-10-1 metaG... | ecosystem: Host-associated > Plants > Roots >... | reverse complement strand
GCATGACGCGGGTCAGCGACGCCGACGTCGCCTACCGCGTCTTCCATGCGCTGGCGCTCGAGCGGGCCGTCTACTACCTGCAGGAGCCGCTGCCGGCCGGTCGTGACCTGCGGGCGTTCGTCGTCGGTGGCCGGGTGCTCGCGGCGATCGAGCGGGTCGGATCGGGCTGGCGCAAGAACGTTGCGCGCGGGGCCGAGGCCCGGGCCGCCGAGCTGACCGCCGAGCAGGAGCGCCGGTGCGTCGAGGCTGCCGCGGCGCTGGGCGTCGACTACGCCGGCGTCGACCTGCTGGACGATCACGTGCTGGAGCTCAACGGGATCCCCGGCTGGCACGGGCTGCAGAAGGCGACCGGTGTCGATGTCGCGACGGCGCTCGTCGCACACCTGGAGTCGCGGTGACTCCGGCGACGCTGGCGGTGGACATCGGCGGCGCGAACACGAAGGCCGCCTGGTTCGACGGTGCGACCCTGCGGACCGTGTCGCGCCCGTTCGAGGTGTGGCGCGACCGCGGCGCACTGTCCACCGTCCTGCGCGAGGTCGCCCTCGGTCCGGCTGACGCCGTTGCCATCACGATGACCGCGGAGCTGTCCGACGCCTTCCGGACCAAGCGCGAGGGGGTGGCCTTCGTGCTCGACGCGGCCGAGGACGCGCTCGGCGAGCGGCCGCTGCGCGTGCTGACGACGACCGGCGAGCTCGTGTCCATGGGGGCGGCGCGGGCGCGGCCATGGGACGTCGCGGCCGCCAACTGGGTGGCGAGTGCGCTCGCGGTCGCCGAGCTGCACGCGGACGCGCTCATGGTCGACGTGGGCAGCACGACCGTCGACCTCATCCCGATCGCCGCCGGCCGCGTTGCCGCCGTCGGCCGCACCGACCTCGACCGGCTGCTGGCCGGGGAGCTCGTGTACACGGGTGGCCTGCGCACCAATCTCGCCGCCATCGCCCCGAGCGTGCCGGTGCGCGACCGTTGGTGCCCGGTCGCCTCGGAGCTGTTTGCGATCAGCGCCGACGTGCACCTGGTCCTCGGCCACCTGACGCCCGACGGGTACACCTGCGCGACCCCGGATGGCCGTCCGGCAACGATCGACTGCGCGCGCGAGCGGATTGCGCGCCTCGTGTGCGCCGACGTCGAGCAGCTGGCCGCGGAGGAGATCGATGCGATCGCCGCCCACCTGTACACAGAGCAGCTCCGCCAGATCGAGACGGCGGCGCGCCGGGTCAGCGAGCGCGTGGGGGGCGCGGCGCCGGTCGTCCCCCTGGGCGGCGGGGCGTTCCTGGCGCGCGCGGCGGCGCAGCGGCTGGAGCGGGCCGTGGTTGAGCTGCCCTGGAGCGCCGCCGAGCGCGACGCGGCACCCGCTGCGGCCCTCGCCGCGCTGCTGGCAGAACGCGGCGCGTGACGACCGTCGTGAAGATCGGCGGCGGGCTCGCGCGCGAGGCGGGTGACACCGCGCTGCAGGAGCTGTGCCGTGCGGTCGGCGAGGCCGGGGCGCGCCACGCGCTGCTGGTGGTGCCCGGCGGCGCGGGGTTCGCGGATGCCGTGCGCGCCCACGAGCGTCGCTTCGGCTTGCGGGAGGCGACCGTGCACCGGATGGCGATCCTCGCGATGGACCAGTTCGGCTGGCTGCTCTGCGACCTGATCCCCGATGCGCTGCCGTGCACGCAGCTCGCGTCCGCCCGCGACGCCGCCGGCCGCGGGCAGACGCCGGTCCTGCTTGCGGCGGCCATGCTTGCCTCAGACCCACTGCCTGTCTCGCCCGCGGTCACGTCCGACTCGATCGCCGCGTGGGTGGCCGGTGTCGTGGGCGCCGCGCGCGTGGTGCTCGTCAAGGCGGTCGCCGGCCTCTATCGCGACTGGCCGCCGGACGGCCCGCCGCCGGCGCGGCTGAGCGTCGGCGAGTTGGCCGGGCTGCGCGCGGCCGGCCGTGCCGCGGGGGTCGACGAGTACCTGCCGCAGGCGCTGCGTGCGGCGGGCGTCGAGGCGTGGGTGATCGATGGCCGGGACCCGGCTCGGCTCGTGACGCTGCTCGAGCGCGGCAGCGCCGCCGGGACGCTCGTGCTCTAGGCCGAGCGCGCGCACATCGCGCGCAGCCGCTCTACGCGCTCCGCGTCGAGGGACGCGGTGCGCCGGCCGTCGCGGCAGGCGGCCGAGCGCACGCCCGCGATGTCCGCTCCGGTCGCCCGCACCGTGGGAAGGTCCTCGGCGCGCAACGCGCCGGCCAGCGCCATCTCGAGGTTGGCGGCGTGCGCCGCCGCGACCAACGCCGTGAGCGCGTCCGGCGTGAGCCATGCGAAGAGCCCGCGACCGTCCTTGACCGCGGTGTCGACCAGGCAGCCACCGACCCCGGCGCGGCGCGCGACGGCGACAACAGCACCGGGCGCCAGTGGCCGGCTTGGCACGCGCTCCGCGTCCGCATAGGCGCCGGCGATGACGGTGGGGCCTCCGTCGAGGGCCTCGCGCACCGCGCGCAGGACCGCCACGGCCTCGTCCTCGGTCGACGTTCCCCACAACCCGACCTTCACGTAGGCCGCGCCGGCGTGCGCGGCCCCCAGGGCCGCGAGCGCCGCGGTGCCGGGCAGGTTGGGCACGTCGCCGATGGCGGCGCTCACCGGCCGCTCGGGCGGGACGGTGTCGCGGACCTGGGCGATCGTGCCGGGCGCAGGAGCGCCCAGTGAGCCCTCGGCCGGGTTCTTGACGTCGACGATGTCGACACCGCCGCGCACGGCAACGCGCGCCTCGCCGGCGTCGGCGACGCTGACGAGCAGCTTCACCGGACCTCCACGCGGGCGCCGCGATTGTCGAAGCGCACGAGCTCGACGCGCCCGCCGCCGGCGAGCTCCGTCTCCATGCGCGAAACCAACTCGCGGCCCGCCTCCTCGCTCCCGACGACTCCGTACACGGCAGGCCCCCATGAGCTCTGTCCCACCCCTGCTGCCCCGAGCCGGAGCATCGCCTCGACCAGGGCGTCGGCGCGCGGGTGGAAGACCCCGCCCTGGGCCGGGGCGAACGCCTCGCCGACGAGGCGTTGGAGCCGCGTGAGCGCAGTGCCGAACTCGGTCAGGTCGCGATCGGCGAGCCCGGGCAAGAGCGAGGTCAGTACGAGCTGGGCGATGAGCGCTGCGTGGGTCGGGTCCGGTCGCAGGCCCGCGAAGGCCTCCTCCTCGGCCGGCCCGGAGAGCCCCGGATCGGCGCTCGGGATGGCCAGGACGCAATGCCAGTCCTCGGGCATCGCGTAGCGGGCCAGCAGTGGGGCGGCGCGTGCGCCGCCGGTGCGCACGCCGCCCTCCACCACGAGTCCCCCGAGGACGAACGTCCACAGGCCGACGGCCGACCGCGATGCACGGCCGGCCGCGCGGGCGATGGCCGGCGGCTCCGGGGTCTGCCCCGTCAGCGCGGCGATGGCGGCCGCAACGGCGAGGGCGAGCTTCGTGCCCGAGCCGAGGCCGACATGCGGCGGAATGGCCTCGAGCACGCGGATCCGCGCACCGCCCTCCAGGCCGAACGCGTCGCGACAGGCCCGTGCGACCGCGAGCGCACGCTCGGCGTCGGGCCCCTCCACGGCGAGCTCGGCGCTTGGGCTCGCCTCGACCACCGCCGCGGGGCGGGTGACCGCCACGCCCAGCCCGCCGAAGCGTCGTGTGCCGCCGCCGGCTGCGTCCAGCATGCCCAGGTGCAGCCGCGCCGGCGCCTCGACGCGGACCGAGGTCATCCGATGTCGGCCCGCACGTGTCCCCGCACGAGCTCCATCGCCTCGCGCTCGCGTGGCCCGGCCGTCTTGTCGACCAGGACCTGGAGGCGAGCCAGCTCGGCTCGGATCTCACCCGCCGGCAGCCGACGGGCGCGCGAAGCGATGATCGACGCCTCGAGCACCGCGTGACGCGCGCGGTTGAAGCCGAGGAACTCGCGGCCGGTGCCCCGCCCCACGACGCGGGTGGTGACCCGCGCGCGGGGTCCGCTCGCCGCGATCGCCTCGACGGTGACCTCGCGCCACGAGCAGGCGTCCGCCAGCACCGCCCCGTCGATCGCCGCCGCGGGCCGCGTGGGCGGGTGCGGGTCATCGAGCGCCGCCTGCGTGAAGAGCAGGATGTCGTCGGTGAGATTGATGACCGCCGCGCCCGTCGCACGCAGGTTGCGCAGCGTGCGCGTGCCGCGGTACGGCTTGATCACGATGATCTCGCCTTCCCACTCCACCCCCATGGCCGCGCAGTTGACCGTCCTGTCCGGGTTGATGGTGGTCGTGACGGTCTCCACGATCGGGCTCGTGGCGGCCGTAGCGCTCATCCCCGGAAGGAGCGCTCGAGCACGCCGACATCCACCTCGCCGGCGCTGAAGCTCCGCCCGCTGGCCACGCTGGTGAGGCGCACCTCAGCCGGGCTGAAGAGCAGCGGGTCGATGGCGTAGAAGTCCCATCCGGCCCGCTCGAGGACGCCGCCGAAGGGCTCGCCATGATCGCGCGAGGCCGATGACGGCAGCCGCGGCACGAGCTCCTCGAGCTCCTCGTCGGGCGCGTCCACGGTGAGCTCGACCTGGCCGCCGTAGAGCACGGCGTCGTTGGTGCGCCCGATCGCCTCCGGGTCCTTGCGGCTGACGGGCGGCAGCGGGCAGCTCCCGAACCCGCTCACGACACGCCGGACGTCGAACTCGAGCTCGTGCAGCTTGTGCAACGCCGTCTCGACGACGCGGGCAGCCACCTGGACCCCGCCGGCCAGGCTCGCGGTCGGCGCGAATACGAGCGTCAGGTCGGACGCGCCGACGCCGGCGCGCTCGGCCACGTAGTCGGCGATCTCCGCCGGCGGGGGTTCGCGCGTCTCGAGGCACAGCACCGCCTTCTGGGCGCGCTCGTCGACCTCGAGGTCGTCGTAGAGGTCCTCGGCGCGGATCAGCGCCCTGCCGGGCCCGCTGGCGATCGCGAAGTAGCCGTCGCGATCCAGGCGCCAGCCCGCGTACTGCGACCCCAGGCAGGCCAGCGCGGGGTGATCGGTGACGACCGCCAGGCCGGGCAGCCAGCGGCCTTCCAGCACCAGCGGTGCGAAGGTGACCGCGCCCAGGCCGCCCATGCAGATCTGCGCGAAGCGACGACCCGCCTCGAGGCCGCCGGGAACGGCGCTGCCGCAGTCGACAAGCCGCGTGCCGTTGGGCAGCGTCGTCACCGCCACGCGCAGCGCATCGGCCTCGGCAGCGAGACGATCGGCGAGCTCCTGGGCACGATCGTTGACGGAGAGCGTCATGTCCGGGCCGAGGATAGGGCCAGCTCGGTACGCAGGCCGGCGGCGCGCGTCTCGAGGTCGGCCATGACCGCCTCAGGCGAGTCCTGCGAGGAGACGAGGGTGCAGATCGGATGACCGGCCTCGATCCGCTCACCGGGGTGAGGCACGTCGCGGATGCCGCGCGCCGGCCAGCCACGCGTGTCCCCGACGCGCACACCCCCGGTGGCGAAGAGAATCGCCTTGCCCGCGGCGCGGGACGGGACGGGACCGGGCTCGATCGACGGCAGGCGCCCGGCGCACGCCGCCACGTGGGCGGCGAAGACGCCGACCCCGTGCGCCGCGGCGACGGACTCGAGCGACCCGGTCGGCCGCGGGTTGACCTCGACGACCCACGCGCGCTCGCCGTCCCACACGAGGTCGACGCCGAAGAGCCCGTGGAGGTCGAAGGCGGCGGCCACATGCACACAGATCGCCTGTGCCGCGACGGTCAGCGCGCGCTGCTGCTCCTCGTCCAGCCGTGGCGGCACGACGTTGCCGCACCAGGCATAGCCGCGCCCGCCGAGGGCGCGGTGGCCGACGAGCTGCTCGCTGAGGCCGAGCACGACCGCCGACCGTCCGTTCGCGACGGCGGCCGCGGAGCATGCGAGGCCCGAGACGCGCTCCTGCACCACGACCTCGCCCGCCAGTGCACCGCCCCGCCACTCGCGTACCCCGCGGCCGCCGCCGCCGCGCACCGGCTTGCGCAGCCAGCGGCGCGAGCGGTCCGCCCGCCGCGGCGCGTCCGCGGCGCTGAACGTCGACGGGTAGGCGAGCCCCGCCGCGCGCAGGGAAGCACCCAGGACAGCGGGGTCGCGCACGCGCTGGAGCGTCTCGGGCCTACACCCGAGCAGCGTGCGTCCCGAGGCCAGCCGGGCGACGAGCGCCGGCTGGTTCTCCAGGCCCGCCCCGTAGACGACGCTCGGCGCCTCGATCTCCTCCGCCGCGTCCACCAGCGCGGCCATGCCGCCACGTCCGCCCAGGTCGCGCAGCACCGACACGCTCGGGCACAGCCGCTGCAGGTCGAGGTCGCCGAAGCGGTCCAAGGCCACGACGCCGTACCCGGCTCCGACGGCCAGCTCCGCGAGCATGCGGGCGCTCACCGAGACCAGCAGGATCGGCTCGCCCACCGAGCTCAGAGCACGCTCTCCAACAGCGCGACGAAGAGGACCGCGGTGACGAGATCCGCCGTGGTCCCCGGGTTGAGCGAGTGCCCGACCTGGCGTAACGAGGCGTCGAACGCGCCCAGCGAAGTCCGACCCGCAGCCGTCCGGACGCCGCCGGCGGCGAGTACCTTGCCGGCGCCTTGGCTGACGCGCGCGGCGGCGTCGGGGCCCCGCTTGCGGGCGATCAGCGTGTCGGGCACGGCGGCGAGCAAGCGCAACGCCAGCTCGACGACGGCGTCGCGCGGACGCAACCCGTCGTTCAGCGCGCGGGTGAGCGCAGGCAGCCCGACCTCGAACGTCACGGCGTGCTCGGAGACGTACTCGGCCGCGATCGTGTCGCGCTGCGCAGCCGCCGCCATCGCCTCGCGCAGCGTCACGCGAGGCTCGTCGCGCACGTCGTGCTCGACCGGCTCGTCCAAGCCCCCGGCGCCGGCCAGGCGGATCGCCGCGTACGCGGCCCGCGCATCGTCGACCGTGAGCGCGCCCAGCACGACGCCAAGGCGATCGCGGAGGGCCCCACCGGTGAACGCGGCCCGCGCGAGGGGCGCGACCAGGAGCGCGATCCCGAGGTTGGTGTTGGCGCCCGCGACCTCCCGCGACGCGCGCACAGCCGCCAGCACCGTCTCACCGACGCCCCGCTCGCCCGCACGGCCGAGCTCAGCGCCGAGCGCGATGCCGCTGCGCAGCATGTCCTCGAACGACGTGTCCTCGAAGTCGTGGCTCGGCGTGATGTTGCCCGGCTTCTCGGCGCTCACCTCCAGCACGCACGCGAACTGCGCGGCGCCGGCGACCGTCTCGGGGCGGCGCGGCATTCGCCGCATCGTATAGTCGGCCCTTGGCGGCATTCGATCGATCGCTGGATGGGATGCGGGCGGCGGTCACGGGCGCGAGCAGCGGCATCGGGGCTGCCATCGCCGAGGCCTTCGGTGGAGCGGGCGCGTCCGTCCTCGTCGCGCACCGCGAGAGCGCGGAAGGGGCGGCGGCGGTCGCCGAGCGGATCAGAGCGAGCGGTGGCCGGGCAGTGGTCGCCCAAGCCGACCTCGGCGTGAGAGCCGGCTGTGAGGCGCTGGTGGAGGAGGCGCGCGAGCGGCTCGGCGGGCTCGACGTGTGGGTCAACAACGCCGGCGCCGACGTGCTCACCGGCGAGGCGGCCCACTGGGACTGGGAGCGCAAGCTCGACCTGCTGCTCGCGGTCGACCTCAAGGGGACCATCGCGTGCTCCTATGCCGCCGGGGCCGCGATGCGCGAGCAGCCGAGCGGTGGGACCATCCTCAACATGAGCTGGGACCACGTCACCGTCGGCATGGCGGGCGAGAACCCGGAGCTGTTCAGCGCCGTCAAGGGCGGCGTGCTCGCCTACAGCAAGAGCCTGGCGCGCGGCCTGGCGCCCCGGGTCCGCGTCAACGTGCTCTGCCCCGGCTGGATCGAGACCAGGTTCGCGCGCGAGGCTGATCCGGACTTCCACCGCTCGGTCGCGCGCTCCACGCCACTCGGGCGGTGGGGCCAGCCCGAGGATGTCGCCGCGGCGGCGCTGTGGCTCGCGTCACCGGGGGCGGCATTCATCACCGGGCAGGCCATCAACACCAACGGCGGGGTTGTGATGTAGTGCCTTTCAAGGAGGCGATCGCATGGCCGTAAAGGACAAGACGTACACCGACGACGAGGTGGAGGCGAAGATCAAGGAGGACGGCCTCGACGGCTGGTACCTCGAGGACGGCTGGCTACGGCGCAAGTACAACACCGACGGCTGGCCCACGACGCTCATGGTCGTCAACGCCGTTGGCTTCCTGTGCGAGGCGGCGTACCACCACGCCGACCTGTCGGTGACCTGGGGCAAGCTCTGGGTCAAGCTCAAGAATCACGCGGCCGGCGGGATCACCGACAAGGACTTCGCGCTCGCGCGTCAGATCGAGGACACCGTGCTGTGGCGGCCGGACCCCGACAGCGCGCTCGAGGGCACGCCGAACAAGTTCGTCTTCAGCAAGACCTAGCGGACAGCGCCCGCGCCCGACACGCGCATGGCCGAGCGGTTCCTGTTCGTGACCGGCAAGCTGGCCGCGCCGGCCCTGCAGGCCACGCTGGACCGGACCGAGCTGCCGTTCGGCTACGACGTCGCGGTCATGAAGATCACCGTGGCCGCGCTGATGACGACCGAGTGGATCGCGCGGCGCCTCGAGGTCCCCGAGGCGGCCACGAGGATCATGATCCCCGGCCTCTGCCAGGGCGAGATCGACGTGCTGGCCGAGCGGTTCGGGATTCCCGTCGAGAAGGGCCCCGCCGACCTCAAGCAGCTGCCGAGCTGGTTCGGGCAGGCCGACGCCCGTGCCAGCTATGGCCCGCGCGACGTCCGCGTGTTCGCGGAGATCAACAACGTCCCGCGCCTGAGCCGTGACCGCATCCTCGAGCTGGCCGGCTCCTACCGCGGCGCCGGCGCCGACGTCATCGACCTCGGCCTGTCCCTCGATCGCCGCTGGCTCGACGAGGGCCCCGCGATCATCGCCGAGCTGCGCGAACGCGGCTTCGCCCTCAGCATCGACACGATGGACGCCGAGGAGATCCGCATGGCCGACGCGGCGGGCGTCGACTACGTGCTCAGCCTCAACGGGTCCAACCGCGACCTCGCGGAGGGCCTGCGCGCCACGCCGGTGCTCATCCCCGACACGCCCGAGGACCTCGACAGCCTCGAGGAGACGATCGCCCACCTCGACCGGCTCGGAAAGCCCTACCTCGTCGACCCGATCATCGAGCCGATCGGCACCGGCTTCGCGGCGAGCCTGGGGCGCTACCTCGAGGTGCGCCGGCGCCACCCCGAGGCGGAGATGCTCATGGGCATCGGCAACCTCACCGAGCTGACCGAGGCCGACAGCACGGGGGTGACGGCGGTGCTCATCGGGTTCTGCCAGGAGCTGGGCATCCGCAACGTGCTCACCACCGAGGTCATCAACTGGGCGCAGGGCGCCGTCCAGGAGGCCGTGCTGGCGGCGCAGCTCATGCACTTCGCGCAGGAGCAGGGCACGCCGCCCAAGCACGTCGACGGGCGGCTGCTCACGGTCAAGGACGAGGATCTCCGCCCCTATGAGGAATCGGAGCTGCGCGAGCTGCACGCGCAGGTCACCGATCCGAACTTCCGCATCTTCGCCGACAGCGAGTGGATCTACGTCTTCAACGCCGACCTGTTCGTCAAGGGGACCGACTTCAACGAGATCTTCGACCAGCTCGGGGTCGATGAGCCGACGCACGCGTTCTACCTGGGCAAGGAGCTGATGAAGGCGAGCATCGCGCGCGCCCTGAAGAAGAACTACCGCCAGGAAGCGCCGCTCGACTGGGGTTATCTGACGTTCGAGGAGCCCCGCCGGGAGCGCGTCAGGCTGACGACAGGCCGGCGCGGGAAGTAGTAACGTCAAATAACGCGGAGCTAGCGATGTCCGTGACGCCTGAAAGTCCTGCCGAAAGGGGATTCGCGTGGCCGATGTTCCGGGCTTGGACAAGCAAAACGGTGTGACGCTCGGTCGCATACTCGGGCGGACGACCGTGGGGGAGGCTGAGGAGGGATCCGGCGGGAAGATGACCGCCACGATCCGGATTCCGGAGGACGAGCTCGTCTACGAGCCTGGGGTCCTGGTCATGCCTCACGGAGGCATCCTCGAGCTCACGCTCATCAACGACGACAAGAACACCCACTGCGCCGTCCTGCCGAGCAATGGGGACACCCAGTTCATCTGGCTGGTCAACCATTCGAAGGGCACGGCCACCCTCGAGCTCGACGGACCGGGGTACTACTGGTACGGGTCCACGACCGGCAACGACGAGGGCCGGGGCCTGACGGGCGCGATCGTCGTCGGAGGGCAAGTGCCGGACGAGGCGAAGCTCGACCGCCCGCCCCAACCGCAGCCCGACGTTTAGAACGACCGCCAAGCTCACCGTCGAAAGGAGTACTCGATGGCAAATGAGTACGTAGACGCAGGAACTGCCATGCGCTATCAGGACCTGAGCGCGGATGCCGGCAGCGCGCCGCCCGTCACCAAGGGCGTCACCTACGACCGGCTTCTCAACGCTCGCGACGAACCCCAGAACTGGCTGACCTACTACGGCGCCTACGACGGGCAGCGCTACAGCCCGCTGGATCAGATCAACGCGAGCAACGTCGACAAGCTCAAGCCGGAGTGGGTGTACCAGGTCGGCTCGATGGGCCTGCATTCCGGCGCATCGACGTATGCGTGGGAGGCCTCCCCGATCGTCGTCGACGGGATCATGTTCGTCTCGGCCTGGGACGGCATGCTCTTTGCGCTCGACGCGCAGACCGGGAGCGAGCTGTGGCGCTACAAGCACGCCTCACCGTTCGACGTGTCGCTGTGCTGCGGCAACGTCAACCGCGGGGTCGCCGTAGCCGAGGGGCTGGTCTTCATGACCACCCTGAACGCGCACATCATCGCGCTGGACGCCGAGACCGGCAACAAGGTCTGGGACAAGACCTACGGCGATGTGCGCGCCGGCGAGAGCGCCACCGTCGCTCCCCTGGTCGTCAAGGACATGGTGATCGTCGGGAGCTCCGGCGGCGAGTTCGGCGTGCGTGGCCACACCGACGCGTTCAAGCGCGAGACCGGTGAGCACGTTTGGCGGTGCTACATGATCCCGAAGCCGGGCGAGCCCGGCTCCGACACCTGGCCCGCTGACGGCGAGGCCTGGCAGCGGGGCGGGGCCAACTGCTGGATCACGCCCACCTACGACCCCGGCCTGAACCTCCTCTACTACGGGACCGGCAACCCGTGTCCCGACTTCGACGGAGGCGTCCGCGAGGGCGACAACCTCTACACCGATTCCGGCGTCGCCGTTGACGCCGACACCGGCGAGATCAAGGCGCACTTCCAGTACACCCCGCACGACCTGTGGGACTACGACAGCGTCATGGAGCACATCCTGTTCGACCTCGATGGGCAGAAGCTGGCCGCCCACTTCGACAAGAACGGGTTCATGTACATCCTGGATCGCACGGACATGTCCGCGGTCCGCGTGGCGCCGTTCGTCGACCGCATCGACTGGGGTGAGGTCGACGAGATGGGCAACGTGACGGCGAAGGTCTACCCCGACAAGGAGGGCGACCCCGTCCACTTCTGGCCCGGCCCGGCCGGCGCCAAGGAATGGACGCACGCGTGCTACAGCCCGAAGACCGAGCTCCTCTACGTGCCGGTGCAGGACGTCGGCGCGACGGCCACGCGGCGCCGCAGGGAGTTCAAGGAGAGCATCCCGTACTGGGGCGCCGGCGTTGCGGTTGACGGCGACGACCAGGCCGGGTACGTGAGCGCCTACGATCCGCGCACCGGTCAGGAGCGTTGGCGCTGGACCAACGACATCTGCATGTGCTCGTCGTTGCTGGCCACGGGCGGCGGCCTCGTCTTCGGTGGGGAGCCCACCGGCGAGTTCAACGCCTACGACGACAGCAGCGGGGACCTGCTGTGGCACTTCCAGTGCGGCAGCGGCCACCACAGCAGCCCGTCGAGCTACAGCGTCGATGGGAAGCAGTACGTCGTGGCGCCGGCAGGTTGGGGCGGTTGGGCCGAAGGGTTCCTGCCCAAGATGCTGGGGTCCTCCCACGGAAGCGCGCTGTTCGCGTTCGCGCTGCCCGACTGACGAAATCGAAGAGCGGTGAGTCAGGGCCGACCGCCTGGGCGGTCGGCCCGCCGCTCCGCGTGGGTGTCAACCAGTGATCGCGCTTCTCACTCTGGGGTTCACCCTGAGCCTGGACAACTTCCGGGTCTCGCTCGCCCTGGGCGGGCTCAAGCCGACCTTCCGGCGGTCGGTCAAGACCTCCGCCATCTTCGGCCTGTGGGATGCCGTCGCACCGCTCGTCGGGATCATCGTCGGCCATTACCTCAGCGAGCGGATCAGCTCGACGGCCGACATGATCGCCGCCATCGGGCTCGCGGCCTACGGGGTGTTCGTCGTGGTCAAGGCGCTGCTGCGACCCGAGCATGCGGATCCGGACATGAAGTGGGCCACGCGTGGGCTGGCCCTGCCGTTGAGCATCGACAACGTGACCGCCGGCGCGAGCCTCGGCCTGGCCGGATACTCACCCTGGATCGCGCCCATCCTGTTCGGAGTGATCACGTTCGTGATGTCCGTCGCCGGCCATCAGATCGGGCGGGCAGCGGCGAACCTGATTCCCCGTCTTCGCACCGACCTGTTGACCGGGATCGCCTTCATCGCGATGGCAGTTCTGGTGGCCACGGGCACGGGCGGCGATGATGACGCCGTCGCGAGCAGCGGCCGCCCGCAGGCGACCGCGATCGCGTCCACGCACACGGCCCATCGGCGCGCTGCGGACCACCACGGGCGCGCCGCTCTGACCGCCTCGCCGGCCAGGCGCGATGTACGCTCGACGAGCATCGGGACGCCGTAGCGACGTGCCGACTGCCCCGCAGCGATCGTTGCTAGAGTCCGGAAACGGAAAGTCTTCTGCCCAGAAAGGGAGGTTCCATGACCTGGACCAAGCCTAAGTTCGAGCTCGTCGAGCTCTGCTCGGAAGTCACTTCCTACTTCTACCACCGGTAGAAAGCGTCTCTGGTAGCGGCCCCTTGGGGGCCGCTTTACCGCTGCCGGCGCGCGTTCACCGAAACCTCGACGTCGGCCGAACATGCGCGCGCGAGTCCTCGGTTCAGCCGCAGGGGGAGGGTTCCCGCAGTGGAACTGCCGCTGCCCTACGTGCGAGGCGGCGCGCACGGGCACGTCCGCCCTTCCGCGAACACAGTCGTCGCTGGCGATCCGGGGCGCCGACGGGCCCTGGTACCTGGCCAACGCCTCGCCGGACCTGCGCCAGCAGCTCGAAGGCCTGCGCCCCGACCCGGCGCACGACGTCCGCGCGGCTCCGATGGCTGGGATCCTCCTGACCGATGCGGAAATCGACCACACCGCGGGACTGCTGCTGGCGCGCGAGTCGTCGACCGCCCTCCAGGTCTACGGCAGCGAGGCCGTCCGCCGTGCCCTTGCCGACGGGTACCCGGTGCTGTCCGTGCTCGACCACTACTGCGGCGTCGAGTGGCACACCCTCGAGCCCGAGCGCACGCTCGCCCTGGACGGGTCTGCGCTCGAGGTCGAGTCGTTCCCGGCCGGTGGCGACGCGCCACGCTACCTGGGCGGAAGCGGCGCGGACGTCGAGGCGATCGGGCTGACCTTCCGCGACCGTGTCACCGGCGGCGTGCTGACCTACGTCCCTGGGCTCGCCCGGCTCGGCGACGCCGTGCTGGAGCGACTCGAGGCCAGTGACGCCGTGCTCGTGGACGGCACGTTCTGGACCGAGCGCGAGCTCGTCGATCTCGGGATCTCCGAGCGCACGGCGGGGCAGATGGGGCACGTGCCACTCTCGGGCGCAGGTGGCACCCTGGAGGCGCTCGCCGAGTTGAAGCGGCCGCGCAAGATCCTCGTGCACATCAACAACACCAACCCCGTGCTCCTGGAGGACTCGCCCGAACGACAGGCAGTCGTGCGTTCCGGCGTCGAGGTCGGCTACGACGGCCTGGAGCTGGAGCTGTGAGCATCGCGGCCGGAGCGCGAGCGGAGCCGTGGTCCCCCGAGGAGCTCGTCGAGCGCCTGCGCGGGCTAGGGGCGCGCTATCACCACCTCCACCCCTTCCACGTCCGGATGGACGCCGGCGAGCTCTCACGCGAGGAGCTTCAGCGTTGGGTCGCCAACCGCTTCTACTACCAGCGCTGCATCCCCATCAAGGACGCGGCGATCCTCTCGAACTGCCCGGAGGTCGCGGTCCGGCGCCTGTGGATCCAACGGATCATCGATCACGACGGCACGTCCCCCGGTGCGGGCGGGATCGAGTCGTGGCTGCGGCTTGGGCACGCGCTCGGCGTCGACCGTGACGAGCTCGAATCGGAGCGGCGCGTGCTGCCGGGGGTGCGGTACGCCGTCGACGCCTACGTGGACTTCGCGCGGCGGAAGCCGTGGATCGAAGCGGTCGCGTCGTCGCTCACCGAGCTCTTCGGGCCGGGTGCGATCCGGGTCCGGCTCGCCGCGCTCGAGGCCCACTATCCGTGGATCGATCGCGCCGGCCTGACGTACTTCCGCGACCGGCTGGAGCAGGCCCCTCGCGACGCGGACTACGCGCTCGGGCTCGTCGTCGAGCGCTGCGTGACGCGCGAGCAGCAGGAGCGGGCCGTCGCCGCGCTCAGGTTCAAGACCGAGGTGCTGTGGGCCCAGCTCGACGCCATCGAGCGCGGCGCCACGCAACCGGAGGTGCAGGCATGATGCGCCCGCGCCTCGTCGACGGCGCGCGGCTGCAGTACGACGACGTGCGCGAGGAGCACGTGCTGCTGATCCCCGAGGGTGCGGTCCGGTTGAACGACACCGCGGCGCAGGTGCTCGAGCTCTGCGACGGCCGGACGCTCGACGAGATCGCCGCGGTGCTCTCGGAGCGCTACCAAGGCGCGGACGTCACCGACGACGTGCGCGAGCTGGTCGACACGATGGGCGAGCGCGGGCTGGTGATCGATGGCGCCGCCTAAGCCCTACACCCTCGTCGCGGAGCTGTCGTATCGCTGCCCCCTGCGCTGCCCGTACTGCTCGAATCCCGTCGACATCGGCGCGGACCGCTACCGCGACGAGCTCGAAGGCGAGCACTGGATGCGCGTCTTCCACGAGGCCCGCGCGCTCGGCGTCCTCCAGCTCGCGCTGACCGGCGGGGAGCCGATGCTCCGTCGCGACCTCGACGAGCTCGTCGCGGCGGGACGTGACGCCGGCCTGTATTCCACGCTCGTCACCGGGGCCACGCTGTTCACGCGCGAGCGCGCCGAGCAGCTGAAGGAGGCGGGCCTGGACCACGTCCAGGTCTCGGTCCAGAGCCCAGATCCGGAGGAGAACGACCGGATCGCGGGCAACCGGTCGTTCGAGAAGAAGATCGCGGCGGCGCGCGCGGCGCGCGAGCTCGGGTTCCCCCTGACCATCAACTGCGTCCTGCACCGCCAGAACCTGGACCGCATCGAGGAGATCCTGCAGCTCACCGAGGAGCTCGACGCCCAGCGGCTGGAGCTCGCGAACACGCAGTACTACGGCTGGGCGGTCGTCAACCAGCAGGCGTTGTCGCCGACGCGCGAGCAGCTCGAGCGCGGGGAGGAGGCCGTGCAGCGGTTCCGCGAGCGCGTGGGCCCGAAGATCACGGTCCTCTGGGTGCTGCCCGACTACCACGAGGACCTGCCGAAGCCGTGCATGGGCGGTTGGGCGCGCACGACGATGGTCATCGCCCCCAACGGCGACGCGCTTCCGTGCCAGGCGGCGACGACGATCCCCGACCTCGCGTTCCCGAACGTCCGCGATCGCCCGCTCGACTGGATCTGGCACGAGGCGGACGCGTTCACGCGCTTCCGCGGGACCGAGTGGATGCAGGAGCCGTGCCGCTCGTGCCCGCTGGGGCGGCAGGAGGAGGACTGGGGCGGCTGTCGCTGCCAGGCGCTTCGCCTCACCGGCGATGCCCGGGCCACGGACCCGGTGTGCAGGTTCTCGCCCCATCACGACGTCGTCGTGTCGGCTCGCGAGCCCGGCCAGACCGACGAGTTCGTCTACCGGACGCTGCGTCCGCGGCGACGCGCTACGCCGCCGCTTCGCGCGCGCTGATCAGCCCAGCGGCGTGGAGCCGGTGGATCACCTTGCGCGCGCTCTTTTCCCGCGTAGCGGCGGGGACAGCGTCGCCCCAGGCCTCGCCGACCTCCTCCGCTCCCGCCACCAGGTCGTCGAGGAGCTCGGCGGAGGGTTGGCTCTCGACCAGGCACCGTAGGCCGAACCCGACGTGCCAGCGCTCGTCGCGCTCGACGCGTTCGATCCCCTCGCGCACCCCAGGCAGGACGCCGTCGTCCAGCTCGTCGATCAGCGCCGCCTGCCCGGCGTCGAAGACGACCCCTTCGAGCAGCATGTGGTAGAGGCTCACCCCCTCGCCGAGCCCGGTGCGGCCCTCCGCGAGCTCGGCTGACAGCGCGGGCAGCCGTTCTTCGAAGAGGTGGAGCAGCGCGGCGGGGGCGTGCTCCCGGGCCGCGGCGCGCCGCTCGTCCGGGGTGTCCCCGGGCAACCCGAGCACCTCGTCGCCGATGCGATCGAACAGCCGCGTGTGGCGCTGCTCGTCGCGGCGCTGCAGGAAGAAGACCCAGGCCACCAGGTTCTCCGTCGACGCCATGGTCGTCTTCCTGGCCACGTCGCCGAACGGCACGAGCTCCTCGGCCACGGCTTCCTCGGCCACGCAGAAGCCGGCGAGCAGGGTCATGAGGCGGTCGCGACGCTCGTCCGGGAGCTCCGGCCACGCACGGATGTCCGGGCTGAGATCGATGGCCCGCGGATCCCAGTGCAGGCGGGCCACGATCCGCGAGAAGAAGTTGGGCCAGAAGCTGCGGTCGGTGAAGACCTCGAGCCCGCCGACCATGCGGTAATCGCGGAGCTGCGGGTCACCCGCCATGATTTTCACCGTAGCAACGCACTCAGAGCCAGGTGATGCCGGCTCGCTCCGAGGCGGCCGCGTAGGCGTCCGGCCCGAGCGCGTGGTCTCGGTCGGCCGCGGCGAGGTCTCGGAAGAACTGCTCGAACCCGCCAGGCGTGAGGACCACCAGCTCGCGCCCGACGCCAGGCTCGACGCGACGCTGGGCGTGCGGCACGCCGCGCGGGCAGAAGATGGCCTCGCCGGGCCCGAGCCTGAACGCCTGGTCGCCGCGCTGAACGATGTGCTCGCCCTCGACGATGTAGAAGAGCTCGTCCTCGCGGCTGTGGACGTGCAACGGCGTGTCGACCATCGGCGGGATTTCCTCGACCACGGTCATGGCGCCACCGGAGTCCTCGGCGCTCACACGGATCACGATCGTCACCTCGCCGAGGACGAGCCGCTCCTCACGCATGCGCGCGCGTCAGTCGGCCTCGTCGACCGCGCGCAGGGTCGGCCTGGCGTCCACCGCGGACTCGTCGAGCTCCGCGGAGAGCGCGTCGCTCTCGAACCGGGCGAGCGCCTCCTCGCACGACGCGACGGCCTCCGCGGCCTCCTCGCCCCCGGGCGCGTCGAAGTAGTCGCGTACGCGGATCGCGGCGAGCCACTTCTGATGGCGGGCGAGGTCGACGTCGGACTCCTCGAGCTCGGTGTACATCGCCCGGCCGCGACGGCGCTCCTGCTCGAGCTCCTCGCGGAACTGCTGCGTGCTGTCGACCAGCTCGTGGTACTCGTCGGTTCGCTCGCGCTGGATCGCGTCGATGACCGCGGCCTCCTGCGCCTCCTCGGTCAGCTGGATGCGAAGCATCTCGCCGCGGCCGCCCTCTGCACGCAGCCGCGCCACGAGCCGCGTCGCGGCGCGGGTCGTCCGTGCCGTCGCCGGGAGCACGCACACCGACTGCTGCAGGTAGTGGGCGCCGAGGCGGCGCAGGTTGCGCCACGCGTAGACGCGCAACGTCGAGGAGCCGCCGGACGGGGTGGACACGGTGATCAGCAACCAGTCACGGGGCACGTCCGGCCATGATTCCAGACGCGCAGCGCGGTTTCCGGGTTGCGCGGGCGACGTATCATCCGTTGCATGGCGTGCGCAACAGGGGCGTCGCGTCTCGCCGATGCGGGTCCGGCGGTTCCGGTTCACGCCGAGCCGCTCGGTGTCCTCTGGGAGCGGATCCACAGTCGCCCGAGCGGGCTGACGCCCGAGGAGGTCGAACAGCGGCGCGTCACGGCGGAGGTGCGGGCCGAGAAAAGACCGGCCATGGCCCTTCTCGGGGAACTGGCCGAGTCGGTCGTGGAGCCGCTCCAGCTGCTGCTGGTCGCGGTCGGCGTGCTGTCGGCGATCTTCGGAGAGCTGCGCGACGCGATCGCGATCTTCGCGGTCATCGCGCTGGTGAGCGTCGTCGAGGCGCTCTCCGAGGTCCGCGCCAAGCGGGCGCTGCGGGCGCTGCGGGACCTCAGCGCCCCGAACGCGCTCGTCCGGCGCGCGGGCACGGTCGCCTCGCTCCCGCTCGACGCGCTCGTCATCGGCGACGTGCTGCTCGTCGAGGCCGGCAGCATCGTCGCCGCCGATGCCCGCGTCGTCGAGGCCAACGGACTGGCCACGGACGAGTCGCGGCTGACGGGCGAGCCGGTGGCGGCCGCCAAGGGTCCCGAGCCGGTCGCCGCCGACGCGCCGCTCGCTGAGCGGTCGTCAGTGCTCCACGCCGGGAGCGCCGTGGCGGCCGGAGCCGGCGAGGGCGTCGTCGTCGCGCTCGGCCCCGACACGGAGATCGGGCGGCTCGGCCGGCTCGTCGCGGAGGCCAAGGAGCCACCCACGCCGCTTCAACGGGCGATGGCCGAGCTGGCGCGCGCGGCGCTCATCGTGGCGGTGGCGGCATGCGTGCTCGTGCCGCTCGTCGGCGTGCTCCGCGGCCAGCCCGCACGCGAGATGCTGCTCGACGGGCTGACGCTCGCGTTCGCGACGATCCCCGAGGAGCTGCCGATCCTCGTCACCGTGCTGGTGGCGCTCGGCGGATTGCGCTTGGCGCAGCACGGCGTGCTCCTGCGGCGGCTGCGCGCCGCCGAAGCCGTCGGGGCGATGACCGTGCTGCTCGCCGACAAGACGGGGACGCTGACCGAGAACCGGCTGCTGATCGAGTGCATCGACGGCGACCGCGAGCACGTGCTGACCGTCGCCGCTGCGGCGCACGGGGCTGCGGCCGCGCAGGACCCGGTCGATCGCGCGCTGGCGGAGGCCGCCGGCGATCTCCCGGTGGGCGAGCGGCCGGCGTGGCATCCGTTCGACCCGGTGCGCAAGCGCGAGAGCGCGGTGTGGCGCAAGGCCGACGGCGCGTGGGTAGCGGTGAAGGGTGCGCCGGAGGCCCTGCTCGAGGCGTGCGCGATGCCCTCCGCGGACCGCGCGGCCGTGCTCGAGCGCGTCGCGCGGCTCGCGGACGACGGGCTGCGGGTCATCGCCGTCGCCGAGCGTGACGTCGCCGCGGTTCCCACGAGTGCCGCCGACGCCGAGACCGACCTGGCGTTCGTGGGGCTGACCGCCTTCCGCGATCCCTTGCGCCCCGGGGTGGGCGACGCCGTGGCCGAACTCGCCCATGCGGGCGTGCGGACGATCGTCGTCAGCGGCGACCACCCCGACACCGTCGGCGCGACCGCCCGCGAGGCCGGGATCCACAGCTCCGAGGTCATGCACGGCGGCGCGCCGCTCGACGCCCTCGACGAGGACGACCTCGCTGCGCGGCTGCGCGGCGAGGCCGTCATCGCCCGCGCCACGCCCGAGGACAAGCTGCGGCTCGTCCGCGTCCTCCAGGGCCGCGGGGAGGCCGTCGCGGTCACCGGCGACGGCGTCAACGACGCGCCCGCCCTCGCCGCGGCGAACGTCGGCATCGCCATGGGCGCGCGCGGGACCGATCTGGCCCGCGAGGCGTCCGACCTCGTGCTCGTCGACGACGCCTACCCGACGATCGTCGGGGCCGTCGAGGGCGGTCGCGGCCTCGCCTCCCAGCTACGGCGCGCGGTCGCCTTCTACCTCGGCGCCAAGATCGCGCTCGTCGTGGTCATCGCCGTACCCCTGGTGCTGGGACTGCCCGCCCCCTTCCACCCGGTCCACATCGTCATCCTCGAGCTGTTCATGGATATCGGAGCGTCGGTGGCCTTCGTGTCCGAGCCGCCGGCACCTGGGGCAATGGACCACCCGCCGCGCGATCCGGCGCGCCGGTTCCTCGACGCCGCCCAACTGTCCGCCATCGCGGTCACCACCTCGGCGCTCACGGCCGCCGTCCTTCCGACGTACCTCCTCGTCCACGCCGAGTGGGGCACCGACACGGCGATCGCGGCCGCCGTGGCCAGCTGGCTCGTCGCGAACGTCGCGATCGCGTGGACGCTGCGCGCCCGGCCGGGCCTGGCCTGGCGGAGCAACGTGGCGTTCCCGGCGTGGGCGTTGGTCGCCGTCGCCACCGCTGTCGTGCTGTCCCTCACCGGCGCGGGGGCCACGCTCGGCGTCGAGCCGCTCACCGCCGGAGCGGCGCGCATCACGGTCGCCGGCGCGGCGGTCGGGGTCGCTCTCGCCATCGCAGGACGCGTCGCGCTGTCGCTTTCCTGGCGTCTCTGATCCGCGCGCTTACTTCGCGCGGGCACGCGGGAGTCGGGCGCAATAGGTCACGAAGCCGGTGACCACCGTGCGCAGCTGCTCCCGAATCGCCTCATCGATCAGACGGCTGTCCTGATCGAACCGCTCCGCAGAGCGGTCGACGAAGAGCCACTGGTCGAACCACGGCCGCATCTTGAGGTAGCGGAACACGGGCACCCAGGCCGCCTGGGCGTTGCGCGTGCCCGACCCGCCGCCGGCCCCGATGACCGCGACCGGCAGGTCGCCGAACACGCGCCGCACGTCGGAGGACGGGCGCGACGCCCAGTCGATCGCGTTCTTCAGGTAGCCCGGGATTCCCCAGTTGTACTCGGGCGTGGCGATGAGGAGCCCGTCCGCCGCTTGCAGCGCATCCTTCAAGGCCAGGGCTTCGGGTGGGAAGCCGTCGCGCTCGAGGACGTCCTGGTTGAAGAGCGGAAGCGAACCGATTCCCGCCAAGGCCGTCAGATCCAACGTGATCCCCGGCGGAACGAGTGCTGCGGCTTCGTCGAGCAGCGTCCGGTTTCGCGACCGTGCACGGAGGCTTCCGCCGAGGGCGAGTATGCGCATCGGTTCGTCCCGAGGTGGTGTCACTCGCCCGGCGCGCCGAAGCTGTTGGGCTTCAGGGCCTGGGCGGGGGTGAGCCCGAAGCCGATGTGCGGGCCAAGGACCGCCATCGCGAGCGCCTGGAACATGGGCGGAGGCGTGATCGCATTGGGCTGCTTCGTGGACACGACTTCGATCGCTGTCCGGCGGGCGGTCGAGTAATAGGCGCTCGACTCATAGCCGGCGAAACTGCCGGTCCTACCAATGAACCCGCCGCTTTCGTCGAACCCGAGGCCGTACGCCCAGCGCCCGGGGCCGTTGTAGTTCTGCGCGAACTTGAACGGGATCGGGTCCCTCTTCGCTTCCCTCCACACCGCCGGCTTGAGCAGGGAGCCGGTCGCAAGCGCCCGGGACCAGACGTGTAGATCCCGCAGCGTGGAGACCATGCCGCCGTGCGCCCACAGGCACGATCCCGGCCAGGAGGTGGCGTCATCCGAGGCAGCGGGCGCTTGGGTGGGGGCGACCTCGCCGGTCCCGTAGCCGTGGGTGAAGGGCGCGCTCAGGCCGTTGCCCGAGGTCGGAAGAAGCGTTCGCCGAAGGCCCAGTGGCTTGGCGATCCGCCGCTGGAGCGCCGTGTTCAGACGCTCGTGGGTGACCAGCTCGACGACCCGCCCGAGCAGGTTGTAGCCGTAGTTGCTGTAGGACCACGTCGTGCCGGGCTTGGCGACCGGAGGGACCTTCGCCTCGGTGTCGAGCAGGTATTTGACGGTGCAGCCGGTGGTGAACCTGGCCGCGATCGCTGGCGAGAGGCCGTTCCCGAGGCCGCTCGTGTGGTTGAGGAGCTCTCGGATCGTGATCTGGTCGCCGTTGGGTACACCTGCGATCCACTTGGAGATGTGGTCCTCGAAGGAGACCTTCCCCTCCCCGACCAGCTGAAGGATGAGCTCGGCGGTGAAGGCCTTGGTCTGGCTGGCGATCTTGAACTGCATGTCGGTGCGCAGCGGTTCGCCGGTGGCGAGGTCGGCGACGCCGCTCGCGCTGACGAACTTCCCCTTCGGGCTCCAGATGCCGATCAGGACTCCCGGGGTGCGGTTCACGTCCTGGAACCGACGGACGATCCGCTCCACGTTCGTCCGCGTCCGCGCAGGCAGAGGCCCGTTGGCCGACCTCGCACCCGACCGCGCGGCCTTCTCGTTGCCGCTCGATCCGGATGCCGATGCTGCCCCCAGCAACGCGCCGACAACGACCAGCGCGCCGATGCGCCGTGCGTACCCTCCGTAGCTCACTTTGGGGCCCCGCTCTCGGCCCAACCGGGCCGTCTGGTTGGCGAAGGCTCGCACCCGCGCTGGGTCGGGTCACTCTACCGCGCGACCGGCGGCCAGCTCGAACCACACGCGCGTGCCATGGTCGTGGCTGACGCCCCAGCGAGCGGCCAACTGGTTCACCAGCTGCAGCCCGAAACCGCCTGGTCGCGGACCCGGGGCACCCGGGCGGACCGGGCCGTGACCGTGGTCGTGGACCTCTATCCGCACGACGTCGTCGACGGCGGTGGCCCTGATGTGCACGGGCGCACCGACGGGCTGTCCGGCGTGTCGGACGCTGTTGGTGACCAGCTCGGAGACGAGCAGACCAACGTCCTGCTGGAGTTGGTCGTACGCGCGACCTTCGAGCCAACGCGAGACGGCCCTGCGCGCCAGGAACGGCGCCTCGGGGCCACACGGCACCGTCGCTTCGCCGACCTGCGCGAGGGCTGCCGCTTCATCTGGTGGCATTTCGCGTCCTCCCTGGAACTCCCGCACGACCCAGTCAAAGAGGACGGTCCGGCGGGCACTCCGGTGGTTGGAGGAACAGGTCCGGCGCTTCTCGGCTACTGCCAAGCCAGACGAGCGGCGTCAAAACTGAGGCTCCGCGTTTCGATCTGTTTACCCCTGTGCGCCACCCCCCATGCATCGCTTGGCTCGGCGCGAGCCGCGCCGCCGTATGCCGGGCCCCGGCACTATGCTGTGGTCGCGGTACCGCCTCGGGGTTCTCGATCTTCCTCCGCCTTGCTTGCGGCCCGGCTTAGAGGGAGACGGAAGGTGGTGCCCATGAGCGGAACCCAGGAGCGCCTCCCCGGAAACGTGATGCAAGCGGTGTCCAACACCATGGTCAAGCTGCACAAGGAGCAGTTCGGCCGCGGCCCGACCAATGCCCGGTCGTATTTCGCCGGGCCCGACACGTTGGTCTGCACGCTCGAGGACTCGCTGCTTCCGGCCGAACGCACGATGGTCGAGATGGGCGAGGACCAGCGCGTGCGCGAATCGCGCATGTTCATGCAAGTCGCCACGTCGGACCGCTTCATCGCTGCCGTCGAAGAACTCGTCTCACGCAAGGTCAGGGCGTTTGCCAGCGCGATCGACCCCGCCCCGGGCGTCGTCTTCGAGGTCTTCAGCTTCGAACCAGAAGGCCCACGCAGCGACTGAGCCGCGCCCCCGCGCTCAGGACAGTACGCGCCGCACCCCGGTCGGCGTTCCGAACCGCTCCGCGACGCGCTCCTTCAGCACGCGTGGGAACGCCTCGGAGGTCGAGAGGTGCGTCTCCAGCAGCGCCCGCTGGGCGCCGACGTCGCCGGCCCACGCCGCCACGCAGCGCTCCGGCTCCAGGTTCGCCATCGCCAAAATCGCGCCCGTCGCACCGAGGGGACCCGCGAGCGCCAGGAGGGTGGGGGAGCCGACGTAGGTGTCGCCGTCGTAGCGCTCGAGCAGGAACGCGAGCCGCTCGGCGTCGCCCGAGGAGTCCTTGACCCCGCGCACCGGCAGGCCCGGCAGCAGCTCGAGGGGGATGCCCGGAGGCGACGCGAGCGGGAAGTGGTACGCGAGCAGCGGGAGGTCGCCCGCGCCGCCGGCGACCCGCTGGTAGTAGCCGTTCGGGTTCGTGACCCCGGCGGGTGAGAGCACCAGCGCGGCGTCGGCGCCCGCGGCGGCCGCAGCCCGCGTGAGCTGCACCGCCTCGCCACCGGTAGGGGCGCCGGTGCCGGCGAGGACGGGAACCTCGCGCGGCACCGCCGCGCGGACGGCGGCGACGAGCTCGTCGCGCTCTTCGGGCGCGAGCGCCGCTGCTTCGCCGGTGGTCCCGGCCACCACGATCGCGCGTACCCCGAGCATCGCCAAGCCGGCCGCGTGCTCGGCCGTCGCTCCGACGAGCAGCTCGCCGTCATCGTCGAACAGCGTGAGCAGGGCGACGCCCACGCCCCGGAAGATCGGCTCGGTTCCCATCGCAGCTAGTTAGGGTACCCTAACACCACGATGACGGCGGACCACACGATCGCCGAGCCACCCGCACCGCCACCGCCTCCGCTCGCGCCGTTCCTACCCGCGCCGCGTCGCTCGGCCGCCGAGGAAGCGCGGACGCTGGTGGCGGCGAACCGGGTCGGCTCGCTGGCGACGCTCTCCGCGGACGGCGCGCCATGGGCGTCGATCGTGACCTACGGCGCGCTGGGCGACGGCTCGCCGGTCCTCTGCGTCTCGACGCTGGCCGAGCACGGTCGCAACCTGCACAGGGACACGCGCGCGAGCCTGGTCGTGTCGGCCGACGCCGGCGACGGTGACCCTTTGGACGTCGGCCGCGTGACCTTGGCCGGCCGCGCGTTCGTGCCCGACGGGTGGGAGGAGGACGCGGCTCGCGCCGCCCACGTCGCGGCGGTCCCGCAAGCGGCCCAGCTGGCCGGCTTCGGAGACTTCTCGCTCTGGATCCTGCGCGTCGACCGCGTGCGCTGGGTGGGCGGCTACGGCCGGATGCAGTCGGCCGAGGCGGACGCCTATGCGGCCGCAGAGCCCGACCCGGTCGAGCCCGTGGCGACCCGCGCCCGCGACCACCTCAACGACGACCACGCAGACGCGCTGCTCGCCATGGCCCGGGCGCTTGCCGGCTACACCGACGCCACCAGCGCACGGTGCGATGGCCTCGACCGCTACGGCTTGAACCTCCGGGTCCAGACGCCGCGGGGCGAGGCGCCGGCCCGCGTCGGGTTCGGCGAGCCGGTCGCCCGGGCCGCGGACCTCCGCGCGGCAACGGTGACGCTCGCCCGGCGCGCACGCCGGCCCTAGCCTCCGAAGCAGCGACCGCCCGTCCTGCCCGTGCCGCCGCGTCGGGTCAGCGACAGGCGCAGGGCCCGCTCGCGCGAGCCTCGGCCGGCCCGCAGCAGTCTGCCTTGGCGCTCGGTGCGCAGCAGTCGGCCTGCTCGACGGGCGTGCAGCAGGCGATGGCGGCGGGCTTGCGGGCGCGGATGATCGCCGAGGTGGCGTGCTCGTGGACGCGGTGGGTGTGGCGGATCTCGATGTCGGTGAAGCCGGCGGAGGCGAGCGCGCTGCCGAACCCGGCCTCGGTCAGTGCGCCGGCGACACAGCCGGTCCACTGCTGCATGTCGGCGCGGGTGGCGGCGTCCATGCCGGGCTCGGCGATGACATCGGAGACGGCGAAGCGGCCGCCAGGCCGCAGGACGCGCGCGGCCTCGTTCAGGACGCGTTGCTTGTCGCCCGAGAGGTTGATCACGCAGTTGGAGATGACGACGTCCACGCTGGCGTCGGCGAGCGGCATGTCCTCGAGGTAGCCCTTGCGAAACTCGACGTTCTCCAGCCCGGCCGCGGCGGCGTTGGCGCGCGCGAGGTCGAGCATCTCGTCGGTCATGTCGAGCCCGACGGCGCGCCCGGTGGGGCCGACGCGGCGGGCGGAGATGAGGACGTCGGCGCCGGCGCCCGAGCCGAGGTCCAGGACGGTCTCGCCCTCGTGGAGGTCGGCGACCGCGGTCGGATCGCCGCAGCCGAGCGAGGCCCCGGCCGCCTTGGCCGCGTTGGCGTAGCGCCGGCGGACGTTCTCGCGGATGTCGCTCAGGTCAGCCATGCGGAGAGCTCGTCGAGGGCGTCGGGGATGACGTAGTAGTAGGCCCACAGTCCGCGTCGCTCGGAGTCGACGACACCGGCGTCGCGCAGCTTCTTGAGGTGGTGCGACAGGGTGGGCTGGCTGATGGCGAACAACGGGACCAGCTCGCACACGCAGACCTTGCCGGCGTGCTTGCGCAGGACGTCGACGAGCTGCAGCCGGACGGGGTCGCCGAGCGCCTTGGCGATCTCGGCCATGCGCTCGGCCTGCCGGCGCTCGACGTCGGGGTAGACGACGGGCTCGCAGCAGGGCTCGCCGGCCGGGCGCTTGGTCTTGGGGACGAGCTCCAGATCGACGGCCATCTATTTACAGATACCGATTGAGTCGATGGATGTCAATGCTTATGATCGGCCGGGACATGGACGCGGTCGCCGTCATCACCGACATCCACGCCAACCTCGCCGCCCTCGAAGCCGCCTTGCAGCGCATCGAGGATCTCGGCATCGAGCGCACCTTCTGCGGCGGTGACCTCGTCGGCTACGGCCCCCATCCCAATGAGGTCTGCGCCCTCATCGAAGCGCGCGGAATCCCGACCATCTACGGCAACTACGACTACGCCATCGGCCGCGACCTGACCGACTGTGGCTGCGCCTACGTCGACCAGCGCGATCGCGACCTCGGCCAGCAATCGGTCGACTGGACCCTCGCCCACACCACTCCGCAGGCCAAGGCGTTCATGCGCGACCTGCCCTTTGACCTTCGCTTCGTGGTGGGCGACGCCGACGTCCACCTCGTCCACGGCTCCCCGCGCAAGGTCAACGAGTACCTGTTCGAGGACAAGCCGGAGCGCCTCTACCAGCGCCTCGCGCGCGCCGAGGACGCCGGCACGCTCGTCTTCGGACACACCCACAAGCCCTGGATCCATGAGTACGGCGGCGTGCTCTTCGTCAACTGCGGCTCCGTCGGCAAGCCCAAGGACGCCGACCCCCGCGGCGGCTTCGCCGTCCTCCAACCCGACGGACACCATGTGCGCGCCCGCATCGAGCGCTTCCCGTACGACGCCGTCGCCGTCGCCCGCGCCGTCTCCGCCTCCGGGCTGCCGACCGAGTACGCCGACAAGCTCGTCACCGGCGGGTGAGGCCGACCGAACATCTCAATGGCGGTTAGGATGAATCGGAATGGCGGACCGCTGCGAACTGCTCTGCCTCGACCTCCGTCGTGCCGAGCCGCTGCGCCGTGACCGGCTGCCCCCGACGGTTGCCGAGCGGCTCACCCTCGAAGCGAAGGCGCTGAGCGATCCGACGCGGCTGGTGATCGCCACGGCGTTGGGCGCCGGCGACGAGCTCTGCGTCTGCGACATGGCGTGGATCGTCGAGCGTGCGGAGAACCTCGTTTCGCATCATCTTCGGGCGCTCCGGGGCGCGGGCCTGGTCGACTCGCGGCGCGAGGGCAAGATGGTCCTCTACCGGCTCACCGAGCGAGGGCGTCTGCTCTTGGCCGCTCTGGCGTCCGACGCGGTGCCGGCGTGACCACGCCGGGTCTCGAACTGCCTCAGGTGGTCGCTGGCCACCCGACGCCCGGCGCGCGCGGCCGCCAGGTTCGCCGTGCCAAGACGCTGTCCTGGCTGAGCCTGGGCTGGATGACGATCGAGGGCGCCGTTGCCGTGACGGCGGGAGTGATCGCCGGCTCGGTCGCCCTGGTCGGGTTCGGGATCGACTCGGCCATCGAGGGCTTGGCCAGCGTGATCGTCATCTGGCGGTTCACGGGCTCGCGCACGTTCTCGGACGCGGCCGAGCTGCGAGCGCAGAAGCTCGTGGCCATCAGCTTCTTCCTGCTCGCCCCGTACATCGCCCAGGACGCCGTTCGCACGCTGATCGACGGCGACCACCCCGAGACGTCGTGGATCGGGATCGGCCTCTCGATCGGGAGCCTCATCGTCATGCCGGTCCTGGGCCGCGCCAAACAGCGCCTGGGGGAGCGGCTCGGCTCATCCGCCACCGCCGGCGAGGGGACGCAGAACCTTCTCTGCGCCTACATGGCAGCGGGCGTGCTGGCGGGATTGCTGGCCAACACGGTCCTCGGGTGGTGGTGGCTCGATCCGGTGATCGCCCTCGCCATCGCCGGGCTCGCGGCCAAGGAGGGCGTTGCGGCCTGGCGCGGCGAGTCCTGTGACTGCTGCGCCACCGATGTGACTGCTCGACTGGGATGATTGGGGCCTATGCAGGGCCATGCGCGGGAAGACCTGCTGCATGACGGCGAGGAGGCGGTTGCCGTCGCCGACTGGGAGAGGGCGCGCGGCTGTTTCGAGCGGGTGCTCGAGCACGAGGAGAGCCCTGAGGCGCTGACCGGGCTGAGCAAGATCGCCATGATCGATCGCGAGTACGAGCGCGCGATCGAGCTCAAGGAGCGGGCGTTTGAGCTGTACGTGCGCGGTGGGCAGTTCGCACCCGCGTCGGACAACGCGATCTGGCTGACGTTCATGTATGTCACGTACCACGGCAACTTCAGCGTCGGCCTTGGCTGGAAGGAGCGCGCAGCGAGCGTGCTCGAAGGCGTTGAGGAGTGTGCGGCCCACGGCTGGCTGACGCTTCTGAACGCACCGTTCGCGCGTGACCCGGCCGAGCGCGAGCGGCTTGCCGTGTCCGCGCTGGCGATCGCACGCCGTTTCGGCGACGTCGACCTCGAGATCGAGGCGCTTGCCCTCCGTGGCGAATCCTCCGTGGTGAGCGGTCGCGTTTCGGAAGGCATGCGCATGCTCGACGAGGCGATGGCCGCGGTCACCGCCGGCCACGTCCGTGACCATTTCGCTCTCGGCGAGATCTACTGCCGGCTCCTGAGCGCGTGCGAGGCCGCGCTCGACATGCGCCGCGCGACCGACTGGCTTTCGCTGATCGACCGCTACGTCGTGTGGACCGACTTCGTTGCACCGACCTGCCGGACCCACTACGGCGGGATCCTCATCGCTCTCGGTCGTTGGGACGACGCCGAAGCCGAGCTGCTCGCCGCCATCGATGCATTCGGCCGCGGTTACCGCGGCGATCGCGTGTATGCGGCCCAGCGCCTCGCCGAGCTGCGCGTGCGTCAGGGCCGCATCGAGGAGGCCGAGCGACTGCTCGAGGGAGGCGAATGGCATCCCACGGCGCGGCGCATGTCAGCAACGATCGCGCTGGTCCGGGGTGACACCGCGCTTGCGGCCGAGCTCGGCGAGCTGTGCGCCGAGGGGTCGGAGCTCGCTGACCCGACGTGTGCCCCGGCGCTGGAGCTGCTGATCGCGACCCGGCTCGCGATTGGGGATGTGGACGCCGCTCGGCAGGCCGCGGATCGGCTCGCCACGATCGCGCGCGAGTCCGGCCTCGAGCGCCTCGAGGCCTGCGCCGCGCTCGCTGACGGGCGCGTGCACGCCGCGCGTGGTGGCGCGCAGGCGGCGGCGCTGATCGCACGCGCGGTCGAGCTCTTCGCCTCCCTGGGCCTGCCACTCGAGGCCGCGCGGGCGCAGCTCGAGCTCGCGCGCACGCTGGCGGAGTCGGCGCCGGCGGCAGCCGTGCGGGAAGGCAAGCTGGCGATCACGGCGTTCGACCGGCTCGGCGCGCAGCCGGACGCGGACGCGGCGGCCGCCCTGCTGCGCAGCCTGGGTGAATCCGCCGGACGCACATGGCCGCGCGGGGCAGCGCTGCTGACCCGTCGCGAGGGCGAGGTGCTCGGCCTGCTCGCAGAAGGCTGCTCGAACGCCGAGATCGCCGAGCGCCTCGTGATCAGCACGCGCACCGCGGAGCACCACGTCGCGAACATCCTCTCCAAGCTGGGACTGCGTAGCCGCGCCGAGGCGGCGGCGTACTCGGTGCGCCACGGCCCCTGAAAGACCCGTGGCGGTATGGGTAGTTCCACCGATGCCGTGGCGCGCGGCCCCTGCGACCGTCCTGGCATGAGCACACACGAGAAGAACAAGGCCGTGGTCCGCGACTGCTTCGCGCAGGCGTCCGCCGGGAACTTCGACGCGCTTCCCGGCCTCGTCACCGAGGACTACGTGCTGCATCCCGAAGGCATCCGCGGCGCCGACGGCCTGGCCGAGATGGTCCAGGGCCACCGCTCGAGCATTCCCGATCTCAACGTCACGATCGACCACCAGTTCACCGAGGGCGACTACGTCGCCACCCGGTTCACCGTCCGCGGCCGGCACGTCAGCAACAACGACGTGGAGGTCACCGGCCTCACGGTCAGCCGGTGTCGCGACGGCAAGATCGAGGAGGAGTGGGAGATCCTCGACGTCATGAGCCTGTTGGCACAGATCGGCCAGCTGCCGGAGCCGAGCCCCGCCTGATGGTCAGGCCCGGGAGCTGGCGGCGGCGGGCCCAGAAGGGGCTGGTCGGGAAGCGGGCCTCGACCGAGTAGTACGCGAGCCGGTCGGCGAGGTGATCCGCGACCACGCGCTCGACCGCCGCGGCGTAGGCGTAGGCCTCGCCCGACGCTGTGGCCGCCTCGCCCGCCGCGCGGCCAAGGGCGACCGCGGTCACGATCCCCTGCGACGACAGCGGGTCAAACGACGCCACGGCGTCGCCGGTGGCCAGCCACCCGGGCCCGGCCACGCGGTCAAGATGGGCGACGCACGCGTCCGTGGCGCGTGGCGGCGCGACCCGCCGCCGGCCGTCCAGCGCCGCACGCACGTGCGGCGGCGGCCTGAGCGCCTCCCAGCGCTCAGCGCGCGGTGGCAGCAGGTCCGCGTCCGTCAGGAAGGCGGCAAGCCGATGTTGCGGCGGCGCTGGTGCCGTGTACCACCACCCCTCTGGTGTCGCCTCGACCAGGGTCGTCCCGTCGCGGCCGCGGACCTCGGTGCCCGCGAGCTCCCACACCACCGCGACGAGGCGATCGACGCGGTGGCGGCGGGCGCCCTGCGCCCGGGCGACGGTCGCCGTCCGCCCGGTCGCATCGACGATGACGCGTCCGCGCGCCGCCGGGGCGCCATCCCGAACGAGCGTCCACACGTCGCCGCTCCTGGTCGCCCGCCGGACGCGAACGTCGTCGAGTACGCGCACGCCGCGCTCGCGCGCGGCGTCGAGCAGGCCGCGGTCGAACGCGGTGCGGTCGAGGTGCCAGCCGTGTCCGAGCGGGTGGAGCACGAAGTCGTCCTCGTCGAGCTGATCGCTGCCCCAGGCGCTGCTGATCCCGTACGAGGGCCGGTGGCGCTCCGCGCAGAACGCGCCGGTCCCGAAGACGTCGGTGACGACGCGCTCGCCCCCGGGCGGCAGGCTCTCACCCCGTCGGGCGCCGTGCGTCGCCGAGGCGGCGACGAGGGTCACCGAAGCTCCACGGCGGTGGGCGGCCACCGCGGCCGCCGCTCCCGCCGGCCCGCCGCCCACCACCACGACGTCGTCGGCGGAGGTCATGCGCCCGGGAACCATTGGTCGGCGCCGTAGTCGTGCTGCGGCTCATTGGGGAACCCCACGTAGGACTCGACCTTGAACGTCGTCGGAAACCCGGCATCGCCGGGCCCCGGGCGCTCGGTCACCATTCCCATCCGCGGCCAGTCCTCGACCATCAGCCGCAGCGTGGGTGGGCGGGTCTTGCGGGCGATGAACCGCTCCCACCCCCGCCGGCGGTGGAACGCGGCTTCGCGCTCGGAGCGCGGTCGCGTGCGGTCCATGACGACCTGGTAGTCGTCCTCGCTCAGCACTTGGACCGGCACGCGCGCCACCCAGAAGGCGGGAAGCCCCGTCGAGATGCTGGCCTGGTACCCGCTCCGGCAGCTCGACGCGTCGCCGTGCCAGGGCACGCCCAGCCAGCGCGTGATCGCTCCGGGCGACAGCCCCTGCACAGGCCCGTCCGGCGCGAGGACCTGCTCTTGGGTGAGCTCTGGGCCCCAGTCGCGCTCGTCGACGCTGGCCGAGTCGACCCGCAGCCGCCACGGCCGGTCCCATGTCGAGCGCCGCCGCAGGATCCAGGGCGCCTCGAGGCCGGGGTGAAACGCTCCGCCCAGAACGGACTCGAGCGCGGCGCGGTCGAGCGCGTGCGGCTGCTCCGCGACCGGCAGCTGCTCGGGCCGGGGCGGGCGGCGAGCGACGCGGCCGCGGTCGTCGTCGAAGCGCCCTTCGGCCCAGGCGCCGAGCTGCGTGTACTGCAGTTGCGTGACCGCGAGCCACTGGCGGTTGTTCCGAGCGGGGATGGCGACGTGGTCGCCGTAGAGGTCGGGAATGGCGTTGGGCTGGGCTTCGGTGAACGATGGATCTCGGAACTGCTCGAACACGCTGCGCCGGTACGCCGCAGCGCGGGGCGAGGCGTCGGCCAGCCGCTCGACCGTCCCCGGCGCAAGCCAGTCGTGCCCGCTCCCGAAGCCCTCGCCTTCGAAATAGCCCTCGCTCACCCACTGCATGTCCGACAGGCGCGCGAACAGCGGCAGGATGTCCTCGGCGAAGCTCACCGGCGGCGCGTCGAGCGCGCCGCTCTGCACGAACATCGACCGTGCGACGTCGTAGAGCGTGACCAGGCCGGTCGCCATTGCGGGGGCGTAGTTCGGCGGTGTCGTGATCACCCATGCGGGGTCGGCCTCCAGGCGCCGGCCCCCGAGACGCACCGTCGCGCGGATGAGGCCGTCGCACACGTCGTCGGCCCAGCCGTCGTTTCCCGCGTAGGACGTGAGGCTCGCGTGACCGTGGCGGTACGCCGCTCCGTTGCCGGGGAGGACCACGAGGCGGCCGGCGCCGTCGGTCAACGCCTCGCCGAGCGACACGGGCTGGCCGAGAAACGCGCCGCCATCCAGCGCGAGGGGGCGCGCGCCGGCTCCTCGGACCGTGCGCTCGCCGGGCACGATGAACAACCCCGCGCGTTGCGCACCGCGGAAGCTGTCGTTGCGGCGCGCCGATGGCTGGGCGTCGGGGATGTCGAAGGCGGTGCTGAACGCGTACCACGCCGGCTTGGCGTTGGCGACCGTCACCCGCCATGTGATGTCGGCGTCGTGCGCGGTGAGCTCGCGCACTGGACGGCCGGACGCGTCGAGGCCATAGATGCGAAAGCGCGCTGCCTGACGCGCCATGGCGCCATCGGCGTCCTTGAATCCGCGCGGCGCGCGCGGCAGCGCTCCAGGCACCTCCGGCCCGAAGTACATGGCGTCGGGGCTGTTGCCCACTCGGCCGATCCCAAGCGCCGGATGGATCGCGACACGCGCGATCCGGTCATCGTCGTCGCCGCCACAGCCGGCCGTCACCAGGCTTGGCAGCGCCGCGAGTGCCGCGGCGGCGGAGCTCCGCTGGAGGAACGCACGGCGGGACGTGAGCTCCACGCCACAACCCTACAGGCGGGGGCGCTCCTGGGCTTTGTGCCCGCCGCGCGGGTAGAAACCGCTGATTTCCAGGCAGAACGTGTCAGCACCAACCAGTTCAGAACCGGCATGTTGGCGTGGGCATGGCGCCCACGACGTGGTCAGCGGTTGACGACGGACATGTTCGCCTCGTCGTGGCGCTCGCCGGTGGCTGGGGTGAGATCGTTGAGCCGTTGGATCTGCTCCGCGCTCAGCTCGACGCCGTCGGCGGCGGTGTTCTCCTCGACGCGGGAGACGCGCTTGGTGCCGGGGATCGGCGCGATGTCGCCGCCTTGCGCGAGCAGCCACGCCAAGGCGACCTGCGCCGGTGTGGCGTCGACCTCGGAGGCGACGGCCCGGACCTCGTCGACGATGCGGAGGTTCTTCTCGAAGTTGCCCTCGGTGAAGCGCGGGTTGGTCTTGCGCCAGTCGTCGTCGCTCAGTTCCTCGGCGGAGCGGATCGTCCCGGTGAGGAAGCCGTGCCCGAGCGGCGAGTAGGGCACGAAGCCCACGCCGAGCTCGCGCAGCAGCGGTAGGAGCTCGGCCTCCGGATCACGGGTCCACAGTGAGTACTCCGTCTGCAGTGCGGTGATCGGGTGCACGGCGTGGGCGCGACGGATCGTGTCGGGTCCGGCCTCGGACAGGCCGATGTGCAGGACCTTTCCTTCCGCCACCAACGCCGCCAGCGTGCCGACGGTCTCTTCGATGGCGGTGTTGGGGTCGACCCGGTGCTGGTAGTAGAGATCGATGCGGTCGGTACCCAACCGCTTCAGTGAGCCCTCGACCGCGGCCCGGATGTTCGCCGGGCTGCTGTCAAGGACCCCGGGGCCTCCGCCGGAGTGGGAGACCAAGCCGAACTTCGTCGCCACCACCACGTCGTCGCGACGCCCCGCGAGGGCGCGGCCGACGAGTTCCTCATTCGCGTACGGGCCGTAGATCTCGGCGGTGTCGATGTGGGTGACGCCCAGCTCGAGCGCACGCCGGATGGTGCGGATCGACTCCGCGTCGCTGCTGCTCGGATCGAGGTAATAGCCGGACATCGCCATCGTCCCCAGTCCGATGCGGGAGACGTCAAGTGTGCGTAGCGAAGTGTGTCTCATGGCTCTCAGCAAAGCGCGGATTTCGCGAAGGTGAGAGTCCCTGCTGAGAGAGGTACTGGCAGGGTCCCCCAAGGGGTGAGAGCCGGATCTACGCTTAGCGGCGTGGAGACGAAAAAGGAAATCCGCGAGTTCCTCACCTCCCGTCGTGCGCGGATCACGCCCGAGCAGGCCGGGCTGACCTCCTATGGCGGTCGTCGCGTTCCCGGACTCCGCCGCGAGGAGGTCGCCGTCCTGGCCGGCGTCAGCGCGCCGTACTACACCCGCCTGGAGCGCGGAGATATCAGCGGGGTCTCCGCGAGCGTGCTGGAGGCACTGGCTCGGGCGCTCCAGCTCGACGACGCCGAGCGTGCCCACCTCTTCGACCTCGCCCGCGCCGCGCAGCCGACGCCGGCGCGACCCCGTCGGCGCCAGGCCAAGCAGGGCGTCCGGCCCGAGATCCAGTGGACGCTCGATGCGATCACCGGCGCCGCCGCATTCGTGAGCAACGAGCGCCTCGACATCCTCGCCGCCAACCAGCTCGGACGCGCGCTGTTCACCGAGCTCTACGCAGCACCGTCGCGGCCGGTCAACACCGCCCGGTTCGTGTTCCTCGACCCGCGCGCCGAGGCGTCCTACGGCGACTGGGACCGCGTCGCCACCGAATCCGTCGCGATTCTGCGCTCGGCCGCGGGCCGCGACCCGTACGACCGCGACCTCTCAGACCTCGTCGGCGAGCTCGCAACACAGAGCGAGGCGTTCCGCACCCGCTGGGCCGCGCACAACGTCCGGTTCCACAACACTGGCGTCAAGCTCTTCCACCATCCCGACGTTGGCGAGCTCCACCTGAGCTACAACCGCCTGGACCTCGCGGCAGACCCCGGGCTGACGCTCTTCACCTACACCGCCGAGCCCGGCTCGCGCTCCGAGGAAGCACTGAAGCTCCTCGGCAGCCTGGCAGCGACGGTCGACCCTGCGTCGGCGCGCACGACCGACCAAAGCTGAACTGTTGGTTCGTGACAAATCTCACGCGGGTGTACGGTCCGTCTGCCGCAGCAGCCGCCGTGCGGCCACTCACGACCAGCCGTAGAGCCGACGTGCGGCACCTTCGAGGGAGATGAGATGTTGCGGCCACCGTCTACGCGGGTCGCGGGTTCGATGGCACTCGCTGCTGAAGTCCGACTGATCGTCGCGCAGCGCGTGATGCTGCCCTGCTATCCCAGCGACCGTGTTGCCGCCCCTCGTGGGGAGGTGCCTGCGTGCGACGTCTGATCGGTGCGCTGGTCGCAGGTGGGGTCTTCCTCGTGCTGTCGTTCTCCGGGACCGCGGCCGCCGCGCCGGCGATCCGATGGCACAAGTGCGCCGAGTCTGCCCAACGGGGTTTTCAGTGCGCCAAGATCCGTGTGCCGCTCGACTACCAGCGTCCGCGCGGCGGCGATATCACGCTCGCCCTGATTCGCCACCGCGCGAGCGATCCGGGGCGGCGCATCGGCACGCTCTTCTACGAGCCCGGCGGGCCGGGCGTGCCGGGCACGGAGTTCCTGCCCGCCGTGGCCTTCGACGGCTTCCCGGCTGAAGTGCAGGCGCGCTTTGACATCGTCAGCTGGGACCCGCGCGGAGTGGGTGCGAGCACCGCGGTGCAGTGCTTTGCCAGCCAAGCTGCCGAGGACCGCTTCTTCGCCGGATCCCCGACGAGGAACGTCGACGGCTTTCCCGTTGGGGAGGGCCAGATGACGACCTGGATCGACCACTACCGTCGTTTCGGGGAACGCTGCAAACGCCGCAATGGTCGCCTGCTCACGCACGTGTCCACCGTTGACACCGTCCGCGATCTCGATCTGATGCGCCGGCGAGCCGGCGAGCGCAAGATGACCTATGTCGGCACGTCCTATGGGACCATTGTGGGCGCCGTCTACGCGAACATGTTCCCCGGTCGGGTTCGGGCCATGGCGCTCGACGGCGTTGTCGACCCGATCGCTTGGTCGCAGCCGCAGCTCCGAGAGAACGGCGGCCTTTTCCTGCCCGGCGGGTTGCGCTTCAAATCGGACGTCGAAACGGCCAAGACCCTCGGTGCCTTCCTCGACCTGTGCGGGAGCACGGACACCACGCACTGCGCCTTCTCCGCCGGAAGCCCCGCGGCGACACGACAGAAGTTCTCCGAGCTGCTGGCGCGGCTTCCCGTGGACCCGACGGCGGGCCAAACGACGTACGCGCAGGCGATCTCGGGAACGATCCACGATCTCTACTTCGTGACCAACTGGAAGCTTCGAGCAATCGAGCTGCAGAAGCTGTGGGAGCAGGGGCCGGCGGCGGTCCCCCCGCCGGCCGGTCGCGGCGAGGAGCAGGAGATGGCGATCGCCTGCGGCGAGGTTCCCTCTCCACCGGCCAGCGCCTTCCCGGCCATCGACGCCTTCGCGCAACAGCGCTCCGGGCTGGTCGGGCCGTTTTGGGCCTGGGACTATGAGCCGTGCTCCACCTGGCCGGTCCGAAGCGCCCACCGCTACAGCGGGCCGTGGGATCGTCGCACCGCCACGCCGGTGCTGGTGATCGGCAATACCTTCGACCCTGCCACCCCCTTACGGGGAGCGGTCGCGATGTCGCAGCAGCTTGGTCGGGCGCGCCTGCTCACGGTGGACGGCTACGGCCACACGGCGCTGATCAATCCGAGTGCCTGCATACAGCGATATGAGGCTCGCTATTTCGTCAGCGGGCTCCTCCCGCCCAAGGGGACCAGATGCGGGCAGGACGAGAAGCCGTTCGGCGCCTGACCTGCATCACCGCTTGACACGGAGGCCCAGCCCTTGCAGGACCGCGGCGATCCCGGTTGACTTCACCGCGGTGCAGCCATGACCGGCACCCCGGCGCAAGCGCAGCTGCAAGACATCACGTGGGGTTGGTGGCTGGTCGTCCTCGTCGGCGTGCTGAGCATCGTGGCCGGCCTGATCATCCTGTTCGAGCCGGGCAGCAGCCTCGCGACGCTCGCCGTCATCGCCGGGATCTTCCTGCTCCTCGACGGGATCCTGGAGCTCATCGCGTCGTTCATGCGCAGCACCACCAACCGCGGGCTGGTGGCGCTCCTGGGCGTGCTCACAGCGGTCATCGGCGTGCTCCTCATCCGCCACCCCGTCGGCGGCGTCACCGCGGTCGCGCTGCTGATCGGCATCTGGCTGATCGCCATGGGCGTGATCCGCTTCGTCACCGCGTTCGACGAGTACCGGCACCGCGGCTGGCATGCCCTCGCGGGCGCCCTCGAGCTGATCGCCGGCATCGTGATCGTCGCGAACCCGAACATCGGCTATACGACCCTGGCGATCCTGGTCGGCATCGGCTTCATCGTCAACGGCATCGGGCTGACGGCCCTCGGCTGGGGCATTCGCGACATCCGCCACGCGGCCAGCTGACTCGAGCCGCCGCTGAGGACCGAGGCGAAGAGGGCCCCCGCGCTCAGCGCACGGCCCAGCGCGGTGACGAGGGTCAGTGCGACGAGGCCGTCGTTCATCGCCTCACGCGGTTCACTGCGGACGAGTTCCAGACACCGGAGGCTGCGGTCTCGCGCGCATAGGCGCTGAAGTCCCGCGGCTCCCGGCCCAGCGCGCGCTGGACGCCATCGGTCACGTAGGCGTTGTTGCCGAGGACGTCCCGGAACAGGTAGGTCAGGAACTCGACGAAGTCCGCGGGCACCTGCTCGGCCGCCGCGGCCGCGTACTCGTCGATCGCCACCGGGACATAGCCGATGTCGCGGCCGGTGGCGCTGGCGATCTCGCCGACCGCGTCCGCGAAGGTCATCAGCCGCGGGCTGGTCAGCTCGTACAGCTCGCCGGTGTGCCGGTCGTCGGTCAGCGCCGCCACCGCGACGTCGGCGATGTCGTCGGCGTCGACGAACGGGTCCAGCTGGTCGTCGGCCGGCAGGGCGAGCTTGCCGTCGAGGATCGACTCCAGCATGAAGTCCTCGCTGAAGTTCTGCATGAACCAGGCGCACCGCACGATCGTCCAATCGGCGCCCGTCTCCTGCACGGCCTGCTCAGCGAGCTGCGCCTCCTCCTCGCCCCGGCCGGTCAGCAGCACCTGCCGCCGGACGCCCTTCTCCAGGGCGACCTGGGCACAGGCGCGCACTTTCTCGAAGGCGCCCGGGATCGCGATGTCCGGGTAGTAGGAGATGTAGACGGCCCCGGCGCCCTCGAGCGCGGGCGCCCACGTCGAGCGCTCCTCCCAGTCGAACGGCGGCGCGCCGGAGCGCGAGCCGATCCGCACCGGCAGACCCCGCGCCGTGAGGCGCTCGACGACCCGGCGGCCGGTCTTGCCCGTGCCCCCGAGGACCAGCGTCGGCTTGTGCGTGTTCATTGCTGCTCCTTCCGTTCGTTCAGTCGCTTCAGCACGTCGACGAAGCCGAGCGAACGCCGGCGACGGCCGGGACCGCCCTATCCGGGGTGCGACGGGCGCGGCGCCTGGCGAGCCAAGCCAGCGGGGCCAGCACGAGGCGCTGCAGCCAGCGCGCGGGGAACGCTCCCTGCACCTCGTCCTCGAACTCCTCGGTGAAGAGGGCGAGGTCGAGCGGCTTCGGAATGCCGCCCAGCATCGTGCGACCCTCCTGTGCCAGTCCGACGGCGGTCTCGAACAGCTGCTCCATCTTCAGCGCGGGACGCACCTCGACGCGCACGAACGCGTCGTCGTCGCCGACGTTCGCGAAGTCGTGCTTCTGGCCGGGAGGCACGACAACCACCTCGCCGGGCCCGGCGACGATCCGCTTGCGTCCCAGCTTGAAGCGCATCGTGCCCTCGACGACTGCGAACCGCTCCTCTTGGAGCGGGTGGATGTGCTGGCCCCCAGGGACCCGGCGGTACGCCGGGAGCTCGAGGTCGATCGCCAGCAGCTCGCCGTTCGTCTCCGCCGCGGTGCGGCGGACGGTGATCCGCTCGCCGCTGGCGGGGTTCTCGAGTGTCTGTCCTGAGTAGGCCATGTCGTTCCTTCTGGTCGCTGTTTGCATCTCGTCCAGGATCCGACGCCGGCACAAGACTGTCTATGACCATCAGGCGCTGATTCATGCTCGGACGTCCAGGGCTCTGGATGTCAGGGCTGGTGGCCTGCCAAACTGGCCTCATGGACGCGATCGACCCCTTTCCGCCGTCGGATCCGCTCGGCGAGGCGCTTCACTTCCTGCGCATGAACGGCGCGTTCTATTGCCGCTCAGAGCTGACCGCGCCGTGGGGCCTGACGATGCCGCCGATGCCGGGCTACGTCTGGTTCCATGTGGTGACGTCGGGCCGGTTCTGGCTCGAGGCCGGCGAGGGCGACTCCAGCTGGATGGCGCTCGGCGACCTTGCGCTGGTGCCGCATGGGGAGGGGCATGTCCTGCGGAGCGAACCCGGAGCTACCGCCCCGGGGATCCTCGATCTCGAGCGCGAAGTGGTCAGCGATCGCTACGAGATCCTTCGTCACGGCGACGGCGGCGCGCCGACCGGTCTGATCTGTGGGGCAGTCCGGTTCGAGCACCCGGCGGCTCGCAACCTCATCGAGATCCTGCCGCGCACGATCCACATCGAGGCATCGAGCTCGCCGAGGCTGGACTGGATGCAGAGCATGCTCAGGCTGATGGCCGCCGAGGCCGGCGAGCTCCGGCCGGGTGGCGAGGCGGTGATCACGCGGCTCGGCGACATCCTCGTGATCCAGGCGATCCGCGCCTGGATGGAGAGCGACCCGGCCGCGCAGACCGGCTGGCTGGGCGCGCTCCAGGACCCGCAGGTCGGCCGGGCGATCTCACTGGTCCATCGCGACCCGGCCCGGGACTGGACGGTGGCGTCGCTCGCCGACGAGGTGGCGATGTCACGGTCGGCCTTCGCGGCCCGCTTCACCGAGCTGGTCGGCGAGCCGGTGATGCGGTACGTCGCCCGCTGGCGCATGCACGTCGCCGTTGCGGCGCTGAAGGATGAGCGCGCGACGGTGGGCGAGCTCGCCGACCGCCTGGGCTATCGCTCCGAGGCCGCCTTCAGCCGCGCCTTCAAGCGCGTCATCGGCACCTCGCCAGGCGCCGTGCGAAGGCGCGCGGACGAGCAGGGCCCGGCCATGATCGCTGTCGTCTGAGCCGTCGGGATACCCTGACGTGGAGCTCCGTGGGCGAGCGCCCGCGTCGGGTTTGGTCCATGCCAGAAGGCAAGGTGATCGCGGTCCTAAGCACCAACCAGTCCAGAAACGTCGGCTATCCGTACTGGCTCCC
>Ga0207708_10000268_pt1 | contig 40756 bp, 35 predicted proteins | sample KBSK5101metaG_FD_184340 | JGI IMG/M metagenome (GOLD analysis project Ga0207708, IMG submission 184340) | Corn, switchgrass and miscanthus rhizosphere microbial communities from Kellogg Biological Station, Michigan, USA - KBS K5-10-1 metaG... | ecosystem: Host-associated > Plants > Roots >... | reverse complement strand
CGGCACCGTGGTCAACGGCAACCCGATCAAGAAGCACTTCCTGCAGAACAACGACGTCGTCGAGCTCGGCAAGTACAAGCTGAAGTTCATCGGCGAGGCCGCGGCTGCAGGGACGGGGGGAGGCGAGAAGGCCGACTTCGAGAAGACGATGGTGCTGCGTCCGTCGCAGATCAAGGCCGCCGCAGAACAGATCAAGACCGCAGGTGGCGGTGCGCAGGCCGCCGTCGCGCAGCGCCAGGCCGCGGTGCAGCAAGCCGCCGCCAGCGCCGCGGCCACCGGCATCGCCGACAAGGACGCCGCGAAGCCCAGCCCGGCGGCGCCGGCCAAGTCCACCGACACCGCCCCGGCCGTCAAGCCCGCGGATTTGACCCAACCGGCCCCTGCTGCCGCCCCTAAGGCAGCCCCCGCCGCATCTCCCGCCGCCACGCCCGCCGGACGTCCCGGCCAGCCGCTCGGCGCGATCCAGCTGCTTTCCGGCGGCAACGCCGGCAAGGAGCTCGAGCTCACCAAGCCGCTCACGACCCTCGGCAAGCCCGGGGTGCAGGTCGCGGTGCTCACGCGTCGCCCGGCCGGCTACTTCATCACCCACGTCGAAGGCGCCAACCGCCCCACGGTCAACGGCCAGCAGATCGGCGCCGCGCCGCATGCGCTCAAGGATCACGACGTGATCGAGCTCGCCGGCGTCAAGATGGAGTTTTTCCTTAAGGCATAGTGCCAAGGCAGGCCTAGTCTGAGGATCGCGCTCGGCCTCGCGATCACCCTGTTCTTCGTAGCCCACGCCGCGGGGTGGTTCCCCACCGCGGACGGCAAGCTGCGCTTCGTCTCCCAGCTCGACAACATCATCTACGACACGCGCCTGCGCGCCACCATGCCGCGCGAGGTGGACGAGCGCCTGGTGATCCTCGACATCGACGAAAAGAGCCTGGGCGAGATCGGCCGCTGGCCGTGGAACCGGCGCCTGATGGCGGAGCTGACCGACAAGCTGTTCGACCGCTACGGCGTCGCGGTGCTCGGCTTCGATGTGGTGTGGGCCGAGCGCGATCCGAGCTCGGGGATGGAGATCCTCGACACGCTGGCGCGCGGCGAGCTCAGGGGCAATGCCGAATTCCAGCGCGCCTACGGCATGGCGCGTCCGCAGCTCGACTTCGATCGGCGCTTCGCCGCCAGCATGCAGAACCGGCCGGTGGTGCTCGGCTACTACTTCAACAGCGAAGAGCGCGCAGTAAAGGCCAATGTGCTTCCATCGCCGACGCTGCCGAAAGGCGCCTTTGATGGTCGCAACGTGCTGTTCAAAGCGCGCTTCGGCTTCACCGGCAACTTGCCGATCTTTCTGCAAAGCGCGGCCGGCGCCGGGCACATCAATCCGGTGCCCGACTTCGACGGCGTCCTGCGGCGCGTGCCGCTGGTCATCGAGTACGAAGGTCAGTACTACGAGGCCCTGTCGGTCGCGATCGTGCGCGCCTTCCTCAACAGCCAGACGGGCAAGGCAACCGAGATGTCCGTCGGACCGGACAACACTACGCAGCTGGAATGGCTGCGCATTGGCGCGCTCGAGATCCCGGTCGACGAAGAGGCGGCGGCACTGGTGCCGTACCGGCCGCGCGGCAGCTTTCGCTATCTCTCGCTTGCCGATGTGCTGAAGGATCGAGTCGATCCGCGCGAGTTGAAGGGCAAGATCGCGATCCTCGGCACCACGGCGCCGACGCTGCAGGACATGCGCGCCACGCCGGTCGCCGAAGTTCTTCCCGGGGTCGAAATCCACGCCAACATGATCATTGGCATCCTCGACGAGGCGGTCAAGAAACGGCCGGGGTACGTGGTGGGAGCCGAGATCGTGCTGCTGCTAATCGGCGGCGTGGCGTTCGCCTTCCTCATCCCGCGTCTTTCGGCGCTCTGGGCGACGCTCGCCACCGCCCTCGGCATCGCGCTCATCACCGCGTTCAACTTCATGGCGTGGCAGAACGACCTGGTGCTGCCGCTCGCCGCCTCGGTGCTGATCGCGGTGACGATTTACGTGCTCAACATGGCCTACGGCTATCTGGTGGAGTCGCGCTCGAAGCGGCGGCTCGCCGGCCGTTTCCGCGAGTACGTGCCGCCGGAGGTGGTCGCGCGCATGGAGCTCGATCCGGACACCTACGACAAGCCGAAGACCGCCGAGCTCACCATCCTGTTCGCCGATATCCGCGGCTTCACCGGCATTTCCGAGGCGCTCACGCCCGACGCGTTGCGCGACTACATCAACGAGTACCTGACGGAGATGAGCAGCATCATCCGCGACCGCCACCGCGGCACGCTCGACAAGTACATCGGCGACGCGATCATGGCGTTCTGGGGCGCGCCGGTGGAGGACCCGGAGCACGCGCGCAATGCGGTGCTGGCGGCGCTCGCGATGCAGCGCCATTGCGTGCCGCTCAACGCGCGCTTCGCGGCGCGCGGCTGGCCGGCGCTAAAGATAGGCATCGGTGTGAATTCCGGCACAGTACGTGTCGGCGACATGGGCTCGCGCCTGCGGCGCGCCTATACTGCGATGGGGGATGCAGTCAACGTCGCCTCGCGGCTGGAGGGACGGACAAAGGCCTATGGCGTGGGAATCCTGGTCGGCGAGGCTACGCGCAGCCGGGTCCAAGATGTGGTATTCAGGGAAATCGACCGCGTCAAGGTCAAGGGAAAAGCCGAGGCCATCACCATCTATGAGCCTCTTGGGTTGGAAGGGGAAACCTCGCACGACGAGCTGCATCTCTGGAGCGAGGTGCTGCACGCCTATCGCGCGCGCGACTGGAATGCCGCGGACATGAGCCTCGGGCACCTGCTCGCCATGAACCCGGGCTGCGCCTTATACGGGATCTATTTGCAAAAAGTACAAGACAAGCGCCGCAACCCGCCGCCCTCCGACTGGGACGGCGTAACCGTGTTCGACGATAAATAGGAAGCGCCCAGGCCATGCGGTTGCGCGTGCTCGGATGCTCGGGCGGGATCGGCGGGCGCCACCTGCGCACCACCTCGTTCCTGCTCGACAACGATGTGCTGATCGACGCGGGCACCGGCGTCGGCGACCTCACGCTCGCCGAGCTCTCGCAGATCGACCACATCTTCATCACCCACTCGCACCTCGACCACGTCGCCTCGATCCCGTTCCTGGTCGATACCGTCGGCGGCATGCGCTCCAAGCCGCTCACGGTCTACACCACCAGCGCCACGATCGAGATCCTGAAGAATCACCTGTTCAACTGGGCGATCTGGCCCGACTTCACCGAGATCCCGACACCGCAGGCGCCGTTCCTGCGCTACCAGGAGATCGAGCTCGGCCAGACCACCACGCTCGGCTCGCGCAAGATCACCGCGATTCCCGCACGGCACACCGTGCCCGCGGTGGGCTACCACCTCGACAGCGGCGCCGCGAGCCTGGTATTCACCGGCGACACCGGGCAGAACGACGCGCTGTGGCGCGTGGTGAACCGCATCGCCAACCTCAAGTTCCTGATCATCGAGACCGCGTTCTCCAACAAGGAGCGCCAGCTGGCCGAAGTCTCGCGCCACCTCTGCCCGCAGACGCTGTCCGAGGAGCTCGCCAAGCTCGAGCGCAACGCCGAGATCTACATCACGCACCTCAAGCCCGGCGAGATCGAGCCCACCATGCTCGAGATCGAGGAGTGCGCAGGCACTTTCCGGCCGCGCATGCTGCAGAACAATTTGGTACTGGAATTCTGAGCGGCCGGCCATGGCCAACGCCCAGCGCGCCACGCCCCAGCAGCTTGCTGCGCTGGCGCCGCTCGCCGGCCTGTCGGCCGAGCGACTGGCCGAGCTCGGCGAGGTAGCGCAGACCGAGCGTGTGCAGCGCGGCAGCGACCCGCTGGCGGGGCGGCTGCAGGGCGGTCACTCGGTGTTCCTGCTGACCGGCGAGGTTCTGCTCGCGCTGCAGGGCGGCGGCACGCTCGTCGTGGTCGGCGGCAGCGAGGACACGCGCCACGCCCTGAACCGGCGCAAGGAGAAGCTGGCGCGCGCCAAGGCGATTACCGACGTCGAGCTGCTGATCATCGACGACGACCTGCTCGACATCCTCGCGACCTGGGATCAGGTGGCGGCCTCCGACCCCGAGGGCACGATCGCGCGCCTGCGCGGCGATCCGATGCGCTCGAGTGGCCCGTTCTCGCTCGGCAGCCTGCGCGCCGGCATCTTCGCCCAGCTTCCGGCGGCGCGCATCGACGACCTGCTGCGCCGCTTCGAGCGTGTAAAAGTTGCGCGCGGCGACACGGTGATTCGCGAGGGCGATGAGGGTGACTTCTATTACCTGATCGAATCCGGCCGCTTCCAGGTCGGCCGCATGGTCGGCGGCGCCGAGGTGATGCTCGCCGAGCTCAAGACCGGCGACGCGTTCGGCGAGGAAGCCCTGGTGTCGGAAGCCAAGCGCAACGCGAGCGTCACCGCGCTCGCCGCGGGCTACCTGTTGCGGCTGAATCGCAACCACTTCAACGAGATGCTGCGCGAGCCGCTGCTGCGGCGCCTCGGCTACGACGACGCGTCGGAGCGTGTGCGGCGCGGCGCACTTTGGCTGGATGTGCGTTATCCCTCGGAGTACCAGTACGACAAGCTGCCGGGCGCGATCAACGTGCCGCTTGCCGAAGTGAGGAATATGTTCGCGGTGCTCGATCGTAGTAAGGATTACATTGCCTACTGCCAGAGCGGGCGGCGCAGCGCTGCGGCCGCATTCCTGTTCGCACAAAGGGGCTTCAAAGTGTGGCTTCTGGAGGGCGGGTTAAAAGCTGTGGAGAAACCGGAAATTCGTTGAAAATCAGAGGGCCTAGGCTTAACATGTCAAGTCTAGCAATAAGGTTGCCGCGCCGCGGCAGTTCGCAGGGAGGGGTAGGGAGATGAGCGCAGTCCTGAGCCAGCAGTCGTCGGCGCAGACCGATGTCGCCGCGCGGCTCGCGTTCCAGAAGCAGTTGCAGGCGGTCACGAACAAGATCCACGCCACCAACAACATCGACGAGATCATGTTGGAGGTAAGCGCGGATGTGTGCGCGCTGTTCAACGCCGACCGGCTGACCATCTACTCCATGGGCGAGGACAAGCAGTCCATCGTCTCCAAGGTCAAGACCGGCCTCAACTCGTTCAAGGACCTGAAGCTGCCGATCGCCGAGCACTCCATCGCCGGCTACGTCGCGCTGTCCAAGAAGACCGCGAACATCAAGGACGTCTACGACGAGAACGAGCTGCGCGCGCTGAACGGCAACCTGCGCTTCCTGCAGGAGGTCGATAAGCGCACCGGCTACCGCACCAAGCAGATGCTGGTGGCGCCGATCCTGGAATCGGCCTCCAACGAGCTGATCGGCGTGATCCAGATCATCAACAACAAGGCCGGCATCCCGTTCGGCGCGCTGGCCGAGGACGGCGTGAGCGAGCTGTCGCAGACCCTCGCCATCGCCTTCAAGCAACGCCAGAAGCCCCAGGTCGCGAAGACCAAGTACGACTACCTGATCGCCGACGCGGTGCTGTCGGCGGGCGAGTTCGAGCTCGCCGCGCGCCAGGCGCGCAAGAAGGCGATCGACATCGAGCAGGTGCTGACCGACGAGTTCCAGGTCAAGATCCCGGCGATCGGCGCCGCGCTCTCCAAGTTCTTCGGCGTGCCCTACGAGGCGTTCAAGAGCGACCGCGTCAAGCCGGCCGACCTGCTGAAGAACCTGAAGCGCGAGTACGTCGAGGCCAACCAGTGGGTGCCGATCGACGACGCCAAGGAAGGCCTGACGGTGCTGTGCCTCGACCCCGAGCGCATCCGCTCCTCGCGCATCGCGGCCAACGTGTTCCCCAAGGCGCGCCTGCTCTACAAGGTCACCACGCAGAAGGACTTCAAGGACACCGTCAGCCAGTTCTACGGCGCGGAGGCGGGTCCTGGCGGCGGCGACATGGGCAACGTCGAAGACCTGCTCGGCGCCATGGGCGACGACCCGACCGAAGTGATGGATGGGGCAGCGAGCGACGAGGTCTCGGCCGCCGCGGACAACGAGCTGGTGAAGCTGGTCAACAAGGTCATCATCGACGCCTACAACCAGGGCGCGTCGGACATTCATATCGAGCCCTATCCCGGCAAGGCCAAGACCGAGATCCGCTTCCGCAAGGACGGCTCGCTCGGGCCGTACATCGAAATTCCGGCGACCTACCGCGCGGCACTCGCGGCGCGCCTGAAGATCATGTGCGACCTGGACATCTCGGAGAAGAGAAGGCCCCAGGACGGCAAGATCAAGTTCAAGAAGTTCGGCCCGCTCGACATCGAGCTGCGCGTCGCCACCATCCCGACCGCGGGCGGCGTCGAGGACATCGTGATGCGGATTCTCGCCGCGGGCGAGCCGATCCCGCTCGAGAAGATGGGCTTCACCGCGCGCAACCTCAGCGAGGTGCACAGCACGGTGAGCAAGCCCTACGGCCTGTTCTTCGTCTGCGGCCCGACCGGCTCGGGCAAAACCACCACGCTGCACTCGATCATGAAGTACCTGAATACGCCGGATACCAAGATCTGGACCGCCGAAGACCCGGTCGAAATCACCCAGAAGGGCCTGCGCCAGGTACAGGTGAACAAGAAGGCCGGACTCGACTTCGCGGTCGTGATGAAAGCGTTCCTGCGCGCCGATCCGGACATCATCATGGTCGGCGAGATGCGCGACAAGGAGACCACCAGCACCGGCATCGAGGCCTCGCTCACCGGCCACCTGGTGTTCGCCACGCTGCACACCAACTCGGCGCCGGAATCGATCACCCGCCTGCTCGACATGGGCATGGACCCGTTCAACTTTTCCGACGCCTTGCTCGGCATCCTGGCGCAGCGCCTGGCGAAGCGCATCTGCAGCTGCAAGCAGCCCTACACGCCCGAGGGCGCGGAGCTGACCTCGTTCCTGCGCGAGTACTGCGAGGAACTGATGGCCACCTCGCGCTTCAAGGCCGACCCGAAGGGCTCGATGGAGGCGGTGTACAAGGACTGGATCAGGCAGTACGGCAACGACAAGGGCCAGCTCACTTTCTACAAGCCGGTCGGCTGCGACAAGTGCGGCGGCTCGGGCTTCAAGGGACGCTGCGGCCTGCACGAGCTGCTGATCGCCACCGACAAGCTGAAAAAGCTGATCCAGGAGCACGCGCGCGTCGCCGACATGCTCGCCCAGTGCCTCGAGGACGGGATGCGCACGCTCAAGCAGGACGGCATGGAGAAGTGCCTCATGGGGGTCACCCACATGAAGGAAGTCCGGGCCGTCTGCGTCAAGTAGCACCCGGCGCGTGAACCTCATCGACACCAGCGCCAGCCTCCGCCTCGGAGCGCTCGGTGCCGACGACCTCGGCCAGCGGCTGGAGCAGCTCAACGCGATCGGCGCGTCGCTCTCGGCCGAGCGCGACATCAACCGGCTGCTGGAATCGATCCTCGCCGCCGCCAAGACCATCACGCGCGCCGACGGCGGCACGCTCTACCGCTTGACCGAGGACAAGACCCTGCGCTTCGAGATCGTGCGCACCACCTCGCTCAGGTACTACCTGGGCGGCACCAGCGGCAACCCGGTGCCGTTCTACCCGATCCAGCTCTACAAGGACGGCAAGCCCAACCACAGCATGGTGGCGGCGCACGCCGCGCTCACCGGCAAGACGGTCAATATCCCCGACGCCTATGCCACCGATGGCTTCGACTTCTCCGGCACGCGCGCCTTCGACTCGAAGACCGGCTACCGCTCGCAGTCGTTCCTCACCGTGCCGATGCGTAACCACGAGCACGAGACCATCGGCGTGCTGCAGCTGATCAATGCGCGCGACCCGCGTACCGGCCAGATCGCCGCGTTTTCGGCCTCCGACCAGCGCCTCGCCGAGTCGCTCGCTTCGCAGGCCGCGGTCGCGCTCACCAACCGCATGTTGATCAACCAGCTCGAGCAGCTGTTCGAGTCGTTCATCAACCTGATCAACTCCGCGATCGACGAGAAGTCGCCCTATACCGGCGGCCACTGCCAGCGCGTGCCGCAGCTCACCATGATGCTGGCCGAGGCGGTGAACGACACGCGCGAAGGGCCGCTGCGCGACTTCCAGATGACCGACAAGGACCGCTACGAGCTGAAGATCGCGGGCCTGTTGCACGACTGCGGCAAGGTCACCACGCCGGTGCACGTGGTGGACAAGGCCACCAAGCTCGAGACCATCTACGACCGGATCCACCTGATCGACACTCGCTTCGAGGTGCTGAAGCGGGATCTCGAAATCCTCGCCCTGAAAAAGGAAGTTTCCGCCGACGAGGCGCGCGCGCGCCTGGCGATGCTCGAGGAGGACCGCAGGTTCCTGCAGTGCTGCAACGTCGGCGGCGAGCGCATGAAGGACGAGGACATCGCGCGCGTGAAGCGCATCGCCGCCTACCGCTGGCGCGACGTGGACGGCCGCGATGCGCCGTTCCTGTCCGACGACGAGGTGAAGAACCTGACGATCCGCGCCGGCACGCTCACCGACGACGAGCGCAAGATCATCAACCACCACATCATCGCCACCATCAAGATGCTGGAGGCGCTGCCCTGGCCGCGCCACCTGACCAAGGTGCCCGAGTACGCGGGCGGCCACCACGAGCGCATGGACGGCAAGGGCTACCCCAAGGGCCTGAAGCGCGAGCAGATGTCGGTGCAGGCGCGCTGCATGGGCATCGCCGACATCTTCGAGGCGCTCACCGCCAAGGACCGGCCCTACAAGAAGGGCAAGACGCTGTCCGAGTCGCTCGAGATCCTCGGCCGCATGAAGCTCAACAACCACGTCGACCCCGACCTGTTCGACATCTTCGTGCGGCGCAAGGTGTACCGCCGCTACGCCGAGATGTTCCTCGACAAGGAGCAGATCGACGACGTGGACGAGACGCGCATTCCGGGCTATCAGCCCTGAGCGCAGTATTGCCGCCACATCTGGCGGTAGAGCGTTTCCAGATCCTTCGTAAACCCGGCTTCGTCCATCAGCGGGCCCGCTTGCAGCCGCGCGCGCAGCGTGGCTCTCAGATTGGCGAGCAGCTGTAGGTCGCTGGCGAACTCCACGGCTCGGTGCACGTAGTCTTCAGCGCTGGCAGCGATCCAGTCGCTCATGCCGGCAGTGGTAAGGACGCTCGCCGCGCTGCGCGAGCCGGGACGCTCGCCGGGGACGGTGAGCAGCGGCACTCCCATCCACAGCGCATCGCAGGTCGTCGTACCGCCGCTATAAGGCGTGGTATCGAGCGCGATATCGACCTCGTTGTACCAGGCGAAGTAGTCCTTCAGCGATACGTAGGGGACGACCCGAACGCGGTCCGCGCCGATGCCGGCTTTGGCGAAGTCCGCAACGAGGCGGTCATGCGCCGGGCCCGCCGGCACACCCAGGATCACCAGCTTCGAGCCCGGCACGCGCGAAAGGATCTGCGCCCACAAGCGGCGGCTGGTCTGCGACAGCTTGAGGACCTGGTTGAACGAGCCGAAGGTCAGGTGCGCGTTTTTCTGCACTGGCGGCGAAGTGGCCGCGGTGCACTGCACGAACGGTCGATAACACCACTGACTGTGCGGCAGGCGCGCGAGCTTTTCCGTGTGCCTGACATCGCTGGGGTCGGCATGCGCATCGGTGATCCGGTAGTCGATGCGCGTAAGACCGGTGGTGTTGAGATAGCCGAGCCAGGTGGCTTGAATTGGCGCCGGCTTCTGCGCGAATACGCGCAGCTGCGGCTCGCCGGAATGCCCGGCCAGGTCGACCAGGATGTCGATGCCATCGGCGTGGATCGCGTCGGCGAGCTGTGCGTCCGACATCCCGGCGCAGGGGCGCCAGGCGTCGCTCGCTTGCGCGAGCTGCCGCGTGTACTGGTCGACGCGCTCGGCGCTCGAGTAGCAGAACACCTCGACCGCCCGGCGACCACGGCGCTCGAGCACCGGCAGCATGAAGAGCGCGACGACGTGGTAGGAGAAATCTCCCGACACGTAGCCGATCCGCAGCCGGCGCGCGGGATCCTTGCGGTTGGAGAAAGCGAAGCGCGCCGGCATCGCCTGCTCGAGCTCGCGTCCGAACGCGACGTGGCGCGCGAACAGCTCGTCCTCGGCGACCTTGTCCGAGGCGTTGAGCGCAAACAGCTCGGCGGAAACGAGGTCGGTATCACGCGGCGCGCGCCGATAGAGCTCGAGCGCCTCGTCGATGCGGCATTGCGCGAGCAGCACGCCGCCGAGCATGCGGGTAGCACGCGCGAACCCGGGTTGCGCAGCGAGCGCGCGGCGCAAGGCATTTTCCGCTTCGGCCGGACGCATCAGCTTCTTCAGCATCACGCCGTAGTTGTAGAGCGCCTCGGCCCAGTCCGGGCGCAGCTGCAGCACCGCCTCGAGCTCGCGCGCGGCGCCCGCCGGGTCGCCCTGCGCTTCGAGCACGTGAAACAGGATCGAGCGCGCATCGAGGTTCTGCGGCTCCAGCGCGAGCGCGCGCCGCAGCGCGCCGGCCGCGGCGTCGAGGCGGCCGAGCTTGCGCAGGATCCCGGCGTGGATGAAGTGCGTGCCGAAATCGCGCTGTTCCGCGGGCAGGCCATCGAGCTCGACGGCCGCAGCCTCGGGCTTGCCCTGCGCGTCCAGCGCGCAGGCGAGCATGACGCGCGCCTCCTTGAAGTCCGCCTTGGCGCGCAGCGCCTGGCGCAGCAGGCGCTCGGCTTCCGCCAGCGCGCCGCGCTCGTAACGCAGCTTGCCGAAGTTGTACGAGGCGTACGGATTGGCGGGCTCCAGGGCGAGCGCCTTCTCGTAGCCGGCGACGGCGCCGGTCTCGTCGCCGAATGCCTGAAGCGCGATCCCCAGGTTGAGATGCGCCCTGGCCGACTGCGGGTCGAGCTGCACCGCCTCGCGATAGAGAGCGCAGGCTTGCTCGAGCTTGCCCGCGTCCTCGGCGCGGTTGCCCTCGGCAATTAGGCGCTCGGCCGCGTCGGTCACTCCGGACACGAGCGCATTTTACGCCGCGCTCGCGAGGACCCGTCCCGTATAATCCGCCCGCACGCATGCTGCTGGACTGGTTCTCGAGAAAGCACATCGACGCGTTCGCCGACGCGATCGTCGCCGAGCTGCTGCAGCGCTTCCCGCAGGCGGGCGTCGACCTGACGACCGCCAAGTCCGCCGAGAAAGCGCTGCGAACGCTGGATCGGATCTTTACCCGCATCAGCGCCTTCGCCGCCGAGCGGCGGCCGAATCTCTATCAGAAGGCCTGCTTCGGCAATCGCATCAAGTGGGGCTTGCGCGAAGCCGGATATCCCGAGCCCTTCGTCGAAGTCGCCACCAAGAAATTCATGACCTATATGGCCTTCGTTTCCGGGCCGCGGCCGGCGCCCTGACCAGGTGACGGAAATTGACAGCCGCGCGGCGCAAATGGGCAGCCAAGGCCGGTTTCGGGTGACATTTTTAACGTTTCTGGGCCGTCCGGCGGGTGGCATGCGGTTTGCGTAGAGAGGGCGGGTCCGGTATAAAACGACCGGCCAAGTTGTCCACCAATAGAGAGGGAGTACCAAATGAAAACGCTTCAGAAGGGCTTCACCCTGATCGAACTGATGATCGTGGTCGCGATCATCGGCATTCTGGCGGCGGTTGCTCTGCCGGCCTATCAGGACTACACGATCCGCGCCAAGATGTCGGAAGTGATTCTGGCGATGAGCTCCTGCCGTACCTCGATCACCGAGGTGTACCAGTCGGGCCCGGCGACTCTGCCGGTTGCCGATAGCTGGGGCTGCGAGATCCTGACGGCGTCGCAACAGACCAAGTACGTCAGCGAAGTGCATACCACCCTCAACGGCGTGGTCGCGGCGACTGTGCAGGGCATCTCCACCGTGGTGAACGGTTCGGTCGTGACCCTGGTTCCGCTGGCTTCGGCCGGCGCGACTGCCACGGCCAGCACCGGCAGCCAGACCCTGTTCGGCTGGCAGTGCGGCTCGACGGCGTCCACGCCGCCGACCACCGTGCAGTCGAAGTACCTGCCCGGCTCCTGCCGCGGCTAATAACAAAGCTTAGCTTCAACAAAAGGTACCCTTCGGGGTACCTTTTTTTTTGGGGGGCGCGGGGGCGCCGATGACCGAGCTCACGATTCTGATGCCCTGCCTGAACGAGGCGGCGACCGTCGGCGGCTGCATTGCCAAGGCGCGCGGCTTCCTGGAGCGCACGGGAATCGAAGGCGAAGTGCTGATCGCAGACAACGGTTCCAACGACGGCTCTCGCCAGCTGGCGGAGCGCGCCGGCGCCCGGGTAGTCGACGCGCCCACGCGCGGCTACGGTGCGGCTCTGGCCGCAGGGATCGCTGCGGCGCGCGGCCGCTACGTCATCATGGGCGACGCCGACGACAGCTACGACTTCAGCCAGCTCGACGGTTTCGTGGCCAGGCTGCGCGAAGGCCATCCGCTGGTGATGGGCAACCGCTTTCGCGGCGGAATCCGGGCAGGCGCCATGCCCTTGCTGCACCGATATCTCGGTAACCCGGTGCTGAGCTTCGTCGGCCGCCTGCTGTTCCACACCCGGGTCGGTGACTTCCATTGCGGCCTGCGCGGCTTCGACCGCGAAGCCGTGCGCTCGCTCCACCTGCGGACCACCGGCATGGAGTTCGCGAGCGAGCTGGTGGTGAAGGCAGCGCTGGCGGGATGGCGCATCGCTGAAGTCCCGACCACGCTCTCGCCGGACGGGCGCGGACGGCCGCCGCACCTGCGCACCTGGCGCGACGGCTGGCGGCATCTGCGCTTTCTGCTGCTCTTCAGCCCGCGCTGGCTGTTCCTCTACCCGGGACTCGCGCTGCTGGCCGCCGGCATCGCCCTGACCACGGCGCTGTACTTCACGCCGCTGCATTTCCTGGGTGCAGGGCTCGATATTCACAGCATGCTGTACGCATCGGCCGCCGCGCTGCTCGGCATGCAGCTGTGCCTGTTCGCGCTGTTCGCCCGGGTTTCCGCGCAAAACGCCGGCCTGCTCGCGAGGCACGCCGGTCTGCAGCAGCTGCTGCGCACCCTTACGCTCGAGCGCGGCCTGCTGCTCGGCCTGACCGTCGCCGTGTGCGGGCTGGTGTGGAGCGGCGCGGCTTTCTGGGAATGGCGCGAGGCCGGCTTCGGCGCGCTCGATCCGCGGGTCGTGATGCGCGACACGATCCCGGCGGCGAGCTTGATGGTCGGCGGCATGGAGATCATGCTCGCCGCGTTCCTGCTGAGCCTGCTCAACTGGGACCCCGATGCCTGAGCTTTCCGTGGTGGTGCCGGCGTTTCGCGAGCGCGAGAACCTTCCGCGGCTGCTCGATGCGCTCGAGCGGGCGCTCGCCGGCCTCGACTGGGAGACCATCGTCGTGGTCGATGAAGCCGACGACGGCAGCGAGGACCTGGTGCGCGAGCGGGCGCAGCGCGATCCCCGGGTGCGCTGCATCCAGCGCATCGGCAGGCGAGGTCTGGCCTCGGCGTGCATCGAAGGCATGCTGGCGAGCTCCGCGCCGTACCTCGCCGTGATGGACGCGGACCTGCAGCACGACGAGACCCTGGTTCCGCAACTGCTCGAGATGGCGCGTCGCCAGGAAGCCGATCTGGCGGTGGCGAGCCGCTACATGGCCGGCGGCAGCACCGGCGAGCTCGCTCCCTCCCGGGTGCGGGTGAGCAAGGCCGCGAGCGCCTTGAGCGCGAGCCTTTGCGAGGGCCTGACCGATCCGATGAGCGGATTTTTCGTGGTGCGCCGGACGTTCCTCGACCGGGTGGTGCGCAACCTGTACGGCCGCGGCTTCAAGATCCTGCTCGACCTGATCGCCGCCGCGCGCGGCGATCTCCGCCTGGTCGAGCTGCCCTACCGGATGCGAAGCCGCGAGCACGGCGAGAGCAAGCTCGGCGCGCGCGTGGTTGCCGAGTTTTTCATGCTGCTGCTCTATCACATGATGGGCCGCTTGCTGCCGGCACGGTTCTTCCTGTTCGCGGCGGTGGGCGTGACCGGCGTCGGCGTGCACCTTTGCGCGCTCTGGCTGCTGTTCACCGCTTCCGGGCATTTCCTGCTCAGCCAGGCGCTGGCGACCTGGGTCGCGATGACGAGCAATTTCGTTCTGAACAACGTGATCACTTACGGCGACCAGCGGCTGCGAGGGCGCGCCATGTGGCGCGGCCTGCTCAGCTTCTACGCGGCCTGCGGCATCGGCGCGCTGATCAATCTCGCGATTGCCGACTGGCTGTTCCTCAAGTCCACGCCATACTGGATCGCGGGGCTCGGCGGCGCGGTCATCGCCGCGCTGTGGAACTTCTTTACCACCGCCTCCTTCACCTGGGGCGCGCGGGCGACGGCGCGCCGATGACGCTGCCCGCCGAACCGTTCCGGCCGCGGCGGGCAGACTGGCTGCAGGCCGGCGGCGTCGCGCTCGCGCTCTTCGTCCTCTACGCGGCCACCTCGTCCCGTACCGTGGCGCTGGAGGACGACGGGCTGTTCATCCTTTCAAGCTATTTCCTCGGCATCGAGCATCCTCCGGGGTATCCGCTGTTCACGCTGGTCGGCCACCTCTTTACCTACCTGCCGTTCGGCTCGGTGGCGTATCGCGTGCATCTGGCGAGCGCGCTGTTCGGCGCGCTGACCGGCGGGGCCGCCTGGCTCTGCGCGCGCGCGCTGATCGCCGGGCGCCTGCCGGCCTACCTCGCGGCCTTCGGGCTGGGCATGTCCCCGGTGTTCTGGTCGCAGGCGATCATCGCCGAGGTCTATACCCTGAATACCTTTTTCTTCCTGGTGCTGCTGCTCATGGGGCTGCGGGCCTGTCCGCCCGGGCCGCAAGCGCAGGCGAGCCCGGGGGGCAGCCGCCTGCTGCCGTGGATGGCGCTGGTGTTCGGCCTGAGCCTGAGCAATCACTACCCGCTGATGCTGCTCACCGCGCCCGCGTTCGTCGTCTTGCTGTGGCCGCTGCGCCGCGAGCTGCTGCAGCGCTGGGGGAATCTTTCCTGGCTGGTGATCCTGGGGCTGCTTCCCTACGCCTGGATGGTGCAGCGTTCGTGGGGCCGGCTGCCGATCAGCTTCGACGGCCGGCTGGAAACGATTCCGGAAGTGCTTTTTTTCCTGAGCCGCGCGGGATACGCCGACGCCGATTATTCGCCGTCGGCCGGGTTGCTGGACCGCATCAAGTTCTTCCAATTCATCGGCGGCCAGCTGTTCCTGCAGTTCGCGTTCGTGGGCACGCTGCTCGCGGCCGTGGGTTTCACGGTGCAGTGGCGCATCCTCGGGCGGCGCACGGCAGCGGCGCTGACCATCGCTTTCCTGGGGACCTCGGTCGTCCTGATGCTGCTCCTGCGCCTGGATTACGATTCGCTTCGCGCCCACGTGTTTCATGTCTTCCCGCTTCCGGCCTACGCGGTCGGCGCGCTGTGGATGGGCCTCGGATTCGCGTGGGCGGCGCGGCGCTTCGCCCGGCACCGCTGGCAGGAAGCGGCTGGTGCCGCGCTATTGCTTGCCCTGATTTTTGCAGGCGGAGCCCGCATCAACCTGATCGCCAACGATTGGGGCGCGCGCTATGCGCAAGCGGTGCTGAGAATCCTGCCGCAGGACGCGGTGGTCTTGGTGATGGGAGATCCGGATCTCGCGCCGATCGGTTATTTCCACATGATCGAGAACCAGAGGCCGGATATCACCCTGTACCAGCCCAAGGGCCTGATTCTCGGCAACCGCCTGTTTCATCCACTGAAGACCGAAGCGGATACGCAGAAGCGCCTGCTGGACGAGATGGTCGACGAGCAGAGCGGCCCCGTGGTGTACACGCTGGAAACCTATCCGCGTTACGCGAAGCGCGACCGCTGGCTCTATGTCGAGATCGACAAGTCCTCCGACGATGACCAGCAGGTGACGGTGGACATTCCCGAGGAGGCGGTGCGGTTCTTCGAGCAATCGATGCTCGAAGTGGACGACGGCAACGCCTGGGTCGCGTTCATTCAGGGCGAACTGCGCCGCCGCTACGCGATGCTTCTGGCTCGCTCGCTGCCATTCGGTGAGCCGCCCGACGAGCGCAGCGAGCGCCATCTCGATCTCCTCGGAAAGGACTTCTATGGCGCGCTGGGGATCGCGGAAGGCATGGCAGCCCACGGCGAGGGTTACTCCACGGGCGTCGTTGCCGGCTTCCTGAACAAGGCCAGGGACACGATGCCCCCGGACGTCCCGAAGGAGCATCTATCCCAGTTTTTCTACATCCGCGGCGTGCTGCGCGAAAACCGGCGCGACAACGCGGGCGCGGCGGCGGACCTCGAAACCGCCGTGTCGGTGTGGCCGGCGGCCGCCAATCCGGCGTTCAAGTCGCTCGAGGACCACTATCGCCGGACCGGGAACGAGGCGGCTGCGGCCGCGGTCGAGGAGCGCGTCAAACAGCTCAAGCTCCGCAAGCGCGGGTAGCGGAAGCGGCGCATGCGACGCACCTCGCCCTGGTTGGTTTTCGGCCTGCCGGCAGCGATTTGCGCGCTGTGGACGTTGCACGCCGGCAAGGACGTCAACTGGGACCTCCTTAACTACCACTATTACCTGCCTTACGAGCTGCTCGGCAGCAGGGTGCGCCAGGATTTTTTCGCCGCGAGCGCGCAGAGCTACCTGAATCCGCTCGGCTACCTGCCGTTCTACCTGATGGTCACGCACGGCTGGCACAGCGTGCTGGTGTCGGTCGTGCTGGCCGCGGCGCACAGCTTGAGCATCGGCTTGCTCTTCCTCATCGCGCGCAGGCTCTTTGCGCACCTGCCGCCGCGCCAACAGACCGAGTTCTCTCTGCTCGCCACCGCTCTGGGCGCGGCTACCGGCGTGTACTGGATGACGGTCGGCGGCACCTTCCTCGACCCGCTTCTGGTGGCCCCGATGCTTGCCGGGCTGCTCCTGCTGCTGCGCGAAAAGCAAGGCGAAGGGCGGGGCGCCGCGCGCGCGGCGGCGCTGGCCGGGGTCCTGTTCGGCATCGCCGCCTCGCTCAAATACTCCAATGCGGTCTACGCGGTGGCCGCACTCCCGCTGGCGATCGCCATGCGCGGCGGCTTTGCCTATGTCATCGGCGGGGCGGCGGCGGTCGGCGTGCTTGCCGGCCCGTGGCTGTTGCTGATGCTGCGCGAGTTCGGCAACCCGGTCTTTCCGCTGTTCAACGGGTGGTTCCGCTCCCCGCACGCGCTCGAATACAACATGATCAACGAGCGCTTTGCGTTGAGCGACCCCGTCGCGCTGCTCGCCTTCCCCTTCCAGATGGCGACGCTCGACCCGCGCATCTATGCCGAGAACTTCGCCCCCGACCTGCGCTTTGCGGCGCTCGTTCTGACGCTGCCGGGCGTAGCCGTGCTCGCAGCGAAGCACAGGGCGCGCGCCGCTACCCTGCGCGGACCGGGCTGGCGTGTGCTGGCCTTCTTCGGGGGCGCGCTCGCGCTGTGGCTCGTCAGCGCGGCCAATGCCCGTTACGGCATGGTCGTACTGCTGCTTGCAGGGGTTTGCCTTGCGCGCCTGGTGGAGCTGTTGCTGCCGGCGCGCGCCGCCGCCGTGACGCTGGCGCTGCTTCTGGTGGTGCAGGCCGGTATCAGCTGGGTGGCATCGCCGCCGCGCTGGTTCGTTGCCGCGGAGTGGTCGGGCCGCTGGCTACCCTACGAGGTGCCCGAGCGCGCCGCGCGCGAGCCCGCCCTCTACCTCACGGTCGAGATTCTCCCGATGGCGGTGGTCGCGCCCTTCCTGCACCCCGCGTCGTCACTCGTGAATGTGCGCGGACAGCACAGCCTTCCCACCGACTCGCCGCGGCTGCGCGAGCTCCTCGAGCGCCATCGCGGCAGGGTGCGCACCCTCGGCCGCTTTCTCGAGCTGGCCGACGGCAAGCCGGCGCAGGCACAAGTGCGCGAATACGATGCGAGGTTGCTGCGCTTCGGCTTGCGCGTCGATTCCGCGGACTGCTTCGCCATTCCTTGGCGGCCGGACGACGCCGATCCGCTGTCCGCCGTCGCGAATGTGCTGGCGGGCGGCCGCAAGTCGACCGAGCCGCTTTCGGTCGTGAGCTGCGGCTTGCACGCCACGACGCGCGATCCCGCCGACATCGAACGGGAGCGGACCATCTCGGCGCTGTTCGACCGGATCGAAAACGCCTGTCCCCGGCTGTTTCGCGGACAGAAAGCGGTGACCGAGCCTTTCGGCAGCGGCTGGTCGAGAAACTACAACGGCCTGGACGCCCGGCTGGAGGCCTTCGCCGACCGGCTGATCCTGCATCGCTACCGCGTGGCGAGCTATGTCGAGCTCGGGCGGATCTCCGACTGGGCGCAGGGCGACCGCGCCTGCCCGGGCGGCGCCTAGCATGCATTTGATGCCGCTCGCCGTGGTGGGCGCGATCGCGACGCCGCTCGCGGTTCTTTTTTGGCTCTCCGGTGTGGTCTCGTTCTTCGCCGCTTTCGCAGCCATGGTCCTGACGACGCTGGTCGTCTTGCCCATCGGATGCGCGTTGCTGCGCTCGCTCGGCATGCCGGATGCGTCGCCCTGCGCCGCCTGGGTGCTCGGCGTGTGCGCGATTTCACTCACGCTCTATGTGCTTGCGCAATGGCTGGAGGTACGCGTGGCGATCGCAGGCGCGATGCTGGCGACCGCGGCGGCGGGCCTCGCGTGGCGGCAGCGTTTGTGGCGCGCGCGGATCGACCAACGCGAGCTCCTCGGCGTCGTGCTGTGCGGCGCGGTCACGCTCCTCTGGTGCCACCACAGCGCCAGCGCGCCCGTGACGCTCGAGCGCCTCGGCGTGCTGCCGATGTGGATCGACTACATGATCGACGCCGGCGTGATTTCGAGTTTTGGCGATCCGCTCGCACAAGGCGCCCAATCGATCGAGCTGGCCGGATTCCCGCGGCCCTTGTACCACTACGCGTCGTACCTCGTGCCCGCGGTCTTTGCGCAACCGTTCGATCTCCCCGGCTTGCCGCTCGCCACCTCGGTCTGGCTTCCCCTCGGATTCTTCACCATGTGCGCGGGCGGTTACGCCTTCGGCGCGACGCTCTCAGGCCAGGCGGGTGGCGTGGCCGCAGTCGCGGTGCTGACGCTGCTGCCGGACGCGGGCGACTACGGGCTGCGGAATGCGCTCTTTGGCTTCGACTGGCACGTCCTGACACGCCCGAGCGCGGCCTTTGGGGTGGGCATCGCGCTGGTCTCGTTCGTGCTGCTCCAGCGCTGGTGCGCGGAACGCCGCCCGCAGCTTCTGGCGGCGAGCATTGTGCTCGCCGCCGGGCTGCTCCTGTTTCGCGCGCAGATCTTCGTGCTGGCGGCGCCCTGCGTGCTCGCGATCGCCACGGTCGCGACGGCGGCGTTCCGCCGTCGCTGGCTGGTCTACACCTGCGCGGGGCTGGTTCTGCTGGTCGCTTTCTACCTGATCGTCGATGCGCAGTACGCCCTGCGGCCGTTTCTCCGCACCGTGCACGAGCAGCCGGGGATCGCCTACGCCGGCTGGTACGACTCTCTGTTCCAGCGCTACGGTGCGGGCATCGCCATCCCGCTGGGCATGCTGCTCGTGTTTCCGGCGTTCCTCGGCATTTTCACGCTGCTTTATCCGATCGCCCTGTGGCTGCGCCATCGCTCGGTATTCGACGCGATGCCGCTTCTCCTCGTCGGCAGCTACGCGGCGCTGATGGTGCTGGCCCCCATTGCGGCGAACGGCGATCCGACCGAGTTCACCCACCGGCCGTTCCCCCTGGTGTACGCGGTCGTCAGCATCTGGACGGCGGCGGTGCTTGCGGAGCGCATTGGCTTCGGCTGGCTGGTCGCGGCGAGCGCAGCGGCCGTGGTGGCGCTGTGGCCCGATCACGGATTCGAGCGGGAGGGCCCGAAATTGGCTTGGGGCTGGAACTACTACGCGCGCGCCCTCACGCCGGGTCTCGCACAGGCAGCGGGTTTTCTCCGGAACGAGGGCAAGCCGGGGGAGCAGTTCGCGGTCGCGTCATTGCCGCGGGGCTGGTCGCCGATCGAGCGGCCCGGCTGGGTACCGACCGACGCCGCCGTCGAGATCACCGCCTTGAGCGGCATGCCGGCCTATCTCGCGCGTCCCTATCTCCCCCTGGCGCAGGGCGGGGACCGCGGGCTGGTCGCGCTGGAGCGCCATGAAGTGCTGCAGGCAGTGGCGCGCGAAACGCGCTCGTCCGAGGCGCTCGCGCGGCTTGCTGCGCTCGGCGTGCGCTGGTATGTGGTCACGGATGAACGCGGTCCGCTCTGGGACCCGCAGCGCCATCTCGCCGTCTTTCGGGACGGGAGGGTGGCGGTCTACCGGAGCACGAGCCGGTAGAAGAAAAGCTTCGCGAGCGTGTTCAATCGCGCCAGCAGTCGCCCGCGCGCGAGGTCGAAAGCGCTCAGGTCGAACGCCGGATTGGCGCCGACTTTCTCGATGAAGGCCAGCAGCTCCGCGGCCTGCGCGGCGCCGATCGCGACGCTCCAGGTCCCCTTCGAGACGCGAAACGACGCCAGCCTCTCGGGCAGGTAATAGGCATCGCCGTGGAGCAGGAGGCGAACCCAGTAGTCGAGGTCGGTGACGATGCGCAGGCTTGCGTCGAATGCGCCCACGCGTCGGCCGAGCGCGGTGCGAAACAGCACGCCGCCCGGCTCGCCCAGCAGGTTGGCCCCGCTCCGGATACAGCTGCGCACCGCGGCGCGCGCGGGAATCACGCCGCCGCTGCTGCGGGGATAGCGGCGCGTCATGACAGCGCGCGAACGGCTGTCGATGATGCGGCGGGCGCAGAACACCAGCGCCAGGCGCTCATCGGGGTCTGCTTCGAGCGCCGCGACCTGGCGCGCCAGGCAATCCGGCGCGATCAGGTCGTCGTGCGGCAGGAGCTTGAAATAGCGCCCGCGCGCGAGCCGCAGGCAGCGGTTCCAGTTTTCTTCCACCCCGGCGTTGCGCTCCCGCAGGTAGCGCAGGCGCGGGTCGCGATAGCGGGCCACGAGCTGCCCGGTTTCGTCCGGCGAGTCGTCGTCGATGACGATCAGCTCGAAATCCGCGAAGGTCTGCGCCAGCGCCGACTCGATGGTCTCCGCGATGTGCGCTGCGCCGCGGTAGGTGGGAATGCAGACCGAGACAGCGGGTGCGGCGCTCAAGGCGGGCCGGGCTTGCTGTCGAAGCCGCGCGTGGACTTGACGACGTACTGCGGTTTCGCCGTCATGTGCAGGTAGGCACGCCCGAGGTACTCGCCGATCGCGCCGAGGGCGAGCAGCTGCACCCCACCCACGATCAGGATCGCGACGACCAGCGACGCCCATCCCTGCACGTCGACGCGCTCGAAAAACAGCTGCTGCACGACCAGGGAAACGGCATACAGAAAGCCGACCGCGGCGAAGCCGAGTCCCAGCCAGGAGGCGACGCGCAGCGGCACCACCGAGAAGTTCATCGCCACCTTGGCCCACAGCGAGAGCGACTGGCGCAGGCTGTAGTGGCCGGTGCCATCGAGGCGCGGATGGTGCTCGAGCTCCACGTTCGCCACGTTGCGCGTCACCATCAGCGCCAGCCCGTCGACGTAGGGGAAGGGGCCTTCGTAGCGCGTGACCTCGCGCGCGATATCGGCCGTCATCGCCTTGAAAGAGGAGATGCGGATGCCGCGCGGCACCCCGAGCAGGGTGTGCACGGTCAGATCGCGGAATGCGCTGCCGGCGGTCTTCCATCGTGCGTGCTGCGGCCGCCGGAAGGCGGCGTAGCACAGGTCGTGGCCTTGGTCGATCTTCGCCCGCAGCTTGCCGATGTCCTCGGGCGCGTGCTGCAGGTCGTCGTCCATCACCACGACCAGCGCGCCGCTCGCGGCGCGCAACCCGGCCATGATGGCGTTGTGCTGCCCGGTGTTGATGCGCAGGTTGATGCCGCGCACCGCCGGGTAGGCGTCGCACGCCTGCTCGATCATCCGCCAGGAGCGATCCGGGCTGCCATCGTTCACCAGGATCACTTCGTAGTCCGGCGCCGGGCGCGCGCTCGCCATGGCCTGGACGATCCGGCGCACCAGCTCCGCCACGATGCGCTCGCTGTTATAGACCGGAATGACGATCGACAGGTCCATGACGCTCCGTACGGAACACGAAGAGCTTGAGCAGCGCGAAGGACAGCACCGCGCACGGCGCTGCCACCAGCAGCCCCGCGAGGTAGGGATTGATGCCGTACGCGTCCATGGTCTTGAGCATCAGCACGCTGGCGGCATACACGATGACATAGCTGCCGAGGTAGCGCGCGAGCGAGCCGCGATAACCGCGGCCGAACACCATGGCGCTGGTCGTCTTGTAGCTGAACAGCACTCCGCACACGATCGATGCGCCCGATGCGATCGCGTAGCCCGTGCCCAGATAGATGCATGCCGCGTAGATGCCATAGCCGAACGCCGTGTTGACTCCCCCGGTGACCACGAAGCGCAGCGCCTGCGGAAGCATTTTCTTTTGCGCATAATAGCTTGCCGTGCGCCCAAGATGAAAAGAACCGTCGCCACGACGCTCATCCTCGCGCTGCCGCTGTCGGTGCTGCTATGGCTGAGCGGCGCGGTGCCGCTGCATCTGGCGCTCGGCAGCGTGACGCTGTTCGTGTTCTTCGTCACGTTTTCCGGCTTCCTGGCGCTGCGCGCCCTGCGCCTCGCCGACTTTCCGGCAGGCGCCGCATGGGTGGCCGGCGTGTTTGCCACGTCGCTCGTGGTGTATGCCATGGTCGCTTGGTTCAAGCTGCTGGCGGTCCATGCCTTCGCCTTGTGGGCCGGCGCCCTCGCGGCCTGCGCCATCGTCTTTCCCGAGCGCCGCCCGCTGCCGGCGCGCCTCGATCGGAAGGAGATGGCGGGACTCGCGCTCGGCGGCCTGCTCACCGTGATGTGGTGCCGCGAGATCGCTCAGGCGCCCGCGCGTCTCGAGCGCGACAACCTGCTTTACGCGTGGATCGACTATTTCGTCCACGGCGGCATCATCTCGCAGTTCGGCGATCCGCTCGCGGTGCGCGGCTCCGTGTTCCTCGCCGATCACCCGCCGCTGCTATACCACTACGCCACGTACATGCTTCCCGCCGCGCTCTCCGGCCTGCTGGGCGAGCCTGGTTTGCCGCTCGCGACCTCCTTTTGGCTGCCGCTCGGTGTGCTGACCATGTGCGCCGGCGCGTACGCGCTCGGCGCAGGCCTTGCCGGGCCGGCCGGCGCGCTTGCCGCGGTCGCGGTGCTTCTGCTCGTGCCCGATGCCTCGAGTTACGGGCTGCGCAACGGCTTCCTCAGCTTTCACTTCCATACCGTCGTCACCCCCGGGGCGAACTACGTGATCGGTGTATTTCTCGTGAGCGCCGCCGTGCTGCTGCGCTGGGCGCCGGGAGCATCGCCGCGTCCGCTGCTCGCGAGCGCTGCGCTGGCGCTCGGCGCGCTCTGGTTTCGCGTGCACGTGTTCGCGGTCGGATTTCCCGCCTGGCTCGCCACGGCGGCGCTTGCCACGCGCACCGTGCGGGCACGGCCGCTGCTCTTCGCCGGCAGCGGATTGCTCGCCTTCCTGCTGTTCGTGATCGTGTTCTACGCCGCCACGGATTCCGACTTCGCGCTGCCGGTGTTCCTCGAAGCAGTGCATGAATGGCAGGAGCCGACCCCCTATGGCGCCAGCTACGCGCGGCTGCGCATCGAGGGAGGCGACCTGCTCGGGGTTACCGTGGGCATTGCGCTCATGTATCTCGCGTGCCTCGGCGCGCTTGTTGTCCTGTATCCGCTCGCGGTGTGGCTGGCCCACCGCGCGCGCGCGCTTCAGCCGATCGACGTCTTTCCCGCTTTCCTGATCGCGGCGTACCTCGCGATGATGCTGACCGCGCCGATCGACAAGCATCGCGATTCCACCGAGTTCACGGTGCGACCTTTCGTCCTGGTCTACGCGGCCCTCGCAGTGTGGACCGTGTGCCTGCTGTGCAGAGCGTTCGCGCTGCGCTGGCCGCAGCGCGCGCGGCAGGCGTGGCCTGCGCTGCTCGGTGCGAGCCTGCTCGGCGTGGCGCTCGCCTGGCACGGCAGCGCGGCGATCGGCGTTCCCAAATTCGACTGGGGCTGGGGGTTCTACCCCAAGAGGATCGACGTCGGGCTGACGCAGGCGGCCCGCTACCTGCGCGAGCACGGCCGCCCAGGGCAAGTGTTCGCGGTGCGTGGAGTGGGGTTGCGGTGGGCGGCCACCGATCCTGCCATCCAGCTGATCTCGTTGAGCGGCATGCCTGCGTACCTGTCCTACGCGGACGCGCACACCATGGAAGGCTCGTCCCGGGGAAAGGTCGCGCTCGAGCGCTTTGCCGAGCTGACGCGGCTCGAGCGCGCGCCTTCCGCGGCGGCTGCCCTGGATGAGCTGCGCCGGCTCGGCATCGCCTGGTACGTGGCGACCGGCTGGAGCGGACCGCCCTGGGACCCGGAATGGCGGCAGGCGCGCTTCCGCGAGGGCAACGTCGCCATCTACGCGGTGCCGGAGCGCTGAGCATGGAACCCGGCCGCCGGGCCGTGCCCCGCTTCTGGCAGCCCGACTGGCTGGTGCTGCGCGAGATGGCGCGCGTGCTGCGCGGCCTGCTCGCCGACCCGGCGCTCCAGCTGCGCGATGCCCAAGTGCTCGATTTCGGCTGCGGCGCCCGGCCCTACGAGGCCTGGTTCGCCGCCGCCGGCGCGCGCTACCGCGGCGCCGACATCGACGCCGTGCACGAGGTGCGCATCCGCGGCGACGGCACGCTCGATTGCGTCGACGGCGAATACGACCTGGTGGCTTCGTTCCAGGTGCTCGAGCATGTCTGGGACCTCGCCGCCTACCTCGGCGAGGCGCGCCGCGCTCTGCGCGCCCAAGGCTGGCTGCTGCTCTCCACGCACGGCAACTGGCTGTATCACCCGCATCCGCACGACTACCGCCGCTGGACCGCCGAGGGGCTACGGCGCGAGGTGGAATCGCACGGCTTCCGCCTGGTGCGCATGGAACCCGTGGTTGGTCCGCTCGCCTGGACCACGATCTTCCGCTCGCTCGGCGTGGCGCATTTTCTCAAGCCGCTGCCGGTGGTCGGGCCGCTGGCGGCCGCGGCGGCGGCGCTCCTGTTCAACGCTCGAGCGTGGCTCGAGGATCGCATCACGCCGCGTGCGATTACCGCCGTGAACGCCTGCACCTACATCGCGCTCTTTCGCCGGGACTAGCGATGGTGGCCGGGCGCTTCTTCTCCGTCGGCCTGCTGTGCGCGCTGCTGCACAACGCGATCATGATCGGCGGCGACTGGCTCGGCCTGCACTACGTCGCTTCCTCGCTGGTCTCGTTCGCGATCGTGGTGCTGGTCGGCTACCTGCTGCACAGCGCCTGGACCTTTCCCGGTGCGCAGCGCGGCGCGCTGTCGTTCGCGCGATATACGCTTACCATGGCGCTCAACCTGCCGCTGTCGCTCGCCGGCATGTTCGTGCTCGTGGACCTGGCGGGGCTGGGCGTGCCGCTCGCCGCGCCGGCGGTCACCGTGATGCTGGCGGCGTTCAACTTCGTCGGCGGTCGATGGGCTTTGCGCGCACGGCAGGACCGCGCGCGTCGTGCTCACTGACGCGCGGCGCACGCGCGCAGTAGCGCCGCGTAGCGCGCGACGCACTGCTCCCAGGACCAGTGGCTGCGGGCGAAGGCGGCGACGCGCGGCCGCAGCGACTCTAGCTGGCCCGGCGCGGCGAGCAGCGCCTGGATCCGCGCTGCCCAGCGCGCCGCCGTATCGGCGCCGCCGACGCGCTCGCTCAGCAGCACGTCGCCCGCTTCCGGGCAGCCCGCGGCGGTGTCCGCGCCGACGAGCGCAGGCGTGCCGCACGCCATGGCCTCCTGCACCGAGAGCGGAAATCCCTCGCCGACGCTCGGCAGCACGAGCAGGTCCGCTGCCTGGTAGAGCGCGCTCAGCTCCGCGGTCGCGGGGCTGCGCACGACGATGACATTCGGCCTTTCCCACGCGGCGGGGTCCATGGGACCCCAGCCTGCGAACAGCCAATGGGCATCGCCGATCCGCCCGGTGAGCTCGCGCAGGATCTCCAGGCCCTTCTTCTCGACGAATCTGCCGATGAACAGCACCACCGGCTTGCCCGGCGGGATGCCGAGCCTGGCGCGGCCCTCGGCCCGCTCGGCGGCCGAGCAGGGGCGGAAGACCTCGGTATCGACGCCGTTCTCGATCAGCAGCGGCGGAGAGCGAAACCGCACCCGTTGCGCGAAATACGCGCGTACCGACTCGCTTTCGAAGATCACCTGGTCGGCGCCGGCCAGCACCCAGGCGCCCAGCAGCCGGTTCGCGGCCGCGTGCAGCGCGCGCAGCAACGGGTTGCGATAGGGGACATGCCCGATGTGCTGCGTGACGACGACCGCGCGCCGTCGTCGACCGAAGCGTGCAGCGGCAAACGCCGCCAGCACCGGTAGATACAGGCAATCGTGCAAATGCACCACGCTCGCCGAGCGCACCGCGCGGGCGAGGCGCAGCAAGGCTGCGGGTGACCACAACGGATACGGCACACCCACGACGCGCTCCAGGATGTTGCAACTGCTTGCCGGAACCACGGTGAGACCCGGCGAAGCCGGGGGCGGCGGATCGCAGTCGCTGGCGTGCCAGTCGATCTGCGCGATGCCCTGCGCGGCGAGCCGTTCGGCGAGCTGCCCGGCCATCCTTTCCACCCCGCCACGATGCGCCGGAAAAAAATGGGTGACGAGCGTGATCTGCATCGACGCCTAGCGCATCGAGGCGTGCGTGCGGCGCAGCCCTTCAGCGAGCGACGTGCGAGCGGTCCAGCCGAGATGTCGCCGGGCGAGCGAGGTATCCAGCACGTTCACCGGCACGTCGAGCGGCCGCGCGGCCGCATAGGCGACCGCCAGCGGACGCCCGAGCAGCGCTTCGATCTCCTTGATCAATTGCTTCAGGCTGCTGCCGACGCCGGAGCCGATGTTGAACAGCCTCGGCTCGCCCTCGAAGGCCGCCGCCTTGAGCAGCGCCTCGGCGGCGTCGCCGACGTAGAGGTAGTCCCGCACCGCCGAGCCGTCGCCCCATACCTCGATCGGCTGGCCGCGCAAGGCGCGATCGAGGAACACGGCAACCGCGCCCTGCGCCACGTCGAGGCGCTGGCGCGGGCCATAGAGATTCGATGGCCGCACCACGCAATAGTCGAGGCCGTGGATGCGATGGTTGAGCTGGAGGTACTTCTCGATCACCAGCTTCTGGATACCGTAGGAGCAGATCGGCTCGGTCGGATGGGTCTCGTCGACGGGCACCGAGCGCGGCACGCCATAGACGGTGCCGCCCGAGGAGACGAACACCACTTTGCGCACCCCCTGGCTGCGGCACAGCTCGAGCAGCCGCAAGGTGCCGACCACATTGGACTCGACGTCGTAGACCGGGTTGTCGTTGGATGTCTTTGGCAGGGTGGTGGAGACCAGGTGAAACACGATCTCGCTCCCCTCCAGCGCCGCGCTCAGCACATACGGATTGAGGAAGTCGCCGGTGAACACCTCGAACTCGCGGCGCTGCAGGAAACTCGGCAGCCGGTCGAGGTGCGGACGATCGAAGATCCTCACCCGATGCCCGGCCTGCAGCAGCACTTCGGCGAGATGCGAGCCGATGAATCCGGCGCCTCCCAGCACCAGACAGGATGCCATGTCCGCTCCCTAGGCTTGGATGCCGGAGTCTACAGCGGCCGGCTTGCCCTTCAGGCCGACCAGATTGGCGTAGCGCCGGCCTTGCGTGCGCGCGACCAGCTCTTCGGGCGTGCCGATCGCCGTCAGCGTGCCGCGGTTCCCGGAGAGCTGGTACAGCCGGAACCCCAGGTCGCGCAGCATCCCGAGATACTCCAGTCCATCGCCGCCGCAGCGCGCCAGGCCATAGGGCCAGAACTCGGTCATCAGGATGCAATCGGTGCTGGCGCCGAGCAGGCCGGCGGCGCCGCGCACCACCTGCGCCTCGGCGCCCTGGACGTCGATCTTCACGAACTGCGCCGAAGCGATCCCGGCCCGGCGGCAGATACTGTCGAGCGTATCGGCGCCCACGCTTTCCTCGCTTCGAAGCAACGGGTCGGGATAAAGACGGTTGTCGCCCTTGTTTTCCGGATTCTGGTAAAGCGCGAGCGTTCCCGCGCGGTCCGAGGCGGCGAGGCCGACGATCTGCGCCGCGCCCGGGGCCGGCGCGTTGCTCGCGATGGTCTTCTCCAGGTAGCGGCGGCTTTCGGCGTGCGGCTCGAGCGCGAGCACGCGGCCGTGGAATCCTGGCGTCGACAGCGCGAGGGCGCTGTACAGGCCGACATTCGCGCCGACGTCGACCAGGGTCATGCCGGCGCGGAAGCGCGAGCGGAAGAACGCGGTCTCGCCGCGCTCGTAGACGCCGAATCTCAGGGCGCCGGAAATCACCGGGTCGTCGGGATTGAGCCAGACGGTGGCTTCGCCGACGCGCACGCGCTCGGGAAGCAGGGCGCGGATCGCGGCGTTCGCCGCGCGGCGCAGCGGCGCCGGCTTGAGCAGCACCGTGTAGACGAACTCCGCGATGCTCATCGCGCTCGGCGCTGCTCGAAGTTCCACGCGTCGCGCACGATGCCCTCGATGTCGCCGCGCGCCGGTTGCCAGCCGAGGATGCGGCGGGCTTTGGCGGCATCGGCGACCAGCGTGGCGGGATCGCCCGCGCGGCGCGCAGCCTGGTCCACCTTGATCGGTTTTCCGGTCACGCGGCGCGCGGCCTCGATCACCTCGAGCACGGTGGCGCCATCGCCGTTGCCGAGATTGAACACGTCGTAGCGCCCGCCCTTGGCGAGCCAGTCGAGCGCGCGCAGATGCGCGTCGCACAGGTCGTTGACGTGGATGTAATCGCGCACGCAGGTGCCATCGCGCGTCGGCCAGTCCATGCCGAACACCGAGATCGAGGCGCGGCGGCCCGAAGCGGCCTGCAGCACGAGCGGGATGAGGTGGGTTTCGGGGTCGTGGCGCTCGCCGAGCTCGCCCGACGGATCCGCGCCGGCGGCGTTGAAGTAGCGCAGCACCACGGCGCCGATGCCGTAGGCGGTGCTGCAATCCGAGAGCATGCGTTCCATGGCGAGCTTGCTCGCGCCGTAGGGATTGACCGGCTGCTTCGGATGCGCCTCGTCGATCGGCGTGCGCACCGGGTCGCCGTACACCGCGGCGGTGGAGGAGAACACGATGCGCGCGACGCCCGCGTCGCGCATGGCCTGCACCAGCGCGACGGTGCCGCCGACGTTGCGCCGGTAGTACTTGAGCGGGTCGGCCATCGACTCGCCCACCAGGCTCGAGGCCGCGAAGTGCACCACGCCCTCGATGCGGTTTTTCTGCAGCAGGCTCTTGGTGGACGCGACGTCGGCGATGTCGCCCTTCACGAACTGCGCGCCGCGCACCGCCTCGGCGTGCCCGGTGGACAGGTCGTCGAGCACCGTAACCTCGCTGCCGGTCTCGGTCAGCAGCTTCACCATGTGCGAGCCGATGTAGCCGGCCCCGCCCGTCACCAGGATCTTCATAGGAGCGGCGGATTGTAGCCGAGCGCTTGCATGCACCTTTGGCTGCGCTAAGATATGCAGCCGAGCGCGTATGGACAAGAGCGACGGTATCTCTACATTGCACGCCGGCGCGGCCGCTGAACCGGCCCAGGCGCGGCGCGTCATGAGCCGCTGGCGAGCAGCGGGCATCCACCTGCTGATCAGCGCCGGCATTGCCGCCGGCGTGCTCGCCCTGATGCTTGGCGTCTGGTACGGCCCGACGCTGTTCGAGGCCATGGGCGGCGCCGGGCTCGCGCTGATCGTGATCGGCGTCGACGTGGTGATGGGGCCGGCGCTCACCCTGGCCGTGTTCCGCAGCGGCAAGCGCGGCCTGAAGTTCGATCTGACGGCGATCGCGGCGCTTCAGCTCGTCGCGCTGGTGTACGGCTGCTACGTCGTCTCCCTTGCGCGCCCGGCGTTCATCGTTTTCGTCAAGGACCAGTTCCAGGTCGCCACCGTCGCCGAGCTCGAGCCGGCGCAGCTCGCCCAGGCGAAGTATCCGCAATACCGCAGCCCCTCGTGGTCGGGACCGGTGATGGTGTACGGGGATTGGCCGAAGGACCACGAGGAGCAGCAGAAACTCGTGTTCGCCGGGCTCGCCGGCGTGGACCTGCAGCATTTTCCCAAGTACTACGCGCCCTACGAGCAGGGCAAGGAGCAGATTCTCGCCAGGGCGCTGCCGCTGCCGGCCGTGCACAAGGCGGACCCGGAGGCCGCGAAGGTGATCGACGCGTGGGTCGCGAGCTCCGGCGTCGATACGCAGAACCTGCGCTACCTGCCGCTGCGCGGGCGCAGCGCCTGGGTGGCGGTGCTGATCGACGCCCGCACCGCCGTGCCGGTCAAGATGCTGATCGCGGAGAAGGTCTAGCTCACTCGAAGCGCAACGCCTCGACCGGATTCAGGCGCGCGGCCTTACGGGCCGGGTAGAAGCCGAAGAACACTCCGATGACGAACGCAAACGCCACGGCGAGGCCGACCGCCTCGGGCGCGATGACGATGCGCCAGCCGGCGAACTCGGCGATGGCGAGCGAGGTGCCCATGCCGAGGCCGACGCCGATCAGCCCGCCGATCAGCGACAGCGTCACCGCTTCGACCAGGAACTGACCGAGGATGTCGCGCGTGCGCGCGCCGACCGCCATGCGCAGGCCGATCTCGCGGGTGCGCTCCGTGACGGACACCAGCATGATGTTCATGATGCCGATGCCGCCGACCAGCAGCGAGACCGAGGCCACCGCGGCGAGCAGCAGGGCAAGCACGCGGCTGGAAGCTTCCTGCGCCGCCATCACCTCCTGCAGGTTGCGCAGCGAGAAATCGTCGTCGGCGCCAGCCTGCACGCGATGACGCTGGCGCAAGAGCGACCTCACCTGCTCCTCGACCACCTTGGTGTCGAGCCCGTCGGCAGCCTTGACCCAGATCGTGCCCACGGTGCGGTTGCGCGCCGCGCTCGCGGTGCCGAGCACGCGGCTGCGCGCGGTCTTGATCGGCACCAGGATCAGGTCGTCCTGGTCGGTGCCCATCATGCTCTGGCCCTTGACGTCGAGCACGCCGATCACCGTGAAGGGAATGCGCTTGATGCGGATCGACTGGTCGAGCGGGTCGGCGGCGCCGAACAGCTGCTTCGCGACCGTGGCGCCGATCAGGCACACCTTGGCCGCGCCCGCCATCTCGCCCGCCTCGAAGGTGCGCCCGCTGGCGAGCGCCCACTGGCGCACGTCCAGGTACTCGGGCGTGACGCCGAACACCTGCGTCGACCAGTTCGAGTTGCCCCAGATCACCTGCGCGCTGCCGCGCAGCGCCGGCGCGGCCAGCGCCTCGGGGATCTCGCGGTTGATCGCGACCACGTCGTCCTCGGTCAGCGTCGAGCCCGAGCCGAAGCCCATGCGCACGCCGCCCGCGGTGGTGGAGCCGGGCATGACCAGCAGCAGGTTGGAGCCGAGCGCGCGGATCTGCTCCTCGACGCGCGCCTGCGCGCCGGAACCGACCGCGATCATCACGATCACCGCGCCCACGCCGATCACGATGCCGAGCATGGTGAGGGCGCTGCGCAGCTTGTTCACGGCGAGGGCGCGCAGCGCGATGCGCAGGAGCGCCATGAAGTTCATGCGGCCGCCAATGCTTCGTTTTGCTCGTCCTGCACCACCTTGCCGTCCCGGAACACGATGATGCGGCGCGCGAAGCGCGCCACGTCGGACTCGTGCGTCACCAGCACCACCGTCATCCCCTGGCGGTTGAGCTCCTGGAACAGCGCCATGATCTCCAGGCTGGTCTTCGAGTCGAGCGCGCCGGTCGGCTCGTCCGCCAGGATCAGCAGCGGCTCGGTGACCAGCGCGCGTGCGATCGCCACGCGCTGCTGCTGGCCGCCGGAAAGCTGCGCCGGGTGGTGGTCGGCGCGCTCGCCCAGGCCCACCTTTTTCAGCATGGCCGTGGCGCGTCTTTTTCGTTCAGCAGAGGAAACCCCTGCATAAACCAGAGGCAGCGCGACGTTCTCGACCGCGGGCGTGCGCGCGAGCAGGTTGAACTGCTGGAACACGAAGCCGATGCGCTTGTTGCGGATCACCGCGAGCTGATCGCCGGCCATCGCGGAAACCGGGTCGCCCCCCAGCCGGTATTCGCCGCTGGTCGGGCTGTCCAGGCAGCCGATCACGTTCATGAAGGTGGACTTGCCCGAGCCCGAGGGACCCATCACCGCGACGAACTCGCCTTCGTCGATGTCGAGGCTCACGCCGTCGAGCGCGTGCACCTCGCTGCCGCCCATCCGGTAGAGCTTCGTCAGGTCCTTCGTGTGAATCAGCATCAGAAGAAGCGGCCGCGCGGCAGACCGCCGCTCGCGCCGCCGGGCCCGCCGGCACGCGCGTCGGACGTGCCGACGATCACCTCCGCGCCTTCGTTCAGCCCGCTCACCAGCTCGGTCGCGCTGCCGTCGGTCAGGCCGAGGCGCACGTCGGCGGCCTTGGGCTGGCCGCCTTCGAGCACGTAGACGCGCCCGACCGACGACTGGCCGCGCGAGCCCGCTTCGGCCAGCAGGCGCTCCCACGCCGGGCGCTGCTCCGGGGTGAGGATTTCGCCGATGCGCGCGTTGGTCTCGGCGCGGATTTTCTCGGCCTCGCGCCGGCGATCGCCGTCGCCCTTCATGTCGCGCACCCGCGCGAACTTCTCGCGCGAGGCGTTGAAGATCTCCTCGATCTGCGCCTTCTGCGCGTCGCTCGGCTTGAGCTCGGCCTGGATGCGCGCGCGGAACTGCTGCACCGCCTGGCCGCCGGCCTGCTGCTGCGCGGGCGCGGCGTCCAGCGGCGCGGCGCCCCTGGCATCGGCCGCGCCGGCCGGACGCCAGCGCAGCGCGGCATTCGGGACCTTGAGCGCGCTCGCCCGGTTCTCGACGGCGATGCGCACGTTGGCGGTCATGCCCGGCAGCAGCGCCATGTCCGGGTTCGCGGCCGAGATCACCACGGTGTAGCTCACCACGTTCTGCACGTTCTGCGGCGACTTGCGGATCTGCCGGATTTCGCCCTGGAAGCTGCGCCGCGGAAAGGCGTCGACGGCGAAGGTCGCCGCCATACCGGCGCGCAGCCGGCCGACGTCGGCCTCGTCGATCGCGGCCTCGACCTGCATGTCGCGCAGGTCCTGCGCGATGGTGAACAGCACCGGCGCCTGCAGGCTCGCCGCCACGGTCTGGCCGGCGTCGACGTTGCGCAGGATCACGGTGCCGTCGACCGGCGCGCGGATCACGGTGCGCTCGAGGTCGACCTCGGCCTGCTGCAGCAGGGACTGGCGCTGCTTCACCGCGGCCTGCGCGCTCTGGATCTGCGCCTGGCTCACCTTGAGCTGCGCGTCGACCGCCTTGAGCTGCTCGCGCGTGCTGTCGAGCACAGTGCGCGCCTTGTCGAGCTCGGCACCGGAGATGTAGTTCTTGTCGACCAGCGCCTTCTTGCGCTCGAAGTCGCGCTGCGCGTCGGCGAGGTTCACCTTGACCTGGCCGATCGTGGCCTGCGCCGCCGCCTGGTTCGAGCGCGCCACCGCCACGGCGCTCTGCGCCGAGTCGAGGTCGGCGCGCGCCTGGTTCACGCGCAGCTCGAAGGTCGAAGGATCGATGCGCGCGATCACCTGGTCCTTCTTCACCGTGGTGTTGAAGTCGGCATAGATGTCCTTCACCTGGCCGGAAATCTGCGAGCCGACCTGGACCGTGGTGGTGGCGTTCAGCGTACCGCTCGCCACCACCACCGCGGCGATCGCGCCGCGCTCGACCTTGGCGGTGCGATAGCGCACCTCGCCGTCGCTGCTGCGGCTGTCGTACCAGTACCAGCCGCCGGCGGCGAGCACGGCGAGAGCGAGAGCGATGAGCGCGACGCGTTTCATTCCAGCCCGGGATTATCCTTGACGTTGATGAAGCGGGGGCGGTTGGCGGGCAGCGCGGGCACGGTCTTCAGCGTGCGCAGATGGCGGCTGACCACCTCCCAGATCGGCTCACCCGTTATACCCTCTCCGACCGGCGCCCACCCCGCAACTTTGTAACGCTTTGTTGCCTCCATCGGCTCGCCCCGCACGCGCAGCTGCGAGATCCTCGAGCCGATGCGCGCGCCCGGCTCGAGCGCGTAGCTCATGCCCGCGACGCGCACCATGTCGCCGCCCTGCTGCAGGTAGGGATCCGGGTTGAGCACGTTGTCCGCGATGTCCTCGAGGATGCCCTTGATCGCCTCGCCGCTGAGCTCGTTCAGGGTGGTTTGCGGATAGGTGATGGCGGTCTGGTCCATCAGGTGCTCGAGCGTGATGGCGTCGCCCGGCAGCAGCGTGGTGCCCCAGCGGAAGCCGGGCGAGAACGCGATCTGCGCGCCTTTGGCCTGCAGCAGCGCCTGCAGGATCAATTCGTCGAACGAGCCGTTGAAGTTGCCGCGGCGGTAAAGCAGGCCTTCGGTCACGGCAAGCTTCTCCTCCAACCGGGCGCGGAACGGCGCTCGTACACTTTCGACGTACGAGGCCATTTCCTGGTCGGCGTCGAGCAGGCGCGAGAACACCGGCAGCAGCCGGTACTGATAGCCGGTGACACCGGAGCTGCCGACCTGCAGGTCGAGCACGGCGAGGAACTTGCCGTTCGAGCCGGCATTCGTGACCAGCGTCTTGCCGACCGGAATCGCGCGCGGTACGGCGTCGTGCGTGTGTCCGCCAAGGATTGCGTCGAGCCCGCGTACGCGCCCGGCGAGCTTGAGGTCCACGTCCATGCCGTTGTGCGAAAGCAGCACCACGGCCCTGGCGCCTTTCTTCCGCACCTCGTCGATGCGCTGCTGGAGCGCTTTCTCCTGGATGCCGAACGTCCAGTCGGGCACGAAATGCCGCGGGTTGGCGATCGGCGTGTACGGGAAGGCCTGGCCGATGATCGCCACGGGGATGCCGTTCATGTCGCGCCAGGCGTACGCGGTAAACACCGGATCCTCGAAATCCGCGGTGCGCACGTTCTGGGCGAGCACCGGGATCGGCGAGTCCTTGAGCGGCTGCTGGCCGTAGGTGAACTCCCAGTGCGCCGTCATGTAATCGACGCCCAAGCGCTTCTGCGCGCCGCGCATGTCCTCGCCCCTGGTCCAAAGCGAGGTGGCCGAGCCCTGCCAGCTGTCGCCGCCGTCGAGCAGCAACGCACCCGGCCGCGACGCCCGCACCCGCTTCACCAGCGTGGCGAGGTGCGCGAAGCCGCCCACCTTGCCGTAGCGCCGCGCCAGCTGCTCGAACTCGAGGTGCGTGCAGGCATGGGCGAGCGCGCTGCCGCGCTTCAGCCCGAAGCGCTTGAGCGCGTGCTCGCCGACGGCGTGGTTGAGATTGATGTTCGGCTCGCGGAAATACACCGGCATCAGCTGCGCGTGCGTATCCGTGAGGTGCAGGAATGAGACGTTGCCGAAGCGCGGCACGTCGTACAGCTCGGCGGCGGCCTGGGCATCGCTGGTTCGCGGGCGCAGCGCGGCGCCTGCAGCGGCGGCGAGCGCCAGGAGTTGGAGGAATTCTCGGCGTTGCAACTACTTCCCGGTGAAGAACCGGTTCCAGAGCTTGCGGATGCCCCTGTAGAGCAGCGGCGGCATCAGATCGCGGAACAGTCCGGAGCTCGCGCAGCGCACCACGAAGTTGCCGAGGTTGAAGCGATCGCCCGGGCGCGACTTGAACAGCGTGTTGTGCTCGACCTCCGCGCGGCCCTCCGGCGGCTCCTTGGTGAAGTAGTAGAGCGAGAGCGACTTGCGCGTGACGTGCTCGGGGGTGCGCAGCGGCTCCGGATGGCCGTGGTACGACAGGTCCGAGGTCGCGAACAGCGCGGCGCGGTTGAAGCGCGGCAGGATCGCCTTCTGGCAGGCGGAGATCGAACGATCCCACAGCTCGAGGCATCCGCCGTACTCCTCCTGCCAGGCCGGGTTGAGGTACAGCAGCAGGTTCAGCCGGCGGAACAGGCGGTTCTGCGGGTGATGGCTGTAATCGATGTGCACGGCGAGCTTGCCGCCGCGCTTGATCTGATGCAGGCCGCCGCCGACCAGCTTGGTGTCCGCGATCAGCGCATTGATGCCGGTCGCGCGCTCGAGAAAGCGCAGGAACGCGCCGGAGTTGAGGCTGAACAGCACGTAGCGCTGCAGCGCCGGGATCTTGCCCTCGTCGGTCGTCGCGAGCTTGTTGCGCTGGTCTTCGGTGGGCTGCTGGGTCCAGATCGGCGACTCCGGACCGGGGAACGTATCGACCAGCTGCTGCGCGATCCGCTCGGGCAGGAAGTCGTCGATCACCAGGTGCGGAAAGGGCTGGCTGCTCTGGAACTCGCGCCGGTATTCGTCGGCGTTCGCGTGGTGCGCGGCGAACTGGTGATCGAGCGCGTCCTGCAGGGCGTAAACCGAGTACGAGGCGTCGGTCACTGCTTGTTGACTGGCGACTCCGGGTCGAGCAGCAGGCCGACCAGGTCCTTGATCTGCTCAGAGGTGAGGGTGCCCGAATAGCCCAGGCGCGGCATCTGCGAGCACAGGTTGTAGGCCTTGGCGTTGTAGATCTTGCCGTAGACGTAGCGCTGCATCTCCGGGCCGTTGCCGCGCATCCAGCCGAACCTGAGCAGGGTCGGCCCGATCGTGCCGTGCGACATCTCCTGCGGCGCGAGCTGGTGACAGTTGTAGCAGCTGCCTTCGCCGGCGCCCGGCTTGTCGTTCCAGGTCAGGCCGCGCCCGCCCTGCGCGATGCGTTCGCCACGCTTCCAGTCGCCGATCAGGCTCCCCTGCGGGAAGTCGATGGTCTTCATCTGGTCGGCTTCGAGCTGCCGCGCGAGCTCGGACGGCGGGCGGTCGTGGGTGTCGGTGCACACGCGCTGCAAGCCGTCCTGAACCACGCGCTCCATCGTCGCCTGGCCGCGCGCCTGGAAGTCCCGCTGCAGGACCTTCTGCACGTCGACCGGGGACTGCGCACACGCGATTCCCGACAACAGAACTGCGGAGAACAGCAGGGTCCTCATCGTTTCGTACCCGGGCCGCGGTACGGCTCGCCTGCCGCGGTCACGGTGAGGTAGGTGATGAGCGCGATGGTCGCTTCCGACGCGAACTTGGGCTCGGGATAGCGCATCTGCCGGTAGCAGTCGTTGATGCGCCACTGCATGGTCTTGAACTGGCTGTTCGACACGCGGTAGGCCGGCCAGGTCGCCATGATCGGGCGCGCGGCCTGCGGTTTGTGCAGCACCGGCAGCTCCTGCATGCGGATGCGCTTGTTGTCCTCGCCGTGGCAGCTCGCGCACGACATGTCCCAGCCGCCGGCGCGGTGGAAGAACAGCGCCTTGCCGAGCTCGTAGGCTGCCTTTTCCTTCGGGTGGGTGTGGCCCGCGGCGAGCTTCACGCCGCGCGACTGGCCGGCGATGTAGGCCGAGAGGTATTCCATCTCGGAGGGCTGGTTCTCGTTGCCGAACACGCGCTTGGTCGCCTCGTCGCGGCTGCGGCCCTGCAGCGTGGTCATGCAATGCAGCAGGCGCGTCTCGAGGTCCATCACCCGGTCGGCGTCCTTGAAGTAGCGCGGCAGGCGCGCGTAGGCGCCTTTCAGCACGCCGGCGCCCTGGCCGAGGTCGCATTTCTCCAGAGAGACGTTGTGCGGGCCCTGCGGCTTCTTCCACAGCGTCTCGCCCTCGAGCTCGAACAGCTCGACCGGCGAGCCCTCGGCGATCATCTGCTGGTACTTCTGGATTTCTTTCTTGGTGTCCTGCGCAGCGGCAGGGATCGCCGTCAGCCCGAGGATGACGATGGTTCCGAAAAAACGTGTCACGCGACCGCGGTCTCGATCGTGTTGCTCTCGCCCTTGTTGTCGAGCCAGCTCACCTCGATCTTGTCGCCCTTGGCGCCGCCCTTGAGGCGGAACGAGAACACCGGGTTGCGCGACACCGCCTGGCTGATCTCGGCCTCGATCACGGTCTTGCCGTTCTGCTTCACCGTCACGTTCTGGATGAAGTGCAGCGGCTGGCCGCTCTGCGCGGTGGTCATCGGATGGGTCATCAGCACGCGCACCTCGGTGGTTCCGCCCTGTGCCGTCGCCCGCATTTTCATCGGTCCCGCCATGTCAGCCTCCGCACCCGCCGATGGTGACTTTGATCTCGCGCGTGGCGCTGAACTGCTTGCCGCCGGCGAACGCGACCACGCGCACGTCCGAAGTCTCGCCCATCTTCACGTTCAGCTTGACGAACGGCAGGGCGCCTTCCTTGAACTCGAAACGCCCGGCGAGCGGGAACGGGTTCTTCTCGATCACCACCGCGATCGCGGTGGTGCCGGGCACGTTGGAGGAAATTTCGATCGGCACCACGGCGCCGTTCTCGGCGATCTGCGGCGCCTCGATCACGATGTCCTTGCTCGGCGCGGCGGCGGATGCGCCGATGCCCTTGAGGGCGTCGGGCGCGGTCTTCGCGCCGAATGCCTGCTCGTTCCAGGCGGCGAGCACGCTGAGCGGCTTGGCAAGGAGCAATCCCAGGAATGCGAGCAACGATCTTCTTGTCATGGGCGCTATTTTATCTTGCCGACCGGCGGAATACCCCTGATTTCCCCCCGTGTTTTTCCTCCAGCCGGACGTCGTTCAGCGTCATGCCGCGATCGACCGCCTTCACCATGTCGTAGATGGTGAGCAGGCCGACCGCGGCCGCGGTGAGCGCCTCCATCTCGACCCCGGTCTGGCCGCGGCACTCGACCCGGGCGACGATGCGCACCGCCGCCGGCTTCTTGCTCATCACGAAATCGACCGCGACCCGGGTGAGGGCGAGCGGGTGCGCGAGCGGAATCAGCTCGGCGGCGCGCTTGGCGGCCTGCACCGCGGCAATGCGCGCGACCCCGAGCACGTCGCCCTTCTTGGCGCGCCCCGCCGCGATCAGGCGCAGGGTGGAGGCCTGCATGGAGATGCGGCCGGAGGCGATCGCGACGCGGTGGGTGGCCGGTTTTGCACCGACATCGACCATGTGGGCGGAACCCTTGGCATCGAAGTGGGTCAACGACTTGCGTGTCATTTCGGGCGCTATCATAAACACATGCGGATCACCGCGTTCCTGCTAACCGCACTGGTCCTTCTCGCACCGCGGGCGATGGGGCAGACGCTCCCCGACCTCGGCTCGAGCGGCGACGTCACGCTGTCGCCGCAGCTGGAGCGGCGCATCGGCGAGAGCATCATGCGCGAGATCCGCTTCCGCGAGCCGGGCTACGTCGACGACCCGGAGATCACCGACTATCTCGCGACGCTCGGCGCGCGGCTGACGCAGAGTTCCTCGGGCGTGCGCTACGACTTCGAGTTCTTCGCGATCCGCGACCACACGATCAATGCCTTTGCGCTGCCCGGCGGCTTCATCGGCGTGCACACCGGGCTGATCACCGCGGCGGAGGCCGAGTCGGAGCTCGCCTCGGTGCTGGGACACGAGATCGGCCACGTCACGCAACGCCACATCGCGCGCATGCTCGGCCAGCAGCAGCAGATGCAGCTGCCGGTGCTCGCCGCGCTCGCCGCGGCGATCCTGCTCGGGCGCTCGCGTCCCGATCTGGCGAGCGGCGCCGCGGCCGCGGCCACTGCCGGTGCCGTCCAGACGCAGCTCTCCTTCTCGCGCGACTACGAGCGCGAGGCCGACCGCATCGGCTTCCAGTCGCTCGAGGCGGCGGGATTCGACGTGCACGCGATGGCCACGTTCTTCGAGAAGATGCAGCGCGGCAGCCGCCTCGCCGACGACGGCAGCATGCCGGGCTACCTGCGCACGCACCCGATCACCACCGAGCGCATCGCGGACGCGCAGAACCGCGCCGCGCGCCTGCCCTACAAGCAGCATCCGGACAGCCAGGAGTTCCAGCTGGTGCGGGCCAAGCTGCGCGCGGAGCAAGGCGATGCGCGCGACGCGCTGCAGTACTTCCAGTCGGCGGTGCGCGAGCGGCGCTATGCCTCTGAATCCGCCGCGCGCTACGGCCTGACCGTGGCGTACGTGCGCGCCAAGCGTGCGAAGGAAGCCGAGGCGGAGATCGCGCGCGTGCGTGCCGCCGGCGGCGGCGGGCCGATGATCGAGACCCTCGCCGCGCGCGTCAGGCAGGCGCAGGGCGACCGCGCCGGTGCAGCCAGGATGCTGGGCGAGTCGTACGCGAAGTACCCGAGCTCGAGGCCGTTGCTGTACGCGCACGCCGACGCCTTGCATGAGGCGGGCCAGAACGAGGAAGCGACCAAGCTGCTCGCCGAGTCGATCCGCGCCTACCCGCGCGATGCCCACCTCTATTCGCTGCAGGCCAAGAGCTACGCCGCGCTCGGCAAGCGCACCGCGCAGCACCAGGCGCAGGCCGAGTTCTACGCGCTGCAGGGCAGCCTGCCGGCGGCGATCGAGCAGCTGCAGATCGCGCGCACCGCGGGCGACGGCGACTTCTACCAGCTCTCGGTGATCGACGCGCGGCTCAAGGAGCTGCGCGCCCAGCACGCGCAGGAAATGAAGGACGCGAAGCGCTAGGGCGTTAGTTCTTCGGCGGCTGGTAGTACGCCTCGTAAAGCAGATCGAACGTCTTTTCCGCCTCGGCGAGCAGCTCGGCATCGCTGTTCGAGCGCCGCATCGCACCCTGCAGCAGGGTTTGCACACCTGCGGCCTCGGCGACCGGCGTGCCGCGCACCTCGAGGAAGTGCACGATGCTGCCGATCTTGACCAGCGCGGCGTTCTTCGCCAGGTCGAGGCGGTTGAGCATCTCTTCGTAGGTGACGCGCGCTTCGCTGTTGGTGAAATGCGCGCCCTCGAAGCCGAAGCTGATGGCGTTGTCCGGCAGCGATTGCGTTTTCTCCAGCCAGGTGAGGGTGGCCTCGGGATCGACGAAGCGGCGGATCAGCCAGGCGCTCGCCAGGCGGTCGGCCCACAGCGGCTTGCGCGTCACCCAGGTGCGGCCGAGCAGCGCCTCGCCG
>Ga0207708_10000264_pt1 | contig 41201 bp, 33 predicted proteins | sample KBSK5101metaG_FD_184340 | JGI IMG/M metagenome (GOLD analysis project Ga0207708, IMG submission 184340) | Corn, switchgrass and miscanthus rhizosphere microbial communities from Kellogg Biological Station, Michigan, USA - KBS K5-10-1 metaG... | ecosystem: Host-associated > Plants > Roots >... | reverse complement strand
GATCCGCGGCACCTTCGCCAACGTGCGCGTGCGGAACGAAATGACCCCGGGCGTCGAAGGCAGCAGCACCGTGCATTATCCCGACGGCGAGCGCCTGCCGATCCATGCCGCCGCCGAGCGCTACCGCGAGCAAGGCGTGCCGCTGGTGGTGATCGCCGGCGCGGAGTACGGCGCGGGCTCCTCGCGCGACTGGGCGGCGAAGGGCACGCGGCTGCTCGGCGTGCGCGCGGTGATCGCCGAGAGCTTCGAGCGCATCCATCGCTCCAACCTGGTCGGCATGGGCGTGCTGCCGCTGCAGTTCCCGGCCGGCGTGACCCGGAAGACGCTGGCCCTAAGGGGTGATGAGATGTTCGACATTTCCCTCTGCCTGTCACCGCGCGGCGAGCTCCAATGCACCATTGCGCGCGCCGACGGCAGCCACACCCAGCTCAAGCTGCTCTCGCGCCTCGACACGCGGCGCGACGTCGAATACTTCCGCCACGGCGGCCTGCTGCACTATGTGCTGCGGCACCGCCTTACCAACGAGGTCCCCGCATGAATCCCAGGAAGAAGCTGCGCGAGCTGCTCGCTCGCCCGACCTACGCCGTGGTGCCCGGCGCCTATGACACGCTCAGCGCGCGGCTGGTGCAGGTGGCCGGGTTCGACGCCGTCTACCTCACCGGCGGGGGCTACTCGCGCGCCAACGGCTATCCCGACATCGGGCTGCTCACGCAGACCGAGGTCACGCAGTGGATCTCGCGCACCGTGGACGCGGTCGACATCCCGGTGATCGCCGACATGGACGCGGGCTACGGCAACGCGCTCAACGTGATCCGCAGCGTGCGCGAGTACGAGAAGACCGGCGTGGCGGCATTCCACCTCGAGGACCAGGTATCGCCGAAGAAATGCGGCCATTACGAGGGCAAGCAGATCGTCAGCCGCGCCGAGATGGTCGGCAAGATCAAGGCCGCGGTCGACACGCGGCGCGACGCCGACATGGTGATCATCGCGCGCTCCGACGCGCGCGCCATCGAAGGACTGCAGGCGTCGATCGACCGCGTGAACGCCTACCTCGAAGCCGGCGCGGATGTCGGCTTCGTCGAGGCGCCGCAGTCGCGCGACGAGCTCGCCGCCGCCGCACGCCAGCTGAAGAAGCCCGCGCTGGTCAACATCTTCGAGGGCGGCAAGACCCCGGTGCTGCCGGCGCGCGAGCTGGAGGCGATGGGCTACCGCGTCGGCATCTATCCGTCCCAGACCCACCGCGCCGCCATCGCCGCGGCCAAGCGGGTGCTTGCGGTGCTCAAGCGCGACGGCGACACCGCGGCGATCGAAAGCGAGCTCGCCACCTTCAACGACCGCGAGGAAGCGGTGAACTCGCGCCGCTGGCGGGAGCTGGAGACGAAATACCTGAAAGACGTCTGATGCGCATCACGCTGTGCGAGAACATGCGCGCAGTGCCTTACGTGCCGTTCTATCTCGCGCTGGCCGGCGGCTACTGGGAAAGCGAAGGGCTCGACATCCGCCACGTGGTCTCGCCGAGTACCGCACGCACGGCGACCGCGCTGCTCGACGGCAAGGTGGACGTCTCGTGGGGCGGGCCGATGCGCGTGATGATGCATCACGACGCCGACCCGCGCTGCCCGCTGGTCTGCTTCGGGCAGGTGGTGGCGCGCGATCCGTTCCTCCTGGTCGGGCGTACGCGCAAGCCCAAGTTCCGCTGGCGCGATCTCGCCGGTCTGCGCGTCGGCCCGGCGGGCGACGTGCCGACGCCGTGGATGACCTTCCAGGACGACCTGCAGCGCGCGGGCCTCGACCCGGCCGCGATCGCCGGGCGCCGCGTGCGGCCGATGGCGCGCAACCTCGAGGCCTACCGCCGCGGTGCGCTGGACCTGGTGCAGGTATTCGAGCCGTACGCCGACCGGCTGGTGAGCGAAGGCCGCGGCCACGTCTGGCACCGCTTCAGCGAGCGCGGCGACATCGCGTACACCACTTTCTACGCGACGCGCCGCTTCACGCGGGCGCGGCGCGAAGCCTGCCGGCGGCTGGTGCGCGGCATGGCGCGCGCGCAGGCCGCGCTGTTCGCCGCCACGCCCGGCGCGCTCGCCGACGCGGTCGGCGGCTTCCTGCCGAAGCTTTCGCGCGAGGCGCTCACGCGCATCATCGGCGCGTATCGCGCGAGCGGCCTGTGGGCGGCGACGCCCGATCTGCCGCCGGCGCCGATCCTGCGGTTGAAAGCCGCGCTGGTGTCGGGCGGCTTGATCCGCTCCGACCCGCCTTACGAGAGAATCGTAGACCCTGAGCTTTCAGCATGACCGTTCCCACCATAGACCTGTCCAGGTCCGGCATCGCAGACGAGGTCGCACGAACCTGCGAGCAGACCGGCTTCCTGATCATTTCCGGCCACGGCTTCCCGCTCGATCTGCTCGCGCGAGCGCAGCGCGAGCTGTTCGCCTTCTTCGACCTGCCGGAGGCGACCAAGAACCGCTGGCATCCGAGCGGTCCTTCGCGTCAGCGCGGCTACCACGGCTTCGCTACGCGCGGCCTCGCGTACACGCTCGGGCAGAAGACGCCGCCCGACCTGCGCGAAACCGTCTTTCTCGGCCCGGTCGACGACCATCGCGCCTATTACGCCGGCATGCCGGAGGCGGCGACGAGCTACGCGCCGAACCTGATTCCCGATGAGCCCGCCGGCCTCGCCGACACGCTGGTGGCGCTCTATCGCGCCTACGAGCGCCTGGCGCACGACATGATGCGCGTGTTCGCTGCCGCCCTGCGCCTGCCCGAGGGCTTCTTCGACGGCACGCTCGACCGGCACTTCAGCATCATGTCCTGCCACCACTATCCGGTGCTCGAGCAGCCGCCGCTGCCGGGCCAGCTGCGCACCGGTGCGCATACCGACTACGGCGCGATGACGATCCTGTCGGCGACCGATGCCGAAGGCGGGCTCGAGGTGCGCATGCCCGACGGCAGCTGGGCGGGCGTGCGGCCGCGGCCCGGCGAGTTCGTCGTCAACCTCGGCGACATGATGGCGCGCTGGACCAACGAGCGCTGGGCTTCCACGCTGCACCGGGTGGTGAATCCCCCGCTCGGCGCGGCGCAGAGCCGGCGCCTGTCGATCGGCATGTTCGTGCACCCGAACTACGACCAGCACATCGAATGCGTGCCGACCTGCCTCGCGCCGGGGGAGAAGCCGCGCTACGCCACGATTACTGCGGGCGAGCACATCAAGCGCAAGATCGAGCGCAGCCACCAGGCAGCATGACGGCGGCGGGACGCCCCTTCGTTCGCGTCACGCTGCCGCTCGCGGTCTTCGGGCTCATCAACCAGGCGGCGCGCACGGTGATGGCGGTCATCGGGCCGGTGCTGGCGGTGGAGTTCGCGCTATCGGCGAGCGAGCTCGGGATGCTCGCCGCGTGCATGCTCGCGGCCTATGCAGTGGCGCAGCTGCCGGGCGGCATGGCGCTCGACCGGATCGGCGCGCGCAACGTGCAGGCGGCGTTGAGCCTGGTCACGGCCGCGGGGTTCGCGCTGTTCGCGCTTGCCGAGAGCTTCGCGGCCCTGGTCCTCGCGCGCCTGATCGTCGGCGTCGGCATCTCCGCCGGCTTGATGGCCCTCATCAAGGCCAACGCGCAATGGTTCTCGCCGGCGAAGGTCGCCCTCGTCACCGGGGTCGCGGTTGCCATCGGCGGCCTGGGAAGCGTGCTGTCCACCGTGCCGGTCGCCGCCGCGTTGCCGGGACTCGGCTGGCGCGGCGTGCTGTGGGTGCTGTGCGGCCTCTCCGCCGCGACCGCATTCTGGATTCTTCTCTCGGTGCCCGAGCGGCGCGGCGGCAACGCAGGCGGGATTGGCGCCCAGCTCTCCGTAATGGGCTCGATCCTCCGCTCGCGGGTGTTCTGGCGGTTCGCGCCCGCGGTGGCGATGCTCTCGGTGCTCAACTTCGCCTACCTCGGCCTGTGGGCCGGGCCGTGGCTGCGCGACGTGGCGGGCTACGACAGCCGGCAAAGCGCGAGCATGCTGCTCGCCTACACGGTGACGATGATGGCCGGTGCGCTACTCGTCGGCGCGGCGACGAGCCGCGCCAAGGCGCGCGGCTTCCCGCCGATGCTGGTCACGCTGGCCTGCACCGCCGGACAGGTCGCGGCGCAGATCGGGCTCGTGCTGCAGCCCGCCGCGCCGCTCGCGGTCGGCGGGTTGTGGATCCTGTTCGCCTTCTGCGTCGCCGGCGCCACGCCGGGCTATATCACCGTAGGCCAGATGTTCCCACCCGAGCAGACTGCGCGCGTGGCGACGGCAGTCAACACGCTCACGCTCGGCGGCGCGTTCGTGCTGCAGGCCGCGGTCGGCTGGGTGCTCGACTTCTGGCCGCGCACTGCCTCCGGTGGATGGGACCCGCGCGGCTACTCGGCCGCCCTCGCAGTCTCGCTGCTGCTGCAGCTTGTGATCGCGGCCCGGCTCATCGGAGGAAAACGCTAGATGGCGCTCGAAATCGCAATCCGCCGCTTCGGCGGCCCGGAAGTGCTCGAGGCGCGCGACGTGCCGCCGCAAGCGCCGGGCAAGGGACAGATCCGCATCCGCCACAAGGCGATCGGCGTCAATTTCACCGACGTGCACGGTAGACGCGGGGACTATGCGCCGCTGCATGCCATGCCGATGCCGCTGGTGCTCGGCCTGGAAGCCGCGGGCGTGGTGGAAGCGGTGGGTGAGGGCGTGGAGCGCTTTCGCGCCGGCGACCGCGTCGCCTATGCCTCGGCGCCGATCGGCGCCTATCGCGAGGTGCGCAACTTTCCCGCCGAGCGCTGCGTCGCGCTGCCGCCGGGCGTGTCGGAGCGTGCGGCGGCCGCGCTGCTGCTGAAGGGCCTCACGGTGCAGACGCTGCTGCGGCGCGTGTTCCGCGTGCCGTCCGGCGGCTGGGTGGTGTTTCACTCCGCGGCGGGCGGCGTAGGCACGCTCGCCGGCCAGTGGCTGCGCTCGATCGGCGCCCATGCCATCGGCACGGTGGGCTCCGAAGCGAAGGTCGCCGCGGCGCGCGCCGCGGGATACGAAGAAGTGTTCGTGCGCGGGCGCGACGACTGGTCCGCGCGCGCCCGCGAGCTCTCGGGCGGCGGCGTGGCGGCGGTCTACGACTCGGTCGGGCGCGATACCTGGCAGGGGTCACTCGCCTGCCTCGCGCCGCGCGGCCACTTCGTCTGCTTCGGCAATTCATCCGGCCTCGCGCCGTCCTTCCAGGTGAACGAGCTGCGCGACCGCGGCAGCCTCCTCCTCACCTGGGTGCGTTTCAGCGACTACACCGCGACCGCCGCCGAACTGCAGGCCGCGGCGCAAGAGCTCTTCGAGATGCTCGCAAGCGGCGCGCTGCGCGCGCCGGAGCCGCAGTGCCTGCCGCTCGAGCGCGCGGCCGAGGCGCACCGCCTGCTCGAAAGCGGCCAGACCACGGGGCCGCTCGTGCTGCTGCCCTAGGCCGCTCGCTATACTGGTGACATGCCTGCATTAACCCTCCAGCGCCTCGGCCATGCCTGCGGCGCCCGCGTCACCGGCGTGGATCTTTCCAGGCCGGTTTCCGCCGCCGACCTGGAGGCGATCCGCCAGGCCTGGCTCGAGAACCTGGTGCTGGTGTTTCCCGGCCAGAAGCTCGACCCGCGCTCGCTGGTGGCGTTCACGCGCAATTTCGGCGAGCTCGACGATTACGCCACGCAGCCGTTCAACCGGCATCCGGAATTCAACGAGGTCTTCGTCCTCACCAACAAGCGCACCAACGGCAAGCCGTCGCCGACCTACAACTCGGGACAGAACTGGCACACCGACCTGTCCTACACGCTGCGCCCGGCCAAGGGCACGGCGGTGTACTGCGTGGAGAAGCCTTCGGTGGGCGGCGACACCATGTTCGCCAATATGTATCTGGCCTACGAGCGGCTCTCGCCGAAGATGCGCGAGTTCCTCGACGGGCTCGAGGCGGTGCACGACGCGAGCCTGATCGAGGGACTGGACAAGCGCGGTCCTGAAGTGGCCAACGAGTTCCGCCGCCTCAATCCGCCGGTGGTGCATCCGGCGGTGCGGCTGCATGCGGAGTCGGGACGCAAGGCGCTGTACGTCAACGAGCGCGTGCGGAATTTCCTCGGGCTCTCGGAGGCCGAGAGCAAGCCGATCGTGAAGTTCCTGTGCGAGCATTCCGTGCAGCCGCGCCATACCTACCGGCACTACTGGACCATCGGCGACCTGGTGATGTGGGACAACCGCTGCCTGGTGCACCTCGCGGTCGGCGACTACGACCCGGCCGAGATCCGGCACATGATCCGCACCTCGTGCATGGGCGATTACTACGGCCGCTACCTCGATCCCGAGGCCGCGGCGGTGCAGATGAAAGGCGCTCCCGCGCCAGCCGCCGACAAGAAGTCGGTCGCGGCGCTACACGATTAGGACCGTCGTCGTCCCCGCGAAGGCGGGGACCCCATTTGGGAAATCGTTAAGGCGATAGAGTCAACGCACGCTCAACCAAGCGCGTTGCTCGCCGCGTGAAGCAGCCGGTGGTCTACATCCTCGCCAGCGAACCCTATGGAACGCTCTACATAGGCGTGACAAGCAGTCTTGCCGGTCGCCTTGAAGCGCATCGCAATGGCTCGGTGGACGGATTTACCAAGAAGTACGGCGTTCATACGCTCGTGTACTTCGAAGTTCACGCGGACATGTACGAGGCGATTCAACGGGAGAAGAGACTCAAGAAATGGAACCGCGCGTGGAAGATCGGGCTGATCGAGGAGATGAATCCCGAGTGGAAGGACCTTTCTGCGCAGGCTTTCTAATTGCTAGACGGGGTCCCCGCCTTCGCGGGGACGACAGCGATATCTAGTTTGCCTTGATTCCCGCTTCGCGGATCACCTTGCCCCACTTGTCCTGCTCCGCGCGGATGTAAGCGGCGGCCTGCTCGGCCGTGCCGCCCATCGGCTCGGCGCCGAGGTCCTGGAAGCGCGTGACGATCGCCGGCTTGGCGATCATCTTGTTGAGCTCCGCATTGAGGAAGCGCAGTACGTCAGGCGGCGTCTTCGCCGGCGCCATCAGCGCGAACCAGCCGAGCACTTCGAAGCCTTCCAGCCCCTGGCCGGTTTCCGCGACCGTCGGCACGCCGGGCAGCAGCGCCGAGCGCTTCGCGCTGGAGATCGCGAGCGGCTTCAGCGACCCTTTTTTTATGTGCGGCGTCATGATCGCCACGTTCTCGAACATCATCGGCACGCGGCCCGAGAGCAGGTCGGGGAGCAGCGCGCCGCTGCCCTTGTAAGGGACGTGCAGCATGTCCACGCCCGCCATGCGCTTCACCAGCTCGCCGCCGAGGTGCTGCGCGGTGCCGGGGCTGGAGGAGGCGAATTCGTATTTGCCCGGATTCTGCTTCAGCAGGCGAATGAGCTCGCCGAAGCTCGACACCGGGATCGACGGGTGCACGACGAACACGTACGGCGTGCTGCCGATGAGACCCACCGGCGTGAGGTCGCTCTCGCTGTAGGGCAGGTTGTCGTAGAGCGCGCTCGCGGTGCCGTAAGTGCTCGGCACCATGACCAGCGTATGGCCGTCGGGCGCCGACTTGGCGACCGCACCCGCGGCGATCGAGCCGCTGGCGCCGGGCCGGTTTTCCACCACGAACGGCTTGCCGGTCTGCACCGCGAGCTCCTGCGCCGTGAGCCGCCCCATCACGTCGGTCGTGCCGCCCGGCGGGAAGCCGACCAGGATCTTCACCGGCTGGCTGGGATAGCCCTGCGCGAGCGCGAACCCGCAGCATGCAAGCGAGACCAGTGCTGCGAGCGCTGCCAAAGTTTTTCTCATGCCACTATCTTACGCAGATCCGCCCGACCGTCAGCAGCATGGTCGAGAACAGGCTCCAGAACAGGACCTCCAGCATCACCGCTCCTCCACAACCAGCGCGCACCGAACCGGGTCGCGCCCTTGCCATATGTGCGAAACCACCACGGCCGTCGGCTTGCGCGAGACGGTCCACCACGTGCGCGGCGCCTGCGCGCGCAGCACGTTTTCGGCCTGGTCGAGCGTCCCGCATCGCGCGGCCTGTTCCAGCGCGCGGGTCAGGCTCGGCGTGATGTAACCGCCGTACCGCGGGTCAATTTCAAGATGGAGCTTTGTCATGGGAAATGTTTCTGGCTTTCAGTGGAGCGCGCGCGTGAAAGTGCGTCCGAGCACCAGCTCGCGCGTCGCGGGCTCGTCGTCGATCAGGTTGAGCATCGCGAGCGCGATCTCGCCGCAGAGCTCCTGCGTGTGCGCCAGCCATGGGCTGGTCGCGACGTCGGTCAGCACCAGCTCGCGCCCGAGCAGTTGCGCGGAGTGTTCGCCGGAGAGCGTGCCCGCTTCCTGCACCGAGAAGCCGACGAGCGAGGGCCAGCGGCGGAAGAGCGACTCGACCACGGCGGCCAGCCGGCTCTGGGTTGCGGGCGTTCTCATGCGCCTAGAATTGGCTGCGGGCTCCGCGCACCGCAGCGAGCTGCCAATCGTCGCTGCGCGGGTCGTGGCGCAGGACGAACTCGCGGCCGTCGGCGACCAGCAGGCGGAAGCGCCGCACCGAATTGTCCGCGACGCGGTCAAGCACGCTGGTGACGTGCAGCCAGCGTGCGCCGAGCAGAAACGTGCGCGGCTCGCCGCCGCGGCTGCATTGCACCTGGATCTTCATGAAGGTCCCCTTGATTTGGTTGGTTAACGTTTGGCCGCGGGCACATGCGCCGCTGCGACGCGCCGCGCGACCAGCTCGCGCACGCGCCCGAATTCCATGCGCTTGTCGAAAACCGCGCCTGCCCCGAGCCGCTCGGCGAGCTGCCGGTACGAATGGGGTGCGAAGCTGGTCAGCATGCAGAAGTCGATCTCCGGCGCGTTGACGTGCACGGCGTTGAGCACGTCGAAGCCGCTGCCTTCGGCGAGATGGACGTCGAGCAGCACCAGGTCGGGCCGCAAGTCGAGGATGTCGCGGATCGCGGGCAGGGCGCTCTGCGCCTCGCCGACGATCTCCGCGCCGGGAATCGTGGCGAGCATCGCGGCGAGCTGCCCGCGCACCACGAGGGAGTCTTCAACCAGGAAAATTTTCATGCTGCTGTCTCCTGTTCGGATTAGTTCCTGCGGCTACCGCACGCGCCAAAATCGATCTCGAGGCCCAGCGCTTCGATGGGGTGCCGACCGACCGGCTCGCACAGGTACAGCGATCGCCACGTCGCGTCGTAGGCGCGGGCCAGGACGTACCCTTGTACGGTTTCGATAGGTTCGTGATCGCTGAGACGGAACAGTCGGCAGTTCATGGGCCGACTATCTACGTGCCGGCCAAGTGAGACTTGACCGCTGGCGCCAGACGCTACTCCCGGCGCGTCATCGTCCGGTGGTCGGTTGGACTGAGGCCGGTCCAGCGCTTGAACGCGCGGGTGAATGCGCTCGGCTGGGAGAAGCCGAGCGAGAAGGTGATGTCGGTGACCGAGCGGCGCGGGTCCTCGATGTAGCGCAAGGCGAGGTCCCTGCGCGTATCGTCGACCAGCTGCAGGTAGGTCATGTTCGCTTCGGCGAGCTTGCGCTGCAGCGTGCGCGGGCTCATGTGCAGCTGCTTCGCCACTTCCTCCTCGGTGCCTTCGCCCGAGGACAGCTGCTCGAGCACCGCCGCGCGGCAGCGCGAAACCACGTCAGCCTTGTCGAGCCGCGCGAGCTCCTCGGTCAGCATCTGGTCGAACGTCGCCGCGAGTTGCCGGTTGGCCGACGGCAGCGGGCGGTCAGCGTCTTTGGCCGAGAGCACGAACGTGTTCTCCTCGGCGCCGAACTGGACCTTGCATCCGAAGAAGCGCTCGTAGGCATCTGCGGGCTCGGGCTTCCCGCGACGCAAGGTTGCGCCAACTGGCCGCAGAGCCGCCCCTGCATTCATCCGGCATAGACTGAGCAGGACCGCCATGGCGATGTCGACGACGACGGCGGCCACCGGCACGACGGCTGGATTGCCGCGGTTCGCCCCGAAGCGGACCCTGAGCCCTTGCCTTGTGTCTTCAATCTCGGTGGCGCCGCGCTCGCCGATCAGGCGCGAGTAGCGCACCGTCCGTTCCAGGGCGGTGCGCAGCGTCGAGCTCGACAGCCAGGCGTATCCGAGCACGCCGAGCTCCGACGGGTGCCAGCAGTGCGCCGCGTGGAGCCCGAACGCAGGATCGCGGATCAGCGGAATGGCGACGCGGAGGATCGCGTCGATCTTGTCGACCTCGATGCGCTCGCCCGGAGCGGGGATGGCAGCGAGGTCGATACCGGCGCCTCGAGCGATGCCGGCCGCGTCGAGGCCGTGCCACTCCAGCAGGCGCCGGAACGTATGGCCCGCCGAGGCGAGGAAACTCTGGCGTGACTGATTGCGCGTGCGTCCGTCGACCGACGCTCTCATGCGGCCCTCCCTGATTCGGATGATGTCATCTAACCGGCGCAGGCGGGCAAACGCTCACTAATACAACCGGAGGCCCGCGAAATGAGAAGCGGCCCGCCGCTGAGGGCAACCGGGCGTCAGCCTGTGTTCAAATACCGGGGCGCATTCCCAACAAAGGATCCCCGGACATGAACAAGATCTGCGCCTTCCTTTCAGTGTGCCTGCTCGCCGCCTGCGCCAGCACGAAGGAGCCCGCGGTGCCGCCCACCGCGTTCCGGCTGACGTCGCCCGGCATCCCGGACAACGCGATGATGCAGCCGAAGAACGCCGGCAACTTCGCCAAGAACCCGAACTGCACCGGCCAGAACGTCTCGCCGCCGCTCGCGTGGAGCAACGTGCCGGAGAAGACGCGCAGCTTCGCGATCATCTGGGACGACCAGGCCGGCCGCGCCGGCCTCGGCGTCTCGCACGCGGTGATCTACGGCATTCCCGCGACCGTCACGTCCTTCCCGGAAGGCGCGCTCGGCGGAGCGCCGGCGGCCGGCCAGTTCGTTCCCGGCAAGAACACGCTCGGCATGCACTGGCTCGGGCCGTGCTCGCCGAAAGGCAACGCGCCCCAGCATTACGTCATGACGATCATCGCCACCACGGTCGAGCCGGGCGAGCTGCCGGCGGGCCTCACCAAGCCCGAGCTGCTGAAGGCGCTCGAGGGCGGCAAGGCGCTGCGCGCCGCGAGCCTGGTGCTGCGCTTCGCGCAATAGAAGGATGGCGACACGCCCGCAGGTGCTGCTCTGGGCGCAATCGCCTGCGCCCTACGTCGAGGCGATCAAGGCCGCCGGCCTCGCGGAGCGGGTGATCATCCATACGCTTGCCCCGAGCGCGAAACCATCGGCCGAGCAGATGGCGCAGGTCGAGGTTCTCATGACCTACAGCATTCCCGCGGGCGTGCTGGGCGGCATGCCGAAGCTGCGCTGGGCGCAGGCGATGATGGCGGGCGTCGAGAACTGGATGGCGCTGCCGGACCTGCCGCCGGCGCTGCTGCTGACTAGCGCGCGTGGAACGCACGAGGAGTCGATGCCGGAGAACATCATCGGCGCGCTGCTCTACGTGGCGAAACCCTATGCCGCCGCGGTGGAGAACCAGAAGAGCGCCAAGTGGGTGCGCATGGTGCCCGAGCCGCTGACCGGCAAGACGCTCGGCATCCTCGGGGTCGGCGTGATCGGCCAGAAGGTGGCGCGCATCGCGGCGACGCTCGGCATGCGCGTGATCGGCACGCGACGCCGGCCCGCGGCGGTGCCCGGCGTCGAAAGCGTGCTCCCTCCAGAACGCACGAACGAAGTCCTGGAGCAATCCGATTACGTGCTGCTCCTCCTGCCTGCGACCCCGCAAACCGAGAATTTCATCGACGCCGGGCGGCTGCGCCGGATGAAGCCGGGCGCGTGGCTGCTGAACTTCGGGCGTGGCCAGCTGGTCAAGGACGACGATCTGGTCGCGGCCGTGCAGGAGAAGCGCATCGCCGGCGCCGTGCTGGACGTCTATCGCCAGGAGCCGCTTCCGGCCGAGCATCCATTCTGGACGACCAAGGGAATTGTCGTGCTGCCGCATCTCGGCGGCCCGCACCCGCAGCGCGACAAGTTCGTCGCGCGCCTCTTCGTCGACAACCTGGCGCGCTTCCTGGACGGCAAGCCGCTCAGGGAAGTCGTCGACCGGAAGCTGGGGTATTAGCGCAGCGACTAGGAGCGATGAGATGAGCGAAACCAGGCTGTACAACTGGAACGACCTGCCAAAGGACTCGCCGCGAGCGGGGATTGAACGCGTCGCCTTCAGGGGCGACAACGCCATGGTGGTGATGAACTGGATCAAACCCGGTATGAAGCCGGGCCCGCACAGTCATCCATTCGAGCAGCTAGTCTTCATCGTGCAGGGACGGACGCGCTTGCACGTCGGGGACGAGGTGCTGGAATGCGGTCCGGGTTCGATGGTGCGCGTACCGCCCGATGTGGTGCACTACGCCGAGGCGGTAGGCAATGAGGTCTGCCTCAACATCGACGTCTTCGCGCCCGTGCGTCGCGATTACCTGCACTTGGTGGAGTACCAGAAGGACTAGCGCTTGTCGGGCGACCAGCCGTAAGCCTTCGCGCACGCGCCGCCCATCAGCATGGCGCGCTCGCTCTTGCTCAGGCGATCGGTGTTGAGGAACGGCTCGACCGCCTGCTCGTAGTTCACCACCGCGAAGGCGCGCGTCCAGTCGGTGCCCCACAGGCAGCGCTCGACGCCCCAGGCATCGATCAGGCGCCGGATCGGATCCCAGATGTCGGGGAACGGGTAGGGCTTGTGCGAGAGCGTGCAGGCGCCGCTCACCTTGATCAGCGCGTTCGGGCGCTTCGCGAGCTCGAGGACCTTCGGCAGGTCCGCCCACGGCTGCGCGGGCCGCGCGTCGGGCGTGCGCGGCTGCTGGATCGCCATGTGGTCGATGATGAAGCGGGTGTTCGGATGGCGGTCGATGAGCGTCGCGCCCGCCTCGAGGTTTCCCCAGAACAGCACGTTGACCGGAAAGCCATGGCGCGCCGCTTCACGCGCGATGCGATCGAGGCCGGGATCGTCCGGGCGCAGGCCCGCTTCGCGCGTCGTCATCATGATGCGCACGGCGACCGCACCCGGCTGCTTCTTCCATTCGGCGATGACCTCGCCGACCTTCGGATCCGCGGGGTTGACCGGCTTGATGATCGCGAAGCGCGCGGGGTGCTTGCGCTGCACCTCGACCGCATAGCTTGCGTCGTACTGGTAGAGCGAAAAGGCCGAGATGAAGATCGCGCCGTCGACGCCGACCTTGTCCATCGCCGCGACCATCTCGTCGCCGGTGACGTGGGGAGGCCAGTTCGGCACGCTGTGCCAGGGCCGCTTGGGGGTGTTCGCTTCGTACGCGTGGACCTGCGAGTCGATGATGGGCATGGGCGATAATTTACCTGAGTGTTCCGAGACGGACCGCTAACCCGACGTGAACCAGAAACCATCCGCTACGCCACGGGCCGGTGCGCGCTCGGCGCGCTGCTGGTGGCGATCAGCGAGCGCGGGATCGTCTCGATCATGGTGCGCGACACCCAGTCTCGCCTGATCCGCGACCTCGGCGCGCGATTCCCCAGGGCGAATCTGGTGCGCGACGAAAAGGGCAGCAAGGCCATGGTCGCGAAAGTCGCCCGCTACATCGCGGCGCCGTTGCGGCCTTTCGCGCTGCCGCTGGATATCCGCGGCACTGGTTTGCAGCAGCGCGTGTGGAGCGAGGTGCGCAAGATCCCCTTCGGCGCGACCTCGACCTACTCGAAAATCGCCGCGGCGATCGGCGCGCCGAAGGCGATCCGCGCGGTCGCCCAGTCATGCTCGCGGAGCTGGTTCGCTTTTGCGGTGCCCTGCCATCGGGTACTGCACACCGGGCGCCGCCGCGAGGGACGGCAGTACGATTGGGTGGACTACGAGGCGAAGCTCGGCGCGAAGCGGCGAAGGTAGAGTTTGCGCCCGTATGTTCGGTAGCGAACATGGAAAACACGCTGGGCCCCGAGCTCTGCCCGCTACCGGACATAAGCGCATGAAAATTTACGGGTAGCTAGTATTCGGGCGCCGCGGCGGCTGCTGCCGTCTGCGCAGAAAACAACAAGGGTGCCCGGCTATCAACATGGCAACGAAGGCAGGTCCAGCAAACCTCATCCTGGCGTCGATTCCGGCAGAGACCTACCGACGGATGAAACTTGAGCTCGTGTCCCTCGAGCTTGGGCAGGTGCTGTGCGAGCCGTGGGCGCTCGCTTCGCACGTGTATTTTCCGAACGATTCGCTGATCTCGCTGATCGCCGCCGCCGAGGGCGGGAGGGGAGTCGAAGTCGGAATGGTCGGCTACCAGGGCATGTTCGGCGTCTCGCTCGCGCTCGGGGTAGGCAGCCGGTCGCCCGCTCGCGCCCTCGTGCAGGCGGCCGGAACCGCGATGCGCTTGAGCGCCGCAAGGTTTTCCGCCGAGCTGGACCGGAACGTGCCGTTGCGCCGGGCGGCTGCGCGGCATGCGTATGTGTCGATGGCGACGGCGATGCAGGTCGCTGCCTGCAACAACTCGCACGTCGTGGATGAACGATGTGCCCGGTGGCTGCTGATGACCAGCGATCACCTGGGGACCAATGCGTTCTTTCTCACGCAGGAGCTCCTGGCGCAGATGCTCGGCGTGCGCCGTGGCGGCGTCAGCGAGGCGGCCGCCAGGCTGCAGAAGCGTGGTCTTGTGAGCTACCGCCGGGGCCGGATGACGATCCTGGACCGGGCCGGGCTGATTGCGGCATCGTGCCGCTGCTATGCAACCATCCGCAATCTGACCAAGAATTGATTTCACTCCGCCTTGATGCCGCGCTCCTTGATGACGCGCCCCCACTTCTTCTGCTCGCTTTCCAGGTGCGCGGCGGCCTCCTCGGGCGTGCTCGCGATGACCGTCAGCCCCCGCTCCTCGTAGGACTTCACCTGATCGGGGGCGGTGAGCGCCTTGCGGATGTGTGAATTCAGCGTGTCGACAATCGCGCGCGGCGTGCCTTTCGGTGCCGCGACCACGAACCAGGTATCGAACTCGTAGCCAGGCACGCCGGCCTCGGCGACCGTCGGCAGCTCCGGCAGGGCGGGATTGCGTTTCGCGCTCGTCACCGCCAGCGCTCGCATCCGTCCGGCTTTCACGTAGCCGATCTCCTGCGAGATGTTGCCGAAGGTGACCGCCACGTCGCCGGCGATTAGCGCCGTGTCCGCGGGACCGCCACCCTTGAATTGCACCGCCACGATGTTGACGCCCGCAAGCAGGTTGAAAAGCTCGCCGGCGATGTGCGGATTGGTGCCGACGCCTGCGGCGGAGTAGAAAAGCTGGCCCGGTTTCGCCTTGGCGAGGGCGACCAGCTCCTGGATCGAGCGCGCCGGCAGCGACGGATGCACGGTCACGAGCGACGGCGACGACGCGACCAGCGAGATCGAAACGAAGTCCCGCAGCGGGTCGTACGGCGCGCGCGGCAGCAGGAACTGGTTGCTGACGAAGGGAATGGTGTTGACGAGCAGCGTGTAGCCGTCCGGCGGCGAATTCATCACGAGCTCCGTGCCGATCACGCCGGAGGCCCCCGAGCGGTTGTCGACCACCATCTGCTGGCCCAAGGTCTCGGAGAGCTTCGCCGCCAGCAGCCGGCCGACGACGTCTACGCTGCCGCCGGGCGGAAACGGCGAGACCAGGCGAATCGTTTTCGACGGATAGCTTTGCGCGAGCGCAGGCAAGGCGCCCATTGCCGCGGCGAGCGCAAGCGCGGCCGCCATGAGGCCCCACGACCTGTTCATGAGTCTCTCTCCCCTCGATGTACCGGGCGCAAGGATCATACCCGCGAGATGCGAAAACTCGCCGCGAAGCGGCATCGGTAGTCGATTGGGCGCATACTGCAACGAGTCTTTACCGTCCTCCGCGCCGTACAAGCTGGAATCTCCCAGCCACCTCGCCTGGAAATGTGAGGTGAACCTTGAATCGCATCAATGTGGTGTTCAGCAACATGCTGGGAGAAACCTTTGCCCTCGGCCCCCTGACGCAGATCTATCTCAAGAACCGTGAGTTGCGGGAAGCTGCCGATAGTCCGGTGCTGGCGACCGACACGGACTATCGCTGGCATACCAAGGGAGGAATCTTCAGCCGATTCGATTGCCCCCATACCTGCCATGTGACGTTGGAACGTAGCAGCGGGGGCTCGAAGCGCTACGGGCCCTACCGACATTTTTCCAGCCTGAATGGCCTCAAGTTCGTCGACCACCAGTTGTTTTGTAATTACGACGAACAGCACAAGGATTGGTACGGGTATGACTCGGGCCAGCACTGGGACGCAGTCCGTGTAATGCCGGCCTGAACGGGTCGGGCGGCCTAAGCGCTGAACGCTGCGCTACCATGCTGCGCGGAGGGGTGCCATGAACGGATTACGGGTCTTCGTAGTGGCGATGGTCTGCTGCAACGTCGCGTTCGCGCAGAACTACCCGACGCGACCGGTCACGATCGTCGTACCGTTTTCGGCGGGCGGACCGACGGACACCATCGGGCGGATCATGGCCGAGCGGATGACGAAGACGCTCGGGCAGACGGTCGTGGTGGAGAACATCACGGGGGCGGGCGGCAACATCGGCGTCGGCCGCGTGGTTCGGGCGGCGCCCGATGGCTATATGGTGAGCATCGGCCACATCGGCCCGCACGTGATCAACGGCGCGATGTACAAGCTGGACTACGACCTGCTGAAAGACCTGGCGCCGGTCGGCATGTTCGTGACCAACCCGCAGGTCATTGTTTCGAAGAACGGCCTGCCCCCGAAGGACCTCAAGTCGCTGATCGAATACGCCAGGAGCACGCCGATCTCGATCGCCACGGGCGGTGCCGGGACGCCGTCGCACATCAGCGGGGTGTTCTTCCAGAAGCTCACCGGCGGCGCGGCGCAGATCGTGCACTACCGCGGCGGTGCGCCGGCGTCGGCGGACATCATGGCCGGCCATGTCGACGTGTTCTTCGACCAGGCGGTGAACGCGCTGCCGCAGAGTCGCTCGGGCAAGGTGCGCGCATATGCGGTCACGCAGACCACACGGCTATCCGTCGCGCCCGACATCCCGACGGTCGACGAAGCGGGCATGCCGGGCTACTACATGGCGGTGTGGCACGCACTCTGGGTGCCGGGCCGCACGCCGCCCGCGGTCATCGCGCGGCTCAACTCGGCGATGGTCGAAGCCGCAGCCGACGACGGCGCGCGCAAGCGCCTGATGGATCTTGGCCAGGAAATCCTGCCCAGGGACAAGCAGACGCCGGAAGCGCTCGGTGCGCACCACAGAGCCGAGATCGAAAAGTGGTGGCCGATCATCAAGTCGGCCGGGATCAAGGCCGACTAGTGTTTCAATCCGGTGACGCGGAACAGGGTTATCCCGTAATCGCCTGAGGGAATGGATGGTCGCGGGCGCGCTGCAGAAGGGAAACCCCTAAGGGATCCCTCTATTGATCCCCTTTGGCGGGCGCCCCTAGAGTCGATAACGAACGGGAGGGGCCGTGGATCAGGAGCGTGGGAGCGGAACGCTCACACTATCCGTTGGTGGAGTCACTGCGCGTTGCCCCAAGTGCGGCGCCATTGAGTTCATTGGGCACCCGGAAACTGGCGGGGATGTCAGCGTCAGGCTGATCTGCACTAGCTGCAAGACCGAAACACCCCGCAGGGCCCTGATCGACCAGATCGGAGAGGAAGTAATGAAGCGCGCGAACGAGGCCCTGGAAAAAGCGCGAAAGGGGCGGGCCGGCCCTAAAGAGAAGTAATCACGACGGCCCCAGTACACTGTCGCGCCGTCCGAGTTCGCGCTCGAGTGCGCGATTGGATTTCCTTCGATGCATATCACTGCAATTGAGGGATGTGGTGGAGGCGGCGGGAACCAGCGCAATGATCTACGTGGACGGTATTGGACGTAGCCAGACGTTCGCTTTTCAATCGGTACCCCCATTAATACCCCGTGGAGGTACCCTGGCTACGGCAGGAAAAGCCGAAGGTTTCCCCGGCGGTCGTCGGGGAATGTCGGTTGCAGGCGGACGTTGTCTTCGCCAAATTGCTTATGCCGGCGCGGCACTGGCAGCCACCCGAACGCCCACCCCTCGCGCTGCTCAAGACATCCGAGTCGTTGCCAGGCGTTCGTATGTCAACTCCGTAAGTCGACGCCGCGACGCCTAGCTGAAGCCCTAGCTTAGACCTCGGGCGGCAGGAGCTGGTTCGCGTGCATGTAGACGCGCATCGGCCACTGCTGGAGGATCCAGGCGACCTGCGCGGCGGACTGCCATTTCACGCCGCTATCGTTGGTGGCGCAAGGCGCGGCGCTGATGTATCCCGACTCGGTGCTGGTCTGGATGTAGGACCAGTCGAGCTTGTTCCAGTTGTCTGCGCAGCCTTGGCTCTGGCCCGACGCCTCGTCGGCGCCGAAGCGCGTGTCGCCGAGGCACTCCTCGAAGACGACGAAGTAGCCCTTGCCGGCCGCGCCGCCGGTCTTCAGCTTCGCAGGCTCCATGTTGAAGCCGAAGAAGAACATGTCGGGCGGCAAGGTGGCGCTGAAGATCGGCTCGAGCGCCGGATGCGTGTCGTCGGGGATGACCGGCATGCCCTGCGCGTTTGCTTCGACCACGTAGATCAGGGTGTGCGGGTAGCGGCGAAGGAGGTTGCCGCGAATCAGAACCATCGCCGGGTTCGCCACCTGGCCCTCGCTGTTGTTTCCGAGCGCGCGGCCCCATTCGTGCATGCGGCGGATGTCGTTCGCCGGCGCGCCGGCGGCGCCGGGCGCCGAATCCCAGAAGCGCCGGAAATACGTGCCGCGCTGGTCGGTCGGATACTCGCGCCAGCGCAACTCGCGGGCGAACTCGTGGTTCAGCCCCGCGAGGTAGGCCTCGACGAAGCGCCGGTTCATCTCGAGGATGGCGACCGCGTTCTGCGGCACCTTCTCGGCGCCCGGCATGAGGTATTGCTGCGAAAGCTCGCGCAGGTCCTCGTACATCGGCTGGGGGAAGTCCGGCGCGGCGAGGATCGGCGCGAGCTCGTCAGCCCCCGCCTTCGGTGGAGGACGGCGACCCAGTAGTGCCTTCACCTTGCGGGCGATGCTCTTCTCGGGATCGAGCGCGGCGAGGATCGGCCGGGCGAACTCGGCGTCGAAGTCCTTGATCGGCGACGCTGCGGCGGCGTCGTCGGCCTGGCCGCCGGAGAGAAATCCGGTCATGGTTTCGCTGACACTGGCCGCCAGCGCGTCGAGCTGGACCGCCGTGCCGTAGCGATCGCCGACCGGCGTGCCGGCCAGCGCCTTGATGCTGGCGCCGATCGTGGACTGGATCTCGCGTTCGCCGACGGCGATCGCCGCCGCCGGGGCGTTCACTGCAGCGACCTGCTTACCGACCGACGACCACGTCGGCGCGCCTCTCGGCGCGGGGGCAATGCCGGCAGCGCGGAGCGGCCTCACAGCCTGCAGGCGGGCGAGCAGGCCGCCCGCGGCAAGGCGCTTTTCAGCGCTTTGCCGCTTCGCGATGCTGCCGCGCGCGCGAGAGACACGCCTGAAAGCGGGATCGAGGGCGGCCGCAGCGCTGGTGCGAGCACCGAGCTTCGCCGCCAGGGTCTGCACGTTGTCCGCGCCCATGACGCGCTTCGCCGCGGGGGCGAGGAAACCCGCCTTGCGCTCGAAGGGCAGCACCTGGAAGCGGCGGTGCAGGGTGGCAGAGGCTTCCCGGGCGAGCTGCGCGCGGCGGATGAGGTCGTTGGCGCGCTCCACTTCGCCGACTTGCCGCCAGGCGCTCGCCATGAAGGCTTCCTGGGTCTTCTCGGCGACCCGCGCGCCGAGGCCGGCGGCGGCGCGATGCCGCGGGTCGAGGTTGAGCTGGTCCACCCAGTGAATGCTCGGGGCGGCGGAGGGTGGCGGCGCGCGGCGCACCAGCACGCTGGTTCGCGCGGCATGCCAGCGCCCGTAGATCGGCGGCCCGACGACTGGATCGTCGGCGCTGGCGCGGTTCACGACGTCAGCCGCAGGCTGGTTGAGCACTGCCGCCAGCTCCGCGTGGTACGCCGTGGCGGTGGGCGGCACCGCGTCGTGTCCCCACGGGCTGCCGAGCGCCGCGGGGTTGGCGCTCTTCACCGAGCGGATCGCGCCCTCGAGCTTCAACGTCAGCGGCTGGCCGTCGCCAACGTCGAATCCGGGATCGCCGCACGCAAAGTCCCGGACGCCGATGTCGCCGAGCGGATTGGGCTTCAGCTCGAGCACCATGCTCTCGAAGTCGCCGCTGGCGCCGGTCCCGAACTCCCATTGGTAATAGCAGGGCAGGATGATCGTGCCCTGGGCGTCGTCCGCCCACGCAGGGGTGACGCTCGTCATACCGGCCGGCTCGTTTCCGGTCGCGGCGGCGACGCCCGCGGCGAACGCCGGCACGACGTACGCCTCGTAGCGCTTGTTGGGCTGCAGGCGCCGCCCGCACAGCAGCCGCGACGTGACCTTGTGAGGCTCATCCTGCAGCAGCGTTTTCAACGCCGCCTCGTCGACGGCGCCGTCGTGCACGACTTGCGCATGTGCCCAGCGCCAGGAGTCGGTCAGCTTCGGCAAGTGGCTCGCAGCGACGTAGATGAGGGGCGGCGCTTTCTCGTTGCCAGGGACTTTCTTGGTCACCTCCTCGCGCGCCAGGACGAGGAGAACGACCCACGGCAGCAGATTGCCCGTCGCGTCGGCCACGGTCGGCGAAAAGCGCCACGGAAAATCGCCGGCATGGAAGCGCAGCGAGCAAAGGTAGTTCGGTTCGAAGTCGCCGCTGTCGGCCGGCGGGTCGGAAACGAGCACCGCGCTTGCGTCGAAGCCCTTGACGTCGCTTGGGCCGAACAGCTGCACGTCGCGCGTGACCGTGTCAGTAGCCGAGGCGTGGCCTTCCATACCGTCCGCGCGGATCTCGATCTCTGCCGGGACGATGGCTCGCGCCGTTCCAGCGGCCGGGGCCGCGAGATACGCAGCTGCACCGCGCCGCAGCCACGAGAAAAAGTGATATTGGGCGCTCACGGTCGCGCCTCGAACGCTGGGACCATTGTGGAGCCCGGGTTGGCTCCCATAGCCGCCTTCGCGGCGCCGTAAGACATCGCCGCCCCGGTGCCGGCCTTTGCACGCAGATCGACAGGATCGACGACGCCAAACGTGGGGTCGTTGACCTTGACCTTCGGATCGCCACCGACCACGCGCTTCAACCCCGGCGGCAAGATGCGCATGCGCCGGGCGGCGACCTTGGCCATGATCACGCGCAGGTCGCGGCCGGAGAGATTGCCGGTCGGCGCGGGCTCGGGCGGGTTCGTGCCGTCGGCGAGCGTGATTTTCTGCTCGTAGGTGATGTCGTACGCAGGGGCGGCGGCGCCGGTACGCACTCGCGGCGAGATCTCGCGACCAGCCTGCAGTGCGACGAAGGAGTGTCCGGAGAGCTTCGAGCCGTCGGACATCGCTTCGTACTGCGCGCGCGCGAATTCCCCGTCCACCGGGTCGCTCTGCGTCACCGCGCCGCCGAGTCGCACGGCGCTGACGGTGAAGTTGTTGTAGTTCTTCGGACGGGCGCTGCCGAAGCGCTCCAGCCTGAACTCGAACGGCAGCACGGTCTGCAGTACCTGCAGCTCGGCGGCGGGGTTGATCCGCACCGGGATCAGCGTGCGGTCCTCGGGTGGGTTCGCTTCCTCGGGCGGCGCGAGTGTCTCCACCGGCCGCTCGTTGCGCGGGAACGCCGCGCCCCAGGCATCGGGCAGCGCGAGCGCCTCGAGGAGCGGGGTCCGCGGGTCCGACCTCGGCACACTCGCGTCGTCGCGGCGTCCCCACGTCTTGTCGAACGGCACCGACGGGTCCCATCGCAGCACATGGAACGAAGCTTCACCCTGCACATGCCAGGGGGTCGGGCCGGACACGGACGCGTTCACCTTCACGCTGCTTATCGTGCGGTGATAGGCCTCGGCGCTGACATGTCCCGACATGTCGATGTCGAAGTGGAAGGGCGATACCTGGATCAGCCCGTCGAACCCCACGTCGCCCTCGATGCTGGCGACGCTTACCGACGCGTACAGCTCGACGCGCGCGCCGAACTGCACCGTGTTCGAGGTCAGCGCCTGGTACATCTTGCAGTCGAGCTGCAGGTTGTCCGAGTCGTAGAGATTCAGTGTCAGGCGACGCAGCGATGGGAACTTCGGCGGTGGCGTGTACTTGGGATGGAAACCGCCGACCGAAAGCGCGAACTGCGGCTTGTTGCCCCAGTTCCAGCGCAGCGCGGCATCGCCGTACAGCTTGTACGTCAGGATCTTCGAGTTGTAGATCGTCGCGTCGATCGCGAGCTGCTTCGCCTCGAAGTCGAGCACGCCGAGCACGTCGAGGTGCAGCACAAGCACCGGGTCGTCTGGCTTGGGCAGCAACGCCGCGATCTGGCCGATGAGCACCAGCCGCACCGGCTGGGGCAGCTCGATCATGATGCCGATGTCGGCGACGATCAGGTTCGGCGTTCCCCAGCCGATGCGGAAGATCGGGCCGAACACGTAGCGCCCGCGCTTGTCGGGGAAGGCGGAACTCATCGTGTTGAGGATCGACGGCGCGTTCGCCACCGGATCCTCGGGGAAGAGCAACGACTCCAGCGCGCCCGTCTTCAACCCTTCGCGCAGGAATTCGGTGTTGATCGTGCGGTTCACCGCGATCAGGCCGCCGACGCCCGACAGCGTGAATCCGAACGAGAGCTGGATCGGCGTCGGGAAGATCACCGAGACGATGATCACCATCGAGAAATCCGTGGCCGAGGGCTTGATCAGCCCCTGGCCAATGATCGCGAGGTCGCTGAAGGCGACGTTGACAATGCCGCCGTATTCGCCCTTCACCTCATCACGGCGGAGGAATCCGCCGGCGGTGACCGTGCCGGTGTCGAGGGACAGGCCCCCGCCGCGCGGCGCGAGGAATCCGACCGATGCTCGTATCGGACCGAGCTTCGCACCGTCCGCGGGTCGATCCGCCTTGGCGAGATCGAATTCACCGCGCACACCAACGCCTTCGATGACGATGTCAAACGGTCCGAGGCTCGCCGAAATGTCGAGCCTCGCGTCGGTCGTCAGGATCGGCTTGGCAGCGAGGAAGACGCCCAGATCCAGCTTCTGCAGCATCACCGGGCCGAGGGCGATATGCAGCGGTATGCCCAGTTCGAGCCCGACGTTTCCGGCAAAGCGAAGCCCATCTTGCGCCGACCAGGTGATTCCCAAGTCACCTTTTGCGTTCAACCCGCCTCCGGGCAGCAGCTTTGCAACAAAGCCGTCGCTCGATGCGGTGTCTACACCGATCGCCAGCCCTTTGACCAGGAAAGTGGCGGCGAACGATTGCCCCAGTTCAGAATCAACTTTCAGCCCAACGCTCTCGCTCGATAACGCGAAACCCGCACCCAGTTCCATGCGCCAAGGTGCCGCGCGGGAAAGCGTGGCCTCGACTTTCGCCGATCCGGCCGCTGGATCCAGTTTGACCAGCGAAGCTCCGCTGGGACGGAAGGCAACGCCATATCCCGATGCACCGGCGGCGCTAAGCGCGAGTGACCAATTGGGGGCTATGGGTCCCGGTGTGAACGTTGCCGTACCGAAAGGGATGACCGCGAGTCCGCCGCTTGCTGGTGTGCCTTGAGACACAGGTGCTACGAAAAAGCCCACCGTACTGGCGTCCTGCTCGGTGACACGCGATGCGATCGGCACGACTAGCGCATTCGGTACCGGGTCGTTGCCTGTCCCACCAGGATTGAGGGCGGCGTGTACATTAGAGCCGAGGGGGGCTCTGGGAAGCGCTTCTCCGAGAGAGGCGGTGATATTTGCAACGCGCCTAAGCAGCTTGGCGCCGTTGAACGTCGCGGACCCCCAGCCATACTCGGCCGGTAGAAGCTGGCGAGGCTTCCACAAGTGCTCGAGCTTGTCCCAATCTAGGCGTTGTCCGGGCGCTCGTTCCTCGTCAACCACGCCAAGAAATGCGAGTACAGAATAAGTTCCCGGAGAGACATTCCAGATGCATTGCGCAGTAAGGTAATCGAGCAACGCCTGTGCCAGATTGGCTGACACCTTGTTGTTCAGGGCATCCCAGGCCGTAATCACTGATCCGGCGAATCGGCGAACGTCGGCCGGCGACATGTTTGCTGTCGGCTCGAAATCCCCCAGAGACGCGACTGCAGTTGCCATGGTATTTATCGCGCTCGTCACCGTGGCGTCCGTGCCGCCGGTCGCTTCCTTCACTAGGTCTGCAATACCTTGCGGCCCTTGTGCCGCGGCGCGCTGTATGGGCCGCACGTACACCCGTAGGATTGCCGTGACTAGCTGCCAGATGGACATGTCCGCCATCAGTCCACCTTCCAGACACCGTTTTTGCTCGTCAAAGCTGTAGTGACCGAACCCGGTAGCGCTAGGCCCCAGTTGTACGGAAGCTGAACCGCGTCAATCACCTCCTTCAGGCGTGGGCTGTTGACAGGAGAGCCGGGTTTCAGCTGTCCGCCTTTAAGCAACAGTTGCGGAACGTCCGACAGGATGCGAAGAGGTGCTGGCGGAGCAAGCTGAGGCGCCAGATGAGCGATCGTGCTGGCAGACCAGATCTCGGCCGCAAAGGGATCCAGCGAACCGGCAAATGCCTGTTTGAATCCGTCTCGGGTGAGTGCGAATACGCCCGAATAGGCGGCCATCGCTTTACCTATCGCTCCAGAAGAAATCATGGAGTATGTGTCGTACACCGACTGCAAGTCGGCCAGTCTTGCTGCCATGCTCGTCTTGTCGATGCCGACGATCGCTGGGAGCGTCAGATCCTCAAGCGCCTTTCGCTGAACGATTGACAAGCCCTGGTCCGACAGCGCGTATGGCACACGATCGAGGATATAACCGAGTAATCCGCCGGGTTGCTCCGCGCTTCCCTGCGCTGACATCTCTGCGGTGAATCCTGTAGCGCAGTGGCGTAAGACGTCGGTGAGCGAAGCGTAGATGAGAGTTGCCGCCAGCTCGTGCGGGCGAATAGAGGGATGCTCGCCAATGTAGCGGAAGGCGTCGAGCGGGTCGTCGACCGGGCTTGGGAGCCCCAGCGTAGAAGAGATGAGTCGACTTACCGGACTGCCGCGGATTACGCCCGTGTCTCCGTAAGCGTACCAAGCATGCTGAACTGCGTTCGTGAGGAATACACCGAGGCGGCCCTCATGCTGGTGCATGAGGCGAGAGAGGAATTGGCCCTTGTCCAGGTCGTCTTGGTACAGGTACAAATATGCCCAGCGCGGTACCCGCGCATGTGACGCACTGAACATGTCTGACAGAAAGTGGCCAGCGAACGCTTCTGAATAGATCGCCCGATTCAGACTCTGTGCCGCTGTAACGGCATTAGGCTCGGCCGCGCAACGCATGGCTTCCGCTACAGCCACAAGGTGATAGGAAAGGTAGTACAGCAGATTGTCGCCAGCGAAATGGGATGCGTTGTCGTGAAACAGATCCCAGTAGTGCACATCGTCTTTAGTGAAGATCTTGTCCATCGCAACGTATAGGGGGTCGAACTCGCTCTGGAAATCGATGATGGAAATCCCAGTGCCTCGCCACTCCTTGCGTATGAAGATGTCGAGAATCGCCATTGCCACCGAATAAGGGTTGTTGATGTCGTTCTCCAGCCCTTCGGGTGTAGCGCACATGTCACCAGCGAGACCGAGCAGGTAGCCATATGGAATTCGTCTTGTCGGGATGTGGTCCGCAGCGAGCACAGGACCGTACCCGGTGCTGATCAGCCCTTGCAGAAGCGTCTTGACGCGAGGCTCGAATTTGACGCTATAACCAGGCGGAGTGAACGCAGCGAGGGGCCCCTTGAAGAGGGCGTTGGCTGGATCGCTGCCGGCGGCGCCCCACATTTTTCCAAAGGCCCGGCCTGCTAATGTGCCGAGGTAAGAATGCTCGCCGCCGTTGAAGCGCCTTTCGTGGAATGCAGCATCAGTGCGATTTCGAGTGTGAACATGACCACGGTCTGGGACGTGCGGCATGCGCCGACAGATCGAGGTTCGCCCGCGCGTATGAGATGCCGCCGCGCACGAGTCAAGTACACTGCCCTGCGGCGTGCTTTGTCTCAGAAGTTGTAGTGCTTCTCCCGCCGACAGCGCCAGGTTTGCCGAGAAGACCAACGCTGCCGCGCCCGCCGCGAGCGCTGTCGCGCCGCTGGTTCCTTCAGGCAACCCGTGCTCGCCTCCGATAGCGCGAGCCGCGTCAGAGACCGGCGCGCGCAGTGAGTGTTCGTTCGTCGAAAGCCCAACGCCACACGCGGTGACTCCGCTCACGGGAATTGCCATGCTCGAAGACCAGCCATCGATCAGCCGGTCTTGATTCGGTGCGGCGCACAGGACCAGCGCGCCGCGCCCATTGCGGCCTTCGTGACTAAGGCGCGAAATGGCTTCCTGAAGCGCGGTCGTTGGCGCGTGAGGCATGCCCCAGGCGCAGCAAACGACGGCAGCACCTGCATTCCGCGCGATGTGAAACGCAGCGGCCTGCTCGGATGGCGAACAGATCGTAGGCAGTGCGATCAAGAGAAGCCGGCATCCCGGTGCAACACCTGGATAGCCGTCGCGTGTTCCTCCGATCAGTCCGGCAAGAGCAGTCCCGTGGCCGGACGAAGCAGCGGGCCACTTGCAGCCGGGTACCTGTGCAAGGTGTGCGACGGTGCCGACTTTCAACTGCGACAGATCGAAGCCGTCATCAATGATGGCGACGGTCACGTCGGGGGAGCCGCGCGTCACTCGCCAAGCGCCCTCCGCGCGAATGGAGATTGGTGCGTGGAGGGATAGCTCCCAGGGCACGCGATTCATTTCGCTCCACCTTCCTTGAGGACGTCGAACCGCAATCCGCTGTTTCCTTCACCCTTGCCGACCGTCACCTGCCGTCCGACCCAGACATGGGTGCGGCCGTCGACGCCGCGCGCGCGGCGGCGTACGAGTTGCACCTTCACGCCGGAGCGCGCGACGGAGGCCTCTTCGAGCCAGTCGCCGCCGTCCCTGACAAGGGAGCCGATCGGATTGTTTGGCGTCGGCGCGCGGTCGGCGGGATTGCGCAGCAGCCGGGCCTTGCGCAGCCGCACTTCGCGAAGTTCCCTGTCGCGTGCCACCGGCACGAACGGGAACCAGTTGCCGGGGACCGGCGTGGCGAGGCGGAAGTTCGGCATCCCGGCGCTCGGCGGTTCGTCGTCTTCGCCGGCGAAACCGCGCTCGCGCTGGGCTTCGATGCCCGGCACGACGTCGCCGCGAGCGTTGGTGACGCGATGCTCGACGGCGAAGACGAGGTTTGCGCCTTCGTCGCGGAGGTAAAGCACTTCCTCGATGGGCATTTCCAGCGGATCGCTCGATACCGGCGGCACGAAGAGGGTGCGCGAGACGCCTGGGCCGGTCGGATCGGTTTCTAGCGCGGGCGCGTAAAGCTGCCAGCGCCTCGTGCCGACGCCTTCAAGGTTCTCGGACGGCGTCAGGTCGTGGTGGCGGCCGAACACGTCGGTGACCGTGACGGTCGCTACCTCGACGAGGCGTCCGGCCGCGAGCGCGAGCGGAATCGAGAGCCAGTCGTTAGCGTAGACCAGCGCGAATTCCACCAGCGCGAGCTTGGCGATATCGGTGCTGTCGATTTCGAGCTCGCCGAGCTGCAGGCGGTTGTCCTCGAACGCCCACCAGCGCGGATGCGGCGCGCCTGCGAAGGCGACCCGGCTCGGCACGGCGCGCACGGTGGTCGTGGCCACGGGCGTCGCGCCCGGCGTCAGGCGAACGTCGAACCAGTCGACCGGTCCGCCGGTGTGTTCCTTCGTGAGCAGCTGGCGGTTGCCCTGCACCTGCAAGGTGAATTCGTGGCGCAGGCGCTCGGCGTTCCATGCCGCGCTGTCGCCCCAGCTCGGATAGACCTCGTTGAGCCATCGCTTGAGCAATGCAAGCGGCGTCGCGGCGAGCGCGGTTTCCTCGGCGGTCAGTGTCCAGTCCACCGGCGCGGCAACCGGGTTGGCCGCCCAGTTCACCTTGTCGCTGACGCGCTTGCCGTCGATGACGCGCCCGGCCATGAGGGCGAGGTAGCCGCGGCTCGGCGCATCGAGGACTTCGCCGGGATCGCCGTTGGCGGGCACCGGCATGACGCGACGCAGCTTGGCGATCATCGCCTGCGCGGCCATGCCGGCAAATTCGCGGATCAACGCCTCGAAGCGCTGCCCGGTCTGGACGCGCCGGCGCCAGTCCCATCGGAAGTCCTCGCTTTCGATCATGGTGTCGAGCGGCGGTCCGGCGGCGCGCTCGCGCGTCGGCATGCTGGGCGGCCAGGTGGCCTTGGTCACCAGGCTCGAAGCGAAGGACACGCTGACCGCAATCGCCGAGCCCGTGTCCTCGCCGTCGAACTCCGCCATCTGCCATTGCCGGCCGAGCAGCCACAGCGGATCGGCGGTGCGCGCCTCGAGGCCCGCCGAGAAGTCGTCATCGCGCGCGCGCGGCTCGATCCGCGTCCACGTCGGGAAGCGGTCGGAGAACACCTTGCTCGGGAGAGCGATCAGCGCCATCAGCGCGTCACCGTCTTCAGGAAGGTGCTCGTGTTGCGCAAAGTGATCGCCGCGTCGCGCAGCGCGTACGGCCGAGCCGGTTCGCTCGGCAGGAACATGGCCGGGAGCAGGGCGCCGAGCCCGGATTGCGCATCCGGGTCGACCAGCCGCACGCGAGCGAGGCGGAGCGTGTCGCGCAGCACGTCGCGCAGCAGCTCGGGCGTCCAAGGGCGCGGCGTCGCGTCCCAGACCGGCGGCACGGCGAGCAGCAGGCACTGCGGCGCCTCGGCGCCGGGCTGGTCGAACTGCAGCGCCATGCCGCCCGTCGCCGCGGTTCCCGGGATGAACTCGTCCCATTCATCGAGCAGCAGGCCCGCCAGCGGCTCGTTGAAGGGGTAGAACGCCTTCGCGTGCAGCACGATCGAAGTGAGGCCGCGCGGCGCCGTGGCGGCGGCGCCGGGCAAGCCGATCCAGCGCGCTCCCGGCGCATAGGGCAACTGGACGACGCGCCACTCGGGTTGCATGCCCGGCCCCCAGACATCGACGCTCGCGGTAGCGGTGTCCCCGGGCGCGACGCGGACCGTGCGCCACGCGTGAGACGCGACCAGCGCGTCCTCATAGGCGCGAACCGCTGGGCGCACGTGCGACACCTGCGCGATCCAGCCCGCCATCAGCGCGGACGCGCTGCCGCGGAGGAGGCTCTGGTCGTCGAACGCGGCATCCAATACGTCATCGGGACCCGGTGTCGGGAATACCGGCAGGACGACGAAGGCGCGGCCGAAGATCCCGGCGAAACCGTCGAGCAGCGCGCGGACCGCCTTCGCATAGTTGGGGGGCTGCGCGTCAGCCAGCGCTTTCGCCCGGGTCAGCGCCTGGTCTGCGACGTCCCAGCGTCGCTGCGCGCTGTTGCGCACGCGCTCGGTCCTCTCCTGCAGCATGGTCCCGGTCTCTCGGATCGCGGGAACGGCATCCTGCAGCCCGAAGCGGGAGGCGCCGTTCAGCAGTCCGGTCGTGGCCGTGGCAGTGGTAGGACTGGCGAGTGGGTCCAGCACCCCGGTCTTCAGCGCGGCGTTCGCTGCGGTCAGCCGATCGCGCAGGTCGGTGTAGCTATCCAGCCCATAGTCGATTTCCTGCGCGTCCGTGCCGCATAGCGCGCGCGGCTCCAGCGGTTGCGCCGCGCCGAGCGCGGATTTCATGCGTCGCAGGACCTCGAGCGCTTCGCCGAGCGTGGCCTCTGTCGCGCCGGTCGGCGGAAACAGGTTGATCGGCACTGGGACGTTGGGGGCGAGCCGCCTTGACCCGCGTACGTAATACCGGATGCGCTGCTCGAGCGGCGTGTCGCCGTCGCCGGTGGCGTCGCACGAATCGAGGAGATCGATCGTTTCGAGCCCGAGGACACTCAACTTGTACTTCGCGTTCGCGGCGCTAAACACGATGCGGGCATGCGATCCGATCGCCGCCGCAAGCCAGGCGGCGATACGCGGCTCGGCGGCGGTGCGCGGCGGGAGCGTCACGCCCTGCGGCGGCGGGGTCACCGGCGGAAAAAGCACGCAAACGCGCTGTGCATACCGTCTCCCCGACTGGCGAATGCGCAACGCGTCGAGTTCCGGCGGGCGGCCGCCCGCGTTCAGTGCATCGAGCGCTGCACCGCTGCGCTCGAGCGCGCCCTGGCTGGCGTGGTGCACCGCCTCGTGCACGAGCACGTCGGCGACCGCGTCCTGCGCGTCGGCCACCGCCTTGATCGCGCCCTCGGCGACTAGGCGCTGATCCAACGTGCCGCCCGCGGCCCCGAGGATTTGCACTATCCGGTTCCGCTGCGCCGGGATGCGCCAGTCGCGCACCAGCTTCAGTCCGTCGACGACATTGCGCGCCGCGACGCTCTCCGCGACGTCCTCGCCGCCCGGCGTTTCCTGGTTGGCGACCAGCGGGTAGCGCTTGCGCAGCGGCGCGATGTACAGATCGACGCGCCGGTCATGGAGCTCACGCTCCAGCTGGTAGCCGAGCAGCGCCGCCAGAGGCTGGCCCTCGCGCACGCCGTCCACCAGCCGGGCGGCGCTCGCCGCGCGTGCCGACGTAAGGTTGATGCAAAACGGGTTGTCGGCATCCTTGTCGTGCGTAAGGAATGCGCTGCGCAGGACCGCCGCCGTGACCGCGTGCCCCGGCGTCGGCGCGAGGACGTAGCCATCGGACTTGTGCGCCGCCGGGTTGGGGCGAAGTCCGGTGATCCATCCGTAGGCACCGAGCACCAGCTCGGGCGGCTGGCCGACCATCGGCCTCTCGCGCAGGCGCGCCAGGCGCTTTGCAGGCAGCGAAGTCAGCCACGCATCGAGGCGGTAGCTGTGCAGGTCGAGGACATCGAGCAGCAGGCGCTCCAATCGCGCCGGGTCACTTTCGACCTTCGTGAGGTTCTGGAGGACCTCCTGCGCCACTTGGCCCGCCGTTCCCTGGACGGTGTTTTCGAGGCCGGCCGCCGCGGTCAGCAGCTCGTGCAGCAGGCTGTCGAGGTTTCTGCCAACGGTGCTCCAGGTCGCGAACGTCCTGAGCGGAAAAGCCTTGTTCGAGGCGATGGCTTTGCTCCACTTGCTGCCGTCGGCCCACGGAAAGAGGTCGAGGACCTGCGCGTTCTGCAGCCATGCCGGGGCCGGCGATCCGGCCGGGGCGCCGCGCAGCTCGTCCAGCAGCTTGCGGGCGCGTTCCTGCGTGCGCTCCCACTCGTCGATCCATTGCTGCATGAGGACGCTGTTCGGCCGCGTGCCGACCGCGTTCAGGACCGACCAGGAGCTGATCGAATTCGCGCGCGCGGCTAGGACCAGCGAGACGAACTGCTCGTCGACCACCGGCCGTACCCTCACGGTGCGCGAGCCGGGCTGCATCGCCAGGATCTGCAGCAGCTCCTGGTCGGGATCCGGCGAGTTGCCGAGGCGGGGCACCGCGGAGACGTCTAGCTTGGCGAGCAACCGCCCGAGCACGCCGGCCAGACCGCCGCAGAACGCGCCCTCGTTCAAGCGGGGTCGAACAGGCAGATCGAACGCGGAGTGCTGCCAATTCGCGAGGCTCGTGACGGGAAGGATGCCGTAGGGCAGGTTGCCCACCCGGATCGCCGGCAGCGGTCCGCGCGCGCGCACCCAGGAGACGAAATGCTCGCGCAGGAAAGCGAGCTCCGCGTCGTCCAGCGCGCCGGCGAGCAGTGACTTGAAGAAGTGTCCGCCGAGGGCGGGCCACAGCGCGGCGTGCATCGCGCGCACCGCCGGTTCCTCCTGGCGATCGGCCTCCGCGATGTGCAGGAACGGATCGATGCCGACGCCGAGCGCTTTCGCGAGCCGGGCGCCTTCGCTCTGCGCGTCCAGCACCGCCGTGCCCGTCCCGGTTTCCATCTCGCGCGCGTTATCCGGATCCTCGGTGGCGGAGAACCCCGAAGCCTGCGTGCCGGTGTTGTTGGTCGGCGTGCCGGCCGGGACGAATGAAAGGCCGCGCGAGTAGTGGTGGTTGTCAAGCAACCGCTGGAGAAGCGCGGCGCTTTCGGCGTGGCCGGCGCTTTCCTTGAGGCCGACGGCAAAAAGCGCGAAGCCCTCCGGCGAGGTCGGCGCCGCGCCGGGCAGATCGATCGTGATCGCCATGCCGGCCTTCTCCGCGAGCTCATACGAGCTGATCCAGCGCGACGCCGGATCGAACAGCTCGAGCTCACCCTGCGCGGCGCGCACATTCGGGTCCCAGAGCACCGCCAGCTCCTCGGCGATCGGCTTGCCCGGAACATCCTTGATCTGTGTCGCGCCATCGAAGAGAAATAAGTGGAAGCGGTCGGGCATGACGCGCGTGAGCGCGGCGCGCGTCCAGGTGGCGACCCGCCCGGCGGCGAACCCGCCGCCGCGCTCATGCAGACGATGAATCCACGCCGCGCGGTGCACGCCGACGCTTTTGCACAGGCCCCGCCAGGCGTCCTGCTTCTGCTCCTCGCTGCCGGCCACGAGCGCGGCGTAGGCGCCCGCGCGCGTCACTTCTTGCTCGGTCAGCTCCGGCTCGTGGGTTTCGATCGCAATCTGATCGGGGTAGAGGCGTACCTTGAGTTGGAACTGGCCCGCCGCCGGCGAATAGAATGCCGTCTCGATCCGCACCGGAAGGAGCAGGGCAGGCGTGAACCGGTTCGCCAGGTAGAGCCCGCGCACGCCGGCGTCGATCAATGTGCGTCGCTGGTTCGCGAGCAGAAGATCGGTTTGGGCGAGCGCCTTGGATGCGGCGTCGAGCTTCGCCTGCTCTTCGCGCAGTCGGGTTTCGAGCGCGGCGCGCTCAGCGATTGGCGCAGCAGCGAGCTGTCGGCGCAGAGCATCGACCGCAAGCCGCGTCGCCTGCACGGTCTGCGTCGATGTGGCTGCCTGAGTGCGCAGCCCGATCAGCTCGGAAAACTGCGGCAACTTCACTCCCGCAGACTTCGTGCACCAGGCAACCCCCTGCCATCGATGCGCAAGTCTGAGGAAAAGACCGATTCAGGCGCGCGCGTCTATGCGCACGACGCCTGCTTCTGCGCCTCCCCTTCTGCACAGATTGGCGAAAATGATGCTCGCGCTGCGCCAAGGTAGTCAAGCGATCGGGCGCCTAGATCGACGTTTTTATCTTGTTGACCGACGCGCGAGCGCGTCGCGACGGTAGTAGGTTGCGGGTTTTCGAGCCACGCGAGCGGCGAAGACCATGAGTGGTCTCCCGCCCAGACCGCGTCTACGAGTCTGGGCCGCGCTTCGCACTGGAATCTCCTTTGACGTTTGCCTTCGACGACAGTCGCAAGGAGATCCTGCTTGGGAACGGGTCGCCTGCGAGGAACGCAGTGGTCACTCCCAGGGAGATCTCGTTCTTGCATGAAGGGTCACTGCATAACGGCTCAGTTTCAATTTCGATAGATCGGATTAGCGGACGATTCAGGACCACGGTGAGTACGATGGGAGGCGATGTTCCCGCGAATGGAAGTTGCACACTCACGAAAAACAGGAAGTTCTGATGGGTCATGCGCCAGCTTGGGCGTGAACGTTAGTTGACTGACCGCTTCGGGCCGAAAGCGGATGTTCGATGGACACGGCGGCAACCGAACTAGGAGTCACGGGCTACTAGGGCAGTAGCACTCGAGATCTCCTATGGCGGCGGGAATCGATTTCCGGCCCCTGATGCACGATATAGGACGGTACTGGACGGATCGGCGAGGGCCGATACCCCCAGCCGTACCCCCACAACTCTCGTGCGCGCGCAACGACTGTACGGAATTCCCTAACCTCATTTTGCGCCACGCGGGCCCGGTAGGTTCGTCGCCGCACAGATGCGCGGGTCTGGGGCTATTACTGTTGTCGATGCTCGTTCGAGCAACACATCACCCCTGCGCCCGTTGCACCAGCCTAGTAGGTGCTTCTGGACGAGGAGTATTCAAGGCAGCGAAGCAGCGCGACGTAGTCTGTGGCGCTCCTGTGTTCACTCGGTCCGTGCTGGCAACGAGTATGTCGAACTCTATGTCGGCCGTTCGATTGCACTCGCGGAGGCTTGCAGCACCTCGTCATCGTCCAGCGTGTCCTTCCAAGAGCCGACGACCGCCAGCAGCCGGTGTGATGCTCCGCGCCTCTCCAGCGCGTAGTAGAACCTGCGAGACTCCCAGCCTTCCGTCGAGGGCAGAAACCCGCCAAGGCGCTTCAAGGCGCGGCGAAGCTCCGTCCTGATGTTGCGCTCAGTCTGTGTCATACGCGCGGAGCGCAGCAAAGGATGGGCCGCTGAAGTCTAGTCGCTCGCTCAACGTCAGCGACTTCGGTAGACTCTCTCTGCTCCCCTCCGCGTGTGGGGTGGCACCACGGTCCACCGTGGCTTCCAGTCTGTCACTCAAGCTATCACCCCCTCGGACTCCGGCTTTCTGCGCGGACTATTCGAGGGGCTATCCCTTCTCCGGCCTGCCTAGCGTGTCGAGGAAGTCCGCGAGCAGGAGCAGCTTGCGGTTTGGCATCGAGGCGTGGCCGCTCATCCAATCCAGATCGTCCGCCGAAGCTGTATCAGCCGGTTCTCTACTCGGCTTCGCGCCGCTCGCGTTTAGGCTGCGCGGGTTCGAGCGGGTGGAGGGCCGGGACGGAGGCTACGGCGTGGTTCGATCGCCGATCAGAATCGACCTTGTCCCGCGCGCTAACGCACCGCCATCTGCAGAATGCGTTCACGACGGTCGGTTAGGCGCGCGATGCGTGACTGGGGGTTTCTTGACGTGAATATTCCATTAACTTTCGGACTGTCAGATAAACCGCGCGCCGAGAGGCGGCCTATCCTTCGCGGATAGGGATACGCGGCTCACGCAATGTGGCGCGCAATAGCGCGGCGAGAAGCCGCACTTTCTCGAATCGATTTGGCTTGGGGGTCAAATGATCGGGATACAAATCTATCTAGCGGCGCACTCTTCGCGCCTACCCCGTTTAGCCATGCACATTAACTAGTCCAAGACGGGAGCAATATGCCCATGAGCCTCCAGATCAACGCACCTTCCAAACCGAAAATTTTCGCTCCTAACGAGGCGGATGCGGCGGTACGCAGCGATCGCGGCGCCGAGGTAGTCGCGCAGCCGCGTCCAACCTCGCTTCTCGAGAAGCGAGTTGCCACGACTCGAGGGCGCTAATAAGAACAAGGCGCCTTACGTCCCGAATCTATGTGATACCAGGCCGCCGTCCAGCGGAATACGATGCCCTAGCCTCTTGGAGGACGTACGACAAGCAAACCCGGTTCACTGAGTGTCGAACCTGCGCCCTGCTTACATCGGGTATTACGCGCTCTAATTCTCCTAGTTGCGCTACCGGTAGCTTGCACGGTCAACTCAGAGGAAAGCGTTACATCCGCCGTAAAGCCGCCTGCAGCCGCCGCTGCTCAGCCGAAAGCCGATGAGGGGAAAGCAGATTCAAAAGCGGCCGCCGCGAAGCCAAAAGCAGACGAGGCGAAAGCGGCCTCGAATGCGTCGGTAGTCGCGCCGGGCAAGAAGGACGAGGGTAAGACCAAGTCGCCTACGAGTCGGCTGCAGGATGGCTTCATTCAGTTCTTCAAGAATTGGGCTGACTACCTATTTACCGGCGTATTTGGCGTTGCAGTCGGCTATTTGGCTAAGTGGGTCCTCGAGCAGATCAGCGCACGGATCGCGGCACGGCGCGAATTCGCGAAAGAGGTCACCAAGCAGATTTCCACCCTGGCCGAGAAACATTATTGGGCGCTGGCCAACGCTGCGGGCGTGCTTGCGGGACAGCTGGAAGGTTACCTGGCGGATCGTAGCGTGCACCTCATTCCGATCTGGGAATCGCGCGAAAACCTCCGCGCGCGGTTGGACGAAATGGCGGAAGACGCCGGTAAGAAATCGTTTCCTTACCTTTGTAGACTGATTTGGCTGTTCGATTCATTCCAGTTTCAGGGCAGCACGACCTATCTTCTTACTAGTCATTCGGCCGGCGACATGTGCAAGCGCTTATATAACGTCTTTGTGGGCAGCCTTCCCTTGCCTCAACTTGACATCGCGAAAATCCGTGAGCTTACGATCGATCAGGAGGAGCGGGTGGGGGACAAGCTTTACAAGGTTAAAAGGAAGCTGCGCGACTTGCCTGCCGGCGCGCTGACCGAGCAACAGATCCATGAGGAGCTGCAACCGCAGGAAAAAGCCTTTATCGACTGGCTCAAGCACGGGGCGGTCGATGTAAGCGCAGCTGCCAGCGCGCTGCGCGCCTTTAATGAGCTATTGAACCACGAACTCGCCTTGCTATACCGCGTGTGGTTCCGCGACCGGGAGCCTTACCCAGAAGCCTACATGTTGGAGCAGCAGTTCGGTCAGTGGCCAGATCTCCTGACTCGCCAGTCAGTGGACACATTGGCGTTGGCTGGCTACCAGAGCAACCTGCTACGTCCGTTGGGTTCTGCATCCACCGCCCCCAGCACTGCGGCAGCTCGCCCGCCCAAGCGGGCGGATAAGAAGAAGCCGGCCGAACAGCCACAAACGCAAGGAGGTCGGCGCCAGCGTCAGGAAAAGAGCGAGGCGACGCGATGATCCTTCGCCTGTCTTTCGGTTGGATTTTCCGCCACCTGCAGCCAACATACTGGCTCCACTCTTGGCGCATGAGCCGCTTCGATCCGAGTGAGCGCGAGCGATTGCAGGCCGCGGTTTGGCTCACCGCAGATAGTTACATTAAGGAAGATGACGAGAAACGTTTCCTGCAGGCTGTGGAGGACGCCCGGCGCCTGGGCACCCTACGCGCGCGGCGGCTTTGCGGGGATGGCGTCTTCCTCCCGGACGCGCTGTATGCCAATCACTTGGTTGCCACGGGTAAGCCAAAGGACGCAATCCCACTCTATGAGGATCTCATTCGTAGCCTCACCGACACGCGAACTGCAGGCAGCCGCTATCAAAACCCAGAAGAACGGCGCAACCAGGACCTCAGCGTCGGTGTTCTAGCCATCCTCCATTGCAACTTGGGGGCGGCGCTTGCCGCCGACGGTCGCGACACAGGCACGATCGACCAGCAATTCGCGGAAGCGGTGCGCTATCGGCCCGACAGCCGCTTCGTCCGCAATGAGATTGCCAATGAATACATGCGCCGCGAGGCATGGGATGCGGCACGCGCCGCGTACGGTGAAGGATTGCGTATGGCGCCACCGGGGAGCGATGGCGAACAATCCTACGCGAGCAATATAGCCAATCTCAATATCCGGCACGCAGAAAGACTGGAGAAAGACGGCGAGCTCGATGAAGCTGTTGGAATACTCGAGAGATCGCTACGTGATACGGAAAGGGCGGCGCCCGGGTGGGCCGGCAGAACATACGTGACGCTCGCAAGGCTATATGCCGCGCTGGGGCTGATCGATGCGGCAAGCCAGGCATATAGAGAGGGTGCGGCAAATTACGAGTCCGCAAAAGATTTCTCCAGCGCGAGCGTGGTGCAAGGGTTTCTTGCGGACCACTTACTGAAGCAAGGGCGGGACCGCGACGCGCTGCAAGCATACGAGGCGGCGGAGAACCTAGTGGTTCAGATCCGGGACCCGAAACCCTGGGAGCGCAAGCAGAGGCGCGACTGGTTAGTACTGATCGGAGTGCTGCGGCTAGCGGTGGGCACTCAGCGCGCAACCGAAGCGCTGGAAGCATGGCGAAGGATGAGCCTGGAAATAGACTCTTGGAATCCGTACTACGGGGTACCGCGATCGCTCGTCAGGCAGCCGCATTTGGTCGGTATTTTGCGCAGCCATTTGGATAGTGAACTCCACAAGCCTAAGTCCGAAGCCGACGCACGTGTGTTAGTCGACGGCCTACGTGGATTGTGGTCCGAGGACCTTTGGGAAGAGAAGGGCGAGCCACACAAGGTCTCGACGATGATCAATGTCATTACCCCAATTGCGTTCGAGTTAGAGGAGGGGTTAATCGACACGTTTGGCGAAGACGCCATCCTACAATCCTTGGACAAACTCGTACGAGTGAATATCGAGCAGCATTACGGAGTCCGGATTCCCGGCATCAGAGTCCGTGCGCTTCAGTTTGGACTGCCTGGCAGCTATTGCATTCTCATTCACGAGACGATGAGAGATAGCGGTGAGTTGCGCATGGACGCGATGGCACTGGTGGGCACGGCTTCCGTCGCACTCCCGAATGTGCATACGTCGCCTGTACAAAATAGCCTCATGCAGGATTGGCGTTGGGTAGAGCCGGCCGATGTGCCGGCCGCAAAGGCAGCTGGGGTAGAGCTACTAGCGCCGCTCGATTTCTTGATGTACCACCTTGAGCATACGTTGATCGCTAATTTGGTCGAGGTAGTCGCCCATCAAGAAGTGCAAAATCTACTAGAAAGAAATGAGCTGGTGAAACCCGGCGAATCCAACAAGATCGTCACGATGGAAGCGGGGCGGCACATGGACCCGCTGACGAGAGTGATTCGCGCGCTCGTGGCCGACCGGGTTCCCTTGACCGGCTTTCGGAAAATATACGAGCGTTATTCCGAGCTTCTCGCGCGCGGTGCGGCTATCGAGGACATCGCCGAAGATCTAAGGCAACTAGATGCACAGCGAACAGCCTTGTGGGGCAATGATGGTGCGCATGCGCTCTGGATGCTTGGTGGAACGTTCGAAGCCGTGTTCGACCGCTATACGCAACGTCCCGCGGTCGTCGGGCGAAGGGAGCGCGACGCGCTCTTGCAGGCTGTTCGTTCTGCTATCGCAGACAAGCCACGCACCGCGCTGGTTGTTGCGCGTCAACGCTACCGCGCATTTGCAAGAGCGTTGATTGCGCGCGACTTCCCTCACGTCCCAGTGTTGTCGCGGCGCGAGCTCAATTCCGGGTATATGAGCAAGCTCGCCGGCACTATTGAGATCCCTTCGTCGCGCTCGGTACCTGAAAACCGAAAATCGGCATGAACAACGGTCACGAAAACAGCATTGCGATCCCGGTTGAGATAGCCATCGATGGCAGTTATAGACACGACGGTACGCCGAGGTGGCAGGATGCGTTCGAGACCCGACTGCAGCGGCGGGCTTCGCGATTGGTGGTGGACCTTGGCCTTCCCGCACTTATTCGCATCCAATTTGCATGGCGCTGGAATCTTCAGGTTGAACCCGCTCCGCCGTTTTCGCTCCACATCGATGGCCAGGCATGCCGCTTGGACTGGGCGAGGAACGACTCGTGGGACGCGCCGCCAGCTGATCTGGCGGAACAAGTCTTCGAGGTGATGTACTGGAACCGCTCTTTGTTAGTAACCCCGAAGATCATTGAGAAGCTGACTGAGCAATACGAGGGGTCGCTTAGCTCAGGCTTCGAGGCGCCCAGCGGCGCCCAGCTTAACGCGCTCCTTGATTACGGTCTCCGTTACGGCCACTCCATTCCAATGTGCATTGAAGCCCTTAGGCGGTGGGCCAGCGCGCGCGATTCCAACTTCCGTCCCGACTACGCTTTCGAATGGCTTCTCGCACATCGTTTTCCGCGCGAAGTGATCGTGGAGTTCGGCCGGGCCCAGATGGACGCCTTAACTGATTGGGAGGGAATGGTCGATGCGCTTCGCGAGACACTGTTCAATCAGACTGGCGTGAAATTCCCGCGCGCACGGGCGGTGTTCAGCGAAGACTTGGACGATGATCAGTTTCGGGTATGCATCGGCTCAATTGCCGGTCCGGTTTACCGTGGTTTGGGTACCGGTGAAATCCTAGTCAACGATCCCCCAAACCAACTCCAACTCCTGAACATAGTCGGGAAGGAGCGCCTAAACCCCTCAACGGGGCGGATGCACTCAGTCGTGGCCGAGGAGCATGCTTCTCTTTGCGAAAGTGCCGGACTGACAGTTTGGAATTGGCCAAAGTACGTGATGCTCGTCGTTGAGAGCGACCTGCGCCGGCAGGCGGCTGTATTCATCACCATGCCCCAAGTGGAGCACCTGTTCAAGCGCCTGAATGATGCCTTTCCCATGTCGGTCTTTAACACGATGGAGCGTTTCCATATGGCGCAGATACAGGCAGTGCTGCGCTTGCTCGCTGAGGAAGGCGTGTCAATTCGCAACCTCCGCGATGTTTTAGAGGCGCTCGTCCAGTACGAGGGAGTTGTCGCAGTCGGATCCGTCGACGATTGCGTAATCGACCCGTTGGACGGCTTTGCGTCCTATAGCCCAAGCGCCCCCGACGATTTGATCAGCCATCTAGCGGCGCACGTCCGCGCCGCGCTACGCTGGCAGCTCGCCGAGGATCACTTAAACCCGGCACTCATGATCGAGATAGGCGAAGCGACTGAAAACCGCCTACACGTTTCCGCTCAGCCGCCTACGGCGGAGGACAAGCGGCGTCTGCACAGCATGCTTGCGCAAGAGCTGCGTGCCGCGCGCCGCGCCGGAAGCGGACTGGTTATCCTAACGAGCGCTTCCATTCGTCGGTCGGTATACGGGCTTATATCCACGGAATTTCCCCGGCTCTCGGTAGTCGCCCGCGACGAGTTCGCACCCACGATCCGGGTGCGCACTAAGGCCATGATCGACCCGTTCGCGGAAATTGCAGGGGCTCGATTAACACAGTAGTTTCTCAAGGAGTTAGGCCACGTAATCGGTAGCGCGGCGCTCCACCAAAGCAGCGCACGCATCAGTTTGGTTCGACGGGTATGGGCCCTGAAATGAGGCTGCGGGCTACGCACCCTTGAACGCGATTTCGCGGTGGTATCTGAGATACCGTCGACCGCCCGGCAAGTAACGTCCGCTTTCGACCCAACGCCGGACATTCCGTTAGCCTGGGGTGACATCTTGAAATGAAAGCAACCGCCTTGCAGACAGATATCGCGAGCCTCTTTGACTCAGAGTTTGATCGCGACGAGCAATTGCAGCTGTCGCCTCGCTGCTTGAACACCTTCGCGCAACCTATCCGAAGAAATGGAAGCACTTGGAAAAGGAGAGCGCGCACTATGAAAGCGGGGCCCGATGGGGCCCGCTTTCGCGAGGTTGCTGGGGTATTTGGTGGAGGCGGCGGGAATCGAACCCGCGTCCGTAGACCATCCACAGTCAGGACTACATGCTTAGCCTGGTTCTTTAATGCCTTCGCCTTGCGCCCGCCAACCGGCAGGCTGACGCTCGGCTAGCCGCTTCGACGGATCTCCCGGGCGAAGCGACCACACCCGGAAGAGAGGCTGATGTGAATGACGCTGCACCGTTCGTTACGGGTTGCCCCGTCCTTCCCGGCCTAGCCCATCAGCAAGCTAGTGCAGCGTCCAGCCGGTGTTAGGCGGCTAGAGCGAAACGCTCGTCGTTGGCGTTTGTAGTGTTTCCAGAATGGATTTACGAGGTGATCTGGTCCTCGGCATGCCCTGCGCTGCTTC
>Ga0207708_10000262_pt1 | contig 41463 bp, 44 predicted proteins | sample KBSK5101metaG_FD_184340 | JGI IMG/M metagenome (GOLD analysis project Ga0207708, IMG submission 184340) | Corn, switchgrass and miscanthus rhizosphere microbial communities from Kellogg Biological Station, Michigan, USA - KBS K5-10-1 metaG... | ecosystem: Host-associated > Plants > Roots >... | reverse complement strand
AGGTCGACACCACGGCCAAGGACGTCGCGGCGGTTGTGGACGAGATCGCCCGGCTCGTGGCTAGTCGCGCGAGCTGAGCGCCGCGCCCTCGTCGCGCATGATCGCCGAGCCCCGTCGGGCCGGCGACCGCACCTACCTCCATGGTCCACTTATACCTGTCACCGGGGCGGCGACGGCGACGAAATATCCTCGGCGTCATGAAGGTCGCCGTCGTCGGCTATCCCAACGTGGGCAAGTCCTCGCTCGTCAACCGCCTCAGCGGGACGCGCGACGCGGTCGTGCACGAGACCTCCGGCGTGACCCGCGACCGCAAGGAGATCGAGACCGACTGGAACGGGCGCACGTTCGCACTCATCGACACCGGCGGCGTCGATCTGGCCGATGGCGACGAGCTGGCGCGCTCGGTGCAGGACCAGGCGCGCGCCGCGCTGGCCGACGCCGACGTGGTCGTGCTCGTGGTCGACGCCCGCGCCGGGCTGCGCCCGGGCGACGCCGAGCTCGCCGACCTGCTGCGCCGCGCCTCCCAGCCCGTGCTCGTGGCGGCCAACAAGATCGACGTCGTCGCCGACATGCCGGCCGCGGCCGAGTTCCACCGCCTCGGCCTGGGCGACCCGTTCCCGGTCTCCGCCGGGCAGGGCCTGGGCACCGGCGACCTGCTCGACGCGATCGTGGAGCGGCTGCCCGCGTCGGCCGGCGACGACGAGGGCGACGAGCCCGTCCGCCTGGCCGTCATCGGCCGCCCCAACGTGGGCAAGTCCTCCCTGGTCAACCGCATCCTGGGGGAGGAGCGGGTGATCGTCTCCGAGCGCGCGGGCACCACGCGCGACGCGATCGACCTCCCGATCGAGGTCGACGGACGCGCCGTGGTCCTCATCGACACCGCCGGCCTGCGGCGCGGGTCCAAGGTGCAGGAGTCGATCGAGTACTACACGACGCTGCGCAGTCGCCGCGCGGCCGAGCGCGCCGACGTGGCCATCGTCGTCTGCGACGCCGCCGACGGCATCACCGCCCAGGACCTGCGCGTGGCCGAGCTGGCCATGCAGAGCGGCTGCGCGACCGTGCTGGCCCTGAACAAGTGGGACCTGGGCCCCGAGGTCGACCTCGACCACGAGCGCGCCCGCACCGCTTCCAAGCTGCGCCTGCGCCCACGCGTGCTGACCGCCAGCGCCAAGACGGGCCGCGGCGTGCGCCGCCTGCTCACCGAAGCCCTGGCGCTGGCCGATCGCGCAAGCGTCCGCATTCCCACGCCCGAGCTCAACCGCTTCCTGGGCGAAGTCGCCGCCGCCCGCCAGCCCCCGGCCCGTCGCGGGCACCGGCTCAAGCTCCTCTACGGCGCCCAGGTCGGGGTGTCCCCGCCGCGCTTTGCCATCTCGGTCAACGCCCGCAACCGGTTGACGCGCGACTACGCCTACTTCGTCGAGAACCGGCTCCGCGACCGCTACGGATTCCAGGGCGTGCCGCTGATCATCGACTTCGTCGAGCGTCGGGGCGATCGGCGACAATCCCGCGATGCCGGAAACCGCCGAGCGCGCGCCTGAGCGGCCCGCCCTGCGCGAACGCCTGCGCGGGGCGCTCCCCGACGACGTCCACCAGCGCCGCCGCCTCGTGGCCCTTCTGGGGCTGCTCGCGGTCGTCGTGGTGGTCGTCGTCCTCGTGCTCGTGCTCTCCGGCGGCGGCGACACGGCGCCCTCGACGAACGCGGCCAAGGTCGTCCCCGGCAACGCACTCGTGTTCCTCAACCTGTCGACCGACGGCAGCCGCGAGGGAGTCAAGCGCGCGCTGGCCACGGCCGGGCGGCTGCCCTCGTTCCGGCCCGCGCAGCAGGCGCTCGCACGGCGGCTGGGGACACGCCGGGGCCCGGTCAACTTCGCCCGCGACGTCCGGCCCTGGCTGGGCAACGAGGTCGCGCTGGCCGTGCTGCCCACGAACACGCCGGTCTCGCAGTCCGAGATCGTGCTCGACGTCAGCGACCGGGACAAGGCCGAGAAGTTCATCGACAGCACCGCTGGGGGCAGCGGCACGGTCAAGGACAAGGGCGTCGAGATCCGCCGCTACGGGGCGGTCTCGACCGCGTTCATCGCCGGCGACCTCGTCATCGCGCCGGAGAACGTGATCCGCGAGGCGATTTCCTTGTCGCAGGGCCACGGCCAGACCCTGGCCAAGGCGAGCCTGTTCGCGAAGGCCTACGACGGCCTGCCCGCCGGTCGCGTGCTCGACGTGTACGTCTCGCGGGACGGCGTGCACCGGCTGCTGGCCCCGCAGGGCGGCGTGCTCGGGCTGGCCGGCACGCTGGTCGACCAGCCCGCGCTCTCGGCCGTCGGCGCCTCGCTGAGCGCCCAGGACGCGCAGGCCAAGCTCACCGTCCACACCGTGCTCGACCCGGCCCTGGCCAAGGCCACGCCCGGGTTCAAGCCGTTCTCGCCGCAGCTGCTCAGCGACGTGCCCAGCGGCACCCTGGCCTACCTCGGCGTCGCCGGCCTGGACCGCGCCGCCGGCCGCCTGCTCGGGCTGGCCGGGGCGACCGGCGTGAACGGCGCCGGCGTGGCCCAGCTGGCCCAGAACGCCCGCGCCACGCTGGAGAAGCGGGCCGGCGTGGACCTCGACCGCGACGTCATCTCGGTCCTGAAGGCTGAGACCGCGCTGTTCATCCTCCCCGCGGTGCCCGCGCCCACCCTCGCGCTGGTGGCCCAGACGCCGGACGAGAAGCGCACGCGCGCGGCCCTGGCCAAGCTCCAGGTCCCGCTCGCGCGCCTGTTCGCGCCGCCCAGCAGCGGCGCCGGCCAGGCCCCGACCTTCCAGGACCGCAACGTCGGCGGCATCGACGCCTTCCAGCTGCGCCTGTCGCCCACGGTCGAGTTCGACTACGCGGTGTTCGACGGCAAGCTGGTCATCGCCACGAGCCTCGCCGGCATCCAGCGGATCAAGGGGATCAAGAGCTCGCTGAAGGACGATCCGGCCTTCACCAGCGTCCTGGGCGACCGGCCGTCGACGGTCACGTCGCTAGTCTTCCTCGACTTCGCCCAGCTACTGGCGCTCGGCGAACGCACCGGCTTGGGCCAGGACCCCGCATATCTCGCGGTGCGCGACGACCTCAGTCGCGTGCGCGCCGTCGGAATGGCGACGACAGCCGGCAAGAACGAAACGACCGCGGAGATCTCGATCGCACTGAAATGACCACGTATACCGACAACGAGTTCCTGTTCACCTCGGAGTCCGTCACCGAGGGCCATCCCGACAAGATCGCCGACCAGATCTCGGACGGCGTCCTCGACGCGGTGATGCGGGACGATCCCAACGGCCGCGTGGCCTGCGAGACGCTGGTCAACACCGGCCTCGTCGTCGTGTCGGGGGAGATCTCCACCGACACCTACGTGGACATCCAGCAGGTGGCCCGACAGACGATCGAGAAGATCGGCTACAACGACGCCGACCTCGGCTTCTCGTGCGACTCCTGCGCGGTGATCAGCGCGATCGACAAGCAGTCGTCGGACATCGCCCAGGGCGTCAACACCTCGCACGAGGCACGCCACGACCCGTCCGACGACGACCAGCTCGACATCGCCGGCGCCGGCGACCAGGGCATGATGTTCGGGTACGCCACGCGCGAGACCCCCGAGCTCATGCCACTGCCGATCGCGCTCGCGCACAAGCTGGCCAAGCGGCTGGCCGACGTGCGCCACGGCGAGGTCGTGCCCTATCTGCGCCCGGACGGCAAGACGCAGGTCTCGGTGCGCTACCGCGACGGCCGGCCGGTGGAGATCGAGAAGCTGTTGATCTCGACCCAGCACAAGGAGGGGGCGGAGTCGCTGATCCCCGACGACCTGTGGGAGCACGTGGTCGACCCGATCCTGCCCAAGGACCTCTACGACGAGCACAAGCTGCGGCGCAACTTCCTCGTCAACCCGACGGGCCGGTTCGTCATCGGCGGGCCGGTGGGCGACGCCGGGCTGACCGGGCGGAAGATCATCGTCGACACCTACGGCGGCATGGCTCGCCACGGCGGGGGCGCGTTCAGCGGCAAGGACCCGTCCAAGGTCGACCGGTCCGCGGCCTACGCCGCGCGCTACGTGGCCAAGAACGTGGTCGCGGCGGGGCTGGCCGACCGCTGCGAGGTCCAGGTGGCCTACGCCATCGGGGTGGCCCACCCGGTCTCGGTCATGGTCGAGACCTTCGGCACCGAGAAGATCGGCGTGGCCAAGATCGCGGAGCTCATCAACGCGCACTTCGACCTGCGCCCCGGGGCCTTCCGCGAGTACCTGCGGCTGCACCGCCCGATCTTTCAGAAGACCGCGGCCTACGGCCACTTCGGGCGCGACGACCACGACTTCACGTGGGAGCGCACCGACAAGGCCGAGGCGCTGCGCGAGGCCGCCGGTCTTGGCGCAGCCACGGTCGGCTAGGGCCCATGCCCCTGCCGCCGGCGCTGCGCCGGCTCGCGCCCGCGCCGCTGCGGGACTCTCCGCGGCTGCGCGGGCTGGCGCTGGGTGCGGGGCTGATCCCGCCGCGCCCGATGCACACCGAACGGGAGGCGGCGCTGCTGCGCCGCCTGGTGGCGGCGGGGCACTGCGTGGTCGAGGTGGGCGTCTACGAGGGCTCGTCGTCGGTCCAGCTCGTCGAGGCGATGGCCCCCGCTGCCACCCTTCACCTCGTGGACCCCTACGTCGAGACCGCCCTGCGCTCGGGCTGGCGCGGGGTCGAGCGCGCCACCAAGCGCACGGTCACCCGGGCGGCGCGCCAGGCCGAGGGGCCGCAGCTGCGCTGGCACGTGTGCACGAGCGAGGAGGCCGCGCGGGGCTGGAACGGCACAGCGGTCGACGTCGTGTTCATCGACGGCGACCACACGCGGGAGGGCGCCCGCCTGGACTGGGACCTGTGGTCCCCGCACGTCCCCGACGGCGGGACGGTGGTGTTCCACGACGCCCGCGAGGGTAAGCCGGAAGGGCGAGGGCTCCCCGGCCCCACCGCGGTGGTCGACGAGCTGTTCCGCGGGGCCTCGCCGGTCGCGGGCTGGGCCATCGGCGACGAGGTCGACTCGGCCGTCGCGGTGGTCAGGGAAACGTGATGCGACGTCTGGCGCTCATCTTCGTTGCGGCGACCCTGCTCGCGGGGTGCGGGACCGACCACGGCATCGGCGACGGCTCCTACGACCCGCGCGACTCGCGCATCGAGTGCTTCGCCAAGGACGGTTACCCGGCGAAGAAGGTGGGGGACAGCGACGTCGTCGTCACCCCGCCGGGCCAGCGCCCGCTGCGGGTCTACTTCGCCTCCACGCCCGGCGAGGCCGAGGCGCTCGCGGTCGAGAGCCGCGCCCAGGGCGCCGAGCAGCTCGGCCGCGCGCTGCTCTACGTCGGCAACGCACCCGAGAACGTGCTGAACAAGCTCGAGGGCTGCCTCGATGACAACTGACCTGGCACCGCGGCCGCCCGCGCGGCCGGCGTCGTACGCGCTCTCGCGCCCGAGCTGGCTGACCGGGACGCTCTTGGTCGTCGTCGGCTGCCTGGCCCTGGCTGCCCTCAGCCTGCTGACGCCCAGCGCGCCGACCTACGACCCGTGGTCGTGGATCATCTGGGGCCGCGAGGTCGTCCACCTGGATCTCTCGACCGTCGGCGGCCCGTCGTGGAAGCCGCTGCCGGTGCTGTTCACGGCGCCCTTCGCGCTGTTGGGCAACGGCGCCGCACCCGCCCTGTGGCTGGTGATCGCGCGCGCGGGCGCGCTGCTCGCGGTGGTCATGGCCTTCCGGCTCGCGCGCCGCCTGGCGGGGGAGCCCTGGGGCATCGGCGCCGGCCTGGTCGCCGCGCTGGCGCTGGTCACCTCGACCGGGTTCATCCGCGACGTGTGGCCGGGCAACTCCGAGGGCCTGCTGATCGCCTTCCTGCTCTGGGCGGTCATCAGCCACCTCGAGGGGCGGCGCCGGCAGGCGTTCGTGCTCGGCGTGCTCGCCGCACTGCTGCGCCCCGAGAGCTGGCTGTTCGTGGGCGTCTACGGCCTGTGGCTGGCCTGGCGCGACCCGCGCATGCGCAAGTGGATCGTCGGCGCGGGCGCGCTCGTGCTGGCGCTGTGGTTCCTGCCCGAGCTGTGGGGCTCGGGCCAGCTCTTCCGCGCCGCCGAGCGGGCCAACAACCCCGACCCGCAGAGCCCGGCCTACGCCGCCGATCCGGCGCTCGCCGTGCTGCGGGCGTTCGGGGGCACGTTCATCTGGCCGCTGTTCGCGCTCTGCGGCATCTCCGTCGGCTACGCGCTGGCGCGCAAGGGACGCGCACTCGCGCTGGTCGGGCTGGCAGGCCTGGGGGTGGCCTGGCTCGCGCTCGTCGCCCTGATGACCCAGGCCGGCTACTCGGGCAACCCGCGCTACCTCATGCCGGTCGGCGCGGTGGTGTGCGTACTGGCCGGGGTGGGCGTGGCCCGCCTGCTCGAGCTCGCGCCTGCGCCGAAGTCGCGGCTCGTACGCGGGGCGGTGGCGGTCGGGCTCGTGCTCGTCGTCGCGGTGATCGTCTACAACCGGCCCCAGCTCGACGCGGTGACCAACGGCCTGCGCGACGAGGCCCAGCTCAACGACCAGCTCGACACGCTGGTCGCGCGCGCGGGCGGACCGGCCGCGGTGCTGGCCTGCGGCCAGCCCATCACCGGCGCCTACCAGGTGCCGGCGCTGGCCTGGCGCCTCGACGTGCACTCGGTCCGCGTCGGGCTCGTGCCCCACCCGCCGGCCGTGGTGTTCCGCGCCGACCGCTCGGTGCGCATGCCGCCGGTGCCGCGGCAGCCGCCCTACCGCGAGCTCGCCGCGGCGGGGCGCTGGCAGGCCTACGGGGACTGCCGATGAGCACCACGGCGTCCACCGCACGGCGCGTCCGCCTGGCCCTGCCCACGCTCGAGGACCGGCGCAACCTCATCTGGATCACGGTCGCCTACGTGGTCGGGCTGATCGCGATCTCGGCCTTCATCCGCACGCGCGCGATCTCGGGCCCGTTCTGGATCGACGAGGGCCTGTCGGTCGGGATCGCGTCGCACCCGTTCAGCGAGATCTTCCACGCGCTGACCGAGGACGGCTCGCCGCCGCTCTACTACCTGATGCTGCACTTCTGGATGGAGGCGTTCGGGCGCAGCGAGGAGAACACCCACGTCCTCTCGCTGCTGTTCGCGCTGCTGACCATCCCCGCGGCGCTGTGGGCCGGGTGGGCGCTGTTCGGGCGCCGGGCCGGGTACATCGCCGCGGCGCTGGCCGCGTTCAACCCGTTCCTGGTCGCCTACGCCCAGGAGACGCGGATGTACTCGTTCCTGGCGCTGCTGTGCCTGCTGGCGACCGCGTGCTTCGCGCTGGCCTTCGTACGCCGCAAGCGGGTCTACCTGATCCCGCTCGCGCTCCTGCTGGCCGCGATCGCCTACACCCACAACTGGGGGCTGTTCTTCGACGCCGGCTGTGCGCTGGCGGTGATCCTCGTGTGGCGCTGGGCGCCGGACCGGAGCGGGATCATCCGCGACGCGGTGCTGTGCTTCGGCGCCGCCGCGATCCTGTTCCTGCCCTGGGTCCCGACGCTGATCTCGCAGGCCCAGCACACCGGCGCGCCGTGGGCGACCCGGCCGAAGCCCAAGGCATGGCTCCAGGTCCCGGGCAACCTGTTCGGCGGCGACCTGACGTCGTTCGTGCTGCTGGTCGGCGCTGCGCTCGGCCTGGTGGCGTTGTGGCAGCGCCGGAGGGAGCCGGTGGGGCGCACGCTGGTGACCGTGTTCGTGGTGGCGCTGGCGGCGGTGCTGCTGGCCTGGATCGCGTCGCAGATCTCGCCCGCCTGGAGCACGCGCTACCAGGGCGTGGTGCTCGGGCCGCTGCTGCTGTTCGCGGCCGGCGGGCTGGCGTACTCGCGCTGGCTGGGGCTCGGGGTGCTGCTGTACCTCGTGGTCTGGTGGGCGACGGTCACGCCGACGCCGGCGCTGCAGAACAAGAGCGACGTCGACGACGTGGCGGCGCAGCTCGGCCCGATGCTGCGTCCCGGGGACCAGGTCGTCTCCACGCAGCCGGAGCAGATCCCGGTGCTCTACTACTACCTGCCCAACGCCGCGTTCCTGCGCTACGCCGACACGATGGGCCCGGTGGCCGACCCGCAGGTGATGGACTGGCGCGACGCGCTGGACCGGCTGAAGGCCTCGCGCGTGAGCAACGCGTTCGAGCCGGTGCTCGATCGGATGCCGGTGGGGCGGCGCCTGCTGCTGGTCTCGCCGATCACCGAGAACCCGCGCAGCTGGCGGGCGCCGTGGACCGAGCTCGTCCGGCGCCGCGGGGCCCAGTACGGCGAAGCGCTGCAGGCCGATCGGCGCTTCCACTGCACCGCCCACGCGCCGCTCTTCTACCGCTACTCGTCCACCGTGGGCGTGCGCGCGGTGCTGTGCCAGAAGGTCTCCGCGTAGCGTCGCCGGTGCCGCGGAACCTCGAGCTCAAGGCCGTCGACCCCGATCCCGCGGCCACGCTGGCCGCGGCGCTCGCCCTCGGGGCGGAGGAGCAGGCCACGCTCCACCAGCGCGACACGTACTTCTTCGCCGTCACCGGGCGGCTGAAGCTGCGCGAGGCGCCGCCGGAGCCGGCCCAGCTCATCGGCTACGCGCGCCCGGACCGGTCCGGCGCGTCGGTGAGCGTCTACGAGATCGCGCCGGTATTCGACCCCGCGACGCTGGGCGCGGTGCTCGCGCAGACGCTGGGCGTGCGGACGGTGGTCGAGAAGCGGCGCCGGCTGCTGCTCTGGCGCGGCGTGCGCATCCACCTCGACCGCGTCGCCGGCCTGGGGGATTTCGTGGAGATCGAGGCCGTCGCGAGCTCGCCGGGCGGCCCGGCGGCCGAGGAGCCGAAGGTGGCCGAGCTGCGCCAGGCGCTGGGGATCGGCGACGAGCGGCTCGTCGCCGTGGGCTACGCCGACCTCCTGCCCCAGCGCTGAGACCAGCGGCGACGCTTTCCCCCGGTAGGGTGCGATGCATGTCTGCGTACGCACTTATCAATCTGCTCGACCTCGACGACCTCGCAGCCGACGCCCCGGACCGCTCCGTTCGCTTCGGCCGCACCGCGCTGGAGTCGCGCGACCTCGGCGTGAGCCTCTTCACCTACGAGGCCGGCGTGCGCAGCTCGATGGCGCACAGCCACAAGGAGCAGGAGGAGGCCTACGTCGTGGCCGAGGGCTCCGGGCGTGTCCTGCTCGACGACGAGGTCCACGACCTCAAGCAGTGGGACGTCGTGCGCGTCGCCCCCGAGGTCAGCCGCGCCTTCGAGGGCGGCCCGCAGGGCATGAAGGTCATCGCCGTGGGCGGCCCGAAGCCCGAGGGTGGCGACGGCGTGCCGAACGAGCGGACCTGGCCGGACTAGCGCCGGTAGCTGACGTGCACCACGCCGCTCGGTGACGCCACCACGCCCGTGCGCTCGAGCTGGGCCGGGGCGGCGGACGTATGGTTCTCGAACAGACGGCGGCCGCCGCCGAGGAACACCGGCGCGATGTGCAGGTGCATCTCGTCCACCAGTCCGGCCTTCAGGTACTGCTGGCCCACCGCGGCGCCGCCGCCGATGAGCACGTCGCCGTCGGCGGCGGCCGCGCGCGCCTGATCCAACGCGGACTCGATCCCGTCGCTGACGAAGGTGAAGGTCGTCCCGCCCTCCATCGGCAGCGGGACGCGCGGGTGACGGGTGAGCACGAAGACCGGATAGTGGAACGGCGGCTCGTCGCCCCACCAGCCACGGGCGTTGCCATCGGCCTCCCACGGCCCCGAGCCGCCGCTGAACTTGCCGCGGCCCATCACCTCGGCGCGGATGCCGCCCCAGGTCTGGTCGAGCAGGCGCGAGTCGTCGTTGTCGTCGCCGCCGCCCTTCGTGCCGTGGGTGTCGTTGAAGTACCGGGTCGCGAAGAGCCACTCGTGCAGCAGCTCGCCGCCGCGGCCCAGCGGATCCTCGTCGCTCGGATCGGGGCCGGCGACGTAGCCGTCGAGGGACATCGAGATGTCGAAGATCACGTTGGTCATGCCCATGGAGACCGGCGACGGCGAAGGAAATCATCGGTGGCGGCGGAGAGCCCCCAGGGAGCGGGGCCCTCCGCCGCTCACGCGATCAGGCAGCGGCGCTCTGCTGCGAGGACCCGGACTGCTGCGAGGTCTGCTCGCCGCCGCCCTGGCCCTGGTTCTGGTTCTGCTGGCTCTGCGTGTTCTGCTGGTTCTGCTGGTTCTGCTGGTTCTGCTGGTTCTGCTGGCGCCGCCGGTGCCGGCGCTGCTTCGTGCTCTGGTTGCTCGTCGGCGTGCCCGAGCTCGTGCTCGTCGAGCCGGTGCTCGTCGAGCCCGTGCTGGTCGAGCCCGTGCTGGTCGAGCCCGTGCTGGTCGAGCCGGTGGAGCTCGAGCTCGTCGGGGCGGCGGCGGTGCTCGGCGCCGGCTGTCCCGCGGGCGGGTTGCCGTTGCAGGCGATGGCGGCGGCCGGGGCGATCGCGGCCACTGCGGCCACGGCGCCGGTCGCCAGAGCGACACGGGAACGGCTGAACGTCATGCGGATCCTCCTTGCGTGGTGGGTTCCCAAGGAGGACGCCCGCAGGGGCGCGTTCGTCAGTCCTACGAGATGACTTCGGCCGCGAGCGGCTCGTCCATCTTCGGCGCGTCGGGCAGCTTCTTGTAGGGCTGCTCGGGCTCCTGGTGCTCCTCGTGGTACGAGCTCTCGGCGTTGACGGCCCACAGGTCGTGGTTGGTGCCGCGCACGACGTTGTCCACGGCGCGCATGGACGTGAGCATCGAGTGGTCCGAGTTGTTGTAGCGGTGCAGGCCGTTGCGGCCGACCTGCTGCAGGTTGCCGACGCCCTCGAGCCACTCGCGGATGACCTCGACCCGGTCCGCGTAGTCGTGGTCGTACATGGGATAGGCCTTGGGCACGCGGACGGCGAAGCCGCGAACGACCTGCTCCTTGCGGGCCAGGCCGATCTTCTCGAGCTCGCTGGCGGCGAGCTCCACGAGCTTGTCGTCGTCCATGGTCCAGAGGTCGTCGCCCTCGAAGCAGAAGTACTCGAGGCCGACGCAGGCCTTGGTGTCGTCCGGGACCATCCACGGGCTCCAAGAGCGGTAGTTCTGGATGCGGCCGACGCGGACCCCGGGCTCGTGGATGTAGATCCAGTTGTCCGGGAACAGGTCCTCGCCCTCGATCACGAGCGCGACGGTCAGGAAGTCGCGGTAGCGCAGGCCGGAGGCGGCGTCGAGCACGCGCTGGTCGGGCTCGGGCCGGGTATACGCGACGGTGGCGCGCAGCGGCAGCGAGCTGATCACGTGCGAGGGCCGGATGCGGTAGCCGTTGGCCTGGACCTCCGTGATCAGTCCCTCGTCGTTGACCTGGATGCGCGAGACCGGGGCGCCGAGGCGGACGTCGCCGCCGAGGCGGCGGATGTCGTCGGTCATCGTCTCCCACATCTGCCCGGGGCCGAAGCGCGGGTAGTGGAACTCGCTGATCAGCGACTTGATCTTGTTGCCCTTGTTGCCCAGGAAGGCGGACTTGGCCGCGCTCCAGAAGGACAGGCCCTTGATGCGCTGGGCCGCCCACTCGGCGCGGATCTCGGTGCACGGGGCGCCCCACACCTTCTCGGTGTAGGACTTGAAGAAGAGCTCGTAGAGGCGCTTGCCGAAGCGGTTGGAGACCCACTGCTCGAGGTTCTCCTCCTCGCCCTTGGGGCGCGCCTTGGCGGCGAGGTAGCTCAGGCCCGAGCGGGTCAGCTCGATGGGCCCGAGCTTCTTGACCACGTCCATGCCCTGCAGCGGGTAGTCGAGGAACTTGCCGTTCCAGTAGATGCGCGACATGCGCGGGCGCTTGAGGAACTCCTCGCGCATGATCTCGAACCACAGCTCGTTGACCTCTTCGACCTTGGTGAAGAAGCGGTGGCCGCCGAGGTCGAAGCGATAGCCGTCGCGGACCTCGGTCTTGGCGATGCCCCCGACCTGCCATTCGGCTTCGACGACGACGACGGGCAGGCCCTCCTTGGCGAGGAGATACCCGGCGGTCAGGCCGGCGGGGCCGGCGCCGAGCACGAGAATCGGGCGCTCTCGGGTGGCGTTGGCGGCGGGAATCGGAGTCATGAGGGGTAGCGCAAATGCTGTTCGCTCCCCCCAAGGTTCCCCGGAGGAGGCCTCCGGTAACCCACGCACGGGCGGCCGAACAGCGGCGCGCAGGGGAAAACGGTAGCAGTGCTCCCGGCGTAGGCTGCCCGTCGTGGCCGCCCGGCGCCTCCTTTTCGCGTTGGCCACGAGCGAGCGGTTCGAGCGCGCGGTCGCCCGGGTGCCCGGCGCACGAGCGCGCGCGTGGCGGTCGGCACGGCGCTACGTGGCGGGGGAGACCGGCGCGGACGCGTTGCGGGTCGCCGCCGCGCTGGCCGCAAAAGGCCTGCAAGCGAGCCTCGACCTGTTCGGCGAGCGTGTGAGCGATCGCACTGAGGCGGCGCGCGTCACCGACGCCTACGTCACCCTGGCCGGCCGTCTGCCGGCGGGCGCTTGGCTGTCGCTCGACCTCTCGCACGTCGCCTTCGACGGCGCCGCGCTGCGCCGCATCGCCGCCGCGCTGCCCGACGGCGCGCGCGTGCAGGTCGGCGCCGAGGAGGCCGCGGTGACCGATCGCGTGCTCGACGCGGTGGTGGCCGCCGCGGGCGCGCCCGTCGACGCCACCGTCCAGGCCAACCTGCCCCGTGCGCCGGCCGACGCGCAGCGCCTGGCCGCGGCCGGGATCCCCGTGCGGTTGGTCAAGGGCGCCTACGTCGAGGCCGACGCGCTGCCCTGGGGCGCGGAGACCGACGCCGCCTACGCCCACATCGCGCTGCTGCTCGGCGCCGGGGCGGCCCTGCGCCTGGCCACCCATGACGATGCGCTGCACCGCCTGCTGCTCCCCGCGCTGCCCGCGGCCGACTGCGAGCTGCTGCTCGGCGTGCGCCCCGACCGCGCCGCAGCGCTGCGGGCGGCGGGCCGCCGCGTGCGCGTCTACGTCCCCTTCGGCCCCGACTGGTTCCGCTACTTCATGCGCCGCCGCGCCGAGGCCCAGGGCGCCGCCTAGGCGGCGGTGGTGGGGGCGGGTGCGGCGGCCGGGGGCGGCGCGGGGGCGCCGTGCCCGCGAGCGCCGCCTCGACCACGGGCATCGCCTCGGCCAGCGCGTCGATCTCCGGCCGCGGCAGCGACTCCAGCAGCGCGCCCATGCGCTCGGCCAGCAGCGCCTCGGCCGAGCGCAGCGCCTGCTCGCCGGCGTCCGAGAGCACGAGGCGCTGGCGGCGGCGGTCGTCGGGCTCGGGCTGGCGCTCGATCAGACCCGCGTCGGCCAGGCCGTTGACGAGCTGCGTGGCCGCGGGCCCGGAGACGGCGGCGCGGCGGGCGAGCGCGGAGACCGATGTCGGCGCGCTGCCGATGGCCCGCAGTGCCAGGTACTGCGGCGTGGTCAGCGGGGGCGCGTGGCCGCCGAGCAGGCGCTCGATCCAGCGCGTGGCCAGCGGCGCGACGGCGACGATCGCGCGAGCGGCGTCGGCGGGAGTGCGGGGAGGCGGAGGCATCGGCCTTGCAGAAATAGATAAGTGTGCTTAGCTGTTAAGTGTGCTTATCGTCCACATCATTCTCGCAGCCGTCGCCGTCGGCGCCATCGCGCTGCGCCCCGAGGGGGGCGTGGCGGTCCTGGTCGTGGCCGCGGCCGCGGGGATCGATGCCCTCGCGGGCGCCGACGCGGGCCCGGCGCTGGACACCGTGCTGCCGCTGGCCTGCTTCCTGACCGCGGCGTTGTCGCTGGCGGCGATGATCGAGCGCTCGGGCCTGTGCGACCGTGCGGCCGCGGTGCTGGCGCGCGCCGGGCGCGGGCGCTGCCTGGCCCTCTATGCCCTCGTGTGCGCCGTGTGCGCGGGGCTGACCGCGGTGGTCTCGCTCGACGGCGCCGTCGTGCTGATGGTGCCGCTCGTGCTGGTGCTGCACCGGCGCTTCGGCGCGCCGTTCGCGCCGCTGTTCGTGGGCGTGGTCGCCGTGGCCAACCCGGTCTCCATCGCCGTGCCGCAGGGCAACCCGACCAATCTGGTGGTCATGGAGCGCCTCGGCCTCTCGCCCGCGGTCTTCACCGCGCACCTGCTCGTCCCCGGGCTTGCCGCGGCCGTGGCCTGCGCGCTCGCCGTGGCCCTGGCCGAACGCAGCGCGCTGCGGCGCGGCTACACCGTGCCCGAGCGCGACCGCACGCCGCTGCGCGGAGCCGAGCGCTACGCGATCGCCGCGCTGGCCGCGGCCGGCCTGACCGCCTGGATTGCCCCGCTCGTCGGCGTGCCGCCGATGTGGCCGTTCGCCGGCGTCGTCGCGCTCGCGCTGCTGGGCGAGCGGCGCCGCGGGCGCTTGATCGTGCCCTGGCGGCTGACGATCCAGGTGGCGGGGCTCGTCGTGGTCGTCCACGCGCTCGCCGTGGCCGCCCTGCCCGGCGGGTCGCTGGCGCTGCCCGCGCTGGTCGCCGTCGGCGCGGGCGTCGGTCTCGTCGCGGCCATCGCCAACAACCTGCCCGCCAGCGTCTGGGCGGCCTCGCTGCTGGCGGCCGGGCCCGCGGCCTACGCGGCCACGATCGGGCTGGCCGTCGGCGCGCTGGCCACGCCGCAGGGCTCGGTGGCAACGCTCGTCGCCAGCGATCTCGCCGGCGGCCGGCGCGAGCTGCTCAGCCCGCGGCGCCTCGCGCCGCTGGCGGCGGTCGGCGTGGTGGTGGCCTGCGTGCTGCTCGCGGTGCCCCTGTGAGCGCCGGGCCGCGTCCGCCCCGCCGCCTACCGTCCGGGGCGTGCCCTCCATCGCCAAGGTCGAGCCCCTGACGTCGGCCCGCGCCCTGCGCGGGCCGTTCGACTACCGGCTCCCCGAGGCGCTGCAGCGCGTGGGCGTGGGCTCGCTGCTGGTCGTGCCGTTCGGACGCCGCCGGGTGCTCGGCGTGGTCGTCGAGCTGGCCGAGCGCAGCGAGATCGACCCGGCGCGGCTCGCCGCCCCGTTGGAGGCGCTCGAGCAGGGCGTCCCCGCCGACCTCGTGCGCCTGGCCGGCTGGATGGCGGGCGCGTACTGCTCGACCCCGGCGCGCGCGCTGGGGCTCGTGCTGCCCCCGGGTGTCGGCCCGGGCGGCGAGCGACCGCGCGTGCGCACGAAGCGGCGCCTGGTGGCCGAGCGCGCGCGCAGCGCCGACGGCGAGCGCCTCACGCCCGGCCAGCGGGCGGTGCTCGACGCGCTCGCCGCCGGCCCGGTCGCCGCCGCCGACCTGCCGCTCGACCACGGCGGCCTGCGCCGGCTGGCCGACCGCGGGCTGATCGCGCTGGAGCAGCGCGACGTGCGCCGCCGCCCGCACGCGGCCGCCGTCGGCGCGGCCACCGCCCAGCCGCCCGCGCTCACGCACGACCAGGCCGCGGCAGCGCAGCGCATCGAGACGGCGCTGGCCACCCGCGAGCCGGCCTCGCTGCTCCTGCACGGGGTGACCGGGTCGGGCAAGACCGAGGTCTACCTCCGCGCCGCCGGCGCGGCGCTTCAGGCGGGCCGCGGCGCCATCGTGCTCGTGCCCGAGATCGCGCTGACTCCGCAGACCGTCACCCGCTTCCAGGCCCGCTTCGGCGACACCGTCGCCGTGCTGCACTCCCAGCTCTCGGACGGCGAGCGCTACGACGAGTGGCGGCGGCTGCGCGCCGGCGAGGCGCGCATCTGCGTGGGCCCGCGCTCGGCGGTGTTCGCGCCCGTCAGCGACCTCGGTCTGCTCGTGGTCGACGAGGAGCAGGACGCCTCCTACAAGCACGAGGGCGACCCGCGCTACGACGCGCGCACGGTCGCCGCCCGTCGCGCGCGCCAGGCCGGCGCGGTGCTCGTGGCCGGGTCGGCCACGCCGCGCCCCGAGAGCGTGCACCGGCTCGAGCGCCTCGTGCTGCCCGCGCGCATCGACGGCCGCCCGCTGCCGCCGGTGCGAGTGCTCGACATGCGCGACGCCGCCCACGCGCTGCACCCCGACACCGCCGAGGCGCTGCACGCCGTGCGGCGCCAGCGTGAGAAGGCGATCGTGCTGCTCAACCGGCGCGGCTGGGCCAACTTCCTCAGCTGCCGCAGCTGCGGGCGGGTGTGGGAGTGCCCGCAGTGCGACGTGGCGCTCGTCCTGCACCGCTCTGCAGGCGAGATCGCCTGCCATCACTGCGGCCATCGCGAGCCCGCGCCCACGCGCTGCACGAGCTGCGGGTCGCCCGGCGTGGCCCGCCACGGCGCCGGGACCGAGCGCCTGCACCGCGAGCTCGACGCGACGCTGGGGGAGAGCGACTTCCCGGTCTTCCGCCTCGACTCCGACACCGCCGCCGCACGCGGCGAGGTCGCGGCCGTGCTGGCGGCGTTCGAGCGCGCCACCGCGGGGATCCTGCTCGGCACCCAGGTCGTGGCCAAGGGGCATGACTTCCCCGACGTGACCCTCGGCGTGGTCCTCGATGCCGACGCCACCCTGCGCTTCCCCGACTTCCGCGCCGAGGAGCGCACGTTCGCGCTCATCGCCCAGCTCGCGGGGCGGGCCGGGCGCGGGCCGCGCGGCGGGCGCGTGCTCGTGCAGACGCTCGACCCCGAGGCGCTTTCCATCCGCCACGCCGCCCGGCACGACGCCGCGGGCTTCGTGGCCGGCGAGCTCGAGCGCCGCGAGGACCTCGCCTATCCGCCCTTCGCCGAGCTCATCCGCGTGGTCTGCACCTCGGAGCGCCCGGGCGCGGCCCTGCAGGCCGCGAGCGCGGTCGCGCACGGGCTGGACGGCGCGCCCGCCGACGTGCTCGGCCCGGCGCCGCTGTTCCGCCTGCGCGGGCGCGAGCGCGCGCAGGTGGTGGTCAAGGCCGCCGACGGCCCGGCGGCCGTGCGGGCGGTCGGCGCGGCGGTGGAGCGGGCCGCGGGCGACCGCGAGCACCGCCACGCGACGTTCTCGGTCGACGTCGACCCGCAATAGGCTCCGCGCCATGGGCGTCCTGCAGACCAACGTGGTGCCGCACGTGCACCGCCTCGGGTCGAGCCTGGTCAACTGGTACGTGGTCGCGGACGGCGACCGGCTGACCGTGGTCGACGCCGGGCTGCCCCGCTTCACGCGCGAGCTCGAGCGCGACCTGCACGAGCTCGGGCATCGCAGCGGCGACGTCGAGGCGGTGCTGCTCACGCACTCCGACGCCGACCACACCGGGGTCGCGGCGGCGCTCCGCGACGCCGGCGCCCGCGTCTACATCCACGGCTACGACCAGGAGACGCTGGCCCGCCCGGGGCCGAAGGGCGGCGACGCGCGCATGGGCAACGCCGTGCGCCAGCTGTGGCGACCGCAGGCCTGGCGCACGCTCGGGCACATGGCCCGCAACGGCGGCGGGCGCCCGACGCGGATCGAGGGGCCCGAGCTGTTCGCGGACGGCGACGAGCTCGACGTGCCCGGCCGCCCGCTGGTCGTGCACACGCCGGGTCACACGCCCGGGCACTGCGCGTTCGTGTTCGCCGACCGTGGCGCGCTGTTCGTGGGCGACGCCCTGTGCACGTTCAACCCGTTGTCGGGCCGGCGCGGTCCGCAGCCCCTCCCGTACGCGCTGAACGTCTCCACCACGGAGGCCCACGCGTCGCTCGGGCGTCTGGCCGAACAGGAGGCGAAAGTGACCCTTCCGGGGCACGGCGAGCCCTGGCACGGGCCCCCGGCGACGCTCGTCCGGCGGGCGCGAACAGCTGCCTAGACTGCGGCGCATGCGTGACGACGCACCCGAGGTCGAGGTCGAGGACGAGATCGAGCCCGAGCCCGTCGAGGACGAGCGCTTCGACGAGGAGTTCCGCGCCCGCCGGGCCGCGGCGCTCGCGCACGTCCGCAAGTGGGGCGACCCGGTCCTGAAGAGCCGCGCCCGCGCGGTCGACCGCTTCGACGACGCGCTGCAGGCCGAGGTGGACTACATGCGCGGGATCATGCACGACGCCTACGGCGTCGGGCTGGCCGCGCCGCAGATCGGCACCTCCAACCGCGTGCTCGTCTACCGCGTCCAGCCCGAGTCCCCGATCATCGCGCTGGTCAACCCCGAGGTCGAGTGGATGGGCAAGGAGACCGAGGTGGTCGAGGAGGGCTGCCTGTCGCTGCCCAACGTGCACGTCGACGTCGAGCGCCCGGTCCACGTGCGCGCCCGCGCCGTCGACGAGCACGGCGAGCCCATGATCATCGAGGCCTCCGGCCTCGAGGCGCGCGTGATCCAGCACGAGATCGACCACCTCGACGGCGTGCTGATGATCGAGCGCTGCCCGCGCGACCAGCGCAAGGAGGCGATCCGCACCCTGCGCGAGCAGGCCTCGCGCGCGGCGTGACCGTCCGGCGGGCGGCGCCCGACGACGCCCGCGGAATCGCCGAGGTCCAGGTCGGCACCTGGCGCGTCGCCTACGCCGGGCTGGTCGACGACGAGGTGCTCGACGGCCTCTCGGTCGACGAGCGCGCGCGGCAGTTCCAGGCCTGGCTCGGCGGCACCTGGTCGGCGCGTCACTTCGTCGCCGACGAGAACGGGATCGTGGGGTTCGCCACCGTCGTGACCCCGGCGCGCGACGCGGAGCTCGGCGCGGGGGTGGCCGAGGTGGCGGCCATCTACGTGCTGGCCGACCGCTGGCGGCAGGGCGTCGGCACCGCGCTGATGGATGCGACCGTCGCGTCCCTGTGCGGCGACGGCTACGAGGCCCTCGTGCTCTGGGTGCTCGAGCAGAACACGCGCGCCCGCGCCTTCTACGCGGCGCGGGGCTTCGCCGAGGACGGCGCCGAGCGCATCGAGCCGCGGCTGCAGCTGCCCGAGCTCCGCTACCGCGTCGCGCTGTCGACCATCTAGCTTGCCCGGGATGCGCACGGTCTTCCTGGGCACGAACGAGTTCGCGGTGGCGGTGCTTCAGCGGCTGGCCGACTCGCCTCACCGGCCAGGCCTCGTGGTCACGCGGCCGGACAAGCCCCGCGGCCGCGGCCGCCGCGTCGCGCCTCCCCCGGCGGCGCTGGCGGCGCGCGAGCTCGGGATCGACGTCCTGCAGCCGGGCAGCGTCAACGACGACGACGCCCGCGCCGCCGTCGCCGCCGTCGCGCCCGAGGCCCTGTGCGTGTGCGCCTACGGCGGCCTCATCCGCGAGCCGCTGCTCTCCGACTACCGGATCCTCAACGTGCACCCGTCGCTGCTGCCGCGCTGGCGCGGCGCAGCCCCGGTGGAGCGGGCGATCATGGCCGGCGACGTCGACACCGGGGTCTCGATCATGGAGCTGGTCGAGGCGCTCGACGCCGGGCCGGTGTGCGCCCGCCGCTCCGAGCCCGTGCATCACCACGACACCTACGGCACGCTCGCCCCGCGCCTGCAGCGGATCGGCGGTGCGCTGCTCGTCGAAGCGCTCGACGACGAGCCGGCGTGCACGCCGCAGGACGACGCCCACGCCACCTACGCGGAGAAGATCGGCCCCGAGGACCGCCTGCTCGACCCCACGCACACCGCACCCGAGAACGAGCGCGTGGTGCGCGCGCTGCACCCGCACATCGGCGCCCGCATCGCCCGCGGGGACGCCGACCCGCTGCGCGTGACCGCGGCCGCCATCTGCCCCCACGTCGAGGACGTCGCCCCCGGGCGGCTGGCCGAGCGCGACGGGCGGCTGCTCTGGGGCTGCGCGGAGGAGGCGCTCGAGCTGCTCGAGGTCCAGCCCCCGGGCGGGCGGCCGATGGAGGCCGCGGCCTTCTTGCGCGGCCATGCCCTCTGAGGCGCGCGCGGTCGCGTTCAGCGTCGTCCGGCGGGTCTTCGCGGACGGCGCCTATGCGGACCGGGCCCTGCCGGCCGAGGCCGACCGCGCGGGCCTGGACGCCCGCGACCGCGCGCTGGCCACGCGGCTGGCCTACGGCACCGTGCAGCGCAAGGGCACGCTCGACCACCTGCTCGCGCGCCTGGCCGAGCGGCCGGTCGCACGCCTGGACCCGCCGGTCCTGGCGGCGGCGCGGCTCGGGCTCTACCAGCTGCTCTACCTCGACGGCGTCCCCGACCGCGCCGCCGTGGCCGAGAGCGTCGACCTGGCCAAGGGCGCAGCCGGGCGCGGGGCCGCCGGCCTCGTCAACGCCGTGCTGCGCCGCGCGGCGCGCGAGGGCCGCGACGCGCTGCTGGGCCCGCTGCACGACCGCGACCCCGCCGGCGCGGCGCTCCTGCACTCGGTGCCGCTGTGGCTGGCTGAGCAATGGTGGTCCGAGCTCGGCCCCGAGACGGCGCGCGCCCTGCTGGCCGCGGCCAACGAGCCCGCCGAGCACGCCCTGCGGGCCAACACGCTGGTCAGCGACCGCGACGCCGTCGCCGCGGCGCTGGGCGTGCCCAGCCGCACCGATCCGGTGGTGCCCGAGGCGCTCGTGCTCGAAGGGCCGTTCGACCTGCGCGGCTCCGCGCTGTGGGACGAGGGGGCGGTGTGGCCGCAGTCGCGCGCGGCGATGGCGGTGGCGCGGGTGGTGGCCCCGCAGACCGGCGAGCGCGTGCTCGACCTCTGCGCCGCGCCCGGCGGCAAGGCGACGCACCTGGCCGCGCTGAGCGGGGACGGGGCCGAGATCGTCGCCGTCGAGCAGCACCCGGGGCGGGCCGACGCGCTGCGCGCCACCTGCGCCCGGCTGCACGCCCGCGGCGTGCGCGTCGAGGTGGCCGACGCGGCGGTTGCGCGCGCCGACGGGCCCTTCGAGCGGGTGCTCGTCGACCCGCCGTGCAGCGGCCTGGGGACGCTTGCGGCCCACCCCGACCTGCGCTGGCGGATGACGCCGGCGGCCATCGGCGAGCTCGGCGCGCTGCAGGGCCGGATGCTCGCCGCGGCGGCCGCCGTGACCGCGCCCGGCGGCACCCTGGTCTACGCGACCTGCACGATCTCCGCGCGGGAGAACGAGGCGGTGATCGCGAAGCTCATGCGCTCGAATCCCCATTTCGCGGTCGATGATCTGCGTGCCGACTTCCCGGCGTGGCACCATCCACAGGCTGCGGAGTACCTCTTGACCATGCCTTCCCGCGACAGCACCGCCGGTTTCTTCGTCGCCCGCCTGCGCCGCAGACCATGAGCCCTTCCGAGTCCCCCGAGCCCGAAATCGACCTCGGCCCGCCCTGCCCCGAGTGCGGCGAGCCCTGGCTGCGGCCGACGAACCTGCCCGGCCGCTACCGCTGCGTGTACTGCCTGAGCCGCTTCGAGCTGACGTCGGTGTGCCCCGACTGCGGCGAGCACTCGACCATCGTCCGCATGGCCTCGACGTCGATCATCACCTGCAACAACTGCGGCGGCAGCATGCTGCACCGCCTGTAGCGGTGGCGGCCGACTACCCCGACGGCGTCCGCGTCGCGCCGAGCATCCTCTCGGCCGACTTCGCGCGGCTGGGCGAGCAGGTCGACGCGGTCCTCGACGCCGGCGCGCGCGTGATCCACGTCGACGTCATGGACGGGCACTTCGTCCCCCCGCTGACCATGGGGCCGCTGGTGGTGGAGGCGCTGCGCGACCGCGTGCACGCCCAGGGCGGCTTCATCGACGTGCATCTGATGGTCGAGCGCCCCGAGCAGCACGTGCCGGCGTTCGCCGAAGCGGGGGCGGACTCGATCACCGCGCACTTCGAGGCCACGCCGCACGTCAATTACGCCGTCCAGCAGATCAAGCGGGGCGGGTGCCGGGCCGGGGTGGCGATCACGCCGTCGACGCCCGCCGAGGTGGTGCGCGAACTGCTCGACGACCTCGACCTCGTGCTCTGCATGTCGGTCAACCCGGGGTGGGGCGGCCAGCCGTTCATCCCCCACACCGCGGACAAGCTCGCACGCCTGCGGGCGCTGTTGCCCGACCGCGTCCGGCTCGAGGTCGACGGCGGGGTCGCTCCGGCGACTGCACGCACCGTCGTCGATGCGGGCGCCGACCTGCTCGTGGCCGGCTCGCACGTGTTCGGGGCCGACGACCCGCCCGCGGCCTACCGCGAGCTGGCCGACGCCGTCGGCGCGGCCTGAGGCGCGTCCGAGCGGCGCCGGTAGAGCGCGAACAGCAAGCAGGCGAGGATGCCTGCGGCGCCGAAGTAGCCGACCTCGACGCGCAGCACCTGGTTGGAGATCGTCGGCGCGAGCACGAAGCCGACGAACAGCGCGGCGGCCAGCAGCCAGGCGGCCGCAGCGAGCTTGGCCTGCTGACGGGCCAGCGCGGCCTGGTTCAGCGTGCCCGAGATCAGGTGCAGGCCCATGCCCAGCGCCACGACCGCGAGCCCGATGCGGCCGTAGTCGTAGTTGCCGCCGAACAGCACGTCCATCGCCCACGGCCCGACCGCCAGCAGCACGAGCGCCACCGCGCCGGCGAAGGCGGCGATGGCGAGCACGGTGATGCGGATGGTGCGGTGAAAGTCGCCCGCGCCCTCCTTGGCCTCGAGGCCGGTCAGGTGGGGGAGGAGCGAGGTCTGGATCGACTGGAAGAGCTGCAGCGGGGCTCGGGCGATCAGCAGCACGTTGAACACGAACCCGGCCAGCGCGGCGTCGGTGGCGGTGATGTCGGTGGTGATGACCGCTGCGTTGAGCAGGGTCTGCTCCGCCAGCATGATCCCGAGCACGCTGACCGCGAAGCCCATGCCGTGCGACAGAGAAACTCCCTCGTCCCTCGGCTTGCGCCGCTGGACGCTGCCGTGGTCGGGCTCGCCCTTGCGGCGTGAGAACGCCCACGGCACGACCACGAGCGAGACGAACGGTGCCGCGGCGATGCCCAGCGCGACCGCGCCCTGGCCGCTGGTGATGCCGACGGCCACGGCCAGCGCGAACAGGAAGCGCGACGTGGACTCCAGGAACACCAAGCCGCCGTAGAGGGCGAAGCGCTCGTGCCCGGCGAGCCAGCCGCGGGCGAAGTACGAGGCCGCGTAGGCCAGCGTGCCCACGACGAGCACCCAGTACAGCATGCTCGAGCCGTCGAAGACGTCGTTGGTGAGGGGCTCCTTCAGCGCCAGCGCCACCGCGGCGAACAGCACGGCGAAGCTCGCCTGGATCGTGACGGGGACGCGGTAGGGGTGCTGCTCGTGGCCCTGCGCTCGGCGCTCGGCGATCGTGCGCGACAGCAGCTGCTCGATCGGCCGGTAGATGATCGAGATCACGACGAACATCACCGACCAAAGGAGCGAGATGCCCTTGTACTCGACCTCGGGCAGGACGTGCGAGGCGACCGCGAAGTAGGCGAACGTGACGACGCCGGTGGTGGCGATGCCGACCGAGAGGATCCCGGCGCCGCGCCCGTAGCTCTTGCCCTCCTGGCCGGCCTCGGCCTCGAGGATGCCCTCTTCGGCAGGACCGCTCTCGGCCGCTGCCACCACGGGCGGCGCGACGGTCGTCCGCCCGTTCTCGCTCATCTACGCCAGGCGGACGAGGACCATGGTCCAGGGGAACGGCGAGCGGACGACGACCGGCTCCCCGACCTTGCTCAGGAAGGAGACGAAGCCGCTCTTGGACCAGTGGTTGACGTGCCCCGGGGTATTGCCCAGGTCGCGCAGGTAGGCGCCGCGGGCCATGTTGAGGCCACGCCACATGGGCTCGCGCGGCACGGAGACCAGCAGGTGGCGGTTGGCGACGCGCGCCATCTCGCCCAGGGTGTGGTCGGGCTCGGGCACGTGCTCGAGCACCTCGATCGCGCTGGCGAAGTCGAACTCGTCGCGCTCGAAGGGCAGGTCCTCGGCCTTCTGCACGCGGTACTCGAGGTTCGGGCGGCGGCGGCTCTCCCATTCGGCGTGCAGCTGGGGGTCGTCGAGGTCGATGCCGACCACGCGGCCGTCGCCGATGCGGTCGGCCCACTCGGACACGAGGACGCCCTCGCCGCAGCCGACGTCGAGGATGGAGGTGGGGGCGGCGCGCGCGAACAGGTCGTCGAGCTGGCGGTGGAAGCCCGCCATCAGGCGCTTGACCACCGGGTTGGTGGAGCCGTACTTGTCGTACGTGTTGCCGGTGACGGTGCCGGCGGCATCCGTCGTGACCGTCGGGGTCGGGCTCATACCTTGAGCGCCTCGCGGTCCTCGGTCTTGCCCGTCGCCCCGCCCGAGGCGGCGCCGGTGGTGGGGTGCTCGCCGGTGCGCGCGTCGCCGGGCTCGTAGTGGCTCGGCTTGACGTCGAGCGCGAGCTCGATCCGGCGCACGCGCTCGAACGTGCGCTGGGTCAGCGTGCGCTGCGCGGCGAGCAGGTCGCCGATCACGCCCAGCGCGGCGAGCACCACGGCGGCGTTGAACAGCACCGCGCCGAGGATCAGCGACTGGACGTGGCCGGCGCCGCTGCCGTCGACGATGTAGAAGTAGGCGAAGCGGACCCAGATGACGATCGCGACCAGGCCGACGATCGCGGCCAGGCTCATGAACACGCGCAGCGGCTCGTACTGGGCGTAGATGCGGAAGATCGACACCGTGTTGCGCCGCACGTAGGACCACATCGAGGGGAAGAGGCGCGACTCGCGCGTCTTCGGGTTGGTCCGGATGCTGACGTGGTCGACGGCGACGAGCATCTTGCCGGCCTGGATGATCGTCTCGAGCGTGTAGGTGAACTTCGAGACCACCACCATCTGGATGGCGGCCTCGCGGTTGTAGGCGCGGAAGCCGGAGGTGGTGTCGGGGACGTTGGTCTGGCTGGCCTGCCGCACGACCCAGCTGCCGAGCCGCTGCAGCGACTTCTTCAGCGGCGAGAAGTGCTGGATGTTCATCACGTCGCGGTCGCCGACGACCATGTCCGCGCGCCCCTCGACGATCGGCTCGACGAGCTTGGGGATGTCGCCCCCGTAGTACTGGTTGTCGGCGTCGGTGTTGACGATGACGTCGGCGCCGAGCTTGAGCGCCGCGTCCAGGCCCGCCTGGAAGCCGGCGGCCAGCCCCTTGTTGTTGGTCAGGCGCACGATGTGGTCGACGCCGTTGGAGCGCGCGACGTCGACGGTGCGATCGGTGGAGCCGTCGTCGATCACGAGCCACTCCACGGCGTCGAAGCCGGGGACCTCACGAGGGAGGTCGGCGAGCGTGACCGGCAGGGTCTCTTCCTCGTCGAAGCAGGGGATCTGGATGATCAGCTTCACGACCGGCCCAGGGTACTAGTCGCCCGAGCGTCTTCTACCCGCTGAGCGTGACCTTGCCACCGGCACCCGGCTCTACCATCCCGGGCCATGGCCACGGTCGAGACGGCGCCACCGCCGGCACGCCCGGCGAGCACCACGGCGCCGTCGCGTACCCGGCTGAAGTGGGGCCTCGCCGTCGGCGCCTTGATGCTGATCGGCTTCGGCCTGCGCCTGTGGGGGATCAAGCAGGGCCTTCCCTACGCCTACAACATCGACGAGAACGCGCACTTCGTCCCGCGCGCGATCGGGTTCTTCGGCCACACGCTGAACCCGTTCTACTTCGTCAACCCACCGGGCTACACGAACATCCTCTACCTGGTCTTCGGGCTGTGGTTCGGGAGCGGCGACGCCGCCGCGCGCGCCCTCGTCAACGACCCGACCGAGGTCTACGTCATCGCGCGCGTGGTCAGCGCCGTGCTCGGCACGCTCGCGATCTGGTTCACCTACCTGGCCGGGGCCAAGCTCGTCGACCGCCGCGCCGGCTTCCTCGCCGCCGCGCTGATGACGGTCGCCTTCCTTCCCGTCTTCTACGCGCACCTGGCGCTCAACGACTCGCCCACGCTCGGCCCCGCCGCGCTCGCCCTCTACGGCATCGCCCGCATCTACCGCCACGGCCGCTGGTGGGACTTCGCCCTCGCCGGCCTGGCCACCGGCGCCGCGACCGCCACGAAGTACACGGCGGCGATCTTCATCGTCCCCATCTGCGTCGCTGCCTACTTCCGCTGGCGCGACCAGGGCGGCCCGCTCCCGCACCCGTGGCGCGTCAACCTCAAGGCGGCGTGGCGCTGGACGGTGAATTTCGCCAAGGCGCGCGCGTTCCTGCTCCTCTGCTTCGCCGGCGCCGCCACCATCGCCGGCTTCATCATCGTGAGCCCCTACTCGCTGCTCGACCCCAAGACGTTCGGCGGCGGGATCATCCACCAGGCCACCGCCTCCAGCAGCGAGGGCAAGCTCGGCCAGACCTTCAGCAACGGCTACGTCTACTACCTGTGGTCGGTGACCTGGGGCATGGGCTGGGTCCCAGCCGTGGCCGCGGTCGTCGGCGCCTTCGCGCTGGCCCGCGCGCGCAGCCGCGCGTTCTGGCTGCTCGTGCCCACGGCGATCCTGTACATCCTCTTCATGGGCAGCGCGTCGCGCTGGTTCGGCCGCTGGCTGCTGCCGCTGTTCCCGGTGCTCGCCGTGCTGGCCGGGATCGGCGCCTTCTTCGTGGTCGACGCGCTCGCCCGTCGCTGGCCCCGGGCCCGCTACGCCTGGGTTGGCCTGGCGGCGGTGCTGCTGCTGGGCCAGGCCGTCGTCTACTCGATCCACTCCGACCGCCTGCTCAGCCGGCCGGACACGCGCGCGCAGGTGCGCGACTGGATGGTGGAACATTTGACCCCGGACACGAAGATCGCCTACGAGCCGGTCATCCCCGACGCCTACTACCGCCAGGCCGGCTTCCTGGCCCCGGCGCCCAACGACGGCAACCGCTGGAACATCTTCTTCGCCGACGAGACGCCCCAGAGCACGCTGACCGCGGCCACCGACACGTCACCCGCGAGCGAGGCGGCGCGCCAGTTCGCCAACCGCCTCGGCGTCTCGCTGCTGCCGAACGAGTTGCCCGACAGCGTCCTGCCCAACCGCCGCACGCAGGACCCGGGCGTGGTCGGCGGCGAGGGCTTCACGCGCGACCTCTCGCCCGCGCTGCTCGACGTCTACCGCGCCAACGGGGTCTGCTACGTCGTGTCGGGCTCGATCCAGGCCCAGCGCGCGCTCGTCGATCCCAGCCACGTCCCGCAGGCCGCCGCCTACTACCGCGCGCTGCGCCGCCAGGCCAAGCCGGTCTACGTCGCGAGCCCCTACCACCAGGGCAAGTCGGTGAAGTTCAACTTCGACTGGAGCTTCGACTACTACCCGCTCGCGTACGAGCGCCCCGGGCCCCTGATGACGGTCTGGAAGTTGAACCGCTGCGCCTGAGCCGACATTCGCACAGGCAACTACCATCGTCCACGGTGTCAGCGGCCACCGATACCGACCACCTGCACCTCGAGCGCGCGATCGAGCTCGCAGAGCGCGGTCGGGGTCACGTTTCGCCCAATCCGCTCGTCGGTGCCGTGGTGGTCAGGGACGGCGACGTCGTGGGGGAGGGGTGGCACGCGATGGTGGGCGGCCCGCACGCCGAGGTCGCGGCGATCGCCGACGCAGGCGACACCGACCTCAAGGGCGCGACCATGTACGTCTCGCTCGAGCCCTGCTGCCACGACGGGCGCACCCCGCCGTGCACCGAGGCGATCGCGCGTTCCGGCATCGGCCGCGTGGTCGTCGCCTCCGACGACCCCACCGAGAAGGCCTCCGGCCGGGGACTGGGGATCCTGCGCGACGACGGCGTCGAAGTGGTGGTGGCCGAGGGCGAGCTCGCCGCCCGCGCGCGTCTGCTCAACCAGGCCTTCCGCAAGCACGCCCGCACGGGGCGCCCGTGGGTGCTTTTCAAGTCCGCCATGACCCTCGACGGCAAGGTCGCCACCGAGACCGGCGACTCCAAGTGGATCTCCTCGGCCGCCAGCCGCGAGCTCGGCCACCGCTGGCGCGCCGACTGCGACGCGGTCGCCGTCGGCATCGGCACCGCGCTGCGCGACGACCCCCAGCTCACCGCGCGCATCCCCGACGCCGACCGCCAGCCCCGCCGCATCGTCTTCGACACCACCGCACGCCTGCCGGTGACGTCGAACCTCGTGCGCATGGCCCCCGAGGTCCCGCTGACCGTCGTGGTGTCGCGCGCGGCTCGTCGCACCGCCGTCTCCACGCTGGAGACCGCCGGCGCCGACGTCGTCGTCGCCACCGGGGCCAACGAGCCCGACCGCGTCGCCTCGGCGCTGCTGCAGCTCGGTGCCTCGGGCATCACCTCCATCCTGCTCGAGGGCGGCCCGCACCTGGCCGGCGCCTTCTACGACGCCGGCGAGGTCGACGAGGTCCGCCTGTTCCTCGCGCCCATCGTGCTCGGCGGCCGCACCGCCCGCGACCCGCTCGAGGGCGAGGGCACCGAGACGATCGCCGAGGCGATGCGCGCGCTCACGCTGGACTGCGAGCGCAGCGGAGACGACCTGCTGGTTTCGGCCCGCCTGCGAGAATGGTGAATCCATGTTCACCGGGCTCGTGCAGGACAGGGGCCATGTCGAGGCCGTAGACCAGACCGACGAGGGCGCCCGCGTGCGGGTGCGCACCAGGCTGGGGAGCGAGCTCACAGACGGGGACTCGGTGGCGGTGCAGGGTGTGTGCCTGACCGCGACCGCCGTGCACCAGGAGGTTTTCACCGTCGACGTCATGGCCGAGACGCTGCGGCGCTCGACCCTCGGCGCCCTGGCCGCCGGCGCGGCGGTCAACCTGGAGCTGCCGCTGCGCGCGAGCGACCGCCTCGGCGGCCACGTCGTGCAGGGCCACGTCGACGGTGTCGGGGAGGTCGTGGCGGTCGGCGACGAGGGCTTCTCGCGGCGGGTGTGGATCGAGCCCCCGCCCGAGCTGCTGCGCTACGTCGTCCAGAAGGGCTCGATCGCCGTCGCGGGCGTGTCGCTGACCGTGGCCGAGGTCACCGACGACCGTTTCGCGGTCGCGCTCATCCCGGAGACGCTCGAGCGCACGACGCTCGGCACGGCCGCCCCGGGCGACCGCATCAACATCGAGGTGGACGTGCTCGCCAAGCACGTCGAGAAGCTGCTTGAAGGAGCACGCGCATGACCACCCCGCAGACCCGCTTCTCCACCATCGAGGAGGCCATCGAGGACATCCGCGCCGGCAGGATGGTCGTGGTCTGCGACTCGCCCGACCGCGAGAACGAGGGCGACCTGACGATGGCGGCCCAGTTCGTCACCCCGGACGCCATCAACTTCATGGCCACCCACGGTCGCGGCCTGATCTGCCTGGCGCTGACCTCCGAGCGGTGCGACCAGCTCAACCTCGACCTGATGACGGCCAAGAACGAGTCCGGGTTCAAGACCGCGTTCACGATCTCGATCGAGGCGCGCGAGGGTGTGAGCACCGGCATCTCCGCCCACGACCGCGCCCACACCATCCAGGTCGCCGTCGACCCGCGCTCCGAGCCCCACGACCTCGTCCAGCCCGGCCACGTCTTCCCGCTCAAGGCCAAGGGCGGCGGCGTGCTCGAGCGCGCCGGCCAGACCGAGGCCGCCGTCGACCTCGCGCGCCTGGCCGGGCTCATCCCCGCCGGCGTCATCTGCGAGGTCATGAAGGACGACGGGACGATGGCGCGCGTGCCCGACCTCGTCGAGTACTGCGAGCGCCATGAGCTGAAGATGATCACCGTGGCCGACCTGATCGCCTACCGCCAGCGCACCGAGCGCCTGATCGAGCGCGTGGCCGAGGCGGTCCTGCCGACCGCGTTCGGCGAGTTCACCGCCGTCGGCTTCCGCTCGCTGGTGGACGGCAAGCACCACGTCGCCATGGTCAAGGGCGACGTTGCGGGCGAGCCGGACATCCTCGTGCGCATGCATTCCGAGTGCCTGACCGGCGACGTCTTCCACTCGTTGCGCTGCGACTGCGGCCAGCAGCTCGAGTCGGCGCTGGCGATGATCGAGCGCGAGGGCCGCGGCGTGCTCGTCTACCTCGCCCAGGAGGGGCGTGGGATCGGGCTGCTCAACAAGCTCAAGGCCTACAAGCTGCAGGAGGAGAACGGCCTCGACACGGTCGAGGCCAACGTCGCCCTCGGCCTGCCCGTCGACCTGCGCGACTACGGCATCGGCGCCCAGATCCTCACCGACCTCGGGCTGAGCTCGATCCGCATCCTCACCAACAACCCGAAGAAGATCATCGGCCTGGAGGGCTACGGCCTGTCGGTGTCCGAGCAGCTGCCCATCCAGGTCATCGCCAATCCGCACAACGAGGGCTACCTGCGCACCAAGCGCGACCGGATGGGCCACGCCATCCACCACCAGGCGCTTCCGCTCGACGAGGAGCTCATCCACGCCGAGCACGAGGAGGACCGCCGGCGGCGCGATGACGACGACCCCGACCACGACGCGTGACGGAGCCCCGCTTCGCCATCGCCGTCGGGCGCTTCTACGCGGACCTGGCCGCGCGGCTGGTCGCCGGCGCCCAGGAGGTGCTCGTCGCCGCCACCGGCGCGTCCGCCGACGTGTTCGAGGTGCCGGGCGCGTTCGAGCTGCCGCTGGCGGCCAAGTACGCGGCCGAGTCGGGCCGCTACGCCGGCGTCGTGTGCCTGGGCGCGGTGATCCGGGGCGAGACCTCGCACTACGACCACGTCTGCAACGAGGCCGCGCGCGGGATCCTCGACGTGTCGCTGCGCACCGGGGTGCCGTGCGGCTTCGGCGTGCTCACGGTGGAGAACATGGACCAGGCGCTGGCCCGCACGGGCGGGGGCAAGCGCCACCAGGGCCGGGACGCGGCCGAGGCCGTGCTGCGCATGGCGGCGCTGCGCGCCGAGCTGGCCTAGCGGCCGGGGGAAATTCGTCCAAGACAGGACCGCCGGGCGGGCGTAGCCTCGCGTCCATGACCCAGATCGTCACTCCCTACCTGCTCTACGAGGACGTCGGCGCCGCCATCGCCTGGCTCGAGGAGGCGTTCGGGTTCCGCGAGGAGCTCCGCTACCCCGAGCCCGACGGCCGCATCAGCCACGCCGAGGTCCGCCTCGGCGACGGCGTCGTGATGCTCGGCGGCCCGTCGGGCGACTACCGCAACCCGCTGCACTGCGGCTGCGTGACGCAGATGGTCGTCGTCTCGGTCGACGACGCCGACGCCCACTACGAGCGCGCCCGCGCGGCGGGGGCGAAGATCCTCGCCGCGCCCACCGATCAGCCCTACGGCGATCGCGCCTACCGCGCCGAGGACCTCGAGGGCCACCGCTGGTCGTTCCACCACCCGATCGGCACGCCGGCGCCGGAGGACTGGGGCGCGCAGCGGGCGGCGTCGGGCTAGGACCGCGCGCCGTCGAGCAGCACGGTCCAGGGCCACACGCTGTCGATCACCAGCATGCGGGGCTTCCACGGGTCGGCGTCCAGCCGGGCGTGCACCGCGGCCTCGTCGGGGGCGTCGACCACCAACAGCGCGCGGTGGCCGTCGCCCCCGAGCGGCCCGCCGAGCACGATGAAGCCGTCCTCCGTGAGCGCGTCCATGAACGCCGCGTGGGCGTCCCAGCCGTGCTGCTCGCGCATGTCGCGGTCGTGGTCCCAGTCCGGGCCGGGCTTGTGGATCACGATGAAGTGCGAGCGCGCCATCAGTCCCCCAGGGTGCGCCGGGCCGCCGCGACGAGCTCGTCGGAGAGCTCGGGGGCCGTGGTCCACGGGCCGAGGCTCGGCAGCCCGGCGTCGTCGCGCTCCACGCGGGCGTACTGCGTGCTGATCGCCATCGCTCCCGCAACCGATAGCACGATCGCCGCGAACAGGTCCTCGTCGAGCCCGATGTCGACGTGCAGCGCGAGCGCCACCCGGTCGCCGTCGACGGCCTCGAGCAGCCCGGGCATACCGCCGCGCACGAGCGCACGCACCTCGGAGTCCTCGAGCGGGCGCAGCCCGTCGGGCGCGACGATGAGCGACGGCTCGAGGATCCAGAACCGGTCGTCGGCGTTGCGTGCCGCCTCCGCCTGAACCTCGGCCCGCGCCGAGGCGACGAAGTCGGCAAAGCCCCTAATCGCCCTTGGGCCCCTTGCCCGGCTTCGGGCCTTTGCCGGGCTTGGCCGGCGCCGGCTGCGAGGCGCCGCCCTGCGCGGTGCCGCCGCCCTGCTGCTGGCCCTTCGCGAGCGCCAGCTCGCGCTCGACGGTCGCGCGCTGGTCGGGGTTCTGGAGCCGGCGCTCGAGCAGCGGGATCGCCTGGTCGGCGTGGCCGGTGAGCCGCAGCGCCTGGGCGAGGTTGAACATCGCGTAGGCGCACGCGAGCTTGGCGGGGTTGTTGCCGCAGGCGTCCACGGCCTTCTGCAGCACCGGCACCGCCTGGGCGGGGTGGCCGGCCTGCAGGAGCTGGTAGCCCTGGTCGTTGAGCGCGGAGGGGTCGCCGGAGCCCGAGCCCGAGCCCGAGCCCGAGCTCGTGGCGCTCTGCGTCGTGGGGGTGGTCTGCGCCGGCGCGCTCGCGGTCGTGGGCGTGCTCGCGGTCTTCGCGCGCGCCGCCGCCTTGCGGTGGCGCTGCGCCACCTGCGCGCGCTTGTTCGTCGTGTGGTCGACCCGCGCCGCCTGCGGCGTGCCGCCGCCGCTGGACAGCGCGACCACCGCGCCCGCGACGAGCGCGAGCGCCGCCAGCACCGCGAGCACCGCGGCCAGCCGACGGCCGCGCGGGGCCCGCGCAGCGACCGGGAACGCCGAAGGCGGGGGCACGTCGGGCGGCAGCGCCCGGGTGGCCGAGGTGGCGGGCTCCTCGTCCAGCGCTCGCTCGAGCGCGTCGACCATCGCCACCGCGCGCGGCCAGCGCCGCGCCGGCTCCTTGGCCAGGCCGCGCCCGAGGGCCGCGTCGACGCCGGGCGGCAGCGAGGGGCGGATGCTGCTCGCGGGCGGCGGCGGCGCCTCGATGTGCTGGCGCGCCTGCGCCGCGAAGTGCTCGGCCTCGAACGGGCGCCGCCCCACGAGGAGCTGGAAGGCCACCACCGCCAGCGCGTAGCGGTCCGAGGCCGACGTGGCGGGCTCGCCCGAGGCCTGCTCGGGCGATAGGTACGCGGCGGTTCCCAGCAGCTGCCCGGTACCGGTCAGGGTCTGGTCGTGCGCCAGCCGCGCGATGCCGAAGTCGGTCACGGCCAGGCGACCGCGCCCGTCCAGCAGCAGGTTGCCGGGCTTGATGTCGCGGTGCACCAGCCCCCGGGCGTTGGTGTCGTCGACCGCCTTGGCCGCCTGGGCCAGCCAGTGCAGCGCCTGGGCCTGGGAGGGGCGGCCCTCGCGGAGGCGCTGGGCCACGCTGCCCCCGGTCATGAGCTCCATGACGATGTAGGGGCGGCCGCCGTGGTCGCTCGCGCTGTCGTTGACGTCGAAAATGGTCACGACGTTGGGGTGGTCCGACACCGCGGCGGCGGCGCGGGCCTCGCGCTGGAAGCGCTCGCGCGCCGAGACGTCCTCGGCCAGGTGCTCGGCGAGGACCTTGACGGCCACCCGGCGGCCGAGCAGCTCGTCCTCGGCCTCCCACACGGAGGCCATTCCACCGCGGGCCAGGTGGCGTACCACCCGGTAGCGCTCTGGGAGCGTCGGCCCAGCCGTCGTCGAGCCTGCGCGCGGCATCGCGCCGAGGGTACCCGCGGGGTCGCTCCTATACTCCGGCGTCCATGGCCAAGGTCTGCCATTCCTGCCACAAGGGCCCGGCGTTCGGGCACAGCCGCAGCCACTCGATGGTTGCGACCAAGCGCCGGTTCAACCCGAACCTGCAGAAGGTGCGGATCATGGTCGACGGCGCACCCAAGCGCGTGTACGTGTGCACCCGCTGCCTCAAAGCAGGCAAGGTCACCAAGGCCCTGTAGCCGCCCGGGGACTAGGCTCCCCGCCGTCGTGCCTCTCGTCTCCGAGCCCAGCCTCGCCCGCTTCCGCAAGGTCGTCGAGGGAGCGCTCGCCGAGCTCGAAGCGCGGCGCCAGGAGGTCAACGACCTCAACGTGTTTCCCGTCGCCGACGGCGACACCGGCGACAACATGGTCCTCACGCTGCGCGCGGTGGTCAGCGAGCTCGACCGGCTCGAGAGCCAGCGCGGCGACCGCTCGCTGGACGACATCGGGCGCGACGAGATCGTCGACTCGGTCGCGCGCGCCGCGCTGCTGGGCGCGCGCGGGAACTCCGGGGTCATCCTCTCCCAGCTCATTCGCGGCGCGGCCGAGGAGCTGATCTCGCGGCCGGGCGAGCTCGTCGACCCGGTCCTCATCGGCGCGGCCATGGCCCGCGCGGCCGAGCGCGCGTACGGCTCGGTCCGCGACCCCGCCGAGGGCACCATGCTCACGGTCGCGCGCGAGATGTCCGGGCGCATCGTCTCCGATCTCGCGCACATGCCGATCCCGCGCCTGGCCCCCGACGCCAGCGACGACGAGCAGGACCGCATGCTCGCCGACATCCTCGAGGCGGCGCTCGACACCGGGCAGAACTCGGTCAAGCGCGGCCCCGAGCTGCTGCCGATCCTGCGCGAGTCCGGGGTGGTCGACGCCGGCGGCTACGGGGTCACGATCATCTTCGCCGGCATCGTCGCCGCCCTGCGCGGCGCCGATCCGCCCCCGCTCGAGCACCACGTGCCCGCCCGTCCGAGCCACCCCCAGCACGAGTCCTCCAGCTACCGCTACTGCACGAACTTCGCGGTCACCGGCTCGAGCCTCGACCCCAACCGCTACGCCCGCGAGCTCGAGGACCTGGGCGACTCCGTGCTCGTCGTCGGCGACCGCATCACGCTCAAGGTCCACGTCCACACCGACACGCCCGAGCGGGCCACCGCGCTGTTCGACGAGGAGGGCGAGGTCTCGCATCTCGACGTTGCCGACATGCACGAGCAGGTCGGCGCCCGGTCCAAGCGCCTGGCCGCCGCGGCAGCGGCCAACGGCGCTCCCGGCGACGGCGCCGTGCCGGTGTGCGCCGTGCTCGCCGTCGTCTCGGGCCCGGGCATGCGCCGCCTGTACGAGGAGATCGGGGCGCAGGCGCTCGACGGCGGTCCGACGCTGAACCCGTCGACCTACGACCTGCTCGCCGGCGTGCACGCGGTGGCGGCCGAACAGGTCGTCGTGCTCCCCAACTCCCCCAACGTGATCATGGCCGCCGAGGAGGCGGCGCAGCTCTCCGAGAAGCAGGTCAGCGTGGTCAGGTCGCGCTCCCAGCAGGCGGGCCTGGCAGCCGCCCTTGCGCTCGACCCGACCCGCACGGCCAAGGCCAACTGCGCGGCCATGGATGAGGCGCTCGAGCAGGTGCGCACCGGCGGCGTGGCCCGCGCGGCCCGCGACGACGGCCAGGGCCGCTTCGCGGCCGGCGAGGCGGTGGGCTTCGTCGACGAGGAGCTGGTGGCCTGGGGCGGCCCGGAGTCGACGCTCGGTGTCGTGCTCGAGCAGCTCTCCGACGACGCCGAGCTGGTGACCTGCATCGAGGGCGACGGGGCGCCGCTGTCGGCTGCCTCGGTGCGCCGGCTGGTGCCCGAAGGCGTCGAGCTCGAGCTCTCCGACGGCGGCCAGCCGGCGTGGTGGTGGCTGATCAGCGCTGAGTGACGCCGTGCTGGCCTACGTGTTCTGGCACCGGCCCCGCGCGGGCGTCGACGCGGCCGAGTACGTCGCGGCGCTGACCGCGTTCCACGAGCGCATCGGCGTGCCGTCGTGGTTCGCAGCCCTGGAGCGCCCGCCCTGGGGCGAGGACGTCGGCTGGTACGAGGACTGGTACCTGGTCGAGGACTGGAACGGGCTCGGGCGCCTCAACGAGGTCGCGATCACCGGCGCCCGGCAGCCCCCGCACGACGTCGCCGCGGCGCTCGCGCGGGAGGGGATCGCCGGCATCTACGGGCTGATCGGCGGCCGGCCCGAGCCGCCGGAGTGGGCGGCCTGGGTGGCCAAGCCGCGGGGGACCGGCTACGCGGACTTCGAGGAGGAGTTGGTCGGCGTCGGCGCCGCCGGCTCGGTGTGGAAGCGGCAGATGACCCTCGGCCCGACGCCGGAGTTCGTCGTGCTGGCGCCGCTGCCCTTGGCGCTGCCCTGGCCCACGGTGGAGACGGGCCCGGGTTGACATTCAGATACCGATGGTATTAGAATACCGACGGTATGGCAGTCGCACGCATGACGAGGGAGGAACGCCGCGAGCGCACCCGCGAGGATCTCGTGCAAGCCGCCGGCCGGCTGTTCACCGCCAACGGCTTCCACGCCACCACGGTCGACGCCATCGCGGCCGAGGCCGGCTACACGAAGGGCGCGGTCTACTCCAACTTCGCGTCCAAGGAGGACCTGTTCTTCGCGGTCTACGAGCGCCGCGCCGACGCCGCCGTCAAGGCCTCCGAGAAGCTGCTGGACCGGCGCGGCGCGGTGGCGGCGATCGAGGACCGGGCCGCCGAGGGCGCCGCCCGGCGTGGCCGCGACGACGGCTGGCTGGCCGTCTTCTTCGAGTTCTGGTCCCATGTCGTCCGGCACCCGGAGCTGCGCGAGCGCTTCGCGGAGATCCACGCGCGCGGGCAGGCGCCGTTCCAGGCGGCACTCGAGCGCGAGGGCCTCGTGGCCGACGACGCCGGCGTCGCCCCGGGCGAGCTCGTGGCGGCGGCCATGGCCATGGACGTCGGGCTGTCGCTCGAGCGGCTGACCCGACCGGAGGCCATCGACACGACGCTGGCCGTGCGCATGGCGCGGAAGGTGCTGGGGCAATGAGGCTCGCGTACCACCGCCGCCGGTTCGCCGACGTGGCCGTCAGCCTGCGCGCGGCCCGCGCTGCCGCCACGCGTGACCGCTGGCCGCGCGAGCGCCTCCAGCGCTTCCAGCAGGAGCGGCTGGACGCGCTCGTCGGTCACGCCGCGCGCCACTCGCCGCTGTACCGCGAGCGGCTTCGCGACCTCCCCGCCGGCCCGGTGGCGCTCGCCGACCTGCCGATCATGACCAAGGCCGAGATGATGGACCGCTTCGACGACCTCGTCTGCGACCCGGCGCTGCGCCGCGACGCGCTGCTCGACTGGGTCGAGGCGCTCGACACCGACCGCCTGCACCCCACCGGCCACCGGGTCATGACGACCAGCGGCTCGTCGGGGCGCAAGGGCCTGTTCGTCTACGACCGCGAGGGCTGGCGCGCGATCGCCACCCAGTGGCTGCGCCTCTCCGCAATCTCCGGCACCCAGCCGCGCGTGCCGCGCCTGCGCTTCGCCATGCTCTCGGGCGCCGCGCCCACCCACATGAGCCGCCAGGGCTCGGCCACGCTGTCGATCGGGGCGCACCGCATGCTCGGGCTGCCGGTGACGCTGCCGCTCGGGCAGCTCGTCACCGAGCTCAACCGCTTCGCGCCCCAGGCGCTCTACACCTACCCGTCGCTGGGTCTGCTGCTGGCCGAGGAGCAGCTCGCCGGCCGCCTGCGCATCCACCCCGACGTGCTCATCACCAGCAGCGAGCTGCGCACCCCGGCGATGACCGAGCGGCTGACCGCGGCGTTCGGGGTCGCGCCCTTCGACCTCTACGCCACCACCGAGGGCCTGTGGGCGGGGGAGTGCGAGCACCACGACGGCCTGCACGTGTGGGAGGACATGACCCTGTTCGAGAACGTCGACGCCGACGGCCGGCCGGTGCCGCCCGGGACGCTCGGCGCGAAGGTCCTCGTCACCAATCTGACCAACCGCGTGCAGCCGATCATCCGCATGGAGCTCGCCGACGCGATCACGGTCGAGCCGGGGCCGTGCCCGTGCGGGCGGACGCTTGCGCGGATGCGGGCGGTGGAGGGCCGCAGCGAGGACGCGCTCGCGCTGCCGGGGCGCACCGGGGGCGCGGTGACCGTGCTGCCGGCGCAGTTCGGGCTGGTGACCCGCGACCGCGAGGTGGGCGAGTTCCAGATCCGCCAGGAGGGCGACCGGCTGCGCATCCTCGTCGTACCGCGCCCGTCGGCCGGCGGCGAGCTCGAGGCGCGCCTGCAGCGCGCCGTCGTCGCGCGGCTGAGCGAGCTTGGCGTCGACGACCCGCAGATCGTGGTCGAGCGCCGCGACGCGCTGGCGCGCTCGCCCGGCGGCAAGCTGCCGCTCGTGGTGGCCGAGCGCGCCTAGTCGCGCGGCGCGGTGATCGACTGGCCGGGGAAGTAGGGCCACTCCTCGAAGTCCACGCACAGGCCGTCGGCGTCGAACACCACCACCCAGAGGTCGCGGTACTCGCGCGCCCGGGCGTACTCGACCTCGACGCGGACGACGGCCGTGTTGCCCTGCTCGGCCACGACCGAGGCGGTGAGCGTGAAGGCCTCGTCTGGGCTCGCGCGCTCGCGCTCCCACATCGCGCCGATGGCGTCGAGCCCGATGAAGGGCTCGTGGTAGGGCGACTGGCGGTAGCGGGCGCGCGGCGCGAACACCTCCCGCAGCGCCTCCGTGCCCGGCGTGCGCCAGGCGGCTTCGTAACGACCGACCCATTCGAGCGTGCGCATGGCCCGCGGTGATACCAGGGGACGCGACCGCGTGCCCGGTCATCATCAGGGCGTGGCCCCGCACGCCTTCGCCTCCGACGACGCGCTCGACGCCGCCGCGCTCGCGCGCGCGCCGGTGCGCTACCCGCGCCCCTCGCGCCTGGACGAGCCGCTGGTGGTCAAGCCCGCCCGCGCGGCCGAGGCGGCCGAGGCGCTGGGACTGGGCACGGTGGGCGACCTGCTCGAACACCTGCCCCGGGACACCGGGGAGGCGCGCACGGTGGCCACGCTGGTGCCGGGGGAGACGGCGACCGTGCTCGTCGAGGTGCGCTCGATCACCTCGCGGCCCGTGCGCCGGCGGGGCATGAAGCCGCTGGTCGAGGCCACCGTGGCCGACGCCACCGGCGTGACCAAGGCGACGTTCTTCAACCAGCCCTGGCTCGAGCGCAAGTACCGCCCGGGCACGCGGCTCATGCTCCAGGGCAGCTACCAGGGCCGCAACCGCTTCCGCGTGAGCACCCACGCGGTCACGAGCGAGGTCGCCGCGGTCGAGGGCGCGGTGGCGCAGTACCCGGCCACCAAGGGCATCACGTCGACGGAGATCCTCTCGCTCGTGCGCGAGCATCGCGAAGCCCTCGCCGACGTCGTCGAGCCGCTGCCCGCGCGCATGCGCGCCCGCGAGCGCCTGACCGACCGCGCGGCCGCGCTGACCGCCGAGCACTTCCCGCGCGACGCGCGCGAGGGCGATGGCGCCCGCCGCCGGCTGGCGTTCGAGGAGCTCTTGCTGCATCAGCTCACGGTCCTGCGCCGCAAGGCGCGCCGCGGCGGCGGGGTGGGGGCCGAACCGCTGGACGAGCCGCCCACGCTGACCGAGCGCTGGCTGCGCGACTCGCTGCCGTTCACCCTGACCGGCGACCAGGTTCGGGCAATGGAGGCGGTCGGTCACGATCTCCAGCGGGACCGGCCCATGCAGCGGCTGCTCATGGGCGAGGTCGGGTCGGGCAAGACCGTCGTCGCCCTGCACGCGATGCTGCGCGCGGTCGAGCACGGCCGCCAGGCGGCGCTCATGGCGCCCACCGAGACGCTGGCCGAGCAGCACTTCGCGACGCTGGCCACGCTGATGCCCGGCGAGCTCGTGGCCACGGCCCTGCTCACCGGCTCCACACCCGCCGCCCGGCGCGCCGACATCCTGGCCAAGCTCGCCAGCGGCGAGCTGCAGCTCGTGGTCGGGACGCACGCGCTGATCGAGGACACGGTCGAGTTCGATCGCCTGGCCGTCGTCGTGGTCGACGAGCAGCACCGCTTCGGCGTGCGCCAGCGCGTCGCGCTGGACGCCAAGGCGCCCGCCGGGCTGGCGCCGCACGTGCTGCACATGACCGCGACGCCGATCCCGCGCACGCTTGCCCTGACCGCGTTCGGCGACCTCGACGTGACCGCGCTGCGTGAGCTCCCGGCCGGTCGCCAGCCCATCGCCACCTACGTGGCCTCGGGCGAGCGCGAGCGCTCGCGCGCGTACGAGCGCATCCGCGAGGAGCTGCACGCAGGGCGCCAGGCGTTCGTGGTCTGCCCGCTGGTGGCGGAGTCGGAGGCGCTGCAGGCGCGCGCGGCGACGAAGGAGTACGTGCGCCTGGCCCGGACCGAGTTCCGCGACTTCCGCGTCGTGCTCCTGCACGGGCAGATGCGCCCGCGCGAGAAGCACGACGCGATGGCGTCGTTCGCGGCCGGCGGCGCCGACGTGCTGGTGGCCACCTCGGTCATCGAGGTCGGCATCGACGTCGCCAACGCCACCGTGATGCTGGTCGAGGACGCCGACCGCTACGGCATCTCCCAGCTCCACCAGCTGCGCGGGCGCGTCGGCCGCGGCGAGCACCCGTCGCTGTGCCTGCTCTTCGGGCCCAAGGAGTCGCCGCGGTTGCGCGCGCTCGCCGACCACGAGGACGGATTTCGCCTGGCCGAGATCGACCTCGAGCTCCGCGGGGAGGGCGAGATCATCGGCACGCGCCAGCACGGCGCCACGCAGTTCCGCGTGGCCCGGCTGCCCGAGGACGCCGAGCTGCTGCGCGCCGCGCACGACCACGCCGAGCGCCTCTTGCGCGCCGACCCCGAGCTGACCGCGCCCGAGCACGCGCTGCTCGCCGCCGCGCTGCAGGCCGCCTACGGCGCCGAGGCGCTCGAGCCGATCCCGGCATGAGGCTGACCGGCGGCGCCCTCGGCGGGCGCCGCCTCGTCGCGCCGCGGGGCGAGCGCACCCGCCCGACCTCCGACCGGGTGCGCGAGGCGCTGTTCGCGATCCTCGGCCCGCTCGACGGCGCGGACGTGCTCGACCTGTTCGCCGGCTCCGGTGCGCTCGGGCTCGAGGCGCTCTCGCGCGGCGCGACCGAGGCGACCTTCGTCGACGCCGCGCCGGCCGCGGTTCGCGCCGTGCGGCGCAACCTCGAGGCCCTCGATCTGCGCGGCGAGGTACGGCGCGCCGACGCCCGCGCGTTCCTCCGCAACGCGCAATCGCGCGGGCGTTCGTACGATCTGATTCTGTTGGATCCCCCCTACCGGCTCGCAGCCGGGCTCGGGCGGGAGCTCTCGGAGGCAGTCCCGCCGGTGTTGAAGGCCAGCGGCCGGGTAGTGGTCGAGAGCGACCGCCGGTCCCCGCTGGAGCTCGAACTGCCGCTCCTCGACGAGCGGCGCTACGGCGACACCACCATCCGCATCCATGGCTCCAGACCCACGTAAAGCGATCGTCCCCGGCTCTTACGACCCGGTCACCTACGGCCACCTCGACGTGATCGAGCGGGCAGCGCGCCTGTTCGACGTCATCGTCATCGGCGTGGTCAACCTCCCGGTCCGCAAGGGCAAGACGCTCTTCTCGGCCGAGGAGCGCTGCGGCTTCATCGCCGACGCGACCAGCGGTCTCGGGCTCGACAACGTCGAGGTCAAGCCGTTCTCGAGCCTCCTCGTCGAGTTCGCCCGGGTCAACGACGCGAAGGCGATCGTCAAGGGCCTGCGGGCCATCTCGGACTTCGAATACGAGTTCGAGATGAACCAGCTGAACCGCATGCAGGCGCCCGACGTGGAGTCGATCTACCTCATGTCCTCGCCGCGGTTCTCGTTCCTGTCATCGAGCGGAGTGCGGGAACTGGCCACCTTTGGAGGTAACATCGACGACCTTGTGCCTGCGAGCGTGGCCACTGCATTGAAGGAACGCCTGGGGCGCTGACGAAAAGGGGCCTGCCATGGATGTCCTGGTACTGATCGACAAGCTGGACGACACCGTCCACAACGCCAAGCCGGTCCCCCTGACCGATCAGGTGCGCGTGGACAAAGAGGAGATCTACGACATCCTCGACCAGATGCGCGCGACGATCCCCGAGGAGATCAAGCAGGCGCGCTGGATCGTCAAGGAGCGCCAGGAGATGCTGGCCGAGGCCAAGCGCGAGT
>Ga0207708_10000259_pt1 | contig 41740 bp, 42 predicted proteins | sample KBSK5101metaG_FD_184340 | JGI IMG/M metagenome (GOLD analysis project Ga0207708, IMG submission 184340) | Corn, switchgrass and miscanthus rhizosphere microbial communities from Kellogg Biological Station, Michigan, USA - KBS K5-10-1 metaG... | ecosystem: Host-associated > Plants > Roots >... | reverse complement strand
ACCGTGGCCAGCTCCACGGTCACGTTGTCGTGGCGGCGCAGGACGTCCCGAATCGGTGGGGCGACCTCCCCAGCCGAGAGGATGCCGGTCGCGAGCTGGTAGAGCAGCGGCTGGAAGAGGTGGTAGTTCCGGGCGTCGACGAGAGTCACGTCGACGGGCGCCCGCCGGAGGAACTTCGCGGCGAAGAGCCCGCCGAAGCCGCCTCCGACGATCACGACCCGGTGCTTGTTCATGGCAGCCTCTGTTCAGCCCAGGCGCTCGACGAGATGGTCGCCGACTCGTAGGGCGTTCGCGATGGCGGTGAGTGAGGGGTTCACGGCTCCGATGCTCGGGAAGAAGCTCGTGTCGACCACGTAGAGGTTGTCGACGTCGTGGGCCTTGCAGTTCACGTCCAGCGCGCTGGAGGCGGGGTCACTGCCGAAACGGACGGTGCCCGCCTGGTGGGCTGTCGCCCCGATGGGCATGCTCTTGTGCAGGTAGAGGCTGCGGTCGAGCAGGTGGTGCTTGTGCATCCCCAGCTGGTCGAGCATCCCGTCGAGCTTGTGGCGCAGACGCTGGACTCCCTGGACATTGTTCTGCTCATCGATGCTGAGATGGATCGCCCCGTCCCGGTCCACCGTGACCCGGTTGCTCGCCTGCGGCAGGTCCTCACCGCACAGCCAGAAGTCGACGGCATGGTGAGCCAGCACCTCGAAGGGCATTCCGGGAGACAGCCGACCGGCCCAGCGAGGCGCCTGCGCGCGGATCTCCTCGTCGTCGGACTTGCCCAGCATCTGGATGCCGCCGAGAGGGAACTCCCAGTCGTCGGCGCCGAGGTACCAGTCGTTGAGCGCCAGGGTCTTCTGGAAGCGCGTTGGGTTGGGCTCCAGCGAGACAGCCATCAGGGCGATGTTGTTGTGTCGCATGTAGTGCCGGCCGACGACTCCGGAGCTGTTGGCGAGCCCTTCGGGGTGGCGGTCCGTGCGTGACCTCAGCAGCAGGGCGGCCGAATTCACGGCCCCGCAGGCCACGACGACCACATCGCCGGTGAAGGTGGACTCGGACCCGTCGTCCAGCGTCGTGACGACGCCCGTGACGGTGTGCCCGGAGGCGTCCGTCTCGAGTCGCTGCACGTGGGCGCCGGTCACCAGGGTGACGTTGTCCAGGGACAAGGCCGGATCGACACAGATGACCTGCGCGTCCGACTTCGCGTTGAGCAGGCACGGGAAGCCGTCGACCCGGTCGCAGCGGATGCAGGCGCTGGCCCGGGTGGGCCGGCCCGGCTCCGCCTCCTGGAGGTTGACTCCGACCGGCAGATGGAACGGGTGGAGCCCGAGCTTCTCCAGGTCGTCGTTCAGCTGCTGGATCCGGGGTTCATGGGAGACCGGCGGATGCGCGTACTGCGCACTCGCGTGACCCTCGCTGGGGTCCTCGCCGTGCTGGCCGTGCACGAGGTAGAGGTGCTCGGCCTGGCTGTAGTAGGGCTCGAGGTCGTCGTAGGAGATGGGCCAGGCCGGCGAGATGCCGCCCTCGTGGCGGAGCTCACCGAAGTCCTCGGGCCGCAGGCGGAACAGGGCAGCGCCGTAGAACTTGGTGTTCCCGCCGACGTAGTAGTTGACCTCGGGTTGGAACTCGCGGCCGTGTCCGTCGTACCAGACCTCTGGGGCGAGGTACTTTCCGCGCACGAAGACCGCCTGGGTCTCCCAGTTGTCGCGCTCGCGTGGCAGGAACGCGCCACGTTCGAGCCAGAGCACCTTCAGGCCCCTGGTGGCGAGCCGGTGCCCCAAGGTGCCACCCCCGGCCCCGGTCCCGATGATGACGACGTCGTAGTGCTGGTCATCTGCCATGCCGATTCCCTTGTGCAGGCGGGTGACGCGGGTCTCCCGCAACGGCCGCGTGGACGGGATCTTCACGGGTGGGGGCGGGCGCGTCATCACCCACACTAGGGGATGTGCACGCCGGCCGCGGTCCGGATAATCCAGCCCGTGAGACGCCCCTGCGGGTGTCCCGGGCAGCCAAGGCGCGGGTCCGCCTCGCGCCATTGAGGAGAAACCGCGATGGCAGCGACGGAAGGTCCGACCGCTCGTGACGGTGGCCGGCGGCAAGGGGCCGATCAGCGCCCGGCGGACGTGCTGGTGGTCTTCGGCATCACCGGCGATCTCGCGAAGGTGATGACGTTCCGGTCGCTGTACCGGCTGGAGTCGCGTGGCCTCCTGAACTGCCCCGTCGTCGGAGTCGCCGTGGATGACTGGACCAAGGACCAGCTGGTGGAGCGCGCCCGCGAATCGATCGAGGGCACCGGCGAGGTCATCGACCGCGCGGTGTTCGACCGGTTCGCGGCGAGGCTGGAGTACGTCCACGGTGACTTCACCGACTCGGGCACCTACCAGCGTGTCGGCAGCGCGATCGAGGGCGCGGAGTGTCCCGTGTTCTACCTGGAGATCCCGCCGTTCCTGTTCGGGAAGGTCGTTCAGGGCCTGGCCGAGGCGGATCTGACCAGATCGGCTCGGGTCGTGGTGGAGAAGCCGTTCGGACATGATCAGGTCTCCGCAGGCGAGCTGGCGGACGAGCTGCACCAGTACATCGACGAGTCCCAGCTGTTCCGCATCGACCACTATCTCGGAAAGATGGGAATCGACGAGATCCTGCACCTGCGCTTCGCGAACGCGATCCTGGAGCCGTTGTGGAGCCGCAACTACCTGTCGTGCGTGCAGATCAACATGTCCGAAGACTTCGGTGTTGAGGACCGGGGCCATTTCTACGACCCGGTAGGGGCCATGCGTGACGTCGTGGTCAACCACCTGATGCAGGTCGTCGCGGCGGCGGCGATGGAGGCGCCGTCGCGCGGTGACCCGCAGACCATCAAGAACGCCCAGGTGGCGCTCTTCCACTCCGTTGTCGAGGCCGACCCTGCTCAGTATGTGCGGGGACAGTACGACGGGTACCTCGGCATCGACGGAGTGGCCGCAGACTCAGCCACCGAGACCTACGCCGCGATGCGACTCGACATCGAGAACTGGCGATGGTCAGGTGTGCCCTTCTTCATCCGGACCGGCAAGCGTCTTCCCCTGACCCAGACCGAGCTGCGCCTGGTGTTCAAACGCCCCCCGCCGCTCGGCTTCGGGCTCATGGGGCCGCATGCCGAGGCCAACCAGCTCGTCGTCAAGCTGGACCCGTCGACCGGGATCAGGTTGATCCTGGACGCACGGCGCACCGATATCTCGGCGGTCGGGAGGATCGATCTGGACATGGAGTTCGCCGAGGAGGGCGGCGAGGGGGCCACGCCGTACGAGGTGCTCCTGCACGCTGCCCTGGTCGGGGACAGCACGCGCTTCACCCGGCAGGACGGGGTGGAGGAGACGTGGCGGGTCATGCAGCCCCTGCTCGACGCGCCACCACCCGTTCACGCGTACCAGCCCGGCACCTGGGGACCCTCGGAGGCCGACGGGTTGACCGCTGAGTACGGCGGTTGGCACAGCCCGTGGGTGGCGTCATGACCTCCGAGACCACCCAGAGCGCGGCGGCACCCTCCCCGTTCCCGCCCATCGCGGACTACGCGTTCTTGTCCAACTGCCATACCGGTGCCCTGATCGCGCCCGATGGCGCGGTCGACTGGTTGTGTGTCCCCAGCTTCGATTCCCCCAGCGTCTTCGGCACCGTGCTCGACCGTCAGGCCGGTTACTTCAGACTCGGACCCTTCGGGATCAACCACCCGACCGCGCGGGTCTACGAGCCCGGCTCCAACGTCCTGACCACGACCTGGAAGACGCCGTCTGGCTGGATCCTGGTCCGCGACGCACTGACGATGGGGCCACGGGAGACCGACGACGAGGTCACGCCGCACACCCGCCCGCCAGCCGACGACGACGCCGATCACCTCCTGGTGCGCACCGTCCGCTGCCTGGATGGCACCGTCGAGATCGATCTCGTGTGCGAGCCGGCGTTCGACTACGGCCGGACGCCGGCCGAATGGACCCTGGTCGAGGGCAGCCGGCACACCGCCGACGCGACCGGCGCGGGCCAGGCCATCCGGCTGCAGACCGACCTCGCGCTCGGCGTCGAGGGCAACCGGGTCCGTGCCCGGCACGTCCTGGCGGCAGGCGAGGAGGCCTACTGCTCACTGTCGTGGGCAGGGGGACTGGCCGCGCCGGCCGACGTCGCAGAGGCGAACGGCCGTCTGGACGCGACCTCGCGGTTCTGGCGCGCCTGGCTGGGACGGGCGAGGATGCCCGACCACCGGTGGCGCGACCCGATCCAGCGCTCGGCGCTGGCCATCAAGGGCCTCACGTACATGCCGACCGGGGCCACCGTGGCCGCGCTCACGACGTCGCTGCCGGAGACGCCCGGCGGCGAGCGCAACTGGGACTACCGCTACACCTGGATGCGCGACGCCACCTTCACACTCCAGGCCCTGCACCTGCTGAACCTGGACTGGGAGGCCGACGAGTTCATGCAGTTCGTCGCCGACCTCGAGCCGACCGAGACCGGCGCGCTCCAGATCATGTACGGGATCGACGGTCGACGCGACCTGACGGAGTCCACTCGCGACGACCTCTCCGGCTACGCGGGCGCACGACCGGTGCGGATCGGCAACGGAGCGTTCGACCAACGCCAGAACGACGTGTTCGGCGCCGTCCTGGACTCCATCCTGTTGCACACGCGACGCAGCCAACGCCTACCGCGGCGGCTCTGGCCAATCGTGGAGACGCAGGCCCGATGCGCCACCGCCGTATGGAGCGAACCCGACCAGGGCATCTGGGAGGCCCGCGGCAAGCCCCAGCACTACGTGTCCTCCAAGCTGATGGGTTGGGTCGCCCTTGACCGCGCGTCGAAGCTGGCCGAGATCCGCGGTGACCCCGACCTGACGGCGACCTGGCGGGCCACGGCCGATGAGATCAAGGCCGACATCCTCGCCCATGGCGTCGACGACCGAGGGGTCCTGCGCCAGCACTACGAGACGGACGCGCTGGACGCCTCCACGCTGCTGGCGGCGATCTTCGGGTTCCTGCCACACGACGACGATCGGCTTCGCGCAAGCGTGCTCGCGATCGCCGACGAGCTGACCGAGAACGGCTTCGTGCTTCGCTACCGAACCGACGAGACCGATGACGGCCTGGCCGGCAAGGAGGGCACCTTCCTCATCTGCTCGTTCTGGCTGGTGTCCGCGCTGTCCATCATCGGCGAGGAACAGCGGGCCCGTGACCTGATGGAGCGACTGCTGCGAATCGCATCCCCGCTCGGGCTCTTCGCCGAGGAGTTCGACGTGGAGACCGGCCGCCACCTCGGCAACTTCCCGCAGGCGTTCTCTCACCTCGCCCTGATCGAGGCGGCGGGGCGAATCATCGCTGCCGAGCTGCTCGAGGAGCTCTCCTGACCGTCCCGGCAGGGTCCTGCCCGGGTTCGTTCCCCGCCCGCATGAACCCCCTGCCCGGATGAACGGTCGGGGTGCCCGGCGGGTTGTCGCCGACCGGGGTCAGCAGGTTGTCTGGACGTCGCTGACCAGGGTCTGTGCCTCGTCGTTGAACGCGGACAGGGCACTGCGGACGGCCTTCAGGGCTGCGGCCGACGGGTCATTGGTGGCCGCGAGCACGCTCGCCGAGAGGTCGTCGTACGTCTGCTGGGTCCGGTCCATCTGGGCCGAGAACTCCTTCTTGGCCTGCGCCTGGACGTCCTGCAGGTCCTCACCGACCGTGTCCATTCCCTTCTTCAGTTCCTTGAGAGCACCGGACGAGGAGAAGTCGATGTCGGAGACGTCGCCGACGGCGTCACCGAGATCGTCGACCGAGCCGCACAAGGCGGGCTCGGGGGACTGTTCATCACCACCACACGCGGCGAGCACCCCGCCACCTAGCACCAGCACGGTCACGGCCACGGCAGTCGACGCTCTCACCTGTGCACACTCCTCGGTCGGTTTCCCCCATCCTCGCCGCACGAACCAGCGGCTGTCCTCACACGTTGCGGATGAGTCGGGTCCATCAGAATGTCGCGGAAGTGCCTGAGCTGGGCACCGATCAGGAATAGATACCTGGGAATCCGACAGGCTGCACCGGAAACATCTCCGGCGTCCGTCCCACGCAGCCGCTCAGGCCTCGGTCGCCTCGGGAAGAGGCACGACGGCCTTGTCCTTGCCGAACAGCAGCACGTACGTCGCTCCGGCGATGGCGGCGCCGACCAGCGGTGCGGCCCAGAACGCCCATAGCTGCACGAGGGCGTCGCCGCCGGCGAACAGCGCCGGTCCGGTCGACCGCGCAGGGTTCACCGAGGTGTTGCTGACCGGGATGCTGGCCAGGTGGATCAGGGTCAGCGACAGTCCGATCGCGAGGGGCGCGAAGCCCTTTGGTGCCCGGGTGTCGGTCGCGCCGAGGATGACGTACAGGAAGACCGCGGTGAGCACCACCTCGATCACGAGGACGGCCAGGAGTGAGTAGCCTTCCGGTGACCGGTCGCCGTAGCCGTTGGTGGCGAAGCCCGACTCCTTTGCGCTGAAACCGGACTTGCCGTTCGCCACGATGAAGAGCACCGTGGCCGCTGCGATGGCTGCGACGACCTGGGTCACGGCGTACGGCACGGCGTCCTTCCACCGGAACCGTCCTGCGAACGCGAGCCCGAGCGTCACCGCCGGGTTGAAATGCCCACCGCTGACGTGTCCGACGGCGTAGGCCATGGTGACCACCGTGAGGCCGAACGCGAGGGCCACGCCCAGGAACCCGATGCCGACATCGGGCACACCGGAGGCCAGCACGGCCGCGCCGCACCCACCGAACACCAGCACGAACGTGCCAAGGAACTCCGCAGCGACGCGTTGCGTCAGGGAGTGCTCATCGTCCATGCCCAGAGACTGCGCGAACCTGTCGGTCCCCTGCTCACCCGCTGCGGGTGATCGCCCGCTCAGCTCTCCTTGGCCCACCCTTCGATGTCGGGTGCGTGGCTCTCGACCGGGTGCGGGAGCCATGCGTAGACGACCTGGGTGCGGAGCACGACATCCTGCAGCGAATGCCGCCTGACGCTGATGGCGCACCACAGCAGCCCGAGCGGGAACACGGCGTACAGCACGGCACGGACGAAGGCCCGGATCGGGCCTAGCCGGGATCCGTGACCGCCCACCACGGTGATTCCCATGACGTGGTCGCCGTACGTCCGCCCGGTCGTGCCCCACAGGACGCTGAGGTAGAGGACGAGCACCACGAAGAACGCGGTCATGCCTCCCGCCAACGACGGGTCGGGAAGCCGGTAGCCGCGCGGGTCCAGGAGCAGCCGGAGGCCCACGTAGCCGCCGTAGCCCGCCAACAACCCCAGAGCGACGAGGACGACGTCGATCGCAGCGGCGGCGACGCGGGTCGCCACCCCGGCGTTGGTGCCCTGGTACGGACGCGCTCCTTGCGGGACGACCGGGTCCCCGTCGGTCATGTCGGTTCCGGCAACGGTCCCGCCGATCCTGCCGGCGCCGCCGGCCCCGCAGGTGCCGCCGGTCGCGCCCGGCGGAACAGCGGTCGGCGCAGGGTGCGGCTGATCGCGTCGTCGGCGGTGATGCCGGTCATCCGTACGCCGCGCACCGTCTCGGATGCCATCGTGCCGGTCGACTCCCGGATGATCGCGGGGAGGTCGACGCCGGCGATCACCTCGTCGACGATCGCCACGAGATCGACACGATGGATGATCGCGTCGAGGTCGAGCCTCGCGAGGACGGTCTCGGTGATCATCGGCGTCCAGGCGTCGAGCATGCGCCCCACCTGCTGCCCCGTCGCAACCCGGTGTTCCGCTCCTCGCCGTGCCAGTACCCCCACCAGCGTGGCGGGCTGCAGGGAGGTCGGCACCAAGGGCGGGCGCCACACGAGCCGGCTGACCGGTGCGGCGACCCTCGACGCGGTCCGCGCGATCACGACGCCAGCGCCCAGCGACTCGACCACGATCGCGACGATCGCGTCCACCACCAGCTGCCGGTCGGGGCGTGCGAGGACGGCGGGCGTGTCGCGCCGCGGTACCTGCACCACTTGGGTCATCGCCTTCCAGAGTGTCGCCACCGGCTCGGGGGCGTCTCACCCCACGGGGGTGATGCTGCCGCATCACCGGGCCGCGAGGGTGAAGAACTGCGGCTCGCACCCGAGGAGATTGCCCCATGACCAACACCCGACCGGCTCCCAGGTTCTCGACCGACGAGCTGGCGCGACTGCTCGCGCTCCTCGAGGGAGCAGACTCGGTCGAGCTCAAGCTGACGGTGCCCGACGGTGACCAGCGGTCGGCCGCCCGGGCGCTCCACATGGATCCGCTCAACGCCGAGGTGAGCCAGGTGTTCTTCCTCGACACCCGCGACCTGCTGCTCAACGAGCGGGGCCTGATCGTCCGGGTCCGGCGCACCAGAGGCGGCGACGACTCCGTGATCAAGCTGCGGCCCGTCGTGCCCCAGGAGCTTCCGGCCAAGCTCCGCGCCAAGCCTGGCTTCGGCGTGGAGGTAGACGCCGGGCCTGGCGGCTTCGTGTGCTCCGGCCGGCTCAAGGAGTCACTACGCCGGGGCAAGGTGCAGGAGGCTGTGAACGGCGACCGGGCCGCGCAGTCGCTGTTCACCAAAGGGCAGCGCGCCTTCTTCGCCGAGCACGCGCCGGAGGGGACGGGAATCGACGACCTGTCCATCCTCGGCCCGATCACGGTGCTCAAGCTGAAGTACACGCCCCCGGGATACGACCGACGGCTGGTGGTCGAGCTGTGGATCTACCCGGACGGGTCCCGGCTCCTGGAGCTGTCCACCAAGTGTGCGCCGTCCGAGGCTTTCCAGGTGGCGGCACAGTCGCGGGTGTACCTCGAGGAGCGTGGCATCGACCTGTCGGGTGAGCAGGCGACCAAGACCAAGACCGCGCTCGAGTTCTTCGCGCACTGACGGGCAGCGGCGGCAGGTGAACGGGCAAGCGGCGGCCGGACCCAGCCTGACCGACCCGGCCGCGGCGGGAGGTGCGACATGGACGACGGTATGAGAATCGACGCGAAGAAGCTCTGGGCCGGGGCGGCAGCCACTGTGGTGGTCGCGGCCCTGGTCGCGGCGGTCGGCGTGCTGGTGGTCGAGACCCTGGTGGACGTGAACCTGCTGCCGCCGACGGAGCGCGGCGTCCTGGGCTGGTCGCACCGGGCGTCGTACCCGGCCGGTGCGGCAGTTCTCGCGCTCGGTGCCGCGGGCACACTGCACCTGCTGCTGCTCGGGGTGCCCCGCCCCATGGTCTTCTTCGGCTGGCTGATGGCGCTGATCGGGATCGGCCTCGCCGTGGTCCCGTTCGGGTACGACGCCGCCCTGGAGGTGCAGGTGTGCACCGCGGCCGTGGAGATCGCGGTGGTGCTCTCCGTGTGGATCCTGCTCTCCTCGGCTGGCCGACGCGCTGTCACTCCGGCGTCATGGACTTGAGTCTGGTCGCGGGCGGACCCGGGGGCGGCGCATGACCTGGCTCCAGAGCGCGGTCCGGCGATGGGGATGGCGCACTGTCGGCGTGGTCGTCACGTCGTTCGGGATCTACGTCGTCATCCCCAGCCTGATCACGCTGCTGGGCGCCTGGCCGGACCTCGGTCAGGTGCGCCCCTGGTGGTTCGCCATCCTGTTCGTGCTGGAGCTCGCCAGCTTCGCTGCGACCTGGGCCCTGCTGCGCGTCGCGCTCCCGCACACGTCCTGGACGGCTGTTGCGACGTCGCAGGTGGTCGGCAACGCAGCGTCCAAGGTGCTGCCAGGGGGAGCGGCAACGGGCGGAGTCGTCCAGGGCAAGGTCCTCGTCCAGGCCGGGCAACCCGGAGCCGTCGTCGCGACCGCCCTCGCCGCCACCGGCCTGATGAGCACCGGAGTGCTGCTCAGCCTGCCCGTCCTCACTGTGCCCGCGGTGATCATCGGACCGCCCCCCGCTCGCCAGCTCCAGCTCGGGCTGCTGGTCTCGTTCCTGCTCGCGGTCGTCGTCGTGGCCCTCGGCACGATGATGCTCACCTGGGACCGGTTCGTGCTCGTGGTCGGACGCGTAGCGGGGCGCCTCATCCACCTGGTCCGTCGCCAGGTCACGGCGGACTCTTCCGCGGCCGCGTTGGTCGTCCAGCGGGACAAGGTCGCGGCCGCGTTCGCCGGCCGATGGCATGGCGCCCTCGTCTATGCGGCCGCCAACCGGTTGCTCGACTACGCAGCCCTGGTGGCGGCGCTGTACGCCGTCGGCGCCCACATCCGCCCGGCTCTGGTCCTGCTGGCCTATGTCGTGGCCCTGGCCCTGGCGATGGTCCCGATCACCCCCGGCGGGCTCGGGTTCGTGGAGGCAGGGCTGACCACGCTGCTCGTGCTGTCCGGTGTCGACGCGGACCAGGCCGCGGTCGGAACCTTGCTGTACCGACTCGTGTCGTACTGGCTCCCCATCCCGCTGGGCGCGCTGGCATGGGGAGCCTGGGGGCTGCGCCATCGACTCCAGCCCGGCGACCCGGTGCCGCCGCTCTAGAAGGAGTCCACGGTCCTCGGATCGACAGCGGTCACGTCTCGGTCAGGCGGGTGGCCAGGGCCCAGATCACCAGAATGTTCATGCCGATCAGCAAGAGGGCCCAGAAGGGGTAGAAGGGCAGGAACATGAACTGGCTCAGTGCCGAGACGACGGCGAACGCGATGCCGAGGATGTGTCCCCAGGCCTGGCCGCTGAGGATGCCGATACCGACAGCTACGCCGATCACTCCGATGACGAGGTGGATCCAGCCCCACGTGGTCAGGTCGATCGCGTAGGCGTACTTGAGGCCCGCGACATAGAGGTCGTCCTTCAGGACAGCGGACAGTCCCTCCAGGATCTGGAACGACGCCAGCGTGACGAGGATGACGCCGGCGAACACCGAGACGCCGTACGCACCGGTTGACGTCTCGCGTTCGCGGCGGGGATCGGTCGTGCTCATGGTGGGGGTCCTTCCTGACGGGCATGCAAGGGAAGTGTGCGCAGGAGACGGTAGGAGAACAGCACGGTGGGCGGCTCACCCGGAACGGATGAGCCGGGGGCAGTCCGCGGTGCCGCCGGCGATCACGGGGGCGGTCCCAAGAGGTCGTCGAGGCGGCGGCGCGCCTCCTCGGGCAGGTCGGCGGCGATCAGGGTGGCCTCGCTGCGCGCCAGAATCGGGCCGACGAGCTCCTCACGGGCGTCACTGCTGATCACGATCAGTGCCGACGTGCCTGGCACAAGCTGTTCCTGCACCGTGCTCAGGAACTCCTCGTCGATGCCGGTGCTCCGCAGCCTGTGCGCCGCGGCACTTGCGGCGGCGCCGGCGGCGGCACCGGCTACGGGGTTCAGGACCAGCATCCCGACGAGCCCGCCCCAGAGCGCCCCGCGGCCGGCCGACCTCGCCGTGTCGTGCCGAAGGTGTCGCACCTTCGGCGCCTCGGCGTCCGGCATCCAGACGACGCTGGCGGCGTCGTGCACGACGAGGGCGTCCTGTTCGACGAGCTGCTTGAGGTGCAGCTCGCCCCGGTCGGCACCGAATGGTGTCGGGTAGCGCCACACCGTCAACGCGGTCACGGGTTCAGGGTCCCTTTCCTTGGTCGGGCTGTCCTTGGCTGAGTCTCGGTCAGGGCTCGGCGACGTTCCCGGGTGCCGCCGTCGCCGGTTGCGGAGGTGTCGCCAGCAGCTCCAGCACGAGCACCAGCAGTCCTGTGACGATGACGAACACTAGGGCGGTCCGTCCGGTCGGGTGGTCCTGGGCCAGGTAGGCCAGTGCCGCGATGGCGACGATCCCGACACGGAACGAACCGCGGTACTGCCCGAGCACGACGCCCAGCCCGCCGGTCTGAAGCCCCGCGCGGGACATCCGCACCCGCACCGTGTCGATGCCGTGGACGAGCGCGCCCCTGGCCGCGGCGCCGGAGCCGCGTCGCGCGCTGAGCCAGGCGACGACGGCGACCGTCAGGGCCACGACCAGCAAGCCGCGGAGCGCGAGCCGGATGAAGAAGACCAGCTGGTCGTAGATGGCTCCCGCCGCCGCAGCGGACGAGCTCTCCGGCAGCGCGTTCAGGTAGAACGGCCGAATGATGTTGAGGGTCGCGCCGAGCAACAGCATCGAGGCGGCGACTGCGATCCCGGAGGCCAGCACCATGCGCCGTCGGTCGCGTGCCAGCAGGACTGCCACCGCCAGGAGCCCGAGTCCCAGCACGGGCAGCCAGGCGGCCAGGTTGTCAAGGACACCCAGCAGGGTCTGCACCGTCTCGAGGTTCCCGGACTGGACGATGGTGAAGCTCGCCGCCACCTCAGGAATTCGTTCCGCAATGGCGAACCCGGCATCGGTGAGCTGTTTCTTGATGGTGTTGATGACCACTGCCAGGTTCACCTGCACGGCCCCGTTGTTGATCGTGACAGCGTCACCGCCGTTGCCGGTCAGTGCCGCCACCAGCTCTGCGTGGGCCGTTCGGTTTGCCTCGATCCAGGCCTGCTCGAAGGCGTCCGACTGCACGAAGGCGAGGATCCGGTCGGAGACGAAGCTGCGGATCCCGGAGGCGAGAGGACCTGAGACCGCCTGCAGGGTTGCCGCCACCCTGGGTGGCACGCCCCGGTCGCTGAGCGCCTGCGTCAGCTGGTCCATGGCTGTGTCGAGGTCGAGGTAGGAGAAGATCACCTGCTCGGCGCGCGCCGCGATCGCCTTCTGCACGTCCGGGTCGTTCGCGAGCGGCCCCACGGTGGCGACGTACCGGTCGGTGTCCTCGATCTGGCCGCTGGCCCAGGTCGCGAGCACGGACAACGGGGCGAGCAGCGCAGCCACGGCCACCAGGAAGCCGGCCAGGACCGGGCGCCACCATCCTTGTCGTCGGCCACGGGCTTCGGGCTGCTCCTGGCGAAGTCGTGCGAGCTCCGCCCGCAGGCGCACCACCTCGGCCTCGGCGGAGGAGCCGGAGGGGGGGTCTGCGGTTCCGGAATCGGTCATTCGCCCACGGTGCGACAGACGGCGGCAACAGACGTCACCCGCTGTGGGTGACGCGCACCCCGTCCAGCCGGTGGAGGTTGGTCACGTTCGCAGCCGGCCCGACGAATCGAGGTGGCCATGGCGAGAGCCGCCTACGAGATCCGCGTGGCAGGGGAGGTGCTCCCTCGCCTGCTCGAGGACTTCTCGGACGTCACGGTCCAGAACGACCCGGCGAGCACCACGATGCATGCGGTGCTGGCGGACGAGGCCGAGCTGCATGGACTGCTCGAGGCGCTGCGCCGCGAGGGACTCGTACTCCTCGACGTGCGCAAGGAACAGGACTGACGGCACCGTCGCCCGGGCCAGTGCCGTGATGTTGGGGCCCGATCGTCGGATGGAAAGTAGACCGACGTGACCACCCCGGGGAGGGCGCGGTAGGCGGCGAAGTGGTCCTACCACTCGCGCGCGTCGGCGATGCGGGCAGCCGCCGTTGCACGTCGGGACCGTCGTCCAGATGTCGATACGGCGATGATGCTGTGGGGCACGACACGACAGCCTAGAGCTCGATGGGAGCCAGGTACGTGCCATATTGTCGAGGTGGAAGGAACCATGGCACGACCGAGCATGGGGATGAACGATCCCGGTGACGGGCCCCCGCGCACGACGGTGTCCACCGACTCGGTCATGAACGCGAAGTTCAACCGCCCGCCGACACGCGACGACTGGGTCGACCGTGCCCGCCTCGTCGGTCAGCTCGACGAGGCCATCCAGCTGCCGGTCACCCTGGTCTCCGCACCCGCCGGGTACGGCAAGACCACCCTGATCTCCCAGTGGCTGGCCGCCACGCGGAATCCCCGGGCGGCGTGGGTCTCCCTCGATCCCGGCGACAACGACCCCGGCCGGTTGTGGAGACACCTCTCCGTGGCGCTCGAACGGGTCGGCTGCACGGTGCCGCCCGACGTCGGCGACATCACGGACGCCGCCACCGGCGAGATCATGACGGGCGTGCTCCCGCGCATGCTGAGTGCCCTCTCCGCGATGCCCGACGACATCGTCATCCTGCTCGACGACTTCCATGTACTGCGTGCCCCTGCGGTACGCGACCAGGTCGAGGTCCTGATCCGCAACCTGCCACCGCAGGCGCACCTGGTGATCTGCACCCGCGCGGATCCGGGCCTTCGGCTCGGGCGGCTGCGCGCATCGGGACGCCTCGCCGAGATCAGGGCCGTCGACCTCAACTTCACCCTCGACGAGGCGGCGACCCTGCTCTCCCGGGTGGACGTCGAACTCTCCCGCGAGTCGCTGGTCCGGCTCGTGGACCGGACCGAGGGTTGGCCGGCCGGTCTGTACCTCGCCACGCTGTCGCTCGCCGGACGGAACGACCCGGAAGAGTTCGTGCGGCAGTTCAGTGGCGGCAACAGGTTCGTCGTGGACTACCTCACCGAGGAGGTGCTCGCCCGACACAGCGAGGAGATCCGGGAGTTCATCGTCAGCATGTCCGTCCTGGACAGGTTCTCCGCGCCGCTGTGCGACTACGTCCGCGGCAGCACGGGGTCCGCCGCGATCCTGGCCCATCTCGAGCGCAGCAACCTGTTCCTCGTCCCACTGGACGACGAACGCCACTGGTACCGCTTCCACCACCTGTTCGCCGCGGTGGCCCGGATCGAGCTCGAGTTCGAGGGTGCAGAGCGCGCCCAGGCCCTGCACTCGCGAGCGTTCGATTGGTTCCGCGACCAAGGCCACATCGACGAGGCGGTGAAGCACGCCCTCGCGGCTGGCCGGCCCGCCGACGCCGCAGTGCTGGCGCGGGAGAACTGGCTGTCCTACGTCGACACCGATCGAGTCGCGACAGTCGAGGGGTGGCTCGAGGCGATCGAAAGCCGGTCCGTCGCGGACGACCCCGCCGCCGCGGTGACAGCCGCGTGGATGGCGGCGCTCTCGGGTCAGGAGGAGAAGCTGAACAAGCTCCTCACCGAGCTCGAGGAGTTCCGTGACGTCGGACCGCTCCCGGACGGCGCGCGGTCCGTGGAGTCCGCGATCGCGATGATACGTGCGCAGTTCGGCTATGGCGGACCTGTCGACATGGCGGCCGCGGCGCAACGTGCGGTCGAGCTCGAGACCGACACCAGCTCGCCGTACTACGGTCTCGCGCAGGCGGCCCTGGGGCACTCTGCCTACGTCCAGGGCGACCTGGAGCTCGCGTCAAGCGTGCTCGCGAAGGCATACTCCAACGCCGCCGCCCCGGTGTTTGTCCAGGTGCTCAGCCTCGCCGCCGGCTCGCTCGTCGACGCCGAGCAGGGGGAGCCGGACCGCAGCCGCGAGCACGCGGAGCTCGCGATGGAGCTGGTCGTGGACCGTGGGCTGGGCGACATGCCCCAGGTGTCGTTGGCCTGGACCGCACTGGGGCTGGCCCAGGCTGCAGCCGGGAAGCTCGATGACGCGATGATGACCCTCAACAGGGGCCTGGAGCTGCGCCGCCGGATTCCCACGCAGGACCCCTGGGGCAACATCCATCACCTTCTCGGAACGGCCCGCGTGGCCGCGGCCGCGGGCCTGCTGATCACCGCCGGGGACCTTCTCACGGACCTCGGCACCCGCATGGACCGCTACGACGAGGGCATGCGCGCGATGCGCGCCCGGCTGGCGGCCGTCCAGGAGCTCCTGCGGGAGCGCGTCGAAGCACCGGGCCCGGGCGCACCGCTCACCGACCGAGAGCTGGACGTGCTGCGCATGCTCCAAGGCCCCCTGAGTCTCGGCGACATCGCACGCGAGCTGTTCCTGTCGGCCAACACCGTGAAGACGCACGCTCATGCCATCTACCGGAAGCTTGGCGCCCACTCGCGGGACGAGGCGGTCCGGACTGCCCGGCGCAACCGCCTGATCTGAGGTTCCTGACTCGTCGATCTCACCCGGGTGAGATCGACGCTGGGGTGAGGACGCCTCACCCCGCCCTGCGAGATGAATTGACGGACCATCGTGATCTCCGACGACCTCGAAACGGGCGACATGTCTTCCCTGGCCACATCGCAGTTCCCGGAGCCGACCACCATCCCTTGGGCGCCCGAGACCGAGGACCTCCCCGTCTCCGGCTACGCGCTGGTGGAGGTGCGCACGGACGGATCCTTTGGCCGTGCCAGACTCCTGCCCGACGCGGTTCCTCCGGGCGAGGTGACCGCGGTGCGTATGGCACTCGCACACGGCGCCTGGTCAGAGGTGGCGACCACCTTGGTCAGGTCGCACGCCGTGGTTCGCCTCCTCGCCGGCACCGCGGAACCCATCGTCCGCGCCGCCGCCGAGATCGACGCGGTCAGCGCCGAGGAGCCGGTGCTACGCGCTGCTCTGGCCGTGTGTCGTGGCGACGGCGAATCGACCGTGGCCGCCCTGGCCCGGATCGGGTCCACGGAGGGGGTGAGCGGACCCGCGGCTCATCGTCTGGGCATCGCCTGCACCAGGCTCGCTCAGGCGCGGCTCCGAGGCGATGTCACGGCGGGTACGGCTCACGAGAGCCGGGCGCGGCTCCTGATGAACCAGCTGCCGGTCGCGGTCCTGGCCGAGCTCCCCGAGCTCCCGGTCCTGCTCGACGCCCATCTGGGTTCCCTGCAGCTGCTCTCTGGAGGGTTGCAGGAGGCTGCTCACACACTCGCTCGTGGGGCCGCCGCGTCCGGCGTCCCTGACGAATGTGCCGCTCGCGCCGACTGTGAGGGACAGCTCGCCCTGCTCGAGGCGTTCCGGGGCAACCTGCGTCGCGCCGTGGTCCACGCCGACCGGGTCCTCGAGCTCGCCGGGGATGCGGGGCGCGCAGGCGTCACGCACGCTCACCTTGCCCATGCCTGGGTCCATCTAGAAGGTGACGAGCTGGAGCAGGCGCACGAGCGGCTCGAGCTGGCCGGCGTCGTGCCCGGTGGTGACTGGGAGCCGTGGCTGGTGGCCAGCAGCCTCCTGGCGCGGGCACGACTGCTGGCGGCGGAGGGGGAGCCGGAGGCTTCCTTGCGGCTTCTGGCCGAGGCGACGGGCGCGACCTGGGCCGCTGGCAACGCGGAGTGGTTCCGGGACCTGCTCGCCGTTGACTCGGCCGAGTTCCTGATCGCGGCGGGGGAACCACAGCGGGCGCTGGCCCTGGTCACCCCCCTACCGCCACGCGCGGCCTCCGGGTCCTCCGTGTTGGCCGCCGTCGCACGCTGGGACATCGGCGACATGCGCGGGGCACGTGCGGTTCTGGGCACGGTCGTGCCGGCCCTGCTCGGTGCCCCGGTGGGCCTTCAGATCCGCTCCTGGCTTCTCGAGGCCCGACTCGCCCAGGACCACGGGGACGGTGAGCGCGCCCGGATCCTGGTCGACCGAGCGCTCCGCGTGGGCAGCGCGGAGGGGCTGCGCAGACCCTTTGCCCACGACTGGGCCTGGCTGAGTGGTTACCTCGCGCGCGACGTCGGCCTGATGCGTGTGCACCGAGGGTTCGTGGCGTCGTTCCCGCCGTGGAGATCCCGGCAGCCGCTGGTGCGTGCGGCTGCCGTCTCCGCGGACGCCGGGGTCGTGGGAACGCTGACCGAGCGCGAGGGGGAGGTGCTCGAGCTCCTTGCGCAGATGTACTCGACCGAGGAGATAGCCAGTGCCCTGTTCGTCTCGCCCAACACCGTGAAGACGCACCTCAAGGGGATCTTCGGCAAGCTCTGCGTCAGCCGACGAGTGGACGCCGTGCGCCGGGGTCGCGACCTGGGTCTGTGCTAGTGGTCCGGGCCTGAGTCGTCACGGGCGACACTGGTTCGGGTCCCGGCTCCCTGGTTCTCGTCCCACCGGTCGCGCTATCTCGGTCACCTGCGCATGGACGAGGACGGGTCGATCGGGCGGACACTCTCGATGGTGAGCCCGGCGTCCGTGAGCGCCTGCAGGAGGTCGGGCAGGTCAGCCGGGGTGGCGGCCACCCTCACGACGGTGTGTTCCGGGACGACACGGTGGGCCCAGTGCAGGTGCTGGAGCATCGCGAGGCCGACCACGCCCTCGACCCGGACCTCACATGCCCCGCTCACGACGCACGCATCGAGTCTGCTGCGGATGGCTCCATGTGCAGCTCGCTCAGGGCCAGGCCGACCGACCGGAGCTGCTCCAGCAGCTCGTCCAGCTCGCCCGCACCCTCGACCTGACGGAACAGGACGGTCTGCGCCGGCGTCGTACGCACCGCCATCGACGGGTAACGCTCGCGCAACGATTCCGGCGGGATCCCGCGGAGGCGGATCTCGTACGTCGCGACTGAGGGTTGATGGCTGCTGTCCATGCACCCCAACATTGCGCGACCAGACGCGTCGGGACGTCACCCGGTGTGGGTGAGGCTGCGCGCGGCCCGGGCTCGGATGCTGGTGCCAGCGGATGGTCGAGAGGAGACCTCAGATGGCAGGCAGCATGGCAGCAGATGCACCACGTTCGGTCCGGAGGGAGCGGACTGGTTGGTACGGGTGGGTCGTTTTCGCGGGCACGATGATGCTCATGCTCGGGTCCTTCCACGCGGTGGCCGGGCTCGTGGCGCTGTTCAAGGACGAGTACTTCCTGGTCGGCAAGAACGGACTGGTGGTCAACGTGGACTACACGACGTGGGGGTGGGTCCACATCGTCTTCGGCGTGCTCGTCGCCGCCGCCGGCGTCGCGCTCTATGTCGGTGCCACCTGGGCGCGCGTGGTCGCCGTGGGCGTCGCGTTGCTCAGCGCCCTCCTGAACATCGCGTTCCTGTCGGCGTACCCGGTGTGGTCGGCGATCATGATCGCCCTGGACATCCTGGTGATCTACGCCGTGACCGCACATGGCGCCGAAGGATCCGAGGACTTCGTGAGCTAGCCGTGAGCCGTCACTGACCGCGGACCCGAAGGGGCCGCCAGGGCACCGAGCAAGGGCGCGCAACGCGTGCCGGCTTGTCGCCCTTGTGGCTACTTCGCGCGTTTGCTGCGTCCCGGTCACCCGCGGCGGGTGAGCCCGCGAGGGTGCCCGATCGCCATGCTCTCCACGTCAGTGCCGAACGTGATGTCCGGCGCGCATTACGCAAGGAGAGACCCATGCAGGACTTCGGCCTGTGGGACGTCATCGTCTCGACGTTTTGGTTCATGCTGCTGCTGGCCTGGATCTGGCTGATCATCTCCATCCTCAGCGACATCTTCCGCGACCATGAGCTCAGCGGTGGCGGCAAGGCCCTGTGGACCCTGCTCCTGATCTTCCTGCCGTGGCTTGGCGCGCTCATCTACCTGATCGCCCGCGGCGGCTCGATGAACGAGCGGACCGCGCGGGCTGCGCAGGCCAACGAGGAGCGGATGCGCGCCTACGTCCAGGAGGCGGCGGGGACGAAGAGCATGGCGGACCAGCTCCGCGAGCTCGAGGAGCTCCGCGACGGCGGTGTGATCACGGGCGCCGAGTACGAGCAGGCCAGGGTGAAGGTCCTCTCCTGAGGACCGGCGTCCGTTCGTCATGAACGTCGAGCGGCCGCACCACGACCCCGGGTGGGTCGCCGATCCGACCGTTGGCGTCACCCTGCACGGCACGGGGCATGTCGACCTGCTGCTCGCCCGACTCTGCGAGCGACGCCCGATGCTGGATGTCCGGGTCCACCGGGTGGCGGTCTGACATGGACCCGAACAAGGAGTCGAACCGGCACCCGGAGATCGCGTCGTGGAACCGGCGCACTCCGCGCACGGCCGATGTGGTCAGGCTGTTGGCCTCGTGGTTCCTCACGTTCCTGGCGCTCCTGCTGACCGCGGAGCTGCTGCCCGGGTTCACCTACACGTCGTGGAAGCCTCTCGTCGCGGCTGCCGCCGTCACGGGTCTGGTCGGCATGATCGTGCGTCCCGTCCTGGTCCGGCTCAGCGCCCTGATCGGCTGGGTCGCGGTGGCGCTGGCCACGATCTTCGGCCAGGCGCTGGTGATGCAGCTGGCCCTCGCCATCGTGCCGGGTGCCAGCTTCGCCGACTTCGGGACCGCAGTCGCCGCCGCCTGGATCGCGGCTGCGTTCGGCACGCTCCTGGTGTGGATCCTCAGCGCAGGAACCGACGAGACCTTCGTCGCGTCGCTGCTGCGGATCCGGCCGACGCAGGTGCCGGACGCCGACGTCGACGGGGTCCTCTTCCTCCAGCTCGACGGGGTGTCCTTCCCGGTCATGCATTGGGCGCTCAACTCCGGGACCATGCCCACGCTCCGGCGCTGGGTCGACGGCGGCTCCCATGCGCTGCACGAGTGGATCGTGCAGATGCCATGTACGACGCCGGCCAGCCAGCAGGCGATCCTCCAGGGCACGGCCGCCGGGGTCCCCGCCTTCCGTTGGTACGACCGCGAGCTGGGCAGGGTCCTGGTCGCAAACCGTCCCGACGACGCCGCGATCATCGAGTCCCGGGCCAGCACCGGTCACGGCCTCCTCGCCGACGACGGGGTCTCGATCTCGAACCTGTTCACGGGGGATGCGCCCAAGGCGTCGATGACGATGAGCCGCCTTGAGGTGACGCGGGGCTCACGACGCACCCGAGAGGTGTTCGCCCGCTTCCTGCTCCGCCCCGATGGTCTCTCCCGCAGCCTCTCGCGGACCTTCGCGGAGATCGTGCGCGAACGGTTCCAGGCGGTGAAGCAGAAGCGGCTGGTGGTGTACCCGAGCGTGCACCGCTCATGGACGTTCGCGGGGCTGCGGGCCTTCAGCCACGGCCTGCTCCGTGACCTCAACACGACGGTGGTGTGCGAGGCGATGATGCGCGGTGCCCGCAGCATCTATGTGGACTACGTCGACTACGACGAGATCGCGCATCACGCCGGAGGCACCCGGATCGAGTCTCTGGCCTCGTTGACCAGCCTCGACCAGGTGTTCTCCGTACTGGAGCGCGTGGCCCACGGAGCGCCCCGGCGCTACCACCTCGTGCTCCTCAGTGACCACGGACAGGCCCAGGGCGAACCGTTCGCGTCGCGTTACGGCCTCGGTCTCAGTGAGCTCTGCCAGTCGCTGACACACTCCGAGACGACCGGGATCGAGGGCAGCGTCGAGGGATGGGGGCGGGTCGACTCGGTGCTCGAGGACATGTCGGGAGGAACCCCGTCCGGCGTGACACGCGCCGCCTCGCGCGGTGTGGAGAACCGGATCAAGCCGAGCGAGGCCGTGGCGGGCGCCGAGCTGATCGTGCTCGGCAGCGGCAACCTCGGGCTGGTCTACGTCCCCGAACCGCAGCGCCTCACGCTGGCGGAGCTGGATGCGCGCTGGCCCTTCCTCGTCAACGGGCTCGCCGGGCATCCGGGAGTCGGCTTCGTCGCGGTCCTCGGCGAGGACGGTCCGGTGGCGATCGGGGGAGCCGGCCGACACCACCTCGCGACCGGCGTGGTCGAGGGGACCGATCCGCTTGCGACATTCGGTGAGCACGCCCCGGCCATGCTGCTGACGGCGACGCTGATGGCCCAGGCGCCGGACATCTACGTCAACAGCGCACTCGACCCCGACACCCTCGACGTGGCAGCCTTCGAGCCTCTCGTCGGCTGCCACGGCGGGCTCGGCGGCTGGCAGGACCGGGGCTTCGTCCTCGCCCCGACCGACCTGCTGGCGCCGACCGAACCCATCCACGGCGGCGACAGCCTCCACCGGCACCTGGTTGGAATCCTTGAGTCGCTGGGGCACCGGACGGACCTCCCGAGGAGCACTGCATGAAGCAGTCACGCACCACCACCCTGCTGATCGGCGCGGCCGCGATCGTGATCGTGATAGCCGGGCTAAGGTCGGCCGCGGGGATCGTTGGCCCCGTCGTGCTGGCCCTCTCGATCACGATCGTGTTCCATCCGCTGCGCGCGAGGTTGGAGCGCCGGCTCCCGGTGTGGGCGGCGTCCGTCGTGGTGCTGATCGCGGCGTACACGTTGATCGTGCTGATGACGCTCGCCATGATCATCTCCGTGGGTCAGCTCGCCGCGCTGGTGCCGACGTACGCGCCCCAGATCAACGACCTGGTCACCGGTGCGGGGGACTGGCTCGCGGCCCGCGGCGTCGGCTCCGCCCAGGTCGACGCGGTCGCCGGTGCCATGGACGTCGGCCGTGTGGTCGACGCCGCCACGTCAGTCCTGTCCGACGTCCTGTCCATCCTGACGGACCTGTTCTTCATCATCACGCTGCTGCTGTTCCTTGCCTTCGACTCCGCCCAGGTCTCGCGCCTCCTGCAGAACGTCCACCGGCACCGGCCGCACCTTGTCGACGCGCTCGGCTCCTTCGCGCGAGGCACCCGCAGCTACCTCGGCGTCTCGGCCGTCTTCGGCCTGATCGTCGCCGTCATCGACACAGTGGCCTTGGCGTTGCTGGGCGTGCCCGGCGCGTTCGTCTGGGGCGTGCTCGCCTTCGTCACGAACTTCATCCCCAACATCGGGTTCGTCATCGGCATCATCCCGCCGGCCGTGGTCGGGCTGCTCGAGGGAGGGCCGGGCCTGATGCTCGCGGTGATCGTCGTCTACTGCGTGGTCAACCTGGTGATCCAGTCGATCATCCAGCCGCGGTACGTCGGCAACGCCGTGGGGTTGTCGACGTCGCTGACGTTCCTCTCGCTCATCTTCTGGACCTGGGTGCTGGGACCTCTGGGCGCGCTGCTCGCGGTACCGATGAGCCTGCTGTTCAGGGCGATCCTGGTCCAGGCCAACCCGGACGCGGGGTGGATGCTCCCGCTGATCAGCGGGCACCCTGACGACGAGCCTGAGCCTGCCGTCGAGACGGCATGAGCCGGCCTCGACGTCCTGACGCCCCGCGTCGACTCAGTCGACTTCACTCACACCGGGCCGAGCAACTCACGCTCAGTGGGTGAGGACCGTTGGCCTCCCGGACGGCAGGCTGACCGGCATGGCTCCCTGGATTGCAACTGCGCTGTACCTGCTGGATCTGACGATCAAGGTTGTCGCGCTGGGAGTGGTGCCCAGGAACAGGCGTCCCTCCAGTGGTATGGCGTGGCTGTTGGTGATCATGGTCATCCCGGTCCTCGGGCTCGTGATCTTCTTGATGCTGGGGCGGACCCGGCTGGGGCGTCGGCGCCACGAGCAGCAGGCCGAGGTCAACGCGCTCGTGGCGGAGCGGACCGCGCAGGTGCCCACCCTCGAGCACGACTTCCCCGGGCCCGAGTACGTGGGGTCGGTGGCCACCCTTAACCGGAACCTGGGGGCGCAGCCGGCCATGCCCGGCAACCAGGTTGCCCTGTTCCCTGGGTACAAGGACTCCATCGCCGCGATGACCGCCGAGATCGACGCCGCCTCCACCTGGGTGCATGTGGAGTTCTACATCACGTCCTGGGACGAGGTGACGGGACCTTTCTACGAGGCGCTGGTGCGGGCAGTCGAGCGCGGGGTCACTGTCCGTCTGCTCTTCGACCACCTCGGGTCACGCGGCATCCCCGGGTACAAGCAGTTCAAGGCGCGCCTGGACGCGACCGGGATCGAGTGGCACCCGATGCTGCCGATCCAGCCGCTCAAGGGCGAGTGGCGTCGCCCAGACCTGCGCAATCACCGCAAGATCCTGGTGGTCGACGGCGTAGTGGCGTTCACCGGGTCGCAGAACCTGATCGAGCCGGGCTACAACAAGCCGAAGAACCACGAGCTCGGGCGCGAGTGGGTCGAGCTGGTAGCCCGTGTGGAAGGTCCACTTGTGAGCGCGCTCAACCTTCTCTTCGCCACCGACTGGTACAGCGAGACCGGGGTCAAGCTGACCGCGGAGATCGGTACGGCGTCGCCGTCCACCGGCGAGATCGAGGGGCAGGTGATCCCGAGCGGGCCGGGCTTCGCGATGGAGAACAACCTGCGTGCGTTCACGACATTGCTGTACTCGGCACAACGTCGGCTCTCGATCACCAGCCCCTACTTCGTGCCTGACGAGTCCCTGCTCTACGGCATCACGACGGCCGCCCAACGCGGGATCGACGTGGAGCTGTTCGTGAGCGAGGCAGGTGACCAGTTCATGGTGTACCACGCCCAGCGCTCCTACTACGAGGCTCTGCTGCGTGCGGGAGTTCGGATCTACCTGTATCCCGCGCCTGCGATCCTGCACTCCAAGTTCTTCAGCGTCGACGACGACGTCGCGGTGTTGGGCTCGAGCAACATGGACATGCGCTCCTTCGGCCTGAACTACGAAGTCTCGCTCATGCTCCTCGGACCAGAGGTCGTCGCCGAGATGCGCAAGGTGGAGGACACCTACCGGGCGATCTCCAAGGAGCTCACACTCGATGACTGGATGGCCCGCTCCCGAGGGTCGGCCTACCTGGACAACGTGATGAGGCTGACCGCGGCCCTGCAGTGAGAGCAACATGCGCCGACGGGGAACCGCCCGGGAGCATACGGCGCCACGGGCCGCGCGAAGCTCACCCATGACGGATGACGACGGCCGCACTGGGTCGCTCGACAATCGGTGTCGCCGATGCGGACCACCGAGCGGCAGGAGGGCGCGCGGATGGGGATCCAGTCGCCCTTCGACAGGTCCAAGGACGACCTCGCTGCCCTCACCAGCCGCGCGCAGGGCTCGTTCCTGGGTCGCTGCGTCCTGCGCTTCGTCCGGATCGGGGGACTCGACCGGTGCATCGTGCTCTCCTCGCAGGCGTTCACGGCGCTCATTCCGCTGCTCATCCTTGCCGGGGCCCTCGCCCCCGCCGGTGACGAGGACGCCGTCGCCCAGAGCCTGATCAGGAAGTTCGGGCTGTCCGGGGACTCGGCCGACGCGGTGACCCAGCTCTTCACCACGCCGGCCGGCGGGTCGAGCGGCGTGGGCATCTTCAGCGCCTTCCTCCTGCTGTTCTCGGGGGTCTCGTTCACCCGCCGACTCCAGCGGATGTTCCGCGCCGCGTGGGAGCAGGAGAAGTCCGGGGTGCTGGGCGGCCTGTTCGCTGCTCTCGGTCTGGTCGTCCTGATCATCGAGGTGCTGGTCGCCTACGGCGCCCGCAGCCTGTTCAGGCAGTTCCCACCCGACTGGTTGTGGGCTCTGCCCGTCACGTTCGTGACCGGGATGGTGCTGTGGACCTCGATCCCGTACCTGCTGCTCAACCGCCAGGTGCACTGGCGCCGGCTGCTGTTCGGCGGCGCCACCGCGGGGGCTGCGACCACGGCCTTCGGCGTGGCCACGACGGTGTACATGCCCCAGGCGGTGACCAGCTCCACCGAGGACTTCGGGCTGTTCGGCATCACCATCTCGATCATCGGCTGGCTGCTCGCCGCCGCGGGAGTGCTCGTCGCCAGCACCGTGGTCGGGGCCGAGTTCGACGCGTCGCCGGACCCGTGGATCCGACGGCTCAAGACGAGGTTCGGCCTCTTCGATCCGGAGCAGGGGCCGCCGCTCGAGCAGCCTCGCGAGCCGGCAGGTCTCAGCCGCGGGGACCTGCTGGCCATCGTGCGCCTGCTGTACAACTGGATGACCATGACCGCCGCGGTGTGGGTGGCCACCGCGCTGATCCCCGGCATCAACGTCAGCGGGGGACTCCCGACGTACCTGATCGTCTCGGTCATCTTCGGCCTGGTCAACGCCGTGCTCGGTCCGCTGCTGTACCTGGCGGCCTTCCCCCTGACCGCCTTCACCTACGGTGCCTCCGCACTCGTCGTCAACGCAGTGCTCCTGGCGGTGACTGCCGGGCTGAGCGAGCGGCTCTCCATCGAAGGCCTGGGCAGCGCGGTCGCTGGGGCGCTGGTGATCGCCGTCGTGGCAGCGCTTCTCGAGCTGGTGCTCCGCCCGACAATCCGTGGGGTCACCCACGACGGATGAGGACACGGGGTGGAGACCGCCGCAGCATGAGCTCGTCGACTCGAGGAAGGGAGGCCCCCGATGGTGCACCCCGGTGACGTCCGCTGGGACCGGCTGGCCGCCGTCGTCGGAGGGATCGTCGTGCTCTACGGAGTCGGGCGAGCCGTGTCGCGTGTGGTCCACATCGCGGCCGACGAGGCGATCTACCGGGCCGAGCACGCCGACCGGTCGCGGCGTACGAGCTGACATGCTCCGATGAGCATCGAGGTCACGTGGCTCGGTCACTCGACCGTGGTCCTGGACCTGGACGGCGTCCGGATCGTGGCGGACCCGCTTCTCCAGCGCCACGCCGGCATCCTCCGGCGACGCGGCCAGACCCCGGAGCGCGCGGCCTGGCACGGGGCCGACGCGATCCTGCTGTCCCACCTCCACCACGACCACGCCGAGCTGGGCTCACTCCGGCTCGTCGGTGAGCTTCCGGTGATCACGGCACCGGAGAACGCCGCCTGGGTGACCCGGAAGGGGTTCGTGGGTGTCGGTCTCGCTGAGGACCAGTGGATGCCGGTAGGCAACGGGCGGGTCGAGGTCCGGCTGACGCCCGCCGTGCACGCCGCGCGACCGATGCCGCACCGACCCAACGCCGCCGTGGGCCACCTGGTCCGAGGACCCTCCGGTGTGGTCTGGCTCGCGGGAGACACGGAGCTCTTCGACAGCATGGAGGACCTGCCGACGCTGGCAGGTGCCCCGATCGATCTCGCCCTGGTACCGATCGGCGGCTGGGGACCGCGACTGTCGCCCGGCCACATGGGGCCCGAGGAGGCTGCCGTCGCGTGCCACCGGATCGACGCCCGGTGGGCGATCCCCGTGCACTGGCGGACGCTGCACGTGCCGGCCGGCCGGTCCTGGCCCCGCGGCTGGATGGAAGCGGGTGGGCCGGACTTCATGGCGGCACTCCAGCGCGAAGCGCCCCGGTGCGCGACGAGGGTCCTCGACGTCGGCGAGACGTTCACCGTCCCGGCGCCGTGAGCGGTTCTCGACCTGCGTGAGAACTCCGCCGGCCTGGGCCGGCTGTTCCCGTCCCCCCGGCTGCTGGCCGTTCGGTCACGGCTTCACCCGCAACGGATGAGGTCGGCCGAGGCTCGCGGTGTAGGTTTTCGACCGAGGCGGGACCCAGTGGGACGCCGGGTATGCGCCCCCCGTTACGGTTGCAGCGGACGTCCCCGAGATCTAGGAGAATCGATGACCGACGACGTTGAGCAGTCGGACCCCACAGGTATCGACGAGATGGGCCCGGTCGACTACCTCGTGGTCGAGTTCCCGGGCAACAAGATGACGGGGGAGGGCCTGCCGCTTCTGGTCGACCTCGTCGACCGGGGCATCATCCGCATCCTCGACTTCGCCTTCGTCATGAAGGAGACCGACGGGACCGTCCACGGGATGGAGATCGGTGACTTCGACGGTGACGGCCAGCTGGACCTGGCAGTGTTCGAGGGCGCGTCCTCGGGGCTGCTCGGCGAGGAGGATCTCGCGGAAGCCGGAGGCGTGCTGGAGGCAGGGTGCTCGGCCGGCGTCCTCGTCTATGAGAACGTGTGGGCAGCGCCCCTCGCGCGGGCGCTGAGGCGCAGCGGCGGGCAGTTGGTCGCGAATGGCCGCATTCCTGTCCAGGCCCTGCTCGCCGCGGCCGAAGCCTCCCCGCCCGCCTCCGCGGGCTGAGCCACCAGAGAAAGGCAGAGAACGATGCCAGGACTTCTTCGCGGAGTTGCGCGAACCGCTGCGATTGCCGGGACGGCCACCGCCGTGTCGAACCGGGTCTCGCGGCGCCAGGCCGGACGCTGGGCCCAGCAGGACCAGCAGGCGTACGAGCAGCAGCAGCCGCAGCAACAGCAGCCCGTGTACGCGGCGCCGGCGCCAGCGCCAGCGGCAGCGCCGGAGACCAGCATGGACGACAAGCTGGCCCAGCTCAAGGATCTCGCGGCGCTGAAGGAGCAGGGTGTCCTCACGGACTATGAGTTCGAGGCTCAGAAGGCCCGCATCCTCAACAACTGAGCAGCGCCGCTGCGGTTGAGGCGCGCTCGGGATTGCCGAACGACGGCTCCGGGCCAACCATGGAGGCATGGCCACGCACCTCGGCGCCCATCTCGCCTCGCTGCGCGATGACCTGCGCTTCCAGCCGGTGTCCCGACGGATCCGGGTCTCGCTCGGCGGCCATCCCGTCGCCGACAGCACGGCCGCCTGCCTGGTGTGGGAACCACACCGGATAGTGCCGCTCTACGCAGTGCCCGTCGCCGACGTGTCCGCGGGCCTCGTGCCGGTCGACAACGTCAGCCCGCCCGACCCGGTGCCGTCGGTCCTGCCGCCGATGCAGGCGTTCGAGATCCACCTCGCTCCGGGTCAGTCGTACGACGTCGTGGTCGCCGACCAGGTGCTCGAGCGCGCGGCGTACCGATTCGAGGACGCGGACCTCGGTGACCACGTGCTGCTCTCGTGGGCGCCGTTCGAGTGGACCGAGGACGACACGCCGGTGATGGGTCACCCGCACGACCCGTTCAGCAGGATCGACGTGCTGACCACGTACCGCCACCTCGTGGTGTCGTACGACGGCCAGGTGCTGGCCGACAGCCGCAACTCGCGGGCGCTGTACGAGAGCAATCTGCCCACCCGCTACTACTTCCCGCCTGAGGACGTGCGGATGGACCTCCTCGAGCCGTCGGACACGCGCACGGTCTGCGCCTACAAGGGGCGGGCGACGTACCACTCGCTCGCGGGCGTCACCGACGCCGCCGACCTGGCCTGGTCCTACCCCGACCCGCTCCACGACGCGGAGCCCGTGCGCGACCTGGTCTGCTTCTACGCCGAGTGGACCGACCTGGTCGCCGACGGGGTGCCGGTGCCGCGTCCGGAGTCGCCGTTCACGCGGCGCGGCGGCTGAGTCTGCGCCTGAGTCGGGGGGCGACAGGAGACCAAAGGGGTGAAGTGACGGGGGGGCGATCTGGAGTAGCGTGCCAAACCGACGCTGTGTGACACGGGAGTCGCGCAGCCCGATCGGGAGGCTCTCATGGTGGTCCTGGCGGCAACAGATCTGAGACTCGACACGAACTGGGTCGACTTCCTCATCATCGCCACCTACTTCGTCTTCGTGCTCGGCATCGGCGTGATGGCCAGACGCTCGGTCTCGAGCAGCCTGGACTTCTTCCTGTCGGGACGCTCTCTCCCGGCGTGGGTGACCGGGCTGGCCTTCATCTCCGCCAACCTCGGCGCCGTCGAGATCATCGGTATGAGCGCCAACGGCGCCAACTACGGCATCCCGACCGTGCACTACTTCTGGGTCGGTGCGGTTCCCGCGATGCTGTTCCTGGGCGTCGTGATGATGCCGTTCTACTACGGCTCCAAGGTCCGTTCGGTGCCGGAGTTCATGCGCAGGCGGTTCGGCACCGGCGCCCACCTCGTCAACGCCTTGAGCTTCGCCCTGGCCCAGCTGCTGATCGCCGGTATCAACCTGTACCTGCTGGCGAACATCGTCGAGGTCATCCTCGGCTGGAGGCTCTGGATCTCACTGATCGTGGCGGCGGCGATCGTGCTCACCTACACCACGCTCGGTGGCCTTTCTGCGGCGATCTACAACGAGGTGCTCCAGTTCTTCGTGATCGTCGCGGCGCTGCTGCCACTGACGATCATCGGCCTGAACAAGGTCGGGGGATGGAGCGGCCTCCAGGACAAGGTGGCCGCCAGCGCCGGCGGAGCCGAGCAGCTCTCGTCGTGGCCGGGCACGGCGCTGACCGGGTTCTCGAGCCCGTTCTGGTCCGTGGTCGGCATCGTGTTCGGGCTCGGCTTCGTGCTCTCCTTCGGCTACTGGACCACGAACTTCGTCGAGGTGCAGCGGGCGATGGCCAGCAACTCGATCTCGGCGGCGCAGCGGGCGCCGATCATCGGCTCCTTCCCGAAGATGTTCGTGCCGTTCATGGTGATCTTCCCGGGCATGATCGCTGCGGTCATCGTCACCGAGATCTCCAAGCCGAAGAACAACGGCGGCACGCCCGACTACAACAACGCGTTGCTGTACCTGATCCGCGACCTGCTGCCCAACGGCATGCTGGGACTGGCGATCGCCGGCCTGCTGGCCTCGTTCATGGCCGGGATGGCGGCCAACATCTCCGCCTTCAACACGGTGTTCTCCTACGACCTGTGGCAGACGTACGTGATCAAGGACAAGGAGGACCACTACTACCTGACCGTGGGCCGGGTCGCGACGGTGGCGGCGACCCTTATCGCGATCGGCACGGCCACGTTCGCGGCGTCGTACACGAACATCATGAACTACCTGCAGACGCTGTTCGGCTTCTTCAACGCGCCGCTGTTCGCCACGTTCATCCTCGGCATGTTCTGGAAGCGGATGACCGCGACTGCCGGCTGGGCCGGACTCGTGTCCGGCACCCTGGCGGCAGTGCTGGTCGGCATCGCCAGCGAGGATGCGCTCGGCACCCTCTCGCAGGGCTGGCTGAGCCTGTCTGGTCAGGGCGCGAGCTTCGTTGCGGCGGGTGCGGCCTTCGTGGTCGACATCCTGGTGAGCGCCGCCGTCACGATGGTGACCAGACCGCGCAAGGAGTCCGAGCTCCGCGGGCTGGTCTACAGCCTGACCCCCAAGCAGGACTTCCACGACGAGAACGAAGGGGAGCTGCCCTGGTGGCAGAAGCCGAACATCCTGGCCAGTATCGCCCTCGTCATGGTCATCGGCTTGAACCTGATCTTCTGGTGAGGAGAGAACCATGACAGACGACACCACAGACACCACAGACTCAACAGAGACGAAGCACACGGCGGGCGCGTTCGACATCCGCACGTTCATCGCGGCGCTGATGGGCATCTACGGCGTCATCCTCGTGCTCGCCGGGATCTTCGGCGGCGCGCGCGCGACCGCCGGCCCCGTGGATGGCAACCCGAACCTGATCGTCGGGATCTCGCTCCTGCTCTTCGCCGGCGGCATGCAGGCGTGGGCGGTGATCCGGCCGACCGTCGTCGACGAGGCAGCGCTGGCCCGGGACAAGGCGGAGCAGGAGGGCAAACCGCCGCCGCACTAGGCGGCTACGCTGCACGGCATGCTGATCGCAGCGCTGGTGTTCGCCGGGCTCGCTGCCGTGATCCACGTCTACATCTTCGTGCTGGAGTCGCTGCGGTTCGACCAACCCTCGACTTGGAGTGTGTTCGGGGTCAAGGGCGCCGAGGAGGCGGCCGTGATGCGGCCGTGGGCCTACAACCAGGGCTTCTACAACCTCTTCCTCACGATCGGTACCGCCGCCGGCATAGGCCTCACGGCCGGAGGTGACCACGACCCCGGTCTCGCCCTCGTGACGTTCTGCTGCGGCTCGATGGTCGCCGCCGCGCTGGTGCTCGTGAGCTCCGATGCGCGCCAGGCCCGGGGCGCGATCGTCCAGGGCACCCTGCCCGCGGCTGCCCTGCTCTGGTTGCTGGTGCTGCTGCTGGTGGGGTAGCTGGGCGCTCGGGGTGGGTGGGGCGCGGGTCCTGCGCCGGCAGCTCCGCATTTGCGTGGTTGTGGGGGCCGTGCGCCGATCACCGACCCCCGCAACTACGCATTTGCGGGCTTGCGCGCTGCATCCACCACCCACCACCCACACACCCGGCACCATGGACCCGTGCTCAGGTCCCTCGCGCCCGCCCGACGCCGGTTGGTGCTCGCGCTCGTCGCGCTGGTGGTCCTCGTCGTGGTGGCCGCGACCGCGGTCGTGGCTGTGCGTCAGGTGCGGGGCGAGGCCGCGGCCGACCAGGCGCGACCGGGTCCGGTGGTGCTGGTTCCCGGGTACGGCGGCACGGTGTCCGACCTCGACCCGCTGGTCGCCGAGGTTCGGCGCGAGGGCCGCACCGCGGTCGTCTTCCGGCCCAGCGGCGACGGCACCGGCGACCTGCGTACGCAGGCGAAGCGGCTCGCGGACCTCGTCGAGCGCACCCTGCGCGAGCAGCACGGTCCGTCCGTCGACCTGGTCGGCTACTCGGCCGGGGGAGTGATCGCGCGACTCTACGTGCGCGATGAGGGCGGCGCCGCCGTCGTACGACGGGTGCTGACCATCGGGTCGCCCCAGCACGGCACCGACGTCGCCCAGCTGGCGCAGGACGCCGTCGGCTCGTGCCCCACGGCGTGCGAGCAGCTCGCCACCGACAGTGAGCTGGTGCGGCAGCTCAATGCCGGCGACGAGACGCCCGACGGTCCGCGGTGGATGACCGTGCGCTCGACGAGCGACCGGATCGTCGTGCCGACGGACACCGCCGAGCTCGACGGCGCGGTCAATCTCACGGTGCAGGCGCTGTGTCCAGGAGCGCGCACCAGCCACGGCGACCTGCCCGGCGACCCGGTCACGTTGCGTGCCCTGACCGCCACTCTGGGCACGGACCGTCCCACGGCGCCGACCGGGGTCAGCTGTTGATGTCCTTGCTCGCGAAGTTCGCCCACGCCGCGGTCAGGAAGACCAGGAGGTAGGCGAGCTGGCCGAGCACCCCGCGCACCACGCCCTCCCACCGGATCGGGTCGCGGAACAGGTCGACGAACGACAGCCAGTATCGCGTCGGCAGGTACGGCCGGATCGAGTGCGCGGCGTCGAGTCCCAGCAGCACGGTGGAGGCGATCAGGAAGCCGATGGTGCCGAGTGCGGCGGCGATCGCGGAGTCGGTCATGGTCGAGAGCAGCAGCGCGATCGCGGCGACGCTCAGCATCGAGAGCGTCACGTAGCCGAACGCCACGATCGTGCGCTGGAAGAGCTCGCCCTGGCTGAGTGTGGTGCCGGAGACGCTCACGGTGCCGGTCACGGGACCCTTTCCGAGCAGGAACCGGCCCTCGAGGTAGGCCACGAACGCGACGACGAGAACCGCGAGCAGTACGAAGGCGACGACGCTCACCATCTTCGCGACCAGCAGGTGCCCGCGTCGTACCGGACGGATCAGCAGGTAGCGCAGCGTGCCCATCTCGGCCTCGCCCGCGATCGCGTCACCACCGACCACCGCGACCGCCACGGGCAGGAAGAGCGGCAGCACGATGCCCAGCGCCGCGAGCGGGAACAGCGTGCCGTCGCTGAGCACGGCCGACAGGAACGGCGGACCCTTGCCGGGCGCCGGACCGAGGTCGGTGGCCGCAAGCAGGATCGCGATCACCGTCGGCAGCGCGTTCAGCGCCGCGATCGTGGCCCAGGTGCGGGGCCGACGCAGCATCTTGACCAGCTCGACCCGGATCATCGGATGGCCTCGCTGGCCTCGAGCACGACGTCCTCGAGCAGCCGTCGTACCGGACCGATCTCCTCCACGCGTACGCCGGCTGAGACCAGCGCGGCGTTGAGCTCGGCCGCGTCGGTGCCGCGGACGACCACCTCGCGGTCGCCCCGGGTCTCCACGCGGCCGTCGAGGAGCGCGATCGCCCGCGGTACATCGGGGGTGCGCACGCGGATCCGTCCGGTCGGCGCCGTGAGCGTGTCGAGCTGCTCCTGCAGGACCAGCCGCCCACGGTCGAGCACGCCGACCCGCGTGCACATCTGCTCGATCTCGGCGAGCAGGTGGCTGGACAGGAAGATCGTGGTGCCCGAAGCGTTGAGCGCGACGAGCAGCTCGCGGATCTCGCGGATGCCCTGCGGGTCGAGTCCGTTCGTCGGCTCGTCGAGCACCAGCAGCGGCGGCCTCCGCAGGAGCGCCGCTGCCAGTCCCAGCCGTTGCCGCATGCCGAGGGAGTAGGTGCGCACCGGGCGCCTGTCGCCTGGGTCGAGGCCCACTTGCTCGAGGGCCCCCGTGATCCGGCCGCGGCGGTCCGGTCCCTTGCCGCGACGTCCTGCGGCGTCGAACGTGGCGAGGTTGACGCGACCGCTGAGGTGCGGGTAGGCGGCGGGTCCCTCGACCAGGGCGCCGACCCGCGGGAGCACCGTGCTGGCCGCCGCCGGCATGCTCTCGCCGAACAGCTCGATGGTGCCCTTCGTGGCCAGCACCAGGCCCAGCACCATCCGGACGGTCGTGGTCTTGCCGGACCCGTTGGCGCCGAGGAAGCCGTAGACGTCTCCCTCGCGGACATCGAGGTCGACCCCGTCGACGGCCGTCAGCGGGCCGAAGGCCTTGGTCAAGCCGTGCGTGCGGATCACCGGCTCAGCCTGACGCCGTCACGCACGTCGACCGAGGCCTTCACCAGCGTGTCGGGGGTGACCGTGCCGGCAAGCAGGTAGGACGCGTGGTCACCATGCGTGAGCAGGACCGACAGCGGTCCGACCTCGAGCCCGACGCCCGATCCGTTCTCGTGGGTCCGCTTGCTCCTGAGCAGCTGGTCGCGGAGCTCGGAGGCCACGAAGGTGCGGAGCGGGAACGCGATCAGCGCGGTGGGTCCCCGGCCGTAGATGCCGACGGCGCCGAGGTCCTCGGGCGAGCCGCGGCGGGGCAGGCCGGCCACCTCCTCCGGCGGCTGGAACGGCGCGAAGGCGTTGGCCCCGGCGGCCTCGTCGAGCGCGCGGCTGTGGTCGATCCGGATCCCGCTCGGGGCGCGGAAGCGCAGGGTCTTCGGGTTCGGGGCGCCGAGGTCGAGCGAGGTCACCTCGGTCGTGAGCACCGGCTGGGTGCGTTTGTCGGCGTACACCTCGACCCGGGTGGGCAGTCCCGACTCCTCGTCGGCCCAGATGTCGGCCCGCGCGATCGTGGAGCGGGTGTCGGTGGGGACAAGACGTAGGCCTGCCGAGTCGTGGCCGGCGATGCGCCGCGACGGGAGGCGGGAGAGCTCGCGGGCGCGCGACCCGGACAGCAGGCGCGCGGCGAGCGTCGAGGGCAGCATGTCGGCCTCGTTCGGCAGCCGGACGTTGGAGTACGGCGTGAACGTCGCCTTCTCCGACTCGTAGCTCCACTTCACGGTGTCGTCCCCGTCGCGGAACAGGTCGGTCTCCCCGCTGGCCCGGGTGCGGTCGACCCGCCAGTGCGTGTCGTCGCCCCACCACACGCGCAGCGTCGTGCTGTCGCCGAAGAGCCGGGCAATGCCGCTGAACGAGTCGCTCACCGGTACCTGCAGCGCCCCCTGCGTCGCCACCTCGCCGGACCAGGCGAGCGTCTGCGCCTCGTCGATCCGGTCCGCGAGCGCCGCCGCACCGATCGGGGATCCCTTGGCCGGGAGCAGGTGCACGACGGCCGTGGGCACCAGCACCAGCAGGGCGACCACGACCACGAGGAGCCAGCGCACCGCGGGGGTCATGGGGGCCAACGTACGTCGCCAATCCTGAGTGAAGGTTGCATCCGCGGCGACCGTCAGGTGATCGTCATGCCCCCGTCGACGGCGACGGTCTGACCCGTCACATAGCCGCCGGCGTCGGACACCAGCCACACCAGGGTGGCGGCCAGCTCGGCGCCCTCGCCCTTGCGGCCGACCGGGATCCGGGTCTGCTGCTGCTCGAGGTAGCCGGGCGGGTACTGCTCGGTCATCTCCGACTCGAAGAACCCCGGAGCGAGCGCGTTGACGCGAATGCCCTTGCGGCCGGTCCACTGCTGCGCGAGATCGCGGGTGAGCCCGATCAGGCCAGCCTTCGAGGCGGCGTACGCGGCCTGCGGGAGACCGGCCGTGGTGAGCCCGAGCACGGACGAGATGTTGACGACGCTCGATCCGGGTTGCATGACCCGGCCGCACGCCTGCGCCATCCAGTAGCAGCCGTTGAGGTTGACGTCGATCACCTGCCGGAACTGCTCCGGCGTCTCACGGGTCGCGGGCACCGCGGTGCCGACACCGGCGTTGTTGACCAGGATGTCGACCCGGCCGAACTCCGTCATCGCCGCGTCGACCAGTGCCTGGCAGGACTTCGGGTCGGACACGTCGGTGGCGACCGCGAGCGCCCGGCCTCCGGTCGACTCGACGAGGGACCGAGTCTCCGCCAGCTTGTCGGTACGTCGGGCGCCGAGCACCACGTCGGCCCCGGCCTCACCGAGCGCCTGCGCGAACGCGACGCCAAGCCCGGACGACGCGCCGGTGACGATCGCGACCCGGCCGTCGAGCCGGAACATGTCGAGGACGGCCATGGCTACTCGTACCCGAGGACGGACCGGCGCTTGTCGCCCCACTTGAGTGCGGCGTCGATCGCGTCCACCAGGGAGAGGGACGAGGTCCAGCCGAGCACCTCGCGCGCCTTGTCCACGTTGGCGAAGGCGCCCACGGCGTCCCCGGGACGCGGCGGCGCCTCCTCGACCGGCACCTTCTTGCCGTACACCTTCTCGAACGCGGCGATCAGCTCGCGCACGGTGACACCCGCGCCGGTGCCGACGTTGATGACCGCGCTCGGCGCGCCCTCCGCTGCGAGGACCTTGTCGAACTGCTCGACGGCCGCGACGTGAGCGCGGGCGAGGTCCCACACGTGGACGTAGTCGCGGATGCCGGTGCCGTCGCGGGTCGGGTGATCGGTGCCGGTGATCGTGAAGTGGTCCTTCTGCCCGCGCGCCGCCATCACGAGCTGGCCGAGCACGTGCGAGGGCTCCTTGTCGTAGATCCCGGACTCGAGGTCGGGGTCGGAGCCGATCGGGTTGAAGTAGCGCAGGATGATCGCCCGCAGGTCGGTGGCGGCAGCCATGTCCTGCAGCACCATCTCCATCATCAGCTTGGTGCGGGCGTAGGGCGAGGTCGGCGCCAGCGGGTCGGTCTCGACCACCTCGAACTCGTCCTTGAGCGCGTACAACGACGCCGAGGAGGAGAACAGCACCCGCGGGTGGCCGAGCGCGTCGAGCTGGTCAAAGAGCTCCAGCGACTTGGCCACGTTGTCGCGGTAGTACTCGTAGGGCTGCTCCACCGACTCCGGCACCTTGATCCGCGCCGCCATGTGGATCGTCGCCTCGATCTCCGGGTGCTCGTCGAAGACCCGGGCCAGCAGGCCGCGGTCGGCGATGTCGCCCTCGTAGAAGATCCGGTCGCGGACGAACGCCAGAGGCCCGTTGAGCAGCGAGTCCAGGACCACCGGCGTGTGCCCGGCCTCCTCGAGCGCCTTGGCCGTCGTCGACCCGATGAATCCCGCCCCGCCGGTGATCAGAACCTTCATGCCATCGACCCTAGTGGTCCGGCGGACGGTGTTGAGTACGGCGCACAGGACCACGGCTCGGCTACCGCACCCGGACACTGTGCGGGTGGCGGACCCTCCTGGCAGGCGCACCACCCAGCCCACCCCAGCGCCCGCCAGGAGGGCCCGCCACCTGCCCCGATCCCGCGCAGCAGCGGTGGTCCAGCCGTTCGGACCGCTGGCCTACCTGTGGGCCGGCCGCAGACAACACTGACCGGCCGGCCGACCTCGTCGGGTAACATGGTCCGCATGAGGTTCGTCCTGCTTCTTACCTAGCCGCATCGACACCCACGCGATGCGGCTGCCCCTCCTGTGCGAGGGGCTTTCTCATGTCCGGCACACGAGCCCACGAGACGGAAGACAGTGAGATGAACGAGCACCAGGACGACCAGCCCGAGACCTACGACGTCCGGGCCACGCAGGACAAGTGGCTGCCGGTCTGGGACGAGATGCAGCCGTTCCGCGCGGACGACGACTCCCCGCGGGAGAAGCGCTATGCGCTGACGATGTTCCCCTACCCGAGCGGCGACCTGCACATGGGCCATGCCGAGGTGACCGCGCTGCACGACGTGATCGCGCGCTACTGGTGGCTGCGCGGCTACGAGGTGCTGAACCCGATGGGCTGGGACTCGTTCGGGCTGCCGGCTGAGAACGCCGCGATCCGCAACGACGCACACCCGGCGGACTACACCTACGCCAACATCGAGACCCAGTACGAGTCGTTCAAGAGGTACGGCGTCGGCTTCGACTGGTCGCGACGGCTGAACACGAGCGACCCGGAGTACTACCGGTGGACCCAGTGGCTGTTCCTGAAGTTCCGCGAGCGCGGGCTGGCCTACCGCAGGAACAGCCCAGTCAACTGGTGCCCCAACGACCAGACCGTGCTGGCAAACGAGCAGGTCGTAGACGGCCGCTGCGAGCGCTGTGGGGCCGAGGTCACCAAGCGTGAGCTGACCCAGTGGTACTTCAAGATCACCGACTACGCGCAGCGGCTGCTGGACGACATGGTGCCGCTGGAGAAGACCTGGCCGGACCGCGTGATCACTGCGCAGCGCAACTGGATCGGCCGGTCCGAAGGGGCACACGTCCGATTCCCGGTGGTCTCCTCAAGCTCGACCGAGGAGTCCGAGCGCACGCTGACCGTATACACGACGCGGCCGGACACCCTGTTCGGCGCCACCTTCATGGTGGTCGCGGCGGACGCCGCGCTGGCCGGCGAGCTGGTCACGGAGGGGCAGCGGCCGGCGTACGAGGCCTACCTGGAGGAGACCCGGAAGTCATCCGAGATCGACCGGATGTCGAGCGACCGGCCGAAGACCGGTGTCTTCCTGGGAGTGCACGCGACCAACCCCGTCACGGGCGAGCAGATCCCGGTATGGGCGGCCGACTACGTGCTGGCGGAGTACGGCACCGGCGCGATCATGGCCGTGCCAGGTCAGGACCAGCGCGACTGGGATTTCGCGACGAGGTTCGGGCTGCCGATCGTGCGCACGGTGCAGCCGCCCGAGGGCTGGGAGGGCGAGGCGTACGTCGGCCAGGGTCCGGCAGTGAACTCGTCCAACGACGACATCTCGCTGGACGGCATGGAGGTCGACGAGGCCAAACGCACGATCATCTCGTGGTTGGAGGAGAAGGGGGCCGGCGAGGGCACGGTCAACTTCCGGCTGCGTGACTGGCTGCTGAGCCGGCAGCGCTTCTGGGGCGTGCCGATCCCGATCGTCCACTGCCCCGACGATGGCGAGGTTCCGGTGCCGTACGACGAGCTGCCGCTGGAGCTGCCGGAGCTGAAGGGCGCCGACCTGAAGCCGAAGGGCGTCTCCCCACTGGCCGCCGCGGACGACTGGGTCAACGTCGACTGCCCGAATTGCGGCGGTCCGGCGAAGCGTGACAGCGACACGATGGACACGTTCGTGGACTCGTCGTGGTACTTCCTGCGCTACTGCTCGCCGCGCTACGAGGACGGGCCGTTCGACGAGGAGCTGGTCCGGCGCTGGATGCCGACCGACATCTACATCGGTGGCGTCGAGCACGCGGTGCTGCACCTGCTGTACGCACGCTTCTTCACCAAGGCGCTGCACGACATGGGGATGATCGACTTCGTGGAGCCGTTCTCCGCGCAGCTGAACCAGGGCTTCGTGATCAACCGCGGCAAGAAGATGAGCAAGTCGCTGGGCAACGGCGTCAGCTTGGGGGACCAATTAGCGGAGTTCGGAGTGGACGCCGTACGGCTGACCCTGGTCTTCGCCGGGCCGCCGGAGGACGACATCGACTGGGCCGAGATGTCGCCGGTCGGCTCGCTGCGTTTCCTGAAGCGGGCCTGGCGGCTGAGCGGTGACGTCACCAGCGAGGTCGGGCTGCCGGCCGGGGGCGGCGACCCCGAGCTGCGCAAGGTCACCCACCACACGGTGCACGAGGCAGAGGGACTGGTCGAGGGCTACCGGTTCAACGTGATGGTCGCGCGCGTCATGGAGCTGGTCAACGCGACACGCAAGGCGATCGACTCCGGCTGCGGGCCTGCCGACCCGGCTGTGCGCGAGGCGACCGAGGCGGTGGCGATCCTGCTGTCGCTGGTCGCGCCGTACACGGCCGAGGAGATGTGGGAGCGGCTGGGCCACCAGCCCACCGTCGCCCGCGCGCAGTGGCCTGTGGTCGACGATGACCTGCTGGTGCAGGAGTCCGTGACCGCGGTGGTGCAGATCCAGGGCAAGGTCAGGGCGCGTCTGGAGGTCTCCCCGGAGATCTCGGAGGACGACCTGGAGGCCGCCGCGCTGGCCGACGAGACGGTCCGACGTGCGCTGGACGGTCGGCCGGTCCGCAAGGTGATCGTGCGACCCCCGAAGCTGGTCAACATCGTCGCTGGGTGACGCTGCGTCGTACTCGGTCAGGAGGGCGGCTGGTAGCTCAGGTCCTTGCCTGCCAGGACCAGGTCGAGCCCCGTCCTCGTCACCTTCACCGCCGTGACCTTCACGTCGAACGGCAGGTCCTCGAGGGAAAGGTCGGCGCCGAAGATCTCGCGTAGCGCGGCGCTGACACCGGCCGGGAGGTTGCCCCCGCCGCCGATCTGCGAGCCGGCAAAGGTGAGGGCGTCCGAGGCCACGCTCGGCTCGACCGTGATCGTGGGCCGAAACGTCTTGCCGAACACGGTGAACGTCTTGCTCGCGGTGACCCGGCCGTCACCGCCGAAGCCGACCTTGATCCCCAGCGTCTTGCTGAGCGCGGGGTAGCCGACCGTGGCGTGCGCCGTCGCGGACTCCGCCCGGAAGCTCGTGAAGTCGCGGGACGCGGTGACCCCGCGGAAGTCGAGCCGCACCTTCGCGAGCGTCAGCGAGGTGTCCGCGGCGCCCACGCGCACGTCGTCCGCGGTCACGATCACCTGCTCGTAGTGACCGGAGGCGAACTGGTTCAGGAACGGGAACCCGGTGATCGAGACGTCCGGCTTGCGCTCCAGTCCTTGCGAGCGCTGGAGCTCGCCGGCCGCCGCCTGCTCCGCCACGTAGTCGGCGACACGGTCGACGACGAGTGCGATGACTGCCAGGACGAGCAGGACCTTGAGGAGGCGGAACACCCACAGATCCTGTCAGGTCCCGGTGGGTGCGCCGGACTGGGTGCGCCGGACCGGGTGCGCGACTCAGGCTGCGGGGCGCCTCCGGAGCTCGCGGCGACCCTGCTTGGTGGTGAGCGCCGTGACCGTAGCAAGCGGCGCGTTCTCGAAGCCGTTGGGCAGCGACAGCCGGATCACCTTGTGCCATGCGCTGGCGACCTGCTTGGGCAGCGAGCCCGTCGTGTAGGTCAGGCCGTAGCGGTCGAAGACGTCCTTCACCTGCGGGGCGACCTCGGCGTACCGGTTGCTGGGCAGATCGGGGAACAGGTGGTGCTCGATCTGGTGGCTCAGGTTGCCGGTCATGAAGTGCATGGCCTTGGAGCCGGAGATGTTGGCCGAGCCGAGCATCTGGCGCAGGTACCACTCGCCGCGGGACTCGCCGTCGATCGACTTCTTCTCGAACGTCTCGACGCCCTCGGGGAAGTGGCCGCACATGATCACCGAGTGCGTCCAGAGGTTGCGGACGAGGTTGGCGGTGAAGTTCGCCGACAGGGTGCTCAGCGCGGACGGTCCGGAGATCAGCGGGTGGACCACGTAGTCCTTGGTCATCTGGTTGCGGATCTTCTTCAGCGTGACCTTGGCGCGTGCCCGGAACGCGGGGCTCCTGCGCCGCTTCTCGCTTGCCAGGTTCTTGCCGAGCTCGAGGTCGTACGCCGCGATGCCGTACTCGAAGAAGCAGGCGTTGATGAAGTTCCACAGCGGCTGCCCGAGGTACATCGGGTGCCAGCGCTGCTCCTCGTCGACGCGCATGATGCCGTAGCCGAGGTCGTTGTCCTTGCCGATCACGTTCGTGTAGGTGTGGTGCAGCTCGTTGTGCGAGTGCTTCCACTGCTCCGACGGCGACGCGTTGTCCCACTCCCAGGTGGTCGAGTGGATCTTCGGGTCACGCATCCAGTCCCACTGGCCGTGCATGACGTTGTGGCCGATCTCCATGTTCTCGATGATCTTCGCGACCGCGAGGCCGGCGGTGCCGACGACCCAGGCCGGCGGGAACAGCGAGACCAGCAGTACGGCGCGGCTGCCCAGCTCGAGCTTGCGCTGCGCGTCGATCACCGTGCGGATGTAGGCAGCGTCGCTCTCGCCGCGGGAGTCGATGATCGACTGCCGGATCGCGTCGAGCTCGACGCCGAGCTCCTCGATGTCCTCGGGCGTGAGGTGGGCGACGGGGTTCGTGGTCTTCTTCTGCAGGACGGTCATCGGGGTCTCCTTGTCGAGGGACGGGAGGGTGGTCAGTGGTCGAGGTCGCACGCGCCGGCGGCGGCGGAGATGCAGGTCTGGATGCGGACGCCGTCACCGGGGGCTGCGGTGGTGACCTCACCGGTGCGCAGGTCGCGGACCGCGCCCTCGCGCATCGGCAGCACGCAGCCGTAGCAGATGCCCATCCGGCAGCCGGACGGCATGAGCACGCCGGCGTCCTCGGCGGCGTCCAGGATCGGGGTGCCGCCGTCGGCCTCCACCTCGGTGCCGCTCCGGGTGAAGCGCACCGTGCCGCCCTCGCCGGTGGCGAGCGTGGCGACGCGGAACTGCTCGGTGAGCAGGGGGATGCCG
>Ga0207708_10000257_pt1 | contig 41841 bp, 48 predicted proteins | sample KBSK5101metaG_FD_184340 | JGI IMG/M metagenome (GOLD analysis project Ga0207708, IMG submission 184340) | Corn, switchgrass and miscanthus rhizosphere microbial communities from Kellogg Biological Station, Michigan, USA - KBS K5-10-1 metaG... | ecosystem: Host-associated > Plants > Roots >... | reverse complement strand
GAACCGCGCGCGCCGCACCGGTTACCTGCGGGGTAACGCCGACATCCTGTAGCTGAGAAGCTGCGACGGTGTCGCCGACCGAGACCACGCTCCGCGCAGTCGTCGAGCCGCTGGCCGGGCTCGTCCGCCGCGCCGGATCGCGCGACGAAGAGCAGGCCGCGCGCCTCGTCGTCGATGCCTTCGCCCGCGTGGGCACCGCAGCACGCATCGACGAGGTCGCGTTCCGCGACGGCTACGCCAGCCTGCTCATGCCGCTGGCCGCCGTCGGGCTGGTGGTCGGGCTGCGCTCGGCCGGCGGGCGGCGACGCCCGCTCGGGGCGCTCGCCGCGGCCGCGGCCACGGCGGCGCTCGTCGACGACGTCGAGAACGGCCGGCGGGTCTGGCGCTCGGCGCTGCGCGACCCGCAGCCGACCTGGAACGTCGTCGCCCAAGCCGGCGACGGGGAGGCCGACCGCACGCTGGTCGTGCTCGCCCACCACGACGCGGCCCCGACCGGCCGCGTGTTCGACCCGGCGATGCAGCGTTGGGTGGCCGGGCGCTTCCCCGCCCTCATCCAGCGCACCGACACGTCCGTCCCCCTGTGGTGGACCGCCGCCGCCGGCCCCGCCCTCGCGGCGCTCGGTGCGGCGACGGGCGCGAAGGTGCTCGCCCGCGCCGGGGCGGTGTTCGCGGCGCTGAACCTCGTCCTCGGGGCCGACATCGCGCGCAACCGGATCGTGCCCGGCGCCAGCGACAACCTCAGCGGGGTGGCCGCGCTTGTCGCGCTGGCCGAGCGCCTCAATGCCGACCCGCCGCGCGGCATCCGCGTGCTCCTCGCCTCCTGCGGCGCCGAGGAGGTCCTGCAGGGCGGCATCTACGGCTTCCTCGAGGGCCGGCTCAAGCACCTGGACCCGCAGCGCACCTGGGTGCTGAACCTCGACACGCTCGGCTCGCCCGAGCTGCTCATGCTCGAGGGCGAGGGCCCGTTCCGCATGCACGACTACACCGACCCCGCCTTCCGCGACCTGGTGGCCGACGTCGCCGAGCGCAGCACCGGCGCGCCTCTGCGCCGCGGCGCGCGCGCCCGCGCGAGCACGGACGCGATCGTGCCCAGCCGCGCCGGCTACCCGACCGCGACGCTGGTCTCGTGGGAGCCCGACACGAAGCTCCAGAGCCACTACCACCTGCCCACCGACGTGCCCGAGAACGTGCGCTACGAGACGGTGGCGCGGGCGGTGACCATCGCCGAGGCGCTGGCCCGCGCGCTTGCGTCGCCGCTGTGAGAACGCTCGTGCGCGTGCGGGGGGCGCTTCAGCGTGCGCGAGCTGAGCGCGGGCGCCTCGCGCGCGGCCGCGCACAAGCGCGCCCGGCGCCACGTGCGCTCGACCCGCACCCGCGCGCGCCGAGCGGGCACGGTGCACGTGCGGCTGCGGCTGACCAGCGCGGGCCGCGCGGCGCTGGCCCGCCGGGGCCGGCTGCCGCTGCGCCTGCGGGTCGGCTTCAAGCCCGACAGCGGCACGACCCGCGCGCGCACCGTGCGGCTGACGGTCAGGCCCTAGCGCCGCCGACCAGCTCGAGCGAGACGTCCCACAACCGCCGCGCGTTGCCGGGGTCGAGCGCGTAGGCGGCCACGCCGTGCGCGGCGTCGGCCGGGACCGGGTCGAGCACCTCGGCCTCGTTGCAGTCCTCGAAGTAGCGGCCGCCGACGCCCTCGAGCAGGGGAGACGTGGCGACGAGCACGCTCGTCGCCGCGCCCTGCTCGATGGTCTTGTAGCGGTACTGGCCCGAGCTGCGCAGCGCCTCGAGCACCGCCGGGTCCATGTACCGGGACAGGTTGGTGTCGGCAATCGCGCCGGGGTGGACGGCGTTGGCGTAGATCCCGTCGCCGGCCCAACGGCGCGTGGCTTGCACCGCGAAGAGCGCGTTGGCGGTCTTGGACTGGCCGTAGGCCAGCCACGGGTCGTAAGGGCGCTCGTCGAACTGCAGGTCCTCGAAGACGACCGGCGAGCGCAGGTGGCCGCGCGAGCTCAGCGAGACGATCCGCGCGCCGTCCGTGGCGGCGAGCGCGTCGTGCAGGCCGACGGCGAGCGCGAAGTGCCCGAGGTGGTTGGTGGCGAACTGCACCTCCCAGCCCTCGGGCGTGTGCTCGAGCGCGGGCAGCGCCATCACCCCGGCGTTGTTGACGAGCAGGTCCAAGGGCCCGCTCCAGTCCGCCACGAACGCGGCCACCGAGGCCTGGTCGACGAGGTCGAGGCGGCCGACGCGCACGGCCCCGCCCGCGATCGCCGCCGCGGTGCGCTCGCCCGCGGCGGTGTCGCGCACCGCGAGGGTGACCTCGGCGCCGGCCCCGGCCAGCGCGCGGGCCGTCTCGACCCCGATGCCCGACGAGCCGCCGGTGACGATCGCGCGCCGCCCGCTCAGGTCGACGCCCGCGATGACCTCGGCGGCCGTCGAGTCGAATCCGAATCCGGTGGTGATCGGCGCCATCGCTACTGGAGGGATTGATAGCGACGAATCGCCAGCGGTGCGAACACGGCCTCGCGTAGCGCCGTGCGTCAGCGAACGGAGGCGCCGGCGCTCCGTGAGAGCTCGCGCGCCGTCAGCCTTGCGATTCGCTCGCAACACCGGGCATAGAAGCGCAGCTGCTCGCGGCGCCCGAACAGGCGGAACCCGAGCCGCGTCCATGGCGGGCCCTGGCCCGACGCGCGGGAGACCGCGTGGAGGCGGAACTCGACGGCGCCGTCGTCGGTCCACTTCCAGACCTCGTAGTCCATCCGGCCCATCTCGATGTGGCCGTCCAAGGTCGCGTATTCGAAGCCGAAGACGCGCGCGCGCCGGCCGTCCTGCCGGCGGGGCTCGTCCCACGTGCGGGTGACGCGCACGCCGGCGCGGACGCGCAAGACGCGGTACAGGCGCAGCTCGAGCAGCATGTCGCGGCCCTCCAGGGGCGCCTCCGGCTCCCAGCTGGCGCGCACGATCGCCGGATCGGCGATGCGGTAGTCCTCGACCAGGCGGCACGCGACGTGCCAGGCGCCGCCGCGCACCGGCTCCCCGGGCGGCTCGCTGGGCAGGGCCTGGCTGAGTTCGTCGACGTGCCACCGGTGGTGCGAGACCGAGCGTTCGTCGAAGTTCAGTGGCTTGGCGTGGAGCCGCGCGAGCGCGGGCTCAGGCCGCATCGGCTTCGTCCACCCGGCGGGTGCGGATCTCGAGGCCGCCGGTCAGGCGCCCGCCGCTCAGCTCGGCCACGTGCTCGAGCATCGAGGTCCACATGTGCAACTGCACCTCCTTGCTCATGCGCAGGTGGTCATAGAGCAAGTTCGAAAGCCGGTCACCGGCGCGCGCCCAGGACTCGATGCGGAACTCGAGCAGATCGCCGTCCTGCGCCGCGAAACGGATCTGCCCGGCCTCGAGATGCCCCTCCAAGGTGGCGAAGCGGAAAGCGGTCGGCGTGCGCTCGACGACCCGCACGGGGCCGTCCCAGGGCCCGGGCATGCGCACGACGTACTCGTCGCCGACCGCCATGTCGCCCTCCGCGCCCAGCACCTTGCTGAAGCTCGCGAACTCGCTCGGGGCGACCCGGTCGAGGTCAGCGGCGATGCGTTCGACGAGCTCCTCGGGGCCCATGCGCGCGTCGCGGATGCGCGCTCGGTAGCTGCGGTGGAAGAGCGGGCCGACGCCGGCGGATGCGGGCTGGGACCGGTCGGCGCGAACCCCGTCGGGGATCGTTGGCGGGCCGTCCCCGGGCAGGGCGCCGTCCACCTCGCTGCGGTGCAGCGGCGTGGTGCGCCACATGTAGCGCCAGGACGTGAGGGCGACGCCAGGGGGCCACCGGCTCGCGGTGCGGAGGCGGCGCCCGAGCGAGGGGCGACGGGGCATCCCTCCCGTACTACCCCCACGCTGTGGGGTACGCATGCATCATGCTGACCAAAACCCTCCACAAGACCGGGCTGCGCGGCTGGAACCTTCACGCGGCGTCGCTCGCGAGCATCGGCCTCTGCATCGGCCTGTGGATCCGTGCCAAGACGGTCGATCAGGACGAGCGCGGAAACGCCGAGCGCCGCGCGCTGTTCGTCGGGCTCTGGCCCCCGATGTTCTGGCTCATCGGCGACTCGATCGAGCGCCTGGAGTGAGCGCGGCCTGCCGTCGCGCTAGGGCTGGCGGTCGCCGGCGTGCACGTAGGCGTAGAGACGGTCGGCGTGCTCGCCGAACAACCCCATGACGTGGAACGTCGTGCCGCCGAGGATGAGCTGGCGCTTCTCGTAGCTCAGGTCGGCCTCGGCCTGGTCGAGCGGGAGCTTCATGACCACGTCGCCGACATTGAGCAGGCGCGCGCCCGACAGCGTCATCGCGTAGAGGTTGCGCTCGGTGGCCACGAGCACGTGGGGGCCGGCCTTGGTCTTGACCCGGAACGGGATGCCGGACTGCGCGCTGACGAACTCGGAGTTCATGACGGCAGTCGCGTTGGCGGTCGCCGGCTGTCCGGTCTGTGTCTGCACGAGCTCGCACACGGTCTCGCCGGGCTCGAGGTTGCGGGCCGCGCCGGCGCTGAGCTTCTCCACACGGCGCTTTCGGCCCCCGAACATGACGACGATCCTACGCCGGAAGCGTGCCCGGGGGGCCGAGGAGCTCGATGCCGAAGCGGGCGGCCGCGTCGGCCATCGCAGCGGGGTCAACCGGGCGGCCGGCGGGCGGGAGCTCCTCGGCGGGGGCGACGTCGGCGACCGCCCGCACGAAGCCGTCGAAGCCGGCGGGTGTGGTGATGACCAGCCAGTGCGCCTCGTCGGACTCGACGCGGTAGGTGTGCGGCACGTCCCGCGGGGCGAGCGCGGCCTGACCGCCGCGGAGCACGATGTGCTCGGCGCCGACGAAGAGCGAGACCGCGCCCTCGATGACGTAGAAGGTCTCCTCGTCGTTGTGGTGGACGTGCAGCGGCGGCATGCTGCCGCGGCGGCCGACGGACTCGACGACCGCGAGGGCGCCGTCGCTGGCCTCGGCGTCCACGTGCACGTGCGCGAGGTTGTCGGTGAACCACAGGGGCTGGACGCGCGTCTGCGAGACGGGGCTGGTGGTCATGCTCGCTCCTCTCGGGTAAACTCCAGGGTGGAGTTATTTATACCTCCAGGATGGAGCTATGTCAAACGCCAAGGAGCTGACCCCGTTCTCGCACGTGATCCTCGCCCTCGTCGGCCGCGGCGGGGCCGGCCCGCACGACATCGTGCGGATGATGCGCCAGGGCGCGCAGTTCTGGTCGACATCGGAGAGCCACTACTACGCCGAGCCCAAGCGCCTGGCCAAGCTCGGCTACCTGAGCGCGCGCACCGAGCCCGGGCGCACGCGGCCGCGCACGCACTACGAGCTGACCGACAAGGGCGTCGAGGCGCTGCGTGCCTGGCTCGCCGAGCCGGCGGCGATGCCGCGGGTGCAGCACGAGGGCATCGTCAAGCTGCTGGCGGCCGACTTCGCCGACGACGCCACCGTCGCGGCCAGCGTGGCCGGCCTGCGCGCGGAGTTCGACGAGGCCGAGGCGCAGCTCGACGCGCAGGTCGAGCGCATCCCCGACGTGCCCCACCGCGCGCGCTACCTGCGCCTGATCAACGACTACGGCCGGCGCGTGCTCGACGCCGAGCGCGCGTGGCTGGACGACGTCGAGCGCGAGCTGGGGCGCTGAGCGGAACTCGTTTGTCCCGGGCCGGGCGCGGGCACTGAGGGCGTGGGGCAGGGGAGCCCTACGAATTTGGAGGTCCAACCATGCTGTGGCTCATCCTGGCCATCATCCTGCTTGTGATCGCGATCGCGGGCGGGACCATCGTCCACCCGATCCTGTTCGCGCTGGCCATCGTCGCGCTCATCCTCGCCTTCATGCACTTCCGCCGCGGGCGAGCGGCCTACTGACCGCGCCCAGCGCGTAGCTTGACGCGCATACATCCCTACCCCAGCAGCTGCTCGACGGCGGCGTCGGCGAACCAGCGCTCGTACTCGTCCGGCGTCCAGCCCCGCTGGATGACGAGCAGCTGCCACACCACGGGATGGTTGAGGGTCCAGAGGATGTCTGTGGCCCGGTCGACGTCGAGGCCGGGCCGCAGCGCGTCCTTGGCCCCGATGCTCGCGACGACGACGCGCTGGTTGGCGTGGAACTCGGTCTCGATCCGCTTCCACAGCGCCTCGATGTCGGGGTCGACCGCCGCGGCGGCGCGGATGACCTCGAACATCCAACCGATGCGCTCCTTGACCGCGCGCGCGCCGGCCGCGCCCATACGGAGCTGCCGCTCAGGATCGGGCTCCTCGAGCACCGCGCGGTACCACTCCCGCTGGTCGATGGGCACGTCGTCCTGGTCGCCGCGCAGCAGGAAGTTCCACAGCGCCCGCAGCACGCCGCTCTTGGTCTCGAAGGCCAGGTAGACGGTCTTGCCGGCCACGCCGGCTTCGCGCGCGATCGCCGCCATCGTCGTCGGCGCGTAGCCCTGGCGCTGAAACAGGCGCTGCGCCGCCTCGAGGATCCGGCGCCGGGTCGTAGCGGCCTGCTCGCGACGTCGCGAGGAGTCGTAGCGGCGCTTGGGCTTGACAGCTTCGGCCATTTCGCTACCCTAGCACTGTATTTATTACGCTCATCAGGTAGCCAATTATCCAGGAGGTCGCATCCGATGGAAGCCATGGGAATCATCCCCTCCGACCGGACCGATCCGCTCCGTGCCGGGCTGCGCGAGATGTGGAACTCGGTCGCCGATGGCTGGAGCGAGCACGCGGATTGGGCCGACGCGCGCGGCAGCGCCGTGAGCGATGCCCTGCTGCGCCTAACGGCGCCGCGCCCCGGCGAGCGCGTGCTCGAGCTCGCGTCCGGTCCCGGCGGTGGCGGCATTGCCGCCGCCCCCCTGGTCGGACCCGAGGGCGAGGTCGTGCTCTCCGACGTCGCCCCCGCGATGACGGTGATCGCCGCAAGGCGGGCGCAGGCCGCCGGCCTGACCAACGTCAGCGCCCGCGACCTCGACCTCGAGGACGTCGCCGAGCCCGACGCGGCCTACGACGTCGTCCTGGTCCGCGAGGGCCTGATGCTGGTGGTTGACCCCGTCCGCGCCGTACGGGAAATCGAGCGCGTGCTGCGTCCCGGCGGGCGCGCGGGGATCGGGGTCTGGGGCCCCCGCGAGCGCAACCCGTGGCTCGCTCTCGTGCTCGACGCGGTCGGCGTCCAGCTGGGCGCGCCGATGCCGCCGCCCGGCGTCCCCGGCCCGTTCTCGCTCGACGACGCCGAGCGCTTCGTCGGCGTCCTGACCGAAGGCGGCCTGGCCGGCGTGCGGGTCGACGAGGTCGCCGTGCCCTACCAGGCCACCTCGTTCGAGGACTGGTGGACGCGGACGTCGGCCCTGGCCGGCCCGATGGCCAAGGTGCTCGCGTCCCTGCCCGAGCCCGCCCGCCGCGAGCTCGAGGCGCGCGCCCGCGCGGCCGCCGAGCCCTTCCGCACGGAGACCGGGTACGAGTTCCCCGGCGTGGCCCTGGTCGCCGCGGCGACGGTCAGCCGATCGTGACGCGGCCGAGCCGGACCGCCGTGGCCGCGCGCAGCGAGTTCGGGATCTCGGCGATCGCGTCGACCTTGGCCACGAGCCGCTCGAGCGCCTCGGTCGACGCGTCGCCCGCCACCTCGACGGCGTAGGTCACGTCGGTGGAGACCGGCGGGTCGCCCTGGAAGTCGCCGTCCACGACCACGCGGACGCGGTCCAGGGCGATCCCGTCGGCGCGGGCCTCGCGGAACAGGTCGTTGGAGACGCAGCCGGCGATGGCCAGGTAGAGCAGCTGGCCGCCGTTGAACCCGACCCCGCGGCCGCCGCCGTCGGCGGGGCGGTCCACGACGACGGTGTGGGGACCGGCGCTGCCTATCGCAGCCGGCTCACCCGCGACGTTGCGTACCTCGACCTCGAACATCGTCTCCCGGCCAGATCATGCCACCCCGGCGACGGGCGCGATCGATTGCGGGAAGCGGAAGACGTCGTCGGGGTCGTAGGCGGCCTTGACCTCGCCCAGGCGGGCCAGGTTGGCGCCGTGGTAGGCCCGTTCCGCGTCCTCGAGCTCGGGGTCGGGGAAGTTCGGGTACACACCGCCGGTGCCGAACGGATGGACGAGCGCCCATGACCGCCGCAGCCACCGCAGCGCCCGCTCGCGGGCGGCCGCGTCAGGCGGCGGGTCGACGACGACGTCGTGCTTGATCAGGAAGCGCTCGGCCCGGTGGGGGAAGGCGGTGGCGTCGGGCGCGACGCGGTTGTAGGCGCCGGCCCAGGGCGAGAGGTCGAGCACGCGCAGCTGGCCGGGCGCGCGGTCGGCGGCGACGTGTGCGAGCAGGGCGGCGACGGCGGGGCCGGGGACGGGCTCGCGGAAGAACTCGGACTTGGACCAGCCGTGCGCGTCCGGCGAGGGCTCGTCGCCCGGGCCGTGGTCGGAGAGGTGGGCCTTGGCCTGCCGGTAGCCCCGGGTGCGCAGCTCGGTCGACCGGGGCTCGGCGCCCGCGCGGTCGCTCAGCGCGCGCAGCTGCGCCCGCGTCTCGGCCTCGCCCGCGAGCATGGCACCGAAGACGTGGACGCGCGGCGGCTCGCTCGGGTCGGCGCCGGCCGTGACCAGGAGGCTTGCGGCCATCGCGTCGGGGGCGGCGGGCGACCAGCCCTGCCAGGCCTCGAGCAGCGCGGCGCCGTCGGCGTGCGGCCAGACCAGGTGCAGCGTGGTCGTCTCCGGGGCGGGCACGGTGCGGAGCACGAACCGCGTGACCACCCCGAGCTGGCCGCCGCCGGCCCCGCGCAGCGCCCAGAACAAGTCCGGGTGGGTGTGCTCGTCGCAGTCCACGACGCGGCCGTCGGCGAGAACGACCTCGGCGGCGACGAGCTGGTCGGAGGTCAGGCCGTGGGTGCGACCGAGGATGCCCAGCCCACCCCCCAGCGTGAGTCCGGCGATGCCCACGTCGGGCCCACACCCGGCGGCGACCGTGCGCCCGTGCGGCGCGAGCGCGTCGTAGAGGTCGCACAGCAACGTCCCCGCGCCCACGGTGACCAGGCCGTCCTGCACCTCGACCGTGCGCATCGGGCCCACGTCGATCAGCACGCCGGTGGTGGAGGAGCGCCCGGCGAAGCAGTGTCCGCCGCTGCGCACCGCGAGCCCTAGCCCGGACCCGCGCGCGAGCGCAATCGCCTCCGCCACCTCGCCCGCCGACGCGCAGGCCGCCGCGACCTGCGGGCGCACGTCGCGGAAGCGGGCCAGGACCATCTCCCGCAACCTAGCGCCCGGGCTTCCGCCGTCTCGAGCCCTTGCTCCGGCTCGACGGCGGAGGGCCGCGAACGGCTGAGCGGCGGCTGAACCCATTAGCGTTGGGCGATGCCGGACCAGGGACCGCCAAGCCCCGCCGCCGCGCCGCCAACGCCGCCGGACCTGCTGCGGACCGCCTCGACCGGCCTCGGGGAGCGGCGCGGTGAGCGCAAGCGGGTGATCGTGATCGGGGCGGGGATGGCCGGGCTCGTGTCGGCCTTCGAGCTCGCGCGCCAGGGCCACGACCCGCTCGTCCTGGAGGCCCAGAACCGCGTCGGCGGGCGCGTGCTCACCCTGCGCGACTTCCCCGGCGAGCTCTACGGCGAGGCCGGCGGCATGCGCATCCCGCGCGTGCACGAGCTGACGCTGGAGTACTGCCGGCTGTTCGGACTCGAGCTGCGCCCGATCCATATGGAGTCCTCGCAGGCGCCCATCTACCTGGCCGGCCGGCGGATGACGCTGGCCCAGGTCGTACACGACCCCTCGCTCGTGCCCTTCGAGCTCGCCGAGCACGAGCAGAACCGGAGCTGGTCGGAGCTCTGGGACGAGGCCACGCGCGACGTGCGCGAGCGCTACGAGCGCGACGGCACGGCGGGGCTGGACGCGATCGGCCAGGAGTACGGCGGCCACTCGATCCAGGCCTTCCTGCGCGAGCGCGGATTCTCCGAGGGCGCGATCGAGCTCTACGGGCTCATGAGCTTCCGCGAGGGGAACATGAGCGCGTCGGTGGTCGAGCAGTTGCGCGAGATCGTCGGCCGCGCCTTCGAGGACATGCAGGAGGTGGCGGGCGGGATGGACCGCCTGCCCAACGCGTTCCTGCGCAACCTGCGCAGCCGCGTGCGCTTCGGCGCGTACGTGTTCGCGGTCGAGCAGGACGAGGACGGAGTGACCGTGCGCTTCCGCACCCCGACCGGGGTCGCCGAGGTGTCGGGCGACTACTGCATCTGCACGCTGCCGTTCGGCGTCCTGCGCCATCTCGACTTCCGCCCGTCGCTGTCGATCGGCAAGTACCGCGCGATCCGCGAGCTCAACTACAACCCGTCCACCAAGGTGCTGCTGCAGGTGCGCTCGCGCTTCTGGGAGAACGAGGGCGTCGTCGGCGGCGCCACCGCCACCGACCTGCCGATCCGCCGCATGGTCTACCCGTCGCACCCGCCGCCCGACGACGACCCCCGCGGCGTGCTCCTGGCCAGCTACACATGGGGCCAGGACGCGGCGCGCTGGGGCGCCTTCAGCCCGGCCGAGCGGGTCGAGCTGGCGCTCAAGGACGTGGCCAAGATCTGGCCGCAGATCCGCGATGAGTGCGAGGGCGGCGCGTCCTACGCGTGGTATGGCGACCCGTACGCGGTCGGCGCCTTCGCGCTGTTCGAGCCCGGCCAGGAGGCGATCCTCCACGCCGACATCGTCCGCCCCGAGGGCCGGGTCCACTTCGCGGGCGAGCACTGCTCGCTGTGGCACGCCTGGATCCAGGGCGCGCTGGAGTCGGGCGTGCGCGCCGCGCGCGAGATCAACGAGGCGCCGGCGCCCCGGCCCTGATCGCCGCAGCCCAGCAGCAGCGACGCGCTGACGCCGATGGCCACCAGCACCGCGCCCGGGCGGCGCGCGCCGCGCAGCCAGCCCTGGAGGTGCAGGAACCACGTCGTCGCGGCGACGAAGAGCACGACCGCGACGAAGAAGTTCAGGCGGAACCCGAGGATGTGGTGGGCGGGGTCGACGCGCAGCAGCTCCTCGCCGACGCGCCCGAGCGAGTAGCCGGCGACGTAGAGCGCGAACAGGCCCGGCGGCCGGATGCGCCGGTGGTGGCCGAGCCAGACCAGGCCGGCGGCCAGCCCGAGGTTCCAGACGATCTCGTACAGGAACGTGGGGTGGAAGGTGGCGTCGTGCGCGTAGCCGGCCGGCCGGTGAGCGGGGCTGATCTCCAGGCCCCAGGGCAGCGAGGTGGGCCCGCCGAACAGCTCCTGGTTGAACCAGTTGCCCACGCGGCCGATCGACTGGGCGACCAGGAGCGCCGGGGCGGCGGCGTCCAGGAAACGGGGGATGTCGGCGTGGTGGCGGCGCAGCACGAGCATGCCGGCGAGCGTGCCTGCGGCGATGCCGCCCCAGATCCCCAGGCCGCCCTGCCAGACCGCGAACGGGCCCCACCAGTGGTCGGGCACCTCGTTCCAGCTGGTGGCCAGGAAGTACAGGCGGCCGCCGACGATGCCGGCCGGGAACCCCCACAGCGCCACCTGGTAGACGAGCGCGCGGTCGCCGCCGACCCGCTCCCAGCGCCGGGCGGTGACGAGGATCGCCGCCAGCACCGCGACGGCGTACATGACCCCGTACCAGTGCACGGTCAGCGGCCCGAGGTGGAGCACGTTCGAACTCGGGCTGGGGATCGCGGCGAGGACCACCGGTGCCAAGGCTACGGAGGTCGCCCGGGCCAGCCGATTACGATCGCGCGCATGCACACGGACGGCTACCAGACGCTGAAGGTTCGGACCGACGACGGCATCGCCCGCGCGACCATCGATCACCCGCCCATCAACCTGTTCGACGGGGCGATGATCGTGGAGATGGACCGCTTCAGCCGTGAGGCCGAAGCCGATGACGACGTGCGGGTGGTCGTCGTCGACAGCGCGAACCCCGACTTCTTCATCGCCCACGCGGACGTCGGCCTGATCCTGCAGCTGCCGCAGGAGGAGCAGGCCAAGCCGACCGAGCTGCCGCTGTTCACGGCCCTGATCGACCGCTTCCGGACCATGCCCAAGGCGTCGATCGCGGTCATCGAGGGCCGGGCCCGGGGCGGCGGCAGCGAGCTCGTGCTGGGCATGGACATGCGCTTCGCCGCGCGCGGCAGGGCCGTCCTGGCCCAGCCCGAGGTCGCGGTGGGGATCATCCCCGGCGGTGGCGGGACGCAGCGGCTGCCGTCGCTGGTCGGCCGCGGTCGCGCGCTCGAGGTCATCCTCGGCTGCGGCGACATCGACGCCGAGACCGCCGAGCGCTGGGGGTACGTCAACCGCGCCCTGGAGCCGGACGAGCTGCACCCGTTCGTCGACGCCCTCGCGCGGCGCATCGCCGCGTTCCCGGCCGACGCCATCGCCCACGCGAAGGCGGCGGTCGCCGCCGCGACGCCGGACCCGGTCGCGGGCCTGCTCGAGGAGGCGCACCGCTTCAACCAGACCCTCGCGCTCGAGGAGACGCGCGCCCGCATGGAGGGCTTCCTGGCCGCCGGCGGCCAGACGCGCGAGTTCGAGCTCGGGGGCTTCTAACCGCGCCGCAGCCGCCGGAGCGGCCGGGCGATCAGGGACACGCGCGTGTTCAGCAGCCAGATCAACGGCGCCCACGGCGTGAGGAGCGACAGCGGGATCGCCGAGAGGAAGATCAGCGTGCGCACGGCCACGACCTGAGGGTCCTCGTCGGGCGGCGCGGTCCCGGCGACGAGGAGGCCGTGCCCCTCGGCGTAGCGCCAGAGCCGGTACAGGCTGAAGCCGACGGCGACGAGGATGACCGTGTAGACGGTCACCGCGAGCGGGTTGGACGCGTACGCGCCGAACAGCGCCGTCCCGAACGAGATCAGCGAGATGGTGAAGAGGAAGAACAGGTTGATCCGCATGAGCCCGCCGTCGATGGCCTTCAGGCGCCGGGAGAACTGGTGGTGCTGGATCCAGAACCCGGCGATGAGCCAGAAGCTGGCCACAAAGGCGATGATCGTCGGCTCGAGGTCCTCCAACGCGTTGCCGAGGTCCTGGTTGGAGACGTTGGGGACGTCGAGGGTGACCACGAGCAGCGTGATGGCGACGGCGATGACCGCGTCGCTGAAGGCGATCGTGCGGTCGAGGTCGAACCAGTGGTCGTCGACGCCCTGGCCCGGCGTCGTCGCATCCGGCGGCTGCGCATGGGGTGTCGCGGCGCGATCGGCCATCGCCCCGCTCTGCTTCGATGCCGGCCGCGTCAGGCCTTCACCGGCCCGGCGCCCACGCCGCTCTCAGGCCGAGCGCGCGAAGGTCACTCGGACGATCCAGGCCCGAGGTCGTCGTCACGCGCCGAGCCTATGCGACCGTCTGCGTCCCGGTCACGGGCGCCAGCGTGGGGCGCTTGGCCGTGATCCCGTCCCCGGACGAGCGCCCGCGCAGGCGCCGGCCCACCCACGGCGCGAAGTGCGCGCCGGCCCAGCGCACCTCCCGCCCGGCAGCCGCGCGCCGGCTCAGGCGTGCGGCCGGCGGCAGCGGCTCGCGCCAGCTCGGCTCGACGCCTGGAATCTCGAGCACCTCGGCCGCGGCGGCGGCGATGCGCCGATGGCCCTCGGCGTTGGCGTGCAGGCGGTCGCGGGCCCACAGGCGGGGATCGACGACGCCGTCGCGCTCGAACTCGATCAACCGTGCGCCGTGGGCCGCAGCGACGGCGCGCAGCTTCTCGTTGTAGGCGAGGGTGCGGGGACTCGCGCTGCGCGCCACCGGCATGATGTTGGCGGGGTCGATGTAGGTGAACATGAGCACGGTGGCGCCGCTGGCACTCAGCGCGGCCACCATCGCACGCATGTGCTCGACGACGTCGTCGAGGTCGACCCGCGGCCGGAGCATGTCGTTGATGCCGCCGACGACGCTGGCCAGGTCGGGCTCCATGGCCAGCGCCGGGCCGAGCTGCTCGGCGCGGATCTGGTCGACCTTGCGCCCACGGATGCCGAGGTTGGCGTACAAGAGCCCGGGGTCGGCGGCGTCGATGTGCTCGGCGAGCCGGTCGGCCCAGCCCCGGTAGCCGGAGCCGTCGGGGTACAGGTCCATGAGGCCCTCGGTGGTGGAGTCGCCCAGGGCGACGAAGCGGCGGTGGGACATCGACACCAGATCCTTGCGTACGCCGGGATCAGTTGGCGGCGCGGTTCTGGTACTGCTGGTAGTCGCGGCAGGGCTCGCCGCGCAGGCCCGGACACGGCGGGAGGCCGGTGGGCACGTCCACGCCGGGGACGACCGGCAGCACGAGGCGGGACGGCATCGACTTGGCGTGGGCGATCGCGACCGACGCCGTGCCCTTGGGGTCGCTCTCGCCGAAGGCCCAGATCGGCTGGTCGCCGTTGGGTGCGGAGAGCGTGACGCGGATGCGCGACCCGGCGCGGTAGGCGTGGCCCTCGTAGTAGAGCGGGATCGTGACCTCGACGTACTTGTTCGCCGGCAGCGGCTGCACGTCGGCTTTGCGGAGGCTCAGCACGGGCTCGAGCGCCGTGCTCTTGGCGTCGAGCTTGCGCTCCTCGGCGCGCAGCCAGCCGCCCTGCACGAACGTCTCCTTGCCGTCGGGCCGGACCTCGCTGATCGTCGCCTGCAGGTCGACGTTCGGCGCCGAGGAGCGGACCCAGGCGTGCAGTGCGCCGGCGCCGATGACCGCTGCGTTGTCGCTCAGCGGGCTGGTCAGGTATGAGGCCGCGCTCCCGGACGGGCTCTGCGTCCAGTTGTAGGCCGGCGTCGCCGTCCACAGGCCGCCCGAACCTGCAGCGGTGTCGCCGCTGAAGTCGGTCAGCGGCCGCGCCTTGGCGTTCCACGTGAAGGCGTCCGCGCCGGCCTTGGGCGCCACCCGGTCGGTCAGCGCCCCGTCGTCGCCGAGGTACCAGGCCCGCGATCGCGCGCCGGGGATCGGGAAGCTCGGCCAGGACTGCTCGAAGCCTGGGCTCGGGTAGCCGGCGCTCGGGCCGCCGGCGCCGTTGTCGAAGAGGATGCGGATCGGGTCCAGCGCCTCGAAGGCCGACTGCGCGCCGTCGAGCGTGGGCTGGGCCTGGATCGGGTCGGGCGGGATGGTCACGCCCGTGATCCCCATCGCCTCCTGGTAGATGACCGGCGCCGCGGCGTGGATCACCGCGGCGTTGAGGATCGGTGGCTGTTGAGCGACGTAGAGCTCGAGGAAGTCGTACCAGCGGTTGAACGTCGCCGGGTCGAGCGAGTCCACGTGGGTGCCGTTGGTGAACGTGAACCACTTCCGCTGCGTCCCGGTCATGTGCTCGGCCAGGGTCGGGCAGTGCCCGCCGGTCTGCTCGTCGGTCCACTGGCAGGCCATGAACACCGGCACGTTGATCTTGTTGACGAAGGTGACCGGCGACAGCGGGTCGGCCACGGCGGGCACGTAGTGGTCGTTGTCGCGGATCTTCTGCATCAGGTCGACCGCCTCGCCGTGCAGGGCCTGGTTGGCCTTGCAGGTCTGGTCGCCCTGCTGGATGCGCTGGTAGGCCCAGGCCTGGCCGCCGTTGGCCGAGGCCGGCTCGGCGTCGTGCACGCGCTCCTGCGCCCACGCCACCGCGAAGCCGGTGTTGAGGATGCCGCCGGGATAGAGCGTGGTCTGGGTGGCGTCGATGACCGACAGCGGCGCGATCGCGGCAAGGCTCGGCGGCTGGGTCTGGGCGGTGAAGAGCTGGCTGATCCCGCCGTAGGAGATGCCCATCATCCCCACCTTGTGGTGCAGCACCCAGGGCTGGCGGGCGATGGTCTCGATGACGTCGTAGCCGTCGAGGCTCTGCAGCGGCTCGAAGAAGTCGAAGGCGCCCCCCGAGCAACCCGTGCCGCGCATGTTGACGTCCACCACGGTGAAGCCCATGAGGTTGGCCAGCACCGCGATGCCGTTCTGCGGGCCGGCCGGGTCGGCGTACCCGTAGCCCGAGTACTCGATCAGCGTCGGGTAGGGACCGTCGCCGAGCTGGGGGAGGTGGATGCCGTCGGGCAGCGGCAGGGCGCTGGCCACGTCCTGCGGCGGGTGCACGTCGATCGCGAGCTGGGTCCCGTCGCGCATGGTGATGTAGCCGTAGCCGCTGGACGGGATCGACTGGTTGTAGACGTCGGTGCTCGGCGGCGCCGACTGCGCCGACAGCACCGTGAGCGGGTCGGACTGCGCGCCGCCGTCGGTGGCGCGCACGCGGTAGCCGCTCCCGGGCGGCACGGTGCGGAACAGCAAGCCGCCCTCGGCGTCGGCCTTCTCGGTGGCGATCGTCTTGCCGCTCGGGTCGAGCAGCGCCATTTCGGCGTTCGGTGCCAGGCCGGTGACGTAGACCTGCTCGACGCTGCCGCGCGCCGTGAACGCGGCCTGGGCGCCGGCGGTTGGAGCGGCGGCCAGCAGCACGACGACGACGACGACGGCTGCGCATAGCGCAGCCCAGCGACGCGCGCGACCCCCGCAAACGGTTCCCCTGCCGCTCACGCCGCGGACTCAACCAGGTTGCGCTCGTCCCGGTCGCAGTTCACCCGCCTTTCGGGCGCTCGATCGCGCCCGCGAACAGCGCGTAGACGGCCGCGCAGCGGCGCATCGCCGCCTCGTCGATGAACTCGTGCGGGCCGTGGGCGACGTCGAGCCCGCCGGCGCCGTAGGCGAAGGCCGGAATCCCCAGCTGCGCGTACCAGCGGATCTCCAGCGTGCCCGGGCACAGCGCGAAGACCGGAGCGGCGCCCTCGACCTGCTCGACGCAGCGGGCCAGGACGGCCGCGGCGGGGTGCTCGGGGTCGGTGCCGGCCGAGGGCGCGCGCTGCAGCACGTCGACGTCGACGTCGGCGCGGGCGTCGGCCGCCGCTTGCGCGATCGCCTCGGTCAGGCGCGCGAGCTCGGCCTCGAGGTCCTCGTCGGGGTTGAAGCGACGGTCGACCGAGAACCACGCCGACCCCGGCACGACGTTGAAGTTCGCGCCGCTGCCCGCGGCGCCGCCGACCACGAGCATCGAGCCGCGCGTCTCCAGCAGCCGCTCGGCGAGGTCCACGAGCGGCGCGGCCACGCGGACCATGCCCTCGAACGCGTTGACGCCGAGGTTGGCCTGCCCGACGTGGGCCTCGCGCCCGCGCACGCCGACCCGCAGGGTGATCGCGCCGCGCGAGGACGGCCAGACCACGCCGCCCGTGGGCTCGGCGGTGAGCATGGCCAGCGCGTCGGGGTCGATCAGGCCGGCGTCGCGCAGGTGGCCGGAGCCCGCAGCGCTGCCGGTCTCCTCGTCGCAGACGAAGTGGAAGACGATGCGGCGGCCGTCGAGGAGGCCGAGCTCGCGTGCGGCCCGGGCGCCGTAGAGCATGCTCACCAGCCCGCCCTTCATGTCGGCGGTGCCGCGCCCGAGCAGCCGGCCGTCGCGCCGTTGCGGTCGCAGCTGCGCCGCGTCCTGCACCGGGACGACGTCGAAGTGCCCGTGGAAGTAGACGGTCTCGGGGCCGTCGCCCACCCCGCCGCGCACGACGCACGGCTCCTCGAGCTCGCCGCGCGGCGGCAGCGCGAGCAGCTCCGGGGCGAGGTCGAGCTCGGCCATCGCGTCGCGCAGCGCGCGCCCACAGCGTCCCAGGCCGCGGCCGGGCGGGTTCTGGGTGTCGATGGCAACCAGCGCCTCGAGCAGCGCGGCCATCGGCTCGGCCCGCGGCTCCAGCCATGCCCGCACCGCGGCGGCCGGGTCCATCAGGCGCTCGGGTACATGGAGCCGTCCATGCCCCCGTCCTATCGGATCGCGGGCGCCTGCGCGAGAGCTAGGCGTGCTCGCGGCGGACGGCCTCGGCCTGCGCGGCGTCCATCCAGATCTCCCACCGCCGGGAGACGGTGAGGCGGGGCGCGAGGAAGTGGTAGGGCCGACGGCCCGCGAACTCGCCCTGGCGCAGGCGGTAGACGCCGCCGAGCACCGAGGAGATGCGCCGGCGCGGCCAGCCCATCGCGTCCTCGACCTCGGGAAACGGCCGCGGTTCTTCGGGGAAGGCGGCGAGGGCGTCGAGCAGGGCGCGCATGAGGTCGCTGCAGCGGTCGTAGAAGCGCGCGATCTCGGAGGGGTCGCGCATCACGCGGGCGCTCTCGGTTGGGTAGCCGGGCTCGACGGCGTGCGGGTCGGTGCGGCTCACGGCTCCAGGCCGGCGTTGAGCTCCTCGAGCAGTGCCCGCAGCTGGCGCATCTTGGCCTTGCCCAGCCGCTGCGTCCATTCGGCCTCGATCTCGGCCACGACCTGGCGGGCGATCACGTAGAGCTCGCGCCCGCGCGGGGTGGCGCGCACGAGCTTGGCCCGGCGGTCGCTGGGGTCGGGCACCCGCTCGACGTAGCCGAGGCGTTCCAGGTGCGTGACCAGCTCGGCCATCGACTGCTTGGTCATCTGGGCGCGCTCGGCCAGCACGCTGACCCGCGTACCGCCGTCGTCGAGGAACTGCATGACGTTGCCGTGCGGGGCGCGGATGTCGGGATGGCCGCGCTCGGCGAAGCGGCGATGCAAGCGCTCGGTGCCGACCCGGAACGGTTCGCGCAGGAGGATCGCGAGGTTCTCGGGCCGGGTGCGGGCGGAGGTGTGGGGGAGACGGGTTGACATGGACAGGAGACCTGTCTACTCTACCGCTCCGAGACAAGACAGGCACCCTGACGAAAGGCTTCTTGCGATGACGACGACGACCACTCTCGGCACCGAGCGCATCGAGGTCGCGCTGTCGAGCGGCGCGACCGGCGGGGACCTGGCGGTGTTCGCGGTGACCATGCCGCCCGGCGGCGGGCCGCCCATGCTGCACCGCCACGAGGCGTTCGAGCTCTACCGCGTGCGCAGCGGCGAGCTGGCCTTCTACGTCGAGGGCCGCGGCGGCGCGGTGGCACGCAGCGTCGCCGGCCCCGGCGCCGTCGTGCCGATCGCGGGCGGGCTCGAGCACACGATCCGCAACGAGTCCGGCTCGCCGGCCGAGGCGCTCGTCGTGCTCTCGCCCGGTGCGGCGATGGAGCGCTTCGCGCGCGCCGCGGCCGAGGCGGCGTCGCCCGCCGACGTGGCCGCGGTCGCGTCGGTGCACGGCATCGAGATCACCCGGACGATCGACGACGCCCTGGCCGAGGCCGCGCGGCGCACGCCCTACCTGACGCTTGCCCGCTTCGCCGGCGACGGCGACGACCTCCTGCGCCGATATCGCCAGACCGCGGAGGTGATGGCCGCGGTCGGGCGCGACCACGGTCTGCTCGCGCACGCCGGCGCCAAGACCGACGACGGCTTCCTGGTCGTCAACCTGTGGCCGGGGCGGGAGTGCGCGGAGGCGGCGGGCCGCGACCCGCGCCGCGCCGCGGCCCTGCGCCGGGCCGCGATCAGCCCGGACCGCATGCGCCGCGAGCACCACGACGTGGCGGAGGTCGTCGTCCCCTAGCCGCGGCCGACGCGGCGGTACGTCGTCCCGAGGAGCGTCGGGCTTGCTCCAGACGAGGACCTCGTGCTTGGTCGGGAGCTACGACCCGCTGGGCGGGTTCTTGCCGCCGGTGGCGACGAAGCTCATGCAATCGCCCTGGTTCTTGAACTGCGGGAAGTTCTTCCAGCCGCCCTGCATGCACTGAGCCTTGCTGGTTGGCGTGGTTACGAGGGTCGCCGACTCGTCGATCGTCACATTAAGAGGAGAGGTGTCGTCTTCCAGGGTGACGGTCTCTCCCACCATCGGCTGGGCTATGGGGTCGCTGGCGCTGGTGGGCGCGCCATCGACGTCGAGTAGCCCCTGCCAGGCCGTGACGACGTAAACACCGATCACGTCCCCGGCATGGACGGGGATGCTCACCGAGTAAGAGTGAAACTGGCTGTCGCACGGGTCGGTCTGGTTGCCCGTATCGCCCAGCACTCGATACTGGCCGCCGCCCAGAGGGCGCAACACCTGGAAGTCGTAGGTGCCCCTCTCGAGATCGCACACGCTCGACTGAAAATGGAAGCTTGTGACAAGACCGGGCGCGGGCATGGCCGCGGACGTCTGGACGATCTCGAAGCCACTTTCAAAGTCGGATGGCGGCGTCCCGGTCTGCCCAACCGTCGTGTCGGCCAGCGCCGAACCAACCGGCAACGCCGCGAACATCAGCCCGACGAACAGCAACACGCCCCGCACCCACGCCAAACGACGACTCCAATCACTCCACTCTGCCGATCGGATGCTACCACCGGGGCGGTTGCGATGTGTACCCCCGTGGCGGGCCTTCGAGGCTGAACGAACGCCCTGTACTCACAGTCAGCCCAAGGCCTACGGCGGCGGGTCCGCCGACGCCTTATCGCAACTGTGCCAGCGCCACGGCGTCGGGGCCTGCCGGGAAGCGAAGCTGCCCGGTCTCATCGTTCGCCGCGCGCCACACGGCCTCGGCCACGTCTGACTCGTGCGTCACAGCAGCCGGCTGTTGGAAGTCCGCCATGACGCGTTCTGCGAAGGCTGCGTAGGCCTCGGGAATCAGACCGTTCATGCGCGTCTGCCCATTGCTGGTGAAGTTTGTCGTCGGGCCGTAGCCGGGCTCGACCAGCTTCACACTGATGTTGAAGTCCTCGAGCTCGAGCGCGAGCGATGCGGTGAAGCCCTCAACGGCGGACTTGCTCGCGGTGTACACCGCCACCAATGGCATCCGCGCCAACGTCACGCTCGACGTCAGGTTCACCACCACGCCGGACCGCCGCTCGCGGAACTGGGGTAACACCGCCTGGGTCATTGCCATTACGCCGAAGGTGTTGGTCTCGAAGATCTCGCGCCCGGTGACGATCGGTGTGGCCTCGAACGCGCCGATGGCCCCGATACCCGCGTTGTTGACCAGCACGTCGATAGGGCCGCTGGCCTCAAGCGCGGCCGCGATGGACTCCGGCTTGGTCACGTCGAGTGGGAGCACGCGCATCCGCTCGGCCTGGGGCAGGACGTCTTTGCGCGGAGTGCGCATGGTGGCGACCACGTTCCAGCCCCGCGAGTGGAAGTGGCGCGCGGTCTCCAGCCCGTAGCCCGAGGAGCAGCCAGTGATGAGCACGGTCTCTTGAGGCGGGCTGTCCGAGGTCATTGTCCGGTCTCCGATCGACTCGTCGCTTGTCATGCTGCGAGCGAATCAGCCGGTGGGTGGAGAGCGTTAGAGCAGAACTGCTGCATCGATGCACAATCCTGCTCGATCGCGCGGCTCCGGCCGCCCGTCGGCCCGGTCGGGTGGGCCCGCGAGATGTATGTTCCGCTCATGGCAGTGATCGATGAGCGCCCGGCACGCGGGGGTCCGCTACGCGCCGACGCCCTGCTCGCTGAGCTGCGGGCACTGATCGCCCGACATGCGCGGCTCGACGAGAGGACGGCGATCGACGGGGTCCTGCTCTCGGCTGCCGGCCAGCCGGGTGAGCCGCGCGCGTCGACGACCGGGACGGTCATGGCCATCATTGCCCACGGGTCCAAGCGCCTGGCCATCGGCGATCGGGTATACGACTACGGACCCGGCCAGTACCTGGTCGCTTCGGTCGACCTGCCGATCACCGGGCACTACACCCATGCGTCCACGGACGAGCCGGCCCTGGGGTTCGGTCTGATCCTCCGGCCGTCGGCCATCGGGTCACTGGTCTTGGAGGCGGACGCGGACGCGGCGCCCGCGCCAAGGCCGTCGCGACGCGCTCGCCCCGCGCCCGTGCCTCCGGGACTCGGCGTCGCCGAGGCCTCGCCCGAACTCCTCGACGCCGTCGTTCGCATGGTGCGCCTGCTCGACAGTCCGGGCGACCGCGACATCCTGGCGCCGATGATCGAGCGCGAGATCCTCTGGCGCCTGATCAATGGCTCTCTGGGTGACGGCGTGCGCCAGATCGGACTGGCCGACAGCAGCCTGACGCATGTGAGCCGCGCGGTCCGTTGGATCACCGAGCACTACGACAAGCCGTTTCGGGTCGAAGACCTCGCTCGCTCCTGCGGCATGAGCACGTCCGCGTTCCATCGCAACTTCCACGCCGTCACTGCACTGAGCCCGATCCAGTTCCAGAAGGAGATCCGCCTACAGAAGTCGCGCCTGCTGCTGCTCACCGGGGCGGACGACGTCGCCACCGTGGGCTACCGCGTGGGCTACGACAGCACGTCGCAGTTCAGCCGCGAGTACCGACGGCACTTCGGGCTTCCTCCGGGACGCGACGCGGCTCGTCTGCGCGCCGGCGCAGCAACGGCCTGACAACGCCGCTCGACCCGAAGCCGCCAGCGACCAACACCTTCGCGCGCAAGCGACGCGGCTAGCGCTGCAGCAGGTCGCGCACGACCAGCGTCGCGGCGGCGGGCGCGCCCTTCACGAACCCGAAGAACGGGCCGAAGGCCTTCGTGGCCGAGAAGCCGGTGACGTAGAGCCCGTCCACGGTGGTCTGGAACGCCTCGTCGAGGACGGGGAAGCCGTCGTCGCGCTCGAGCTGGTCGAGGCAGCCGCGCAGGTAGGGCACACCGGCGACGTCGACGCGGTAGCCGCAGGCAAAGACGACATGGTCGACCTCGAGCGCGGTGGCGTCGGAGAGGGTCACGTGCAGCGCGTCGTCGCCGGCCGCGTCGGCGGCGACGACGTGGACGCCGGGGCGCCGGTGGATGCGGTCCGAGGCCAGCCGCGGCGTCAGCCAGCCCTCGAGCGTCAGCCGCCCGACCTCCCAGAACTGCAGCGCGATCGCCTCCTGCTCGCTCGCCGGGAGGTTGCGCCAGTAGCCGGGGATGGCGATGGTGCGGTCGACGTGCTCGTCGACGAAGCGCCAGCTCACGGGCGCGAAGCGCGGGACGGCGTGGCGGTGGACGATGTCGATCCGCTCGGCGCCGTGCTCGTGCAGCAGGGCGGCCCACTCGTACGCGCTCTGGCGGCCGCCCACGATCAGCACGCGCGCGCCCGCGAGCGCGCTGAATTCGATCAGGTCGCACGTGTGGACCGACCGCTCGGGCGGCAGCGACGCGGCCCAGTCCGGGAAGGCCGTGTAGTGGCGCACGCCCGGCGCGGCCACGACGGTGTCGGCGCGGATGCGCTCGCCGCTCTCCAGCGTCGCCTCGAAGCGGCCGTTGACCTTCGCGAGGCCACCGACGAGCTCCTCACGCACCTCGAGCCCGGTGCGCTGAGTGAACCAGTCGGCGTACTCGAGGAACAAGCCGATCGGGAGCGGGTCGACGTCCTCAGGCGCGATCCGGCGCTGCTCGAGGTACGCCTCCAGCGTCACGACGCCGGCGCCGTCCAGGTGCCAGTCCGGCCCGGAGCGCAGGAACATGCCCGCGGGCATGTTCTCGCGCCAGAAGCCCATCGGCCTCCCCAGGATCACGGTGTCGATGCCGTGCGCGCGTGCGAGCGCCGCCGTCGACAGCGCGTACGGTCCTGCCCCTACCACCAACAGCTCGGTGTCCAGCGTCGCTCCCCAGTCCTCGGCCCGGTGAGCGCCGACCATACACTGGGCTCGAGGGACGTCGCCAGCATGACGCGCTCGGTCATCGTGTCCGCGGTCAGAACCCCGGTCGGCAGGTTCGGCGCGGGCCTGCGCGGCTGCTCGGCCATGGACCTCGGCGCCGTGGCGATCCGCGAGGCGGTGGCGCGAGCCGACCTCCCGCCCGACGAGGTCGACCACGTCCTCATGGGCCACGTCCTGCAGGCCGGCGCCGGGCAGATCACGTCGCGGCAGGCCGCGGTCGCCGCCGGGATCCCCAAGGAGGTCCCGGCCCTCACCCTCAACAACGTCTGCCTGTCGAGCCTGACCGCGGTCGCCTACGCCGACCAGCTCATCCGGCTGGGGGAGATCGAGACCGCCGTCGCCGGCGGCATGGAGTCGATGACCAACGCCCCCTACGTCCTGCCCAAGGTGCGCTGGGGCAAGCACCTCGGCGACGCCGAGGTCGTCGACGCGATGATCCACGACGGCCTGTGGTCAACGTTCACCGGCCAGCACATGGGCGAGTCCTCGGACGAGGTCAACGCCGCGCTGGAGATCTCCCGCGAGGAGCAGGACGCCTGGGCGGCGCGCTCGCACCAGCGCGCGGCCGACGCGCGCGAGAGCGGCCGCTTCGCCGACGAGATCGTCGGCGTCGACATCGAGCGCGACGAGGGCATCCGGCCCGGGACCACGGCGGCGTCGCTGGCCGAGCTCCCGCCGGCATTCGGGTCCGACGGCACCATCACCGCCGGCAACGCGTCGCAGCTCTCCGACGGCGCCGCCGCCGTCACCGTCATGCGCCGCGAGCGCGCGGACGCGCTGGGGGCCGAGCCGCTGGCCGAGGTCGTGGCGTCGGGCATGTCGGCCGACCGGTTCGCCTACCTGCACACGGTGCCCGCGCTGGCCCTGCGGGCGGCGCTGAACAAGGCGGAGCTCGAGGTCGGCGACCTCGGCGTGATCGAGATCAACGAGGCCTTCGCGTCCGTCGCCGTCCACGCCACGCGCATGCTCGGGGTCAGCGAGGACATCGTGAACGTCAACGGCAACTCGGTGGCGCTCGGGCACGCGCTGGGCTCGACCGGGGCGCGGATGGTGGTGACGCTCGTGCACGAGATGCGCCGGCGCGACGTCGAGTACGGCGCGGCAACCCTGTGCGGAGGCGGAGGGCAGGGCTACGCACTCGTCCTGCGGAGGCCCGGTGCCTGACCCGGGCCCCGTCGAGCGCGTCACCCCGTTCCTGCGCTGCGAGGACGCGCTGGCCACGGCGGACTGGTACGCGCGCCTCGGGTTCGAGGTCCGCGACGTCTATCACCCGCGCCCCGACGACCCGCGGTTCGTGGCCCTGCGGGCCGGCGAGCGCTGGCTGTTCCTCTCCGAGCACAGCGGCGACGCATCGCCGGACACGCTCATCTACCTCCACGTCGAGGACGTCGACGGCGTCGCCGACGCGTTCGGGGCCGAGGCCGCCGACATGCCCTGGGGCATGCGCGAGGTCCATCTCACCGACCCGGCCGGGAACCGCGTGCGGGTCGGCTGGCGCTCGGCCGGCGCCCAGGAGCTGCCGGAACTACGCTGAGGGCGACATGGCCGAGCAGCGCCTCACGATGAGCAAGGCCGAGATCGCTAACGCGCTCCGCTTGGCCGGGTATCAAGACGATGCCATCGGCGCACTGCTGACCGAGCTCCCGGACGACCCGGTCGACCTCGAGGCCGCTGGGCCGACGCTCGCGCGCCACGGGGTCACCCGCGGGCGCCTGATGGACCGCCGCGGCGGAAGCCCGTAGGCGGAAGCGCCCTCAGCCGCCCGAGAGGTTCGTCGGCGAACGCTGGTTGCGCGGCGGCGGGTCGTCGCGCACGAGCTGCGCGACGGTGACCAGATGCAGCCCGCGCCGCCGCAGCCGGCGGATGACGTGGGGGAGGGCGGCGACGGTCTGCGAGCGGTCACCGCCGGCGTCGTGCATGAGCACGATCGACCCGGCACGGGCGCTGCCGGCGGCATCGACGATCGCCTTGACGCCGGGCTGGCGCCAGTCCTCGGTGTCGATCGACCACAGCACCATGAGCAGGCGCTGCTCGCGCAGGATCGCCAGCGTGCGGCGATCGAAGGAGCCGTACGGCGGCCGGAAGAACAGCGGCCGCGGCGCGCCCTCGCTCTGGACGCGGATGATCTGGTCCTCGATCTCGCGGCGCTGCTGGGCGGCGCTCAGCCGCCCGAGCATGAGGTGGCGCTCGGTGTGGTCCTCGACCGGGAACCCATCGCGAACCTCCTCGCGCAGGGCGGGGGCGAACGCGTTGAGCTCCTGGCCGACGACGAAGAAGGTCGCGGCCGCCAGGTGCTGGCGGAGGATGCGCAGAATCTGCGGCGTGTACGGGCCAGGTCCGTCGTCGAAGGTCAGCGCGACCTCGCGTTTGCGCGGGCTGCCGGAGCTGATGTAGCTCGTGTAGGCAAGCACGCCGTCCACCGCGCGCCGGTCGGCTGCGGCGCGGGTTGCCCGCGGCGTGCTGTGCGAGCGCGCACCGGTGCTCGACCGGCCCGGGTCGGCGGGGTCGTCGCTTCCTGCGCCGGCCGCCAGGCCGACGACGAACGCGACCAGGCCGACCAGGGCCAGGGCGGCGCGGCGGCGCCGGCGGATGGCGCGCCGTTGTTTGGCGGGACGAAGATCCCGCACGCGGATGGTGTCGTCGCGGGGTGGGGACACTGCGGAGGCGCTCCGCCGGAAGGGCGGAGGCCGGTGTCGAAGGGCGGAGGTCGCTAGGCCGCTGGGGCAGGCGGCGCGCGGCTGGCCAGGTTGCGCGCCAGCACGCCGGCCGGGCGCCAGGCGGCGTCGCGGCGGGCCCGTCGGGGCGCACGGATCTGTGCGCACGGCAATGGTGCGCTGGCGGCGCGGCGAAGCACGGACTGGGCGCCGGCCAGGGCGAGCGCGACGACGCCGCCGGCGGCGACGGCGAGCGGCAGCGCGATCCAGCCGCCCGCGCCCACCACGCCGGCCAGGCCGGCGACGTGGCTCTGCAGCAGGGCGCCCTCGAGCAGCTCCTGGGCGACGAACAGGGCGACCAGCGCGAGCGCGGCGACCAGCCACGCTTGCCGCACCAAGAGCCCGGGCGGCGCGGGCGCGCGACCGCGCCGGACGCCGGCGAGCTCGACGAGCAGTCCGAGCACCGCGCCTGCGAGCAGGACGGCCGCGGGCAGCGCGAGCGCCACGAAGGGGGCGTGCCCCTCCGACGAGGGGACGGCGAGCACGCGAAGCTGGTGCACCACCGCGAGCCCGAGCGCGAGCGCGCCCGCCCAGCGCAGGCATCCGGCCGCGCTCCACGCCGTCCTCCGATCGCGCACGACGCCCATCGCGACCAGCGTAACGGGCGCTAGAGCGGCGGGTCGACGTCGTCGTAGATGCGGACGGCGTCGAGCTTGCCGTCCGCGCCGTGCTGGTAGACGGCGACGCCGGCCGCGGGCAGCAGCTCCTCGGTGCCCCACCGCACGATGTTGTATTCCAGCGCGCAGCCGCGCTCGTCGTCGACGACGGAACAGTGCTCCAGGCCGAGGCCGCCGCCGTGGGCGAACAGCTGCGCGTAGAACGCGCGCAGGGCGTCCGGGCCGCGGTAGACGATCCCGGTGGGCTCGCGGAGCCAGCCGTCCGGGCTGAACGTCGCGACGATCGCGTCGCGGTCCCCGACGGCCAGCGCCGCCTGATACTCGGCCAGCACGCCGTGGAGGCGCACATCCGGGTCGACCTGGAGCACCGGCGGCCGGTTGCGGCGCTGGCCGGTCAGCGGCACGTTGCTGAAGTAGACCCGCAGCTCGACGAGCCGTCCGTCCGGCCCGAGCTCGGAGACGATGGCGACGGGGAGGTCGGTCTCGCCGCTGAGGTGGAGGACGACCTCCTCGAACCCCCGCCGCGGCGTGGCGACGTGCCAGAGCTCGTCGACGGTGACGTCGTGGGCGGCCATCCATGCGTCGGTATCGCGCACGTAGGTCGTGAAGGCCCGCTCGCCACGGATCCGCCCGCGGAACGGGTGCTGCAGCTCCGGCTCGCCGGCGAAGGAGTCGATCATCGCCTCGACCTCGCCGGTCGCCACCCCGGCGAAGTACGGGATCGTGACGAACTTGTCGCGCCGGCGCTCCGCCTCGAGGTTGGCCAGCACCGGCGCAGAGAACAGCTCGGGGAGCCACGGCATGCCGGAAGCGTTCCATATGGGAATAGTGTGGGACTGCTCGAGCCCCTCGACAGGCTCCGCCTCGGCTACGAGGCCCTCAACCGCGGCGACCTGTCCGCGGTGGTGGCGCTCGTGGCGCCCGACATCGTCTGGGAGAGCGAGACCAGCGACGCCGGGCGCGGACGCGAGTCCTTCCGGCGGTTCCTGCAGTCGTGGCTCGACAGCTTCGACGGGTTCCGTGCCGAGCCGCAGGAGGTCCTCGAGCGCGGTCAGCACCTCGTCGCGGTCGTCGACCTGAAGGGGCGCGGGCGGGGGAGTGGCGTCGAGGTCGCCGTCCGCACCACGCACGTCTGGACGATCAGCGCAGGCCACGCCGTGCGCTGGCGCGCCTACCTCAACCGCGGAGCGGCGCTCGCGGCGATCGCCTCAGGCTGAGCGCCTCAGCCGTCGAGCGGGTGCTTGGTCTCGGGCAGGCGACTGAGGTCGCGGCGGAGCTCTTCCAGCGCCCGGTCGTCACCCTGCTCGCGCCAGCCGGAGACCGAGGTCACGAACTCGACCACCGCGAGCATCGGGCACGCGAGGCAGGCGACGATGATCAGCGGGAGAACCACCGCGGGCGCGGGGGCGAGCGCGGCGGCGCCGAGCAGTCCGCCACAGGCGAGCGTGACGAAGGCAACCGCCAGACCCGTCACCACCGTGCGACGACGGGTGGCCGACGAGCGGGCGAGCGGTCCTTCGGGCACCCTGTCTACATACCCACCTTGGGCCGAGGTCGATCAGTCGTCTCCGTAGCCCTCGTATGGCTCCGTCAGCAGATGCACCTGGCGGGGTCCGTAGGCGAAGACGTGTACGAGGCGGAGGGTGGGATCGGTGCGCTCCACGCGGGTCTCGACCAGCGTGAGGTCCTCGGCGTCGCCGAGCCCGAGTTCGTTGAGCCGCTCGGCCTCGGCCCGGCAGACATCACCAGGGGTGGGGCGGCTCGCCGGATAGGCATCCTCGTGGTGCTTGATGAGCGCCTGCCAGTGCTCGTCGCCCGCCCGCTCCACGGCCTCCCGGACTTGCTGCCTTGTCAAGGCCATCGCGCTCGGGAGTGTCTCAGACCGTACGTCGCGGGCATGATTCACGCCTCGTGTCCCTTGCTGTCACTGCTCGTCGCGCTCTCCTCGCACTGGCCACGAGCGCACGATGGGAGCGCGCGGTTCGAGCCCTCCCCGGTGGGGAGCGGGTCGCCTACCGGCTGGCCCGGCCCTACATCGGCGGGGCGCGGATCGAGGATGCCCTGTCGTGCGCACAGCGCCTCGCCGCCGCGGGGCTGGCGAGCTCGATCGACTTCTTCGGCGAGGATGTCGACGAGCCGATCGCGGCGAACCGTGTCGCCGACCACTACGTCGCCCTGGCTCAAGCGCTGGCGCGAGCGCCCGCGAACACGTTCCTGTCGGTCGATCTCTCGCACCTCGGCGTCGACCAGCCGGGGCCCGCCGTGCAAGAGCGCCTCGAGCGGATCGTCGCCGCCCTTCCCGCCGGGTGTCGCATCGAGGTGGGCGCCGAGCAGGAGCGCCGCGCGAACCGCATCTTGGCGGTGGTCCTGGCTGTGGCCCGCGGAGGCGGCGCGGTGTCGGCCACGGTCCAGGCGAACCTCAAGCGCAGCTGGGCCGATGGTCAGGCGCTCGCGGAGGCCGGGGTGCCGATCCGACTCGTCAAGGGCGCCTTCCTCGAGGATCCGCAGGTCGCGCGGCCGCGCGGTGAACCGACGGATGTCGCCTTCCTCGAGTTGGCGCACGGCCTGCATGCCGGCGGCGCGGAGCTCGCGCTTGCCACCCACGACCCCGTGCTCCGTGAGGCGCTCCTACGTGCCCTGCCCGGTCTCGGCGTCGAAATGTCGCTTGGCGTGCGCAGCGCCGACGCGACCGCGCTCGCCCGGCGCGGGGTGCCGGTCCGCATCTACCTGCCCTACGGGGACGGCTGGTTCCGCTACGCGATGCGCCGCTGGGCCGAGTCGGTGGGGCGTTAGGCCAGGGCCCGCTTCGACCCTCCAAACGCTTGACCGATGCTCTCCGCACCGTGCATGCGCAGATGGTCGACCACAGTGCCGCTCGCCTCGCTCAGGCGCAGCCGCTCCACGAGCGGTGCGTACGGGCCGCCGGCCAGGCCGTCCGCGAGCAGCGCCGCGCCCTGGGCGGCCGACTTGGCTCGCGTCCCCAGCCCGGTGGCGGAGCGGACCCCCGCGACGCCGGCGAGCCGTTCCGCCAGAGCGTCGAGCAGGCCGGGAGCCCGAGCGAGTCGCCCGGCGACGAGGATCTCGCGCGGCCGTGCAACTGAGGCCGTCAGGGCGAGCGCGGCCTTCACCGCGCCCTCCTCGAGCGCGAGCCATCCCTGCTGGTAGCGGGCATCAGCGCGCAGCGCTTCGAGCGCTTCCGGGGCCGAAAGATCGAGCGTCCCGTGCGGGTCGAGAGCCCCTCCGCTGTAGACGGTCTCCTTCGAGAGGGCGCCGCCCAGCAGGTAGGCCACCTCCGCGTCGAGCGCCCCGCAGGAGCGGGCCCCGATCGGCATGCACGAGCCGCCGATCCCGTCGACGATCTGCCCGCGATCGACCGCCAGCGCGGCGCTGAAGGCGCCGCCGAGTTCCAGCATGATGAACGAGGTCTCCTCGTAGGGCAGGCCAAGCCGGCGCGCCTGGTCCGCGATGCAGAGCGCGGCGCTGGCGACCTTGTCGGCCGTCCCGAGGTCGATGCGGTTCCACTTGCGGTGCTCGGGGACCGTCGGCAGGTGGATCGCTCCCGGGCCGAAGACGAGCGGTAGCCCCGCCGCGATGAGCGCTCCGATCAGCGCCCGCATGCCGCCCAGCCCGGTGCGCCTGCCCCGCTCATCGTCGCGCACCAGCAGCATGAGCGCCATCTCAGGGTCTCCGACCCGCTCCCCGGGCACGAGCGGCAGGCCATAGCCGGCGGGACCGAGGACCAGCGCGAAGGGGCCGTGCGCCACGAGCGCGTCGACGAGCGGCGCCGGGTCGAGCGCGATGTCGCGCGAGCGGAAGCTCAGGTCCAGCAGCACCTCGCCCCGCTCGAGCCCGCACAGGTCGATCGACACCGTTCCCGGGTCGATCCCGGCGACGCGCGGCCCGGGCGGCGACTCAGACGATTTCTCGGGCCACGGCGTAGACACCATCGGCGTCGAGCACGAGGTCGTTGCGCTCGAAGAGCTGGCGGACGCACGCCTTGTGCACCTTCATCTTCGCGCCGCCGACCGCGAGCGCGCCGAGGACGAGCTTCCCATGCCGCTCGACCAGGTCATCGCCGGCCTCGACGCCCTCGATCCCGAGCGGCTCGGCGGCGTTGTAGTCGGCCAGCAGCTCGAGCGTGGGATTGGCGCTCCAGACCTCCTCCCGCAGCACCTGCACGCCCGCCGGGCCGGAGGCGAGGACGATGTTGGCGTCCTCCAGCGCGGCTTCCATCTCGGCCCGGTCGGACGGCTCGCGGGCCTCGATCCCGAGCTGCTCGGCGACCGCCAGCCCCCGCGGCGTGCGGTAGGAGTCGGTGCCCAGGACGTCGGCCGGGATCGTCACGGCCAGGACGTCGCAACCCTCCTGGCGCAGCAGCGTTGCGGAGCGCAGTCCCACCGGGCCGACGCCGATGATCACCGCACGGCGCCCGTCCAGGTCGCGACCTTTGGCGATGAGCGCGATGGCCGTGGCCGCCGTCGTGTTGCAGCCGTCGGAGTCGTGCATCGCCGAAATGCGAAACGGCCCGAAATAGGCGGTCTGCACCGCGTCGAGCACCTTCTCGCCCTCGGAAACGTCCGAGCCGCCGACCCAGACCGCCATCGAGGAGAGATCGTTCGGGGCGCGCGTGAAGAACGCGCCCTGCACGAGATCCTTTACCTGCTCCGGCGTCACGCTGCCGTAGCTGAGGAGCACGTCGACGGCTGCGTCGTAGGCCACGATCGCGTCGAACGGGCTCGGATGCTGATCGGTGTCGAGCTGAACGAGGACCTTCTTCACGCTTCCTCCTCAGGTACGCGCTCGGTCCTGGGCATCCACCCGGGCGCCGGATCCGCCGCGTTGCGGTCGACCGGCGCCCGAGGCGGCTGCTGACGGTCCGCTACGCCTCCACGCCGGACGCGAACGGATGGCGCGCGTCGGCCTCCGCCGCCATCACGGTGCCCGCCGTGGGCTCAGCGGCCATCGCCCGCGCGATCGACTCCTTGGTGGCCTGGTAGTTCCAGTCGAAGATCTTCTTGTCGTCCTGGGCCTGCCAGTGGATGAAGACGCCCACGATGATGCAGAGGCTGTCGGCCTCCTGCTCCGGGATCACCCCGTCACGCACCGAGTCGACGACAGCCCGTGCCACCGCCGCCTGGGCGGGCCCGAACATCTGGCCCACCTGCGCCTCACCCTTGATCGTGACCTTGTTCGCCATGATCGTGTCGGGCTTCGCGGGGAGGTTGGGCGCGACCACGGCCAGCAGGTTGGTGTGCCCCTCCTTCTGGTTCAGGAGTGCGCCGGCGAACGCAGTGCCGACCGGCCCGCTCTTATCTCCGACCAACAGATCGATGTGGGCGACTTCGGCGCCCTCGCCAACCAGGGACTCTCCAACCGACATGGTCCTAGCCATGTGCCTTCCTCTCTCTCGGTTCTCCGCGGCACCCGGCATCTGCGCGCCAACTCGGATCGCCGCTCCACGGCCCATGCGGCGCGCAGTGCGAGGGCGCGAGTCTACCGCCGAAGGTCCGGCGGATGCAGTCCGGGGGTATGCTCTGAGCCGCCTGAATGGACGCCCGCCCCCTCGACGTGGAGGTCCCAGCGCATGGCTGATCGCGCCGCGACCTGTGCCGGGTGCGGATGTGGATGCGACGACATCGAGGTCGCGGTGGGCGCCGAGGCACTCGAGCGCGTCACCGGCACCTGCCCGCTTGGCGATGCATGGTTCGCGGAGCGGACGGCCGACCCGCCTCCGGCGGCCCGGGTCGACGGCCGCGAGGTGGACGTCGCCGAGGCCGTCGACGTAGCCGCCGCCATCCTGAGCGAGGCCCGGTTCCCGCTCGTATGCGGACTCACCGCGACCGACTGCGAGGGCCAACGCGCGGCCGTCGCGTTGGCGGAGGCGATCGGGGCGGTGATCGACCCCGTCGGCCCGACCGACGCGGGAGCCGCCGCCGCGGCCGCGCAGGCCTTCGGCCTGAGCACCGCCACTTTCGGCGACGTCCGCGACCGCGCCGAGGTCGCCGTGGCGTGGCGCGCGGACCCGGCCACCACCCATCCCCGGCTGCTCCCCCGACTGCGCCTGGACCGTGCCGGACGTGCGGCCGGCGCTCATCCCGCCCGCACGTTGGTGGTCATCGACGCCGAGCGGACGGAGACGGCCGAAGAGGCGGATGTCTTCATCGCGCTGCCGCCCGAGCGCGATTTCGAGGCGCTGTGGGCGCTGCGCGCGCTCGTCCGCGACATCCCCATCGACCGCGACCCCACGGCCGGGCTGCCGCTGGACGCCTTCGGAGAGCTCGCCGGCCGCCTGCGCGCTTGCAGCTACGGCGCCATGCTCTACGGCTCGGGGCTTGCTGCAACAGCGGATGGCTACGTGAACGTCCTGGGGCTGCTCGCGCTTGTCCGCGACCTGGCCGTCACCGCGCATGTCGTGGCGCTGCCCCTGCGCGGAGACGGAAACGCGCGGGGCGCGGAGGACGTGCTCGCCTGGCAGACCGGCTACCCGTCGGCCGTCAGCTTCGCGCGCGGACACCCACGCGCGCAGCCCGGGGAGTTCAGCGCGGTCGACGTCCTGGAGCGCGGCGACGCGGACGCGGCCCTGATCGTGGGCTTCGACGCCCTCGGCCAGCTCCCGCCGCGGGCTGCCGACCACGTGCGCCGCATCCCGACGATCGTCGTCGGCCCAGGCGCGACCGAGACCGCCGCGGTCGCCCGCGTCGCGTTCGGAACCGCCGCCAGCGGCGTGTACCGCGAGGCCACGGTCCACCGCATGGACGGGGTGCCGGTGCCGCTTCAGGCGCCCCTGACCTCCTCCCGGGCGGGGGACCGGGACGTGCTCGCGGCGATCGCTGCGCGCATCGCCGGGGAGGAAGGGAGCTAGCGCTCCATGCTGCGGATCGCGCAGGGGCGCGTCTACGATCCCGCCAACGGGATCGACGGCGAGGTGCGCGACGTCTGCCTCGACGGCGGCAAGGTGGTCGAGGAGGTGCCCTCCGACGCCCGCCGCCTCGATGCCCGCGGAATGGTCGTGATGCCCGGTGGGGTGGACATCCACTCCCACATCGCCGGGCCCGCGGTCAACGCGGCCCGCAAGCTGGCGCCCGAGGAGCACCGCGCCGACGTGGTCGATCGGACCGCGGTCACGCGCTCGGGCACGGGCGGCACCGTGCCCTCGACCTTCGCAACCGGCTACCGCTACGCGCTCCTCGGCTACACGACGGTGGTCGACGCGGCCACCCCGCCGCTGGCCGCGCGCCACGCGCTCGCCGAACTGCGCGACACGCCGATCGTCGACGCGGCGTTTCTCGTGCTGATGGGCAACAACCTTTCGCTGTTCGAGCTCATCCGCGAGGCGGCGCCCGACAGCACGGGCCGCGTTGCCGAGGCGGTCGCGTGGTGGCTGGAGGCGACCGGTGGCTACGGCGTCAAGCTGGTCAACCCCGGCGGCGTCGAGATGTGGAAGCACGGCAACCGCAACGTGACCTCGCTCGACGACGAGGTCGAGGGGCTGGGGGTGACGCCGCGCCGCGTGCTGTCCACGATCGCCACGGCGGTGGACGAGCTCGGCCTCCCGCACCCGGTCCACGTCCACTGCAACAACCTCGGCGTGGCCGGGAACTGGCGTACGACGATGGACACGCTCGACACCCTGGAGGGTCGGCGGGCGCACCTCGCCCACCTGCAGTTCCACGCCTACGGCGGGAGCCCGGGCAAGCGGCCCCGCTCGCGCGCTCCGGAGCTGGCCGAGCATCTCGACACCCACCCCGAGCACAGCGCCGACGTCGGCCAGGTCATGTTCGGGCCGGCGACGACGATGACCGCCGACGCCCCGGTCTCGGCTCTGTTGCGCGACATCACCGGCGGCAAGTGGGTCAACGCCGACGTCGAGGCGGAGACGGGCTGCGGCATCGTGCCGTTCGCGTACCAGGAGCGCAACTACGTGCATGCGCTGCAGTGGGGCATCGGCCTGGAGCTGTTCCTGCTCAGCCGCGACCCCTGGCGGGTCGTGCTCTCCACCGACCACCCCAACGGCGCCTCGTTCCTGAGCTACCCCCGGCTCATCCGCCTGCTGATGGATCGCGAGTTCCGCAATGAGGAGATCGCCCGCGCCAACAAGAAGGCGATCGGGCGCACCGTGTTGCGCGACAATCTCGCGCGCGAGTACACCCTCGGGGAGATTGCGATCGTCACGCGCGCCGGTCCCGCGCGGCTGTTGGGGCTGGCGCACAAGGGCCATCTGGGCGTCGGCGCCGATGCCGACGTGACGGTCTACAGCGAGAACGCGGACCGCGAGGAGATGTTCTCGAGGCCGCGTTACGTCATCAAGGGCGGCGAGTTGATCGTCGAGGACGGCGAGCTGCGGGCCGCGCCGGCCGGGGACCTCCTGCGCGTCAGCATCGATTTCGACCAGGAGATCGAGCGCACCCTGGAGCCGCTCTTCGAGGAGCGGTACAGCGTGCAGTTCTCCAACTACCCCGTGCGCGAGCCGTGGCTTCTGGAGCCCGCGCGCAGGGTCCGTGCCCGGCGCGGCGGGAGCGAGCGATGAGGCTGGCCGACGCCGAGGTCGTCGACACCTTCGCCGAGGCCTTCCCGATGTGGGGAGCGCGGATCGTCATCACCGCCGAAAGCGCCGGGTGGGCGGGCGAGGCCGCCCGCTCGGTGACGGGCTTTGCCACGTCGGTGATCGGCTGCAAGTGCGAGGCGGGTGTCGAGCGCGTGCTCGATCCCGCCGAGACGCCCGACGGCCGGCCCGGGGTCAGCGTGCTGCTGTTCGCGCCCGATCGCGACGGGCTGGCCAAGCGGCTGGTCGAGCGCGTCGGCCAAAGCGTGCTCACCTGCCCGACGACGGCCTGCTTCAGCGGGCTCGAGGGCGAGGAGACGGTCGACGTCGGCGGCCAGCTGCGCTACTTCGGCGACGGCTATCAGGCCAGCAAGGTGCTCGACGGGCGTCGCTACTGGCGGGTGCCGGTGATGGAGGGCGAGTTCTTGGTGCAGGAGCGCTTCGCCGTCGCCGAAGGCGTGGCGGGCGGCAACATCATCATGCTCGGCCGCGACAGCGCGAGCGCGCTGCGCGCGGCAGAGGCAGCGGCCGCGGCGATGCGCACGGTGCGCGAGGTGATCCTGCCCTTCCCGGGCGGCATCGCCCGCAGCGGCAGCAAGGTCGGCTCCCGCTACAGCGGTCTGATGGCGTCGACCAACGACGTGCTGTGCCCCACGCTGCGGGCGCAGGTTGCCAACAGCGCGGTGCCTCCCGATGTCGGGTCGGTGTTCGAGATCGTGATCGACGGGCTGACGCTCGAGGCGGTGACCGAAGCGATGGCGCGTGGCCTGCACGCCGCCGCACGGTCCGGGGCCAGTCAGGTGACGGCGGGCAACTACGGCGGCAACTTGGGCCCCCACCACATCGCCCTCAAGGACCTCGTCCCCGGTCCGGGGGAGGACTAGTGCTCACGCTCGCGCTGCGCGAACAGCCGACCGTGCCGCTGGAGACCGAGGGCCTCACCCCCGACCATCTCGCGACCTGCCGCCACGACGAGGTCGAGTCGCTCACGGTCTGGCACGGCAACCGGCGGGCGCAGGTCGGGGACTTCTTCGCGGTGTCGGGCGACAGCGGCGAGGAGCTGCGCGTCGAAGGCGACCTGCGCCGCGTCAAGTTCCTGGGAGCAGGCATGACCGCCGGCCGGCTGACGATCGCGGGCGACGCGGGCATGCACACCGGCGCTGGCATGCGCGGTGGCGAGCTCGTCGTCGAGGGCGCGGTTGGGGACTTCGCCGGCGTGGGCATGCGCGGCGGCCGCCTCATCGTCGAGGGCTCCGCCGGGCACCACATCGGCGGAGCTCGGCAGGGCGAGCGCGCCGGGATGCGCGGCGGGGAGATCTTCGTGCACGGGGACGCTGGCGATCAGGTTGGCGCCGGCCTGCGCCGCGGGCTCATCGCCGTCGCGGGGCGCGTGGGCGACGTTGCCGGGCTGCGCATGCTGGCCGGCACGATCGTCGCCCTGGGCGGATTGGGCGCCCGGCCGGGCGCCGGCATGCGGCGAGGAAGCATCGTGGCCATGTCGCCGGTGACGTTGCTGCCCACCTTCGCTCTGGCCAGTACGTATCGCCCGCCGTTCCTACGCCTCTACCTGCGCCACCTGCGCGCGCTCGGCCTGCCCGTGACCGACGAGCAGATCGACGGCAGCTATGCGCGCTGGAGCGGCGACGGCGTCGACCTCCGCCGCGGGGAGATCCTCATCCTCGACTCAGAGCGCGCGCTCGCGTAGCGCCGCGGCGACCTCCGCCGCCCGCGCGCTGGGTTCGTCCGCGAGCCGACCGGGCACGGCCAGACGGAGCGACGAGGTGAGCAGGATGGCGTCGGCGCTCGCGAGGCGCACCAGCGGCAGCCGTTCCTCGGCCGCCTCCAGGCCGACGTCACTGGCGACGGCGAGCAGGCGCGCGCGCGTCACGCCGGGAAGGATGCGCCCGTCGGCGGGCGGCGTCAGCAGCCGAGTCGCTTCGAGCGCCCACACGTTGGCCCATGCCGCTTCGAGGACCTCTCCGTCGGCCTCGACGATCAGGGGCGTGGCACGGAGCCGCGCGGCTGCGTCGTCGATGGCCCGGCGGTCGACCCACTTGTGCGGGCCTAGGCCTCCCGGCACGGTCCAGGCCCGCAGCGGGACCGCGCTCCGCAGCGCCGCCGCACCCAGCGGTTCCAGGCTCGCCTGCACTGCGATCGCCCGCGACGACGGCGTGGCGACGACGCGCAGGCGCCGCGCCGCACCGTTGGGCGCCGTGCCCAGGGCCTTGGCCACCGCCGCGTCGAGCTCGGCGCCCAGCTCGACGGCATAGAGCGCGCCCACGCTGGCCCGCAGCCGGGCGAGGTGGTCGGCGAGGTGGAGTGCCCCGCCGCCCTCGACCAGGATCGTCTCGAACACCCCCGCCGCGGGGTCGGGCGACGACGTCATCCCTGCGTCGCGGCCACGTCACCCGCCACCTCGAGCGTTCCGCCGACGGCGGCGAGCAGAGGGCGTGCCTTGAGCAGCATCTCCTCGAGCTCGGCCTCGGGGTCCGACGCGGCGACGATCGCCCCTCCGGCACCGATGGTCAGGCCGCCCGGCGAGGCCACCAGCGTGCGGATGACGACGCTGAGATCAGCCGCGCCGTTGACGCCGAAGAAGCCAAGGACGCCCGCGTAGACGCCGCGGGGGCGCCCCTCGATGCGGTCGATGATCTCCATGGTGCGCAGCTTCGGCGCGCCCGTCATGGAGCCGGCAGGGAAGGCTGCCCGGACACACTCGATCGCGTCGGCGTCCTCGCGCAGGCGACCGCGCACCACCGTCACCATCTGGTGCACGGTGGCATGAGGCTCCACGACCATCAGGCCGGGGACCTCGACGCTGCCCAGCGCGCAGACCCGGCCGAGGTCGTTCCGGACCAGGTCGGCGATCATCAGGTTCTCGGCGCGCGTCTTGCGGTCGCGGCGGAGCTCCGCCGCCCGGCAGGCATCCTCGAACGGCTCGGCCACCCGCGCCGCGGTCCCCTTCATGGGGCGCGACTCGACAACGCGGTCGCGGTCCACCCGGAGGAAGCGCTCGGGCGACGAGCTCAGCACCGAAACGTCGCCAAGCCGCAGCAGCGCAGCGAACGGCGCTGGGTTGCCGGCCCTCAGCGCCCGATAGGCCGCTACGGCGTCGAGGCCGGCATCGCTGCGTAGCTCAGTCGTCAGGCAGACCTCGTAGGTCTCGCCCTCCACGATCTCGTGCAGGCAGGCGGCGATGTTGGCCAGGTACGCCTTGGGGGCTTCGCGCAGCTCGAACCGCAGCGTGCCCGGCGGCGCCGGAGCTGGGGGAGGCGGTGGGGGCTCGCGCACGATGTCGTCCAAGCGGCGCGTGGTGGTCGCCAGCCACGCCTCGGCTGCCTCCGTGCCGGCGGGGTCGGCGAGCGCGAGGAGGTCAACGCGGCGCTCGTGGTGATCGAAGGCGATCAGCCGGTCGCAGAGCACCAGCCCCGCGTCCGGCAGCGGCGAGGCGTACGCCTGCCGCCCTCCGCACTCGGCCTTGAGCTCGTAGCCGAGGTACCCGGCGAAGCCGCAGGTGAAGTCGAACGGCAGCTCCGGCGCGTCCGCCCGCAGGCGCGCGAGCTCGTCCCGGCAATGGTCGAGCACGCTCGTCTCCGACACCTCGCGCCCCGACGCGCGATCGACCACGAGCGTGCCGGTCTCGACGTCGTAGCGCACCACCTGACCGAGTGGGCCCTCGGGCGCGCCGATGAACGAGAAGCGTGCGACGCCCGGGCCCACGCGGGCGCTGTCGAGCCAGATCGCGTGCTCACGCTCGGCATAGAGCGCGCAGAACACCGCCTCGGGCTCGCACCAGTACTCCAGCCGGCGGTGGTGGATGCGCGCGCCCACGGGCGCCGGGCGCGCGACCGGCGGCGCGTGTGGTTGCCGCCGAGCACGAGCGCCCGCCGACCGCACGGCCCGCGCGCGGGAGCGGGTGATGTCCCGGAAGTTCTCGAGCATGCGGCGCCCGTGCCGGGTGCCCACCGACTCGGGATGGAACTGCACGCCCAACAGCGGCCGGACGCGGTGCTCGAGCCCCATGATCACCCCGTCCGGGGTCCACGCCGTGACCCGCAGCGCCGCCGGCACCTCCCCGACCGCGAGCGAGTGGTAGCGCACGGCGCGGAAGCCCTGGGGAATTCCCGCGAACAGCGCGCTCCCATCGTGGTCGATCGGGCTCAGGCGCCCGTGCATCACCTCGGGCGCGTGCTGGATGGTCCCGCCGGCCACATGGGCGAGGGCCTGGTGGCCGAGGCACACGCCGAGCACCGGCACCGTCGCGCGCGAGAGCGCATCGAGCGAGACGCCGACGTCGCGCGGATGCTCCGGCCGGCCGGGGCCGGGGGAGATCACCACGTTGTCCACATCCAGAGCGGCGAGCTCCTCCCACGGCAGCTCGTCGTTGCGCACGACCACCGGCTCGCTGCCGTTGACCTCACCCAGCAGGTGGAAGAGGTTGAATGTGTAGGAGTCGTAGTTGTCGATCAGCAGCGTGCGCATCCCGGCCCACATTCTCGCGCCCGCGGCACGCCGGTGAGCGAGCCGCGGTTGCGCGTCGCGGTTCTGGGTTCGACCGGAGGCTGGCACGCAGGGCAAATCGAACGGGCCCTGACCGCGCGCGGACACGAATGCAGCTTCGCGCCGGTCACGCGGATGGTCGGCCGCATCGACGGCCGTCTCACCGTCCGCGGACACGAGGTCGCGCTCGACGACTGCGACGTCGTGCTCGTGCGCGGCATCCCGAGAGGCTCGCTCGAGCAGGTCGTCTTCCGCGTCGACGCGCTGCACGCGCTGGCCGCTGTCGGCGTGCGCGCGGTCAACGGGGCGCACGCGATCGAGCGGACGGTGGACAAGTTCCTCGCCTCTTCCCTTCTGGCCCGCGCCGGGCTGCCCACGCCTCGCACCGTCGCCTGCGAACGGCCCACCGACGCCATGGAGGCCTTCGTCGAGCTCGGCGGCGATGTGATCGTCAAGCCGCTCTTCGGCTCGATGGGACTGGGCATGGTGCGGGTGGACGATCGCGACGTTGCGCAGCGGGTGTTTCGCGCGCTGGAGCTCGAACGGGCGGTGTACTACCTGCAAGAGACGCTGCCCCACGCGGGCACTGACGTCCGCGCGCTCGTCGTCGGCGAGCGCGTGGTGGCGTCGATCGAGCGCGTCGGCGAGGGCTGGCGGACGAACCTGGCGCGCGGCGGACGTGCGCGCGCATTGCGTCTTGACGGAGAGCGCGAGCGCCTGTGCGTGCGTGCGGCGGCCGCCCTGGGCGCCGACTACGCGGGCGTCGACCTCCTGCGGACGACCGAGGGCACCGACTACGTGCTCGAGGTCAACGGCATCCCCGGCTGGCAGGGCGTCGAGCGCACCACCGGGGTCGACGTGGCGGCCGCGCTCGCGCAGCATCTGGAGACCGTCGTCGGGTGAGGCCTCCGGGCTCACCCGAGCCCGCGCAGGTCGTCCCGCCCGAGCGCACCGCTGTGCAGGGCGGTGGCGACGAGCGCGCCGGCCGCGCCGGCCTCGGCCAGTGCGCGGAGGTCCCCGACGTCGCGTACGCCGCCGCCGGCCAGCAGCTCGAGCTCCGGAAAACGGGCGCTGAGCTCCCGCACGAGCGCGACGTCCGGCCCCCGGCCGGCGCCGACGCGCGCGAGGTCGAGCACGATCGCCTCGCCCACGCCCGAGCCTCCGAGACGGGCCAGCGCCTCCGGCGCGCCGAGCCGCTGAAGCTCGGGCTGCGGCGACAGGACGCGACCCTCGCGCAGGTCGAGGCTGAGGACGAGCGGGGCGCCGGGCAGTGCGGCCCGCAGGCGCTCGAGCGCCCGCTCGTCGGCCAGCGTCTCGGTGCCGATCACCACGCGCTCCACGCCGAGCGCGAGGAGGCGCGCGACCTCGGCGACGTCGGTGACGCCGGCATCGACCATGACCCGCGCCTCGCGGGCCAGACCGGCGATCGTCTCCCGCTGCGCTGCTCGGCCGGCGATCGCGTCGAGGTCAGCCACGTAGAGCTCGTCGAGCTCCAGCGTGTCGCGGACCGCCCGCGCGACCGCGACGGGGTCCGAGCCCGCAACGATCCCGCTGCGCAGGGGCCGATAGCGTTCGCGTTCGCCGCGCACGGCGTGGACCGCGGCGGCGCCCTTGAGATCGATGACTGGGATCACTCGCATGCTCCGGGAGGGTCGCCCATGCGCGGCGTGATCGGCCTCGACGTCGGCGGCGCCAACACGAAGGGGGTGTGGCGAGACGGGGTGCAACGGCGCGTCGTCTCCCGCCGGTTCGAGGTCTGGCGGGACCGCGACGCCCTCGAGAGCGTGCTGCGTGCGGTCGTGGCCGAAGCGGCGCAAGGGCGGGTGGAGGCCGTGGCGCTGACCACGACAGCGGAGCTGTCGGACGCCTTCCGCACCAAGCGCGAGGGCGTGGGCTTCGTGCTCGACGCCGCAGAGGCGGCGTTCCGCGGCCGGCGTCTGCTTGCGCTCACGACGGACGGCGAGCTCGTCTCCTCCCTGCCGGTGCCGCCCATGACACTCGACGAACTCAACGCCGCGGCGGACGGGTTTGTCGGCGATCAGATGCAGACCCCGCCGATGGTTTCCGCGGTAAAGGTAGAGGGCGTGCCGCTCTACAAGCTGGCGCGCAAAGGAG